>Ga0315274_10013454_pt1 | contig 11642 bp, 9 predicted proteins | sample YL17G02_20_MG_FD_203700 | JGI IMG/M metagenome (GOLD analysis project Ga0315274, IMG submission 203700) | Sediment microbial communities from Yellowstone Lake, YNP, Wyoming, USA - YL17G02_20 | ecosystem: Environmental > Aquatic > Freshwater > Lake > Sediment | place: USA: Wyoming | collected...
TTATTGTTTGGGAGGTCCGTCCGAGAGCACGGGTCCCACGTCTTGCCGCTGTCGTGCGAGTCCGTGCGCAAGATCACGCCGCATGCGGTTCGCAACAGCGCGTGAACGGTTCCAGGCGGCGACTCCCAGAGCGTCGGCTGGATCGCGCCGCTGCACCGCGTCGTGTTGCGGTCTATCACAAAGTCGGCTGAGCGCTGCCAGGTTTTCCCGCCGTCGTCGGAACGATCCGCGAACGGCTTCCATCCCTTTACCTCCGTCGAAGCCGGGGCCAGCCAGCCGCCATCCGAGAGCACGATAGGCTTGTTCTTGACGGGCCCGCGCCCTCCCACGTCGCCGGGCACGAGTTCGACCGGCTTGGACCACCTGAGGCCGTTATCCTGAGAGCGTATCCAATACGTCTGCCACGGAGGGACGTCAACACCTACTTTGAAGAACAAGAAGACGCCGCTCTTGTTTGGGTCCCTCGTGCTCGAGTCGCGGAACAGCGCCGGGTTCCAGTGCGCGGTCTGATTGACCTTGGCGGCAACCTGCACTGATGACCACTTCCCGCTCGAAAACCGCGACATCCAGATGCCTACATCCGGATCTTTCTCCGCCGTACCGCCAAACCACGCACAAACAAGAGAACCATCCTCCGCTTCAACGACTGTCGAGGCATGACATGACTTGAAGGGCCGGTCGTCCTCGAAGATGAAATCAACGCGCCCGCCGGTCTTCTGCGCGCGCTCAGCAAACTCTTCCGTAGTGAGCTTCGTCTTCACCGATTTTCCCTCCTTGCCGCGTCCCGGCTTCTTCTCAGCATATGCAGCCGCTACGCCCATAACCAGGGCCGCCGTCACTATCGTCAAGAACCATCGCCACATATTCGAACCCTCCTTGTGTCAAAAACAAGGAATGGAGTATAGCGCACCGGTGCGCGAAGCGCGAGGTGTCATGTCTCCCGTAGCATGGCCCATACGCGCAGGCCGTGTTTCGGGATCTTGCTCTCGGACATGACTCTGAAACCGTGCTTCAGGTAGAAGGGGACGTTTCTCTCATTGTGTGTTTCGAGATAGCATGGGACGCCTGCGGCGCTGGCTGATGTGAGTACGGGTTGCATGAGGAGGCCGCCGATCCCTTTGCCTCGGCTCGATGTCTTGACGCCGATGGCCCACAGGTACCAGTGTGGCAATTGGGCGTACTCCTTGTGCAGTTCGTCGCCATAGGCCACGACGTCCTCCATGCGTCGAAAGGCGGCCCAGCCGAAACGGAACGGGATGGCGGGCAGGCCGGTTCGGATCATGCGGCCGAGCGTGAGTTTCGTGCCGCCCGGGAGAAGCCAAGAGGCTACTCCTTCCACGGTGGGCGTGGCGTAGGTGTCTCCGTATAGCAGGGAGTATTGCGTGACTCTCCGGAAGAGCCATGGAAGGTCTCTCGCGCGTCTGGCGTCATCGGGGATGATGAACCTGTACACGGGGTCGTCTTGAAATGCCTCGGCCAACACTTGAGCCGCGCAATCGCGCAGCGAAGGCGCAAGGGGAATGCACTGTTCATCTCGAATCATGTTTGCCTCGCCGAACTCCCCCCTCCATGGGATTCTACCGTCAACGTGAGGTCGACCTAGATTCGGCAATCTGAGCCAATTGGACTTGTCCAAGCAATGGACGGAATGGACGTAACCCCGCAGGTGAGTCTTTTCGGTGTCCATGTCGTCCACAAAGTCCATGCCGTCCATCATTTCGAAAAGCGCCTTCAGTCTTGACTGCCGAATCCAGGCTCACGGGCTATCCCGAACGTTTCCCGCGGATCATCTCGAGATATGAAGTCTCGATAAGGTCGTCCGGCGCAATGCCGAATTCCCTCTGCAGGAACACGAGCTGTTGTTGACCTTCGGCATCGTCGTGTTCGCCCGAGAGCACGGCTTCGAGTTCGATGAATGAGCCGAGATCGGCCACTTCGTCGAGGTGAATCCGGACGTTCCGCCAGAGAAAGAGCGTTCGAGTCTTCTCGACCACCGCGAGAACGCCCAACGCCTCCTCGAGGATGCATCGGAGGGACCGATTCACCACCTCGATCGAGTAGTCGCACCCCTTGGGTCCCGCGACGTCCGGCCGGTGGTACAGAACCAGGTAATCCTCGCCGGGATCGCTTTCGCGAAGCTTGAGCCGCCCTTGCGGCACGGGAAAGTAGGTGTCGCGCTGGCATATGTCGTCATGGAACGATGCGTTGAGCTTCTGACAGACGTTTCGCGCGTGCTCGCGGTCATGCAGCCGGGCCTTCAGCTCGATATTGCGCACATTGGCTCCATCTCAACCCGGCTTCGGTTGGGTTTCGTTCAGATGCACTACGAAGATCGCAAAGCCCGCTTTGGAGCGGCGCGGTTCATACTTGAACCCCGTTTTGTCCAGGAGCGCGGCAAGATCATCTTCATGCCCGCGCGAGGTCTCGATGAAAACGCAGGTCTTGTGCTCGGGGCTTGTCTTGAGCCGGGCGAGGACCGTGCGCGCGTCCTGTTCTCCGGTAGGTGGAGGCAGCCGGTCCCAGAGGCGCGTCAGGCGGCCGTTGAGGTAGAACTGGAGGCCGTACTGTTTTGTGCTGTCATGCACATAATAGTCGGCGTCAGGTCCCCACGTCTGCATGCATTCCGAGTGGAACGGCCGCATGTCCGCCTTTGTCGGAACGAACGGGAGCGCGGCCTTTGCGGCGATAAGAACGACGCCCATGGCAAGACCCATGGACCAGAGACGTCGCGACAGTTTCGGGAAATCGCATACGAGCAGCAGCGTGCGCGCCGTCGCGAGGGCGATCACGGGGAAGAACGGCAGGAGGTACAGCGGCAGGCGGCTCTTCGCGAGGGACAGGACAACTACCGGTATCGCAAGCCACAACGTTAGGAAAGACGCGCGGTCATTCGTCAGGAAGAGACGTTTGAAGGCAAACCAGCGGACGAGCGGCGCGTATCGCTTGCCAAGCACAAACCACAGGATCGCGATGGGCCCGGTTCCGAACAGCAGAACAGGCAGGTAAATGATAAACGGCCCGTACCATTCCGGGTTGCGATGCGCTTGGGCCGTGAAGATGTGCGTGCCGACCTCATGAAGGTAGTAGGAAAGGAGTCCGGGCGTCTCCACGATGACAAGAAGGAACCATGAAAGGCCGACGCCAACAAAACACAGGGCGCCGGGAAGACTCAACAATTGGACCCTGGGCAATCCTCTGCGTCTCCGGTAGAAATGGTACGCGATAATGGCAACCGGCGTCAGCAAAGAGGGCGGGCCCTTTATGAGAAACGCGACGCCCGCGACGAGCCACAGAAGGACCACCCACCTTCGGCCCGAACGAGCTTCCGGATACTTCGTTGCCTCGAAGTAACAGACGACGACCAGAATCTGGGCCAGCGACAACAACACGTCCGTCTGCACCGAACTTGCGGCGTAAACCGCATAGGGGGAGACGGCATAGATGAGGCTTGCGGCGACGCCGGTGCGTTTGTCCCAGAGGAGCGTTCCGAGTCGCGCGACGGCCCAGACGATTGCGATGAAGGCCAGCGCGTTGCACAACCGCACTCCCCATTCGTTTTGTCCGAGCAGTGCCATTCCGCCCGCAATGGCCCAATAGGTGACCGGAGGTTTTGTCCAATGAGGATGATAGTCAAGTTGCGGAATGAGCCAGTTTCCGGTCTCGAGCATTTCCCGGCCCGCCTCCGCGTAACGGCCTTCGGTGCTTTCATACAGGCCCCGTGAGCCTTGGAATGCGAAGGCGATCATGGCGGCCCACACCAGGATGAGCGCCAGATCTCTTCCTGTACGAATGCTCGTTTCTGAATCGGCTTTCGAGAGCATGCCTGTAAAATGAACGCTCGCGTTCTCGGACCCGGAAAATACCCCGCGAAAGACCCAACGTGCTCCGCAACATACCAGATCGGAGATCGACGTTCCAGCGGATTCTGCGCCCGCGCACAGACGGACACGGGCCGACGCCGTCTCTCCTTCATGCCTTGGCCTCGTTGGACACGGTGGCGCACGTGTTGTATCATGGGGTTTCACAAAGGCGGAAAACGGGAGGACAAGCCATGGCCATCAATCTGATCAGCACTCTGAAGGGCTCGTTGCTGGAAGGTTATTTCCCCGCGGGTTGGGACCTGAAAGCGTTGGATGCGTGCTGTTCGCATCCGCCGGAGACCATCACGCAACGGGAGAAGTGGTGGAACAAAAAGTTCGAGCCCGTGCCATGCGAGACGCTGGCGGACTTTGACATCATGTTGGGACACGAAATCGCCCTCGAGATCGCCAACGCGAAGAAGTCGCGCAGGCAGATCGTTTTCATTCTCCCGGTCGGTCCCATGGGGATGTACCGCTGGGCGGTCTACTTCCTCAAAGAGTGGAACTGCGACTGCAAACACGTGCACGGTTTCAACATGGACGAATGGAGCGACCATGCCGGCAACACGCTGCCCCCCAAAAACCCGGGCGCGTTCCAGAACGCCATGGAACAGGCGTTCTACGGCCCCCTCGGCAAACTCACGGCGCCCAAGAACCAGCGCCACTACGCCACGAAACGCGAGCTGCCGGCTTACGGAGACCAGATCCGAGCGCTGAAGGCGAAAGGCGCAAGGCTCGTGACGGTGTTCGGCATCGGACGTGCCTGCCATATCGCCTTCTGGGAGCCGCATTTCGCCGCGGAGTTCAAGTCCCTCAATCAGTGGAAGTCGCAGGAATACCGGCTCGGCGCGAAGCTCCATCCCATGACCATCGAGCAGAACGCGATCACGAGTTTCAAGAGCCGGACGACGCTCGTTCCCACCACCGCCAACACGATCGGCCCCGGGCTGTTTCTGAAGTCGGATCGGATCATCGGCGGGGCCGACGGCGCGCTCGGCCGCGGCATGATGTGGCAAGGGCTTTCACTCTGGGCGACGCTGCATCATCCACCGACGCCCTGGATCCCGAGCACCTTCATGCCCACCTTGGCGGGCAGGCTGTTCTTCCTCAAAGAGCTCGCGGGACCCCTCGAAGCAGAATGTAATTGACCCCATATTCGGCAGTCAGGAGCCAGAAGTCAGAGGCTCTCCTCCTATTCTGACTTCTGACTTCTGTCTCCTGAATTCCTGCTGCCCTTTCGGCGATCACATTCGGATACACCTCGCCGCCCACGGGGCATTTCACCTTGAACGGTTCATCCGAGCTCATGATCCAAGGGTAGTGTCCGCCCTTGCGGAAGACCTCCGTTCCGTGGACGGGGCAGTCGATCCCGAAATGGACGTTCAGCGCGCGCGGGACCTCAGCGTCGAGAATGAAGTCCCACAGGTCCTCGTCCGACATGGCGAGCCAACGCGCTGCGCCCGCCTCCGCCTCCTCACGAAGCTTGATGGCCCAATCTTCGCTCCGGCACAACTCCCGCGCGCGGAGCGTTTGCTCGCGCGTGTGGAGCGTCGGCCCCGTCTTCGCAACGACCTGCGGAGGAATCATCAAAATGAAGAGTGAACAGATAATGGGATAGCGCATGGGATTGTCCTCGCTAAGTGTCCTAAAGTATTCTAAGCCGAACCTGGGAGTCTGTTCGAGCCTTATGTGTCGTGTTCTTCACATGTCCCAAGAGGAGGCCCTGCGCAGCAGCGCTCGGCGTTCGGGGCGCTTTAGGGACTTACTAGTGCATCTCGCCATGAAGGGAGCATGGAACCGTTTCCATGAAGCCGGACGTGCGCTCCCCGATGGCGACGCCGAAGGCCATCTCACGTACAGACTTCTCGGGCTTACGCACGCCGGTGAGGATGCGCCGTGGGTCATGGAGCATATTTGCGGCGCGCAGGACTCCTTCTTCCATTATGCCCTCACGAAGTTCCTGTTGGGCCGTGATGACCTGAAAGGCGCCCTGGCCGTCGCCAAGGATCTGCTCGGGAAGGATCGCTATGACACACTTCCGCTAAATCTTGTCGCGAAGTACGCGGCGAGTCGGAACAGCAAGGCCGTCGCGTTGAGGCTTATTGAGAATTCCATCGCGATCAATCCCGATCAGCGCGACATGTTCCTGCTTCGCGAAGCCCTCGCAGTCGGAGGCGATGCAGGTTCCGTGGATCCGAAATCATTTCGGACCTACTTGGAAGTGGCGCCAAAACATGTGGCCGTGACCTTCTATGTTCCCGCGTACAACGTTGAGGTCTACATACGCGAGACCGTCGAAGCCCTCGTTGCTCAGAGTTACCCGCTTGCCGAGATCATCATTGTGGATGATGGCAGCCGTGACGGGACGCTCGAGATCGCGAGGGAGTATCCAGTCCGCGTTGTCAGCTTCGAGGAGAACAAGGGTCTGGCGGCGGCGCGGAACACGGGCTTTCGCGAGGCCGCCACGCCGTTTGTCGGTTCCGTGGACGCCGATGTGTGCGCCGATCCCGACTACACCGTCCACATCATGATGGAGTTCGAGAATGCGTCCCAGGACTTGGCGGGCGTCAGCGGGCGCCTCATCGAAAAGCATCTTGACACGCCGGGTGACAGATGGCGCGCACGACACTTGCCCCAGGGCTGGTATCCCCGCCGGATGTACTTCGATGCTCCACCTCCTGAGGGTCAGGAAGGTCCAGACTCCGGCCTCAATCGCGGCTTCTTCCTGAACGGCTGCAACAACGTTTTCCGCAAAGACCATGTGTTGGAGGTCGGAGGTTACAACGAGAAATACCGGACGAACAGCGAAGATGCCATGATGTGCATGGCCCTGCGGTACAGTGGACGCCACCTCGCGTTTACCCGAAGCGCCGTCGCACGCCACACCAGGCGCGACACGCTGCAGAGCGTCATCAAAACGGCATGGAACTATGGGTTCTGGGGTCGGCAGGAGGGAGGACTCTACCGCGACGCCCCCACGCTCCTAAGCAACCTTCACTACGTGATCAATCACGCAAACGCGATTCTGGCCGGCGACATGAATGAGCGCTTCACCGACCAGATCTACGCCGATTTTCTTCTGCTGTTTCACTGGGCGCTGCTGGATATGACCCATGCCGTAAAGGAAGGCATTCTCACGGCGGAACAGGCCGCCTATATCCAGCACGCAATACTTGCTCCCACCGAACTGCTTGATCGCCAGTTCGGAGGCGGCCTGACGACGCGCGTCAAGCAAGACAGCGCACATCTGCTGATTGCGGCCCAACCGCGGAGGGAATCGCTGCCGCCGGAACTGGCGGCCCTCGTGGACGGGTTTGTCACTGCACTGTCGCGCGATTTCGAGACCTATCCCGCGCGGGTTTATTTCACGCTGACGAACCCGTGAATACGCATCGAGCGATTTGCTCGATCTTCTTGCCGCCGTCAGACTCCGCGTTGAAATCCTCGCCCACCTGCGCGCCCGCGTATTGTTCGAGATGGCCTCGCTGCAAGAGCGTGCTGAGCGGAGTGCCTTCGATAACGGCCGCGCCTGATTCCTGAAACGTATCGAAGGGCAGTGACGCGATGTAGCGCTTCGTGTCGAGCATCTGTTCGACGGTCTCGCCCGGCAAACCATACGTGAACGTGCCGTGCACCGTCATTCCGAGGCACTTGAGTTCGCGCACGACCTCGGCGGCGTGCTCGAGGTCGAGGTTCTTGTTGACGATGTTGTTCACGACCCACTGGTTGCCGCTCTCGAAGCCGAGCTTCACGCCAAAGCAGCCGCTGTCGCGCATCGCCCGCCACGTTTCCATCTCGATCGTGTCCGGACGGCACATGGCGGCCCACGGCAGCCCGATCCGCTTCATCACGTCGCACACCTCGAGCACATGCTTGTCGTCAAGGTTGAATGTGTCGTCGTCGAAATAGATGCTGCGGTAGTTGTACTTGCCCACAATCTCGGAAAGGAACGCGTACACGTAATCGGCGTTGTAACGGCGCGCGCGGCGTGGGCGCGTGCCGTCGGGATCATTGCTCGTCATGGTCGCCGGCCACACGCAGAAAATGCACCTATATGGGCACCCGCGCGTACTCCAAACTTGCGCGTGAGGATGCAGCATCCCCGCGGGACAACCGTCCCAATACCGCCGTGCGTAAATGTGGTCGTAATAGGGGAAGGGCGCGGCGTTCATCTCCTCCGTCGTGAGGAGGTCGAAATCGATGATCCCGGACTCGCCCTCGATGACCCGCACGCTGCCCTTCTCATACTCGCCTCGGATACACGCATGCACCGGATGCCGGCTCAGGATCTCCTCAGAGCGAGTCGCCGCAATCGGGCCGGTCACCACCATTCGTGTACGGGGGCACCTGCGATGGATTTCATCAATGGCCTGGCGGTCATTCTCCCAACTCGAGGTGGCTGACTCGATGAAGATGTAATCGTATTGTTCAAATTCTACATATCTATAGTATTTTTCGTATGACTCGCGAAGGGCAATGCTGTCCCGGAAACGAACGTCAGCCCTCGTTTCGCGTGCGGCGTAAGTGGTCGCATATCCCATGAAATACGGGTATGGCAGGTAGTCTTTCGAGAAGAAACGGTCCGGCGCGGAATAGACATAGGAGGTGAAAGGCCACCGGGATCCCGCGCGTATCCCAGCCCGCCAGAACTGGTTAGGAGGCGCGCCATGGATCCCTTCCCACCAGGGCGGGTTACTAAACAGGACCTTCAAGCGACGAACCCTCCAGCGCTGGCGCCACAGCGATGTTGTCTCGACCGCAGGGGCATGATCAACCGTCATCTTTTTCGGCAAAACGATGCGCAGACTTGACCCAAAGCTTGAAACTGGCGGCTCGTAGATCCCATCTCCGAATGGGACGGGTCCGGATTCAGACGCGAATCAACTGACCGTCTTGCGGAAGCGGAGGGCGCTGACAGAAAGAAGGAACACGCCTATCCCGACGAGAGTGGCCGCCCACATCCAGAGGTCATAGAACCCCGCGCCTCGGATGATGATGCCTCGCAGTATACGGATATAGTAGGTGAGAGGAATGCCCTGCGAGATGATGTAGATGGGCAGCGGCATGGTCTCTTGGGGAAACACGAACCCGGACAACAGCACTGACGGCAAGACAATGAGGAACGACAGTTGGATCGCCTGGATCTGAGTGGAAGCGATGGTGGAGATCAGCAGGCCCAGTCCTAATGACGTGAACAGGAACGGTACTGAGAATGCGGCAAGAAGCCCGAGGCTGCCGTTGATCGGGACTTGAAAAAGGAAGTACATGATGGATAGCACGAAACACATCTCGATCGTGCCAATCACGAAGAACGGGACGAGCTTGCCCACCATGAGGCCGAAGCGCGACACCGGGGTCACCATCAGTTGCTCGAGGGTGCCGTTTTCCTTCTCGCGGACGATGGCGAAGGCCGTAAGGATCATTGTGACAAGCTGCATCACGAGACCTACAAGCCCCGGCACCATGAAGTTTGCCGTCTTCATGTCGGGATTAAACAGGACGCGGGGACGCGCCTCGATCGGCAATGTCGGGACGCCGACGGCCGTGCTCACGATCTCGAGTGAGCGGCGCAACGCGATGGCATTCGCGACGTTCAATGCCTGCATGGCGACGCTCGAGTCGCTGCCGTCGATCAGCACTTGGACGGCGGTCTTGCGTCCGATGAGCAAGTTGTCCGTGTAGTCGGGCGGGATCTTGATCCCGACCTTCGCGTCGCCGCGGACGATGGTTTGGAACAACGACGCATCGGAAAACACCGGATGCGTCAAGTCAAAGTATCCGGAGTTCTGGAACGCATCAAGCAAGTCGCGGCTTGGCTGCCGGCCATCGAGGTTGTACACGGCCGTGGGAATGTGCTTGATGTCAAGGTCGATTGCGTAACCGAACAGCGTGAGCTGGATGCTCGGAATCAAGAGCATCAGAAACAGGGTCCTCGGATCGCGTATCGTGTGGATGGTTTCTTTGTAGACGATGGATGTCAATCCACGAAACATGCTGCTCAGGCTCCGTTCCGGGCCGCTTCCCGGCTGCGCGTCAATGTCACGAACACGTCCTCGAGCGTCGGAGGAATCGGATGGACTTCCGGCGACTCGAATCCGCCCTGCTTCATGTCATCGGCAATCCGTTGTTCTCCACCGCGATCCGCGAGCACGTGCAGACTGTCCGCGAAGATCGTCGCGTCTCGCACATAGGGGAAAGTGTTCAAGTGCCGCATCGCATTTGCCAATCGGGGGCAGCGGACCTCGAGCCGAATGGTTCCCCCGGGCGACACCTCCGGCAATTGTTTCAACTCGTTTGGTGTGCCGCAGATGATGAGTTTCGAGAAGTAGATGTATCCGACGTGGCTGCAACGCTCGGCCTCGTCCATGTAATGCGTGGTGACGAAGAAGGTGCTGCCCTGGCCGGCAAGATCGAACAGAAGGTTCCACAGATCGCGGCGCGCCACGGGGTCGATCCCGGCCGTGGGCTCGTCCAGGAACATCATCCGGGGGTGGTGCACAAGCGCGCATGCCAAGGCGAGCCTTTGCTTCCATCCACCGGACAGCTCACCCGCCAAACGTTTCCGGTAGTTCCCGATGCCGACGATCGATATCACCTCGTCGAGCCGCTTCGTCCTTTCGCTTCGAGGCACCCCGTACACGCGCGCGTAGAAGAGCAAATTCTCTGTAACCGTGAGGTCCGTGTAGAGGCTGAACTTCTGCGACATGTACCCAATGCTGCGCTTGACGAGTTCGCTTTCGTGGTAGGTGTCGCGCCCCATCACCGTGGCGTGGCCGGCGCTGGGACGCAAGAGCCCGCACAACATGCGAATGAGCGTGGTCTTGCCGGAACCGTTCGGGCCAAGGAACCCGAAAATGTCGCCCTGCTCGATCTCCAGGTCGACGTTGTCGACGGCCGTAAAGCGGCCAAAGCGGCGTGTCAGTCCCTCGGCCACGATCACCGAGGGCATCTAAGGCTTCTCCGGCGGCGCCAGCGCGACTCGCGGGAAATGCGCGGTGACCGTCATGCCGGCCCGAAGGCGTCCGCCGGCCGAATCGAGCTTGAGCTTTATGCCGAACACTTGTTGCACCCGTTCTTCTTTCGTTTGAAGATTTCGGGGAGTATATTCGCCTTGTGTGGCGATCTGAACGATCGTGCTCTCGAATTCTTCATTGTCATAGGCGTCCGCGGTGAGAGGAACTTCTTGCCCCAAGCGCACTTGTCCAAGCGCGAGCGCGCTCAGGTATACATAGAGCTCCAAGTCGTTTGGGTCAGCGACGGAAACGACTGGACCCGCCTTTACAAGGTCCCCGGGATGCACGTCCAGCGATTCGACGGCACCGTCACGGGGCGACTTGATGACCATCTCGTCGGCCGTCACCCGGGCTCGTTCCAAGTCGGCTTGGGCGGCATCGCGCAGCGCGCGCGCGGCGTCAATGTCCTCGCGCCTTGCGCCGTTTTTCAGCAAATCGAGCGCGGCCGCGGCCTGTTCGTAGGCAGCCTTGGCCATGTTTATCTCTTCGGCGCGGGAGCCCGTGACCGCCATGTCTTGCTTCTCACGCGCCGCCTCATATTGCGCTTCGACCGCTTCAAGCGCATGCTTCGCCTGGTCATACATCTGCTGCGAGACGGCTTTGCCCTGGTAGAGCTTCTCGATGCGCGCGAACTCCGCGCGGGCCTGGTCGCGCTGTGCGCGCGCCGCGTTCGCCCCATCCTCGGCCGCTTTCACCTCCTGCGTCCGGAGGCCCTTTTTCACCATGCGGTGCTGCTCTTCCGCGCGCCTTGCCGCCGCTTCGGCCTGTT
>Ga0315274_10013456_pt1 | contig 11642 bp, 7 predicted proteins | sample YL17G02_20_MG_FD_203700 | JGI IMG/M metagenome (GOLD analysis project Ga0315274, IMG submission 203700) | Sediment microbial communities from Yellowstone Lake, YNP, Wyoming, USA - YL17G02_20 | ecosystem: Environmental > Aquatic > Freshwater > Lake > Sediment | place: USA: Wyoming | collected...
TGAGGCCCAGCTTGGCCAGCACATCGAGCTGCACGTCGAGATCAGGAGAGATTTCATCCGCAAAACCACTGAGCACAAACATTGGTCTTTCCTCCATGAGGGCCTTTGATGCAGTATGCCACAGTAGCGACCCAAAAACAAGCCCGGCAGGCGATTATCTGCGTCGCTCTGCCGGGCCGATCATGCGCATCTACAAGAGGTCGAAGGATCCGCGTCCTTACGACTGCTTCGGCGCCTCGTCTTCTTTTTCCTTCAGGGGGTCGGTGACCGACTCAAGGTCTTTCTTAGCCCCTTCGAGTTCCTTGGCGGCGGCCTTGAACTCTTTCATGCCCTTGCCTAAAGCACCACCGATCTCTGGCAGCTTGCCCGCGCCAAAGATGATGATGACGATAACCAGGATAATGATGAGTTCCGTAGGCCCAATATGTCCCATGCTTCCCTCCTCCGTAAAGTCAACTTCTACGGAAGGTCAACTTCTACGGGCTGCGCAAAGCACCCCGGCTGCCTTATTCCTTCTTGGAGGACTTGTCCTCAGTCGCGGCTTCAGCGGCCTCAGTCTTTTCGTCCTCCTTCTCCGATTCCTCTTGCCCGTCCTTCACCGCCGAGCGGAAATCCTTGACGCCCCTCCCCAACGCTCCACCCAGGCTGGCGAGCTTCCCGGCACCAAAGATTGCAATGACGATGAGCAGGATCAGCCCCAACTCAAGGGGACCAATTTTCCCAAATGGCATGGCATATGCCTCCTTCCCTGGCTAATTCAAGGTTATTCTATCCAGTAACGCGCGCAAGTCAAATGCGCCTTGCCGTTTGACGCGATGATCACCCCGTGCTATGGTTGCCCGGTCAAGGGGGGGCCAGAGCGCTTGCGCCTTGCTCCCGCAGCTCGCCAACTGGACAGCGAAGATAGATAATCGAGGTAGCCTGGATGCCCCACGAACGCTTTCGCTTCAAGACATTGGAAGCACTTGTGGCCAAGATCGAGGAGCTTGGTCTTGATCTTCCCTTAGAGGCTGACCCAAGCCCTCTGTCCCGGCGGGTGCGCATAGGCCGCAAGGAGGCGCCCAACGCCTTGGCCATCCATCCCATGGAAGGGTGCGACGGCACCGCGGAGGGCAAGCCGGACGAGTTGACTCTGCGCCGCTACCTGCGCTTCGCTCGCAGCGGCGCGGGGCTGCTTTGGTTCGAGGCCACAGCCGTGGTCCGCGAGGGCCGTGCAAATCCCAGGCAGTTGCTTTTGCTGCCCGAGAACGCTGCCGATTTCGCCGCCCTGCGCGAGAGGGCCCTGGCGGCTGGCCGCGAGGCCAATGGCTCGAGCTACGAACCCTTCACCGTGTTGCAATTAACCCACTCCGGGCGCTACAGCCGACCCCTGGATCGGCCTGCGCCCATCCTGGCCCACCACGACGGTGTTCTGGACAAGGTGCTGGGGCTTCCAGAGGATTACCCGCTCATCAGGGATGAGGAGCTGGACCGCCTCCAAGATCGCTATGTCGAAGCGGCGCGCCTGGCCTACCAGTGTGGCTTTGACAGCGTAGACATCAAGAGCTGCCACCGTTATCTGATCTCCGAGCTCCTGGCGGCCCACACGCGCCCCGGGCGTTATGGCGGCTCCTTTGAGAATCGCATCAGGCTGCTCCTCAGCGTGGTGCGGCGCATCCGCGAGGAGCTGCCGGCCTTGGAGCTCACCATTCGCCTGAACGTTTACGATGGGCATCCATACCCTTGGGGTTGGGGGGTGAGCCGGGAGGACCCAGGCCGTCCCGACTTGAGTGAGCCTCTGAGGCTGATCGGTCTGCTGCAAGAAGCTGGCGTGGCGGCAATCAACGTCACTGCAGGGAACCCCTATCTCACCCCGCACATCAATCGCCCCTTTGATGCCAATGTCACCGGCGGCCACACCCCCGATGAGCATCCCCTGCAAGGGGTGGCGCGGCTGATCCATTTGGCCCGCCAGGTGAAGCAGAGCTATCCAGACCTGGTTGTGGTGGGCACGGGGTATTCCTGGCTGCGCCAGTACCTCGGCCATATGGCAGCAGCGATCATCCGCCGCGGCTGGGCTGATCTGGTGGGCGTGGGCCGTGAGGCCTTCGCCTATCCCGATTTCGCCCGCGACCTGCTCACCAAAGGAGAGATGGATCCTCGCCGGACCTGCATCACCTGCAGCCGCTGCACCCAGATCATGCGCGATCATGGCCGTACAGGGTGCGTGCCCTTTGATAAAGAGGTCTATGGCCCTATCTATAGGGAGGGTATATTACCACCAAGACACCAAGGCGCTAAGGAATAATCACGATAAATCCTTGTGTCTTGGTGCCTTTGTGGTGAGTTCCAGCCTCTTTCAGCGGACTTGAATAAGCCGACAGTCCAAGACTGGAAAACCGTTTCAGATGCTGCTAGAATCACCCTATAAGCGATATAAGGAGGGAAACATGCTCTATCGTCAACTGGGGAAATGGGGTGCGCGCTTGAGTGTCCTGGGGATCGGCTCATATCTCACCATCGGCTTCAAGACTGACGAGCCGACCTCTCGGGAGATAGTACGTTTGGCCATCGAGCGTGGCATCAACTTTTTCGACACGGCCAACGCCTATAATCATGGCCGGGCGGAGGAGGTGCTGGGGCGTTGCCTGCGCGAGCATCCGCGCTCTTCGCTCTTTATCCTCACCAAGGTCTGGGCGCCGATGGGAGAGGGGCCTAACGACTGTGGCCTCTCAGCCAAGCACATCCGCGAGCAATGCGAGGCCTCGCTGCGACGACTTGGCACGGATTATGTTGACCTCTACATGTGTCACCGCCCTGACCCTGCCACGCCCCTCGAGGAGACGATCCGTGCCATGGAGGACCTCGCTCGCCAGGGCAAGATCATCTACTGGGGCGTCTCTGAATGGCCAGCGTGGATGATGGTGGAGGCGCAGCACATCGCCCGCCAGCTCGGCGCCAGGCCAATCGCAGTGGACGAGCCACGCTATAGCCTGCTATGGCGTTATCCCGAGCAAGAGGTTTTCCCCGCGACGCAGGCCCAAGGGATCGGCAACGTCATCTTTTCGCCGCTGGCCCACGGGATGTTGACGGGCAAGTACGCCCCCAGCGCGCCCGCGCCGGAGAATAGCCGCGCCGCCGACCCCGACCAAAACCAGGTGATCATGAAGCTGTACTGGACCGAGGAGAACAAGCACAAGGGGCAGGAACTAGCGCGCATCGCCCGCGACCTGGGCACCACGGCGGCGCGCCTGGCCCTCGCCTGGGCCTTACGCCATCCGGCGGTGACCAGCATCATCTTGGGGGTGCGCACGGTAGCCCAGCTCGAGGACAACCTCAAAGCACTGGAGGTGCGGATTCCCCCAGAGATCGCAGAAAAGATCGAGGCACTTTATCCCAAGCCGCCAGTGCCGGCGGGGGCGTAGTCGGGGATCTATGGAGCAGCACATCAATGGGCGATGAGACAAACGGGCTAACCCTGCATATTGAGGGCACGGCCTACTTTAAGAAGCTCAGCGGGATTCTGCGGCGGGCGCTGAGGGTGCGCCTTCCGCTCCCCTTCTCCGGGCCAGCGCGGGCGCGCGTTCTGGTTGCTGGGGAGACCCTGGATGTGGACCTCGAGGTGAGGGATGGAAAAGCCACTCTCTGGGGGCCGAGCTCCTACGATAGGCCACTTGACGCCCAGGTGGCAGTGTCTTGCGGCTCGGGAAGCTGGACGGGGTTGGTTACCCTCCCCCCCACGCGCCTCTGGACGATCTACATCGCCCAGGATAAGCACCTGGATTACGGCTGGATTCACCCCACCGAGAAGGTGGTGGAGCGCATGAACGCCCTGGTGGATTACCACCTCGATGCCGCTAAGAGGATCGGCCTGCGCTGGAACCTGGACGCCTCGATTTGGGTTGAGGAGTTCCTGCGCGCCAGGCCATCTGCCAACAGGGAACAACTGCTCGACGCCTTGCGCTCCGGTCGCTTCGAGGTGAATGCCCTCTGGCTCGTGCCCCTGCCGGGGTTCATGAGCACCGAGGAAGTGGTGCAGAGCCTTTACTATGCGCGGCACCTCCAGGACGACTTGGGCATCCCGGTGCGCACGGCCTCCTTGCAGGAGGCTCCGTCTCTCTCATGGGGGCTGGCGACCATCCTCGCTGGCTCAGGGTTCTCTCACCTCGTGAAGGGGGCCTATGACCTGCGCAACCCCCATCTGCGCGAACGGCCCCCCTTGCCGCTGGCCTATTGGGAGGGACCGGATGGCAGTCGGGTGCTCCTCAAATGGGATGCCTATGCCGACACCCACTCCTGGGGCGGCTACGGGGAAGCTTACAAGCTCTGGGTAAGCTCCTCCGACGAGGAACGAGTCAAGTTTATCGAGGACACCATCGCCCGCTATGATGCCTATCGCAATTACCCCATCGAGGCCATCCTGTTGGCCGGCACCGGCTTCGACCGCTACCCGCAGACAACGGTAGTATCTGATTTCATCCGCTGCTTCAACGCCCAGGGCTGGGAGTATCCACACCTGGTAGACGCCACCTGGAGCCAGTTCTGGGATGATGTTGAGCGGCAGTTGGGAACCAGCAAGGCCCAGGTTCCCGTGGTCAAAGGGGATTGGGGCACGGCCTGGGAGGAATGGCCGGCGCAACTGGCCCACCTCAATACGGTCTATCGCCGAGCCCGAGAGACGACGCTCGCGGCGCAGACGGTCACCGCCCTGGCCTACCGGCTCGACCCATCCGGCCACCCAGCCCGCCGCGAGGCGCTTGCCGCCGCCTGGAAGGGCCTACTACAGTTCGCCGAGCATGACTTTGGCGGGATCACGCCCATCATGGCCGACGATACCTATGACCGCAAGGCTGCTTACGCCTATACGGCATCCCGTGAGGGTGCGCGTGCCTTAGAAGGTGGCCTGGCGACGCTGGCAGCCAGCATCCCCCGCGCCGCGGCCGAGGAGCGAACCTTGTTGGTGGCCAACCCGGATAGCTGGCCCCGCAGCGGCAGGGTCGAGGTGGTGGTGCCAGAGCCCGGGCCTTATATGGTCATAGACCCTGAAAGCGGGCAGCACATCCCCTGCCAACTGGAGACGCGCGGCGCCTGGCCCGAACACTATCTATCCTTCGTCGCCGCAGATGTGCCGGCCTTCGGCTACCGCTGCTTCTCTGTGCGGCCTGGCGCCGGCTCGGCGGCCCTATCCGAGGCAGTTCCTTCCGCCCCGGCGACCGAGAACCGCTTTTATCGCCTGACCCTGGACCCCGAGACGGGCGGCATTCGCTCACTATTCGACCTGGACGCCCAACGGGAGCTGGTCAACCCAGCCAGCGGCCAATCCCTCAACCAGTATGTACACCTCTCCGACGGCCAGCTTCACCGCGCGCGGCTGGAAGCGGTGGCCATTCGCAGGGGACCGATCACTGCGGCCCTTGTGGTCGAGAGCTCTTGCCTGAGGGCCAGGCTGCGCACGACCTACCTGCTCTATAACGACCTACAGCAGCTCGACATCCTCAACGAGCTTACCAAGGAGCCATCTTCCGAGCCGCAGTGTAGTTGGTTCCTCTTCCCCTTCAACGGTGGCAGACGGCAGTATTACTACGACGGCCCTGCAGCCATCCTGCGCCCTGGCTTGCAATCGGAAGGGGGTGACCTGCTTCCGGGGTCCGGGCGTTCGAGCGTGGCTGTGCAGACTTTCCTGGCCGCGGCCGGGCCAGACTCGTTCACCGTGCTGGCCACGCCGGATGCGCACCTCACGCAGTTTGGCGAGCGCGTCCTTGCTGAGCCTACGGCCGATTCAGACCCCCGTCACCCGCTGGCCCTCTCACTCGTGCTGCACAACTTGACGCGCAACGACCATGCTGTGGCCCAGGGCGGCCAGAGCCACTTTGAGTTCCGCTACAGCGTCCTCTCCGCAAGGGGGCCATTCCGCCCTGAGGTCGCTCTAAAGTTCGCCAAAGCAGCGGCTCAGCCCTTGCCCTCGGCCTGGGTGACGGGAGGTCCTAATACCCCGCTGCCGGCTTGGAGGCATTCATTCCTCTCTATCGCCCCAGGCAATGTCATCGCCACGGGGCTTAAAGTGGCCGAGGACGGCCACGGCTGGGTCTTGCGGCTTTGGGAATGTGCGGGGCGAGGCACAGAGGCCCTTGTGGACGTGAGCGGTCTGAATGCCAGGCTTGCCTGGCGCTCCGACCTCCTCGAGCGCGCCCAAGAACCCCGGGCGGTGCAGGGCGGGATAGCACGGCTGGCGATCCCCGCCTGGGGCTTACAGGCGCTGCGCTGCGCGTGATCTCCGCCGACGTGCGCGATCTGGCACGCAACGCCACCAAGGTCATAGTTGTTGCCCACCGGGGGATCGTGAGCGAAGCCGGCAGTGTGGCTGAGCAGGTGGCGCAGGGTGATCTTGCGCTCGGGGTGCTCCTCAAAGATGCTGTGGACGGCAAAATCCGGCAGGTAGGTAGCGGTTACCTCTTGCGCGGCTGGCTTAGGGTGAGCCGTGGTGCGGGGCAAAGCAGCCACAGGAGCAGCCATCGCCAGACACAAAATTAACGCCAGCAAGGGCCTCAGGAGAACCCGCTTTGCCATATTTGTCTCTATGTCCACGAGCGACCTCCTTGGGCTGCAACGATACTTGACCCTGCCTCGCGTTCAATGCTAAGATGCCCCCCATCCTGCCCTCAAGGAGGCCCCATGAAGAGGCGCGACTATGTGCTGATGAACATCTACTGGTTCGGGTTAGCCTTCATGTGGAACGGCGTGCAACCCATTATACTCCCCGCGATCCTCTTGCGCTTTGTGCCCGATGCGCTCAAGAACACCTACCTGGGCGGGATGAACTTTGTGGGCCTTATCCTGGCCATGATCGTCCAGCCGCTGGCCGGCGCCCTGAGCGACCGCTCGCGCTCACCCTGGGGCCGACGGCGCCCCTGGATACTCGGCGGCGTGCTGGTCTCCCTGGCCCTCCTCGGCGGGATGACCCTGGCCCAGGGGTACTGGAGCCTGTTTCTGGCCTATGTCCTCCTGCAGATAGCCTCCAACACGGCCCACGGCCCGGCCCAGGGGCTGATTCCCGACCTGGTGCCCCAAGAGCGCCGCGGGCTGGCCTCGGGGATCAAGAACCTCTTTGATATGGGAGGCATGGTGGTGGCCTCGTTCGCCACCGGGATGCTGATGGGGCAGAACGATCCGACGCGTGCCTTCCTGCTCATCGGTGGGGTGCTGCTGGTGGCAACGCTTATCACCCTGGTCGGCACCCGCGAACAATCCGCCTCCGCCCCTGCCGCCGAGTCCGCCGCAGGGCCTGGCCTGCGTGAGGTGTTGCGCGTGGATTTCCGCCGCTACCCGGACTATGCCTGGCTGGTGGCCTCGCGCTTCATGATCCTCTCAGGGATCTATGTTGTCCAGGCGTTCGCGCAGTATTACATCCGCGACGTGCTGCGCGTGGCCAACCCCGCCGAGGCGACGGGGAACCTCATGGCGGTCATCGGCCTGGCGCTCACGGTGCTGGTCTTCCCCGCAGGGATTCTCTCCGACCGCTTTGGCCGCAAGCCGCTCCACTACCTCGCCGGCGGGCTGGCTGCGCTGGGCATCTTTCTCATCGCCTTTGCCCGCAGCGTGGCCACGCTGCTCATCTTTGGCAGCATCGTGGGCGTGGCCACGGGGATCTTTGTCAGCGTCAACTGGGCCCTGGCCACGGACCTCATCCCCGCCGACGAGGCGGCGAAATACCTGGGCCTCTCCAACATCGCCACCGCCGGTGCGGGGGCAGTAGCCCGGCTGGCCGGGCCGATGATTGACGGCATCAACGCCCTGCGCCCCGGGGCCTATCTGGGCTATCCCGTGCTTTTTGTCGCCGCCTCGGCCTGCACCCTCGTGGGGACGCTGATGCTCACCCGCATCCGCGTGCCCGTGCGCACTGACCCTACTTCTCCCGCTGCACCCTCACCTGCCCAATGAGCCCCCAGGGCTGGAGCACATACTCGGGGGTGAAGGTCTCGTCAGTGCGACGGAAGGAGCGCCAGTCGGTCCAAGGCTCGCGCCAGGCGGCCAGGTGCAAGGGGCCGAGCATGTTCCTGGGGCTTGCCACCACCTCGATATCCACCCTGTTCGCCCCCGGCTTCAGGTGGCGGGTGATATCCAGTCCATTCTCGCTCCTCCAGGGGATGTGCCCGGCCACCTGACCATTGACCTGCACGGCCACGGTGATGGCCTGATAATCGCCCAGGTAGAGGCGCACACACTCTCCCTCGGCGGGCTTGTAGTCCACGTTCCCGTGGTAGATCATGCTGCCCGCGTAGTGCAGATACCCCTGCGTCGTCCAATCGCCAAAACGCAACTGCTCAGGCTCGGCGGTGACCTCGCGCTCGGCGCTCACCCCGAAATCACCCAGGATAAAGCAATCCTCCAGCTCCATGTAGTTGGTGTAGGCGCAGGAGAGGATGAGCCTGTTCCGGCCTCGCTTGAGCGCGGGCAGGGCCACTTTCTGGAAGGAACGATCCAGGTACCAGCCCACCGGCTCGCTAGAAACCGCTTTCCCGTTGAAACGGATGGTGTACTGCAAAGCGCCCTCAACAAGGAGGCAAACCGGGCTGGTGGGCACGTCGCGCACGGCAAAGTCGAAACGCAGCGCTATGGGCGAGCCATCCTTGGGGTGAGGCTTTGTGGCCCACTTGTAGCGTTGCGGCAGGCCGTTGTAATAGTTCTGGCGCATGCCCAGCTTTTCGCGGATGACGCTCTGGGCGCGCCAGACCTCCATCTTCTCCGACCAGCGACCCTGATCCATACGATACTGGCACATGTCCAGCGTGAGCACGTTGGGATCGGTGCGCGTAAAGGCGCAAGTTGGGCCGATGAAGCTGGCGCCCACGATAGTGCGCGCAGCGCGCAGCTCGGCAGCCCGAGTGAGGACCCTGCCACTCTCTAGACAAGTTTTGCCCTGGGGATCAACCACGTAGAGGCGCGAGCCGGCCGGCCCGAAGGAGGCGGCAAAGTGCAGCTTGCCATCCTTTTCCAGGGCGCTGAGGCCGCGCATCTCCCCAGTGAGGGGATCCCATTCCTCAAGGCGGCCTGTGCCCTCAAGGGCCAGCTCCAGGTCGTAGGCGGCCTTGCGGTCGTTATTGACGATGAAATAGGCGAACTGGCTCTCAAAGGCGCGCTGCATATAGAGGAACGGCGCTGCCTCCTGGCCATAGAGGGTGCGCAGGCTGACCCTGCGTGGCAGAATCCTCTCAAGCGCCCCCTGCAGGCCGCTCTCGTCGGCCAGGACGGCCACGCCCTTATGGGCCAGGAGCCTCTCGATGCGCTCGTCAGGCTCTGCGCCGATCATCGTGGGCGACGGCTCGAGGGCGATGACCGTGCCGCCCGCCTCGAGAAAGCGCTCGAGAAGCCCGACCGTGGAAGGGAGCAGCGTGCGCATCTCTGGGGGGATGACCACCACCTTGTAGGGAGCGCGTCCCACGCACAGGGTGCGTCCCTCCACGCGGGCATCGCTGGCCATGATCTGCTCGTCGCCAAAGTCAAAGTCATAGTGCGTGGCAAGCAGGGCCTGGCAAAAGTCGTTCAAGCGTTCGCCGTAGGCGCCCACAGCGCGCGTGCTCTCCGGCCCCTGGCCGAGCATGGCCCACCCTGTGGCGATAGGATGCAAGAGGAGCACATCGCGCACCGCCTGGCCCTCGCTCATCACCCGGCCCACGCGGGCAAAGTAATCCTCCACCACGCCGTTGTACTTCCACCAGGTGTTGTTATAGTTGAAGGCGGGGGGATAATCGCGCTTGCGGCAGCCGCGCAGGGTATAGAGCGCCAGGTGTTGGCAGCGCAGGTTGACCCCCAGCACGTACTGCCAATCGCCCACCCACTTTTGCCCCTCAAAGGTGAACTCCCACCCCGTGCAGCCGTAAAGCTCCGACATGACCCTCTGGCGGCCAAACTGGCTGGCCACGCTGGAGCACTGTTTGATGGTCAGGAACTCGTGGTTCTGCTCCAGAAGCATATCAATGCCGGGCACGTGCTGATAGCGGTAGTGGGGCATGATCGCCCCACCGTAAAGGATGCCCAGGCCCAGATCGTTTTCCAGGAGGTAATGCCCGGTGAAAGCCAGGCCGTGGCGCTCGCACCACTCGCCGATCTGTTTAGAATAAGCCTCGGTGAAACGCTCGCTGATGGTGTGCCAGTAATCATGCCGCGCCTTGGTCGCACGCTCGCCCTCGTAAAAGAGCCAGGGCACCACGCCGAGCAGGTCATAGCCGCGCCGTTCGCGGAAAAAGCCCGCCAGGCCATCTGTCCAGGGGAGCGCCCTCCGCCCGGAGCGCAACACCTTGTCAATCCCGGCGTAGATATTAGGCTCATCAGTAAAGATCCCCGGCACGGCCTTGCCGAACTCATGCCCCACCTCGCGGCGATAGGCCTCGTAGGTAATGGTAATAAAGGCGGCCACGGCATCGGGGTTGAGGTTATCGGCGTAGGCATCGTCGTTGAACCATTCGCTTGGCCCGGCCACCTCGCGGCGAAAGACGAGCAACCTCTCTCCCTTGGCGAGGGCCTGGTTGCGGAGAGTTGCCCGGCGGGCAGAGAGGATCGTCCCTTCGCGCAGCACGGCGGCAAAGACGGCCAGGACGCCCGCAGTATCCTCCAGGACATCGGCCTCCTCCACGGTGATCACCTTGGAGCGGAAGGGGTCGCCCCCGCGGGCCGGCACCAGCCCTCCGGCCCCACCCGAGGGCCAACGGTCCTCGTCGTAGAGCCAGGCGCCCATCCCCTCCTCTTTGGCCACGCGCACCGTCTCGCGGATGCACTTTAGCCATTCAGGGCCCATGTAAACCGTCTCCAGTCCATCGCGCGAGTGCATGAAAAAGCCGCCCATGCCGTGGGCCTTCATATCGCGCGCCTGGCGGGCCAGCTCGGCCACGTCTAGCTTATCATTCCAGGACCAGAATGGCGCGCCCCGAAAGGAGAGGGGCGGCGCTGCAAACTCACGGCGCAACTCGTCCATTGTTCATCACTCCCTTCCGATCAACCCTCGGCCACCACCGGGTTACGCAACACGCCGATTCCCTCCACCTCGATCTCCACCACGTCGCCCGGCCTGAGGAAGACGGGCGGCTTGCGCGCAAAGCCCACCCCCGAGGGGGTGCCGGTCATGATCACCGTCCCCGGCAAGAGGGTCATGGAGTGGGAGATGAAGGAGATCAGCTCGCGACAGGAAAAGATCAGGTCGCTGGTGTTCGAGTCTTGCATCGTCTTACCATTTAAGCGAGTACAGAGGCGCGCCTTATCGGGGTCCATCTCGGTCTCGATCCAGGGGCCTAGAGGGGCGAAGGTGTCGAACGACTTGGCCCGTGCCCATTGCTTGTCCAGGCGAGTCTGGCAGTCGCGCGCGCTCACGTCGTTGGCGCAGGCGTAACCCAGCACGTAATCCAGGGCCGCCTCATGGCTCACGTTGCGCGCATGCTTGCCGATGACGATGGCCAGCTCGCATTCGTAATCCACCTCGTCCGGGGCCACCTTGGGGAGCACGATGGGCTCGCCGGGGTTGCACAGGGCGCTGGTGGCCTTGATAAAGATGATCGGCCGCTCGGGTAGGGCCATCTTGCTCTCCTGGGCGTGGCCGCGATAGTTGAGCCCGATGGCGATGATGTTCGGCGGATCCACTGGGGCCAGGAGCTTTACCTTGGCGGCGGGCACCG
>Ga0315274_10013459_pt1 | contig 11641 bp, 14 predicted proteins | sample YL17G02_20_MG_FD_203700 | JGI IMG/M metagenome (GOLD analysis project Ga0315274, IMG submission 203700) | Sediment microbial communities from Yellowstone Lake, YNP, Wyoming, USA - YL17G02_20 | ecosystem: Environmental > Aquatic > Freshwater > Lake > Sediment | place: USA: Wyoming | collected...
TGCTGCCCCCCCAGCCCGCCGCCTCCCCTGCCGCCCGGCTCCACCTCGTACACCCCCCGCAACTCCGCCGACAATCGCGGCAACTCCATCTGCGCCAACCCCCGCATCGCCTGCCCGATCCCCGTCAGCCCCAGCTCGAGCGGCGTTGGGGACCCCGGCTGCAGCCACCATGGCAGTTCGATAGCGTTGAATTTATCCGCCACCTTCTTCAGCCACCCGATCACTTTATCAATTGCCTTCCCAATCGCATCAAACGCCGCTGAGATCACTGGCAGAATCGTATTCCCCAGTTTCTCAAGTATCGGCCCCACAGTCTCCCGGATGGTTTTGGCAATCTTCTCGAACACTGGAATCACACTATCCTGAATGAATCCCCACACCTTATCCAATGCTGGCTTCAACACATTCTGCCACAGCCCCGCCAGCGCCTCGATTGCTTTCCCCAGCACCGCCTCCGCCACATCGGCCAGTGCCTCGAATAGCGGTACCACGTGGTCCTGAATGAATGCCCACACCGCAGTTATCGCCGGCAGCAGCGTATTCGTCCAGAAATCCTTCAGCGTCTGGATCGCCGCTGGCACATTCACCTCCAGCCATTCCCACAACTTTTCGATAATCGGGAAGGCGGTATTTTGTACCCAGTTCCAGACTGTTTGAATCGCCGGCAGCAATACATTCGTCCAAAAATCCTTCAGCGTCGCGATCGCCGCCGGCACATTCACCTTCAGCCATTCCCACAGCGTCGCCAGCGCCGGCAGGATCACATTATTCCACGCATCCGTCAGCGCCGTCCGGATGCCCATCCAATCTGTCTCCCACGCCTGGCGGAGGAGGGCCACGATCGCCACCGCCGCCACGAACACCGCAATGATCGGCGCCACCGCCGCGATCACGCTCCACAGCGCCGGCAGCACCACCGACGCAATTGCCGCGCCCAATACGAACAAGACATCCTTCAGTTCCACATTCTTGCTGATCCAATCGAGGACCGGCGCCAGGAACTCCGCCACCTTCTCCCCGAATTGCACGATCCCATCCACGACGGCCATAATCCGCCCCGCAACCTCCTCACCGAACGCCATCTCCAGAGCACCACGCAATGCCTCAAGCGGACTATCACCGCCCTGCAGCAGCATGAAGAAATCATTGATCACTCCCGATATAGTCTGAACAGCAGGAGCCAGGGTATTCTCGAGGAAGTCGGTCAACAACGGTAGCACAATGTCCGCCAGTTTTGTACCGGCTCCCATCACGTTTTCGAAGGCCGGCAGCAAGGCCATCCCCATACTGTCCTTCGTATCCTGGATCTCCGCCCTGAACCTGGCCATCTTCGCCGCCGCCGACTCCGTCACCTCCGGCATACTCGCCGTATTGGCGGCCAGCTTCTCCAGCACCACGTTCATCATCCCGGCCTGGAGCTGCGTCTTATCCAGCGCGCCGGCTTCCACCCCATACATCGTCGCCGCCCGGTCCGTCGCCTCCGCCAACGTCACCTGGATCCCCAGGTTGTCCAGGATCATCGGGCTGAGCCGCCCCACGCCCTTCACCAGGCTATCGAGCATGAATCCCATATCCTGGCCCGTCGCCGCGCTCACCTTGCCCAGGTACCCCATCGCGTCGGGGAGCTGCACGGCAAAATCCGTGCTTACGAGCGCCGCCGCCTTATTGAACGACAGCATCAGATCGCGGTTGCTCACCATCCCCGCGCTGCCCCGCTTCAGCGCCGCCAGCATCTCATCCGTCCCAATCCCCGCGCTCTCGGCCAGCCCGTCGAATGCTTGGCTGATCCCCTCCACCGGTGCCGCATCAATCGTAATCTTTGCCAGCGCCGCCCCCAACCCGAGGACCGCCCCCGTCGCCATGGCGATACCGCCCAGCGCGGCCGTGCCCAGCCCCTGGAACGCCTTCCCGGCGCCGCCGACGATCCGCTCGATGGCGCTATCCGTCTTCCCCCGCGCCTCCGCCAGATCCCCGTCCAGCTTATCCAGCGTCGCCCGGATCGCTATAGTCGCTCGCCCTAACTCTGCCTCAATCCCCATTCTTCATCGTGTATTTCTTCATCCGCGGTTCCATCCGCGGTTCCCATCGTGTTTTTCTTCATCCGTGGTTCCATCCGCGTTCATCCGCATTTGTCTGCGTTTATCCGCGTTCCCATTCCCCGCTTCAACTCCTCATGCTCCTCCCGTCTCTGTTCCAACTCCTCCCCTGTTAGCGGCCGTGCCTTCCCACCCCCCATCAAACGCTGTAATGCCGGCAGCCGCTTCGCGCGCGACAGCGCCGCCACGTGCCACGCCAGCCACACGTCTCGCCGCTGCTCCCGCTCCATCCGCCAGGCCGCCGCCTCGATCACGGCCGCCGTCTCGCGCGGCGTCAGCGCCCAGAATTCTGCCACGCTGACGCCGCACTTGAGCGCTTCCGCCAGGAACGCCTCCCACGAAAAGCGTCCCCGGCTCAAGCGTTTTTTGGCTCTGGCTCCCCGGCCCCGTACCCGAGCACCGCCGCCACCGCCTCGCATACTGCGGTGACCACAGGGGCGAACCCGGCCTCCTCCAGCACCTCGAACGCTCTGGTAATGCTGATCGCCGGTCCACCTTCCCCCGCGTCTCGCCTGGCCGCTTCCATCCCGGCCCGCAGCAGGTGCGCCGTCTCCGTGATACCGGAGGTGCCGTCCCCGAATCCCTGAGCGATTGCGATGATGGACCTCTTGAGTTGCCCCTCCACCTCGGCCAGCGCTCGATTCGTAAACAGCACCCGCACCTCACGCTCGCCGGTCTGGATCGTCGCCTCTCCGCGCGCCCCACTCACGACGTCAACTCCGTCCAGAACCCGTCAACCGTCAGCGAGACACTGATCGTCGCCTCCCCCTGGTCGGGGAAAGCCTCACTCAGGCCCGTGATCAGCGCATCGGCGGTCTCCAGCGTGATATTGTCCTCCTGCCGTGCCACCAGGATCAAGTCCCCGTTGCGCATCGCATCCTTCAGCGCTTGGTAGTCCGCGTTCGTCGGCACATACAGCGCATCCAGGCTCAGGCTTGAGCTATACCGCCCAGGCAGCACCCGCTTCGCCCTGGAATCCTTCGATGAGACGTCAATCTCCTCCGTCGCCTCCTCGAACGTCACGTCCCGCTGCGAGCCTACCACCTCATAGACCGGTAGACTCGGCGTGCCAGTGTTCACCAGCAACAGTACATCAGTCCCATTCATAGCCATTGTCCAAACCTCCTATCTGAAATCCATCCGTGTTCATCCGCGTTCGTCCGCGTTTTCCGCGTCCCTCTCTTACGTTTCTTCCAGAGTGAGACTTACCGTCACAATCCGCCCATACGCATCCTGCGCGTCCGCCGCCATCGGCCCCGAGCAGAACGCCATCACCCAATCGAAATCCGTAATCGCCAAAACCTGCCGGTGCAGCAGCGCCCGCACCCGTTCCGCGATTGCCTCCACCAGGATCGCGCTCCCGGATGCCTCCGTATAGCAGCGCACATCCCGCACCGCCACCCGTCCCCTGGTGGTCTTCGTGTCCCATGGCGACTGCGCCACCTCCCCCGCCGTCACAATGTACGGCAGCACCGCATCCCCCGGCGCCGGGTCCGTCGTAAAGATCGCCGGCTCGCCGTTGTACGTGGTCAGCAGCCCCGTCAGCGTCGGATCCCCCGCCAGCACATCATAAATCGCCTCAGTCAGCGCGCTCACTTATCCTCTCTATCCTTCCGATCTGCGTTCATCTGCGTTCGTCTGCGTTCTCCGCGTCCCTGATTTCCCTTCCTCGCTTGATCCCCAGCGCATACGCATAGTGCACGATCGTCGCCATCATCAGCATAGCCTGCGCGCCCATCGTGAGCGCGGCGTTTGTCTGCCTCATCCCGTTTCCCCTGGCCATCATCCACAGCATCAGATAGGCTGCCTTAATTCCCCTCACCAATGTCCCGTACTCCTCCAGAGGAGGAGACCCAATAATTGCGTCCGCCGTCTCCGAATCACAAAGCCCCAACGCCTGCTCGACCAGAGTGCGTGCCTCGTCCAATTCTTTCGGCATAACCTCATCCATCCTTCCTATCGTGTATTTCTTAATCCGTGGTTTCATCCGCACAGCATCTTGATGATTGCCTTGAAATTATTCATCAGCGCCGGCCTCAGCCACGGCTGCGCCGCCTTCGCCCTGCTCCCGACCTCGATCCACCATCCATAATCGCTGCCCTTCTCCCCCTTCGTAATCCCCACCAGCCCCTCGACCACGTCCCCCTCGACCTTCACCACACTGGTCAATCTACCCATCGCCAGCGCCCGCCTATATCGGCGGCCGAATTCTGGCTCCTGAATACGCAGTAGCCGGCCCCGCGCGTCCACCTCCACCACGTGCGCCGCCGCCTCCATCCTGGTGGCGACCTCCTCCCGTACCTGATCCACCACCTGCCGCTGCCGCCACTCCGTAATCGCGCTCATATCCAACCCTCAAATGCCCACCAGGTGATCAAACGGCCTTTCGATAGACCTTTTCGCCCTTCGATGCGCCCTTCACCGCCCATCCTTCCGATCTGCGTTCATCTGCGTTCGTCCGCGTTCATCTGCGTTCCCTCTTATCGTGTATTTCTCCATCCGTGGTTCACGTCCCCGCTTCCTTCTGCCTCTCCAAACAATCCACCTCATAATGATGCTCCGCCTCTGACGGCTCCCTGATCCCGAGCACCTCCACCACCAAAGTCCCCCACGTCACCCGGTCCCCCCGCACAATATCCCCTGGCCGCGTGTACAACACGTGCGTGATCTGCTCCTCCTCCGCATCCGCCCGCACCCGCTCGTTCGCCGTCGCCGGCCGCATCCTCCCCCACACCGTCCCAATCCCTATATAGGTGATGGTCCATCCCCCCTGCCCATCCCCCACCCGCGCCCGCCTCTCCACCGTAAATTCATGATTCAGCAGCGCATCAAACGTCCCCATCCGTCCCCATCAATCCTTCCGATCCGCGTTCATCCGCGTTCATCCGCGTTCATCTGCGTGCCCATCCTCATTGTGCCATGTACCGATACCGATTCAGAATGTCCTTCTCACTGAGGAGGAGCATCCGCGCCCCGCTCGCCCCCATCAGCCCCTCCCCGACTCCCCCCCCCGCCTCGCTCGCGTATGACACCGAATAGTCCCCCAGGCTCATTGCACTCACCCCCGGCACCCCCGCCGTCTCTGCCGCCTTCAACCCCGCCTGGTACGCCCTGCTCGCCGCCCGCGTGCACACCGCCACAATGTCGTCAGGGAGCGAATCATAAGCATCGTACCCATGCGTATAGACAATGGTCACAATCTGTATTCCCATCGCCCAGTCCTGGTCCACCCGGTGCAGAATCCCGAACTGCCCCAACAGATAATCGTCCTCGACCACCAGCGCCTCTTCGTCCTCGATCACCTCCGCCACTTGCGTGACCGGCAATTCCGGCAGGAACACCCGCGTCCCCCCCGCGCAGTCCAGCGTGACGATGTCATCCACCACCTCATCAATGTGCTGGTGGCAATAATTGCGAATCGCCTCCGTCGCCTCCGTGATCGCCCGCACCACCGACGCGACCTTATCCGCCCCCGTGATCGTAATCTGAAGAAAATTCTCCACGTCCTGCACCGTGCAAAAATTAGCCATCCCCCTGATCCTTCCGATCCGTGTTTATCCGTGCCTGTCCGCGTTCATCCGCGTTCGTTTTATCCTCCGCTGGCCCCTTCTTCATCTTATCCTCAGCGCCCTTCCTCCGCTTCCTCCTCCCCTGCTCCCCCGCTCCCCCGCTCCCCTGCCTCCTGCCTCCCTGCAGCGTCGCATAATACGCCTTCACCTTCTCCTCATCCCCCGCATGGCATTTGACCGACCGCCCCGGTCCAATTGCCACCGTCACCAGCGGCCTGAACACCTTCCGGATACTCCGCGCCGTCGCCACGTCGTGCTGCGCCCGGTACTCCTCCTCCGCCAGCCACGAACGCGGCAGCGCGCAAAACTTCGGCTTCACCATGTGCAGCGCCCGCAGGAACGCCAGCCGCTCATCCCCATACCGGCATTCCCCCCGCCACGCCTTCATCAGCGCCATCCCGGCCTCATTCGCTCTCACGAACAGTAGCCCCGGCTCGTAGACGAGGAGCCGCAGATCCAGCGTCACCGCCTCCGTCCGTTTCCGCTCCTCCGCCGTCCCCAGATCGGCGGCCAGCACCCCATACCGCCACAGCGGCGCCGCCGCGTCCCACCGCTCCAGGAAGTGAAACCCGCTCGGCAGCAGGTCCCATGGAACTGTATAGTCGGCGCTCACGAACAGCGTGTACCCCCACGGCAGTGACCAATTCCCGCCCTTCTGCACCGCCAACCCCAGTTTACGCGCATGGCTCATCGAGATCTTCCCATCCCCCCGCATCACCACGATCCCGCGAGCGTTCATTGAACCTCCGCCTTAATCGCCTCTAACGTGCCCTTAATCGGCTCTAACGCCACGTAGAACGACGTCTGCGCCTTATTCACCACCGGCTTCTTCACGTAGCGCCATTTCTGCGCCGTATAGAACCCGTACTGCTTTCCACGTCGCGTCTCTGGGCAGAACTGATCCAGTGACCGCACCGTAAAAAACCACCGGTGCGTCGGGTCGTCGTGCGCCTTCTCCGCGCTCCAGAGAGGCAATTTCAAACCCAGAATACCACCCGGGCGCAGCAGCCGCCAGCACTCATTCAGTGACGCCACCAGATCAATATCCAAATGCTCCAGCACCGCCGACGCCACGATCTGATCGAATGACTCATCCGCCCATGGCCATGGCAGCATATTCAGATCGTGCGCCACGTCAATCTCCGGCCTATGTTTGTGGAGATCGTGGTTGACAACTCCATCGCCGGACAGGAGTTTATTCCCACATCCCAAATTAAGAATATCCATTCAATCCTTCCGATCCGCGTTCATCCGCGTTCATCTGCGTTCATCTGCGTGCCTTCTCATTCCAGGCAGCGGGCGAACTCGCTCCCCTCAATCGCCCCCCGCACCGCCTCCCAATTCGTGATCATCCCCGCCAGCGGCTGCGCATTGATCCGCGTCAAATCGCATCCCAGCGCCACGCATCGCACCCCCAGGAACGTACAAATCCGCTTCCCCATCCCGTCCGCCAGCGTGGACGCCGGCCCCACGATCTCCTCGTATGTCAATCTCAGCGGCTCCAGCCCGCCCAGTTGCCCTTCCGCCCGCTGATCCTGCTCCAGCAGCCCCCGCGCCGCCCTCAGCACTAGGTGCGGCGCCAGGTCCATGTGGACCGGCTCCACGCGCCCGAACGTATGCTGTGGCCGCTCGATCCGTCCCCCCCGCGCCATCTCATTCAGCAGAACGCTCACCGCCTGCCGGATCGTATTCTCCCGCCGCAGCCAGATGATGGGAATCTTCCTGATGTAATCCCACACCTCCGAGAACGCCTGCTGGTACGTGAGTTTGCACATGCTCACCTGGTACCCCTGCATGTGCGTCAGGCAGTATAACAGCTTGCCCCTGTCCGCCGTCAAATGCGTGTGCCACAAGCTCGTGTGGTGGAGCGATTCCCCGCGATCACAGAAAATATCCGGATGATTGCTCAGACAATGCGCCAGGAATGTCCCCCCGCTCCTCACCGCCGCCACGATCACCGCCGGCCGCGCACTGTATTTCGTCTCATCGTTCTCTACCACACTACCCATCCGCCCCCTCTATCCTTCCGATCCGTGTTCATCCGTCCCATCCGTGTTCATCCGCGTGCTAATCCGTTGACCCGCAGCACCATCAACCCCCCACTCCACCGCCCCGCGCACGCCCGCACCGATGTATCCAGCGCCTCCCTCATCGCACATTCGTGCCACGTGCGCCCGTCCTGATCCTGCACCCGCATGAACCAGGCCTCATCCGCGCCCAACCTCCCCGCCCTCACCTGTTTGTCCAGGCGAGGATTGTAGCCCAAAGGGGCGGTGACCACCGCCATGCCCCCCAACGCCAGGAACGACCGAAACCGCGCCAGCACCTGGCTGGGCCGCGTCCGAGCCGTCGCCTTCGCATACTTCCCAAACCCAATATGCTCGATCGTAGAAATGCTGATCAGCAGGTCCACCGGCTCCTCCGGCCTCCACACCATCACGTCCGCATTGATCGCCCCCGCCTCCTGCAGATCCACCACCGGCCAGGTCACCGGCCCATAATGCGCCAGCACATTCCCCACCTCCAGCACCCGCGCCCCCTCCGCCCGTTTCCCTAGAAACCATCTGACGATGGGAATCTCCACCCGTCGCATATTCAGCGCCGTGTGATTGTAGCGATGGTCGAAATACTCCAACGTTAGCTCATTCCACCTGAACGTACTCACCATCCACCTTCCGTCCGCGTTCATCCGCGTTGATCTGCGTTCATCCGCGTTCCCGCTTCCGGCGCTCCCCGTGCTCCCGCTCCCATTGCCGCACCATCCCCCACGCCTCTGGACTGTCAATCCTCCCCGGGATCATCCCCTTCCACCTGCGCGCGTCCCCAGGATAGTGCATCACCCCCGCCGTCTCCAGCCCCTTGCAGTATTTCCCGAACGTATTCCACTCATTCCCCAGCCACAGCGTCTTGAGCGGATCCGCATACAGCGCCCTCAGGAGCGCCCCCTGATCCCGCTGCGCATACTCCTCCCATTCCTGCTGCCAGCGCTGGAAAAAGCGCGCCACCCGCTCATTGTGGTGCCGGAACGCCCACACGCCGCCGTTGATCTGCAAGGCATGCAGCGTCCTGATTTCCTGCTGAATCTGCGCCAGTTCCCGCTTATTGTTCCTTCTTTCAAATGAGTGCATCGTGTCCATCAGGTGCGGGTCCTTGCAAATGACAAACTCCCACCCCGCCTCGATCCACTCGAAAAACCGGTAGATCGGCGCCACAACCTCCGTATCCGCATCGAGGTATAGCACGGCCGTCCATTCTGCCGGGCTCAACTCGTATGCCTTCAACTTCGCCCGCCGCCCGCCCACGTCGCTGTCCGGCTGCCGCACGAACACGTCTTCACCCCCAAGCTTGCTGGCCCCGCACACACACACCGGAATATCCGGCATGTGCTTCCTGATGCTGGCCAGCAGCCGCTTCGCGCTCTTCCGCGATGGGCCTCCAAACGCCACCACGTAAATCCCTCGCGTGCTCCCCGTGCCCCGGGCCACCGGCTTCACTATTTTGATGACCGGCACTCGTTGCGTGCCCCGCATAGCCTCCCCCTCCACGATCCCAGCGTCCACCTGCTCCTCCCCCAGGAGGATGGACAACATCCCGGCGTGCGCCTCGCACCACCCCGCCACGCTGTACGGCCCTGTGGCGGCCCGCAGGGCCTCGCGGTCGAACGTTTCCGCAACTGCCGCCTCCAGCGCCCCTACCAGGCCCTTGGCGCTGCCCCGCTCGTACCTGTGGATCCCGGGCGCATCTGGCAGTTCGTCCAGAATCCCCACGCCCCTGGGGATTACCACCCGCACCCCGCACGCCAGCGCCTCCAGCACCGGCATCGGCCCCCCCTCCACCCGGCTGGGGCACACGAACACGTCCAACCCCTGAAAAAACGCCGGCATCTCCGCCCACGCATACCGCTTCATCGGCACCGGCCAGCCCCGCCCCGAGGCGCGCCATTCAACCCGCTTTCCAACCTTCGACGCCACCACGGCCGCGACCAGGTCCTCGCCTTTCCGGTGATTCCTGTACGTGTACCCGCTGAACCCCACCACCGGCCGCTTATGCTTCTGTGCGCTCACAATCACGAAACGATCCCGCTCGAGCGGGAGAGGCGGCTGAATCGTCGGCCCGAACTTACTCAGCGGTTCCGCGTACAGCCGGCACATCGCCACGCGCAACTGCACCCGTGACGCCACAGCATCCCACAGCCTGGCCTTATCGTTGCCGGGTGGCTCCTCCTCCCGGTGCGTAAACATCGCCGCGACCGGCACGCTCGGCCACGGCTTGCACATCTGGGATTCGAAGTAGCCCGAAAGATAGACTATGTCCGCGTGCGAATCGGGCGCTGGGGTCAACGTCCAGCCGTTGTGGTCGCGTAGATACCGCGCGAAGCGCGGAATCACGCGGTCATCGTTGAGATTCCGGCACACCACATTGACCCGCAGCGCCATCCACAGCTCCCAGCCCCCGTCCCGGGGGCATCCTCACGCCAACTCAGCGTTCACGAACGCCGAGGGGCGGATCAGCCCAAAGGCGGCCCGCATCTCGGCCAGGATCGCCACCATGTTCCGGATGAACCAGTCATCGTGGCTATCCGTCGCCGTGATCGTCGCCTGCTCCCGGTCCCACAGGACCGCTTTCCGCCAGTTCGCCAGCCAGGCCGAGCCCGCCGCCACGTGGAAGCTCTGCACCACCGGCGCGCCCCACAGCCGGGGCATACCCTGCGCCAGCGGCCCGCCCCAGTAGTAGCGGCCCTGCAAATCCTGCAGGAGGTCTACCGTCTCCCAGTCCGTTGGGGAGAACACCCACGCGGTCGGCACCTGCCGGCCCGTCACCAGCAAAGTCGTCAGCGCCTGCCGGGTCGTGGTCAGGATGTCCACATTGAAGGCCTGGGTCAAGGTCCCCGGCTGGTTCGCCAGCCCCAGAAAGTTCTCGCCCACGCCGTTCCCGTTGAACAGTTGGTCTTCCAGGGCGTCCACCAGATCCTCGCGCAGCTCCTGATCAATCAGGCCGCGGATCTGCGCCGCATCGGCCAGCGCCCGTTTCGTCGCCCCCACGTAGACGGCGATCGTCTTCACGATCTCCGCTACGCGCTCGAACGTCATCGCCCCCTGCGGCTTCTCGCCGGTGATCTCACCGGTCGCGCCGCTCGGATACTTGACGTTCGCCTCCGCCACCGGCGCGGCCTGCGTCACCTGCGCCGTCTGCCGCACGAACTCGACTGTGTCGGAGCCCGTCTGGCGCACGTTGATCAGATCCCTGAGCACGGTCAGGTACCGCCCGATCGGCTCATAGATCCCCGTTTGCTCGGCGACCACGAACGCGCCCGCGCTCGTGTCATCCAGCCCAGTGATCAGCTCTTTCCTGCCCCACAGGCCAAAGTCCTTCACCATCACGGCCGGGGACATCCCCAGCCGGCCGGTGCTGAACTGCCCCGTAGGCGCGACCTGCTTATACCACGCCTGCCAGGTCGCATCGCCCAGGAACCGTTGCCCCAGCGTCCCCTTGGCCCGCTGCGGCTGCGGCTGGGTCCGCGTATCCTGCTGCTGCATCCCGCTCAGCAGTTGGCCCAGCGCCGCCTTCAGATTGGCGTCCCGCTTATCCGTCTTGACTTCATCCCGGACCTGCATCGCCTCGCCCATGAGCTTCGTGGCCTGGGTGTGCTCCTCATCGGTCAAGTTGCGGTCCTTGGCCGCGTCCAAGATAGCCTGTGCTTGCTGCAACAGGCTGAGCATTCGCTCCTGCTTGTCCATATCTACACCTCCGTAGAAAGTTTCAGAATCTCCAATTGAATCTGTATATCGCGCAGTGACCATCCGCTCGGCTTACCGTCCCCGGCCTCGCCTTCGTGATCGCCACACTCATCGTATGCAGCGCACTTCTCCGTACCATGCTGCTTACCATGCTCCTTCACCCACGCCTGCGCTTCCTCGACCGTCCAGTGCTCCTTATCGAACAGATATGATTGGACAGTCGTCTTCGTCTCCCCCT
>Ga0315274_10013460_pt1 | contig 11640 bp, 7 predicted proteins | sample YL17G02_20_MG_FD_203700 | JGI IMG/M metagenome (GOLD analysis project Ga0315274, IMG submission 203700) | Sediment microbial communities from Yellowstone Lake, YNP, Wyoming, USA - YL17G02_20 | ecosystem: Environmental > Aquatic > Freshwater > Lake > Sediment | place: USA: Wyoming | collected...
ATACTACCAGAAGCACGGGGTCTACGATTTCCCGCAGAAGGACTACAGGGCCCGTGCCACGAATGCCTTAATGGTACTGCTGACGAAGGTCCCGCCCATCCGCAAGGACATCTACACACGGCGCATCAAGACCGGCATGGTCAAGCCCTTGCAGGACGTTGTCGAGAAGAAGTGAGAGCTGCGTGCGGAGCCCCGCAGTTCTCTGTCATTGCGAGCGGCTGCTGCGACCTGAGTTCGCGGCAGCCAGCGTGGCAATCGCCCGGTAGGTCTCAAACTGTCTTTGCGAGGCGCCGAAGGCGCCGTGGCAATCGCCCACGGTCATTCTCTGTCATTGCGAGCCATGGCCCTGGGCGCATCCCAGGGGCCAGGCGTGGCAATCGCCCGGTATTACAGGCCTGCCTCAATCTGGGCGATTGCCGCGTCGTCCGCCAGAGGCGGCCTCCTCGCAAAGACAGTCAATCCAACGGCGCGGCCAGTGGCCCGACACATGAGCGCATTCGGGATGGGCAGCCTTGATGCTCGCGGCGAGGTTGTGCTATACTTAGCTTCGGCGACAACCCCGGCCACAGTCGGTCCAGAGCCCACGGGGCCACTGTGTCAGGTTGAAGCGAGCGCTCCCCGATAGCTCAATGGTAGAGCGGGCGGCTGTTAACCGCTAGGTTGTAGGTTCGAATCCTGCTCGGGGAGCCAACTTTGACTGGTTGTGCAGGCGAAGACCTCGTCAAAGGGTTCTGCGAGTCCAAATCTGACCGAATTCCCCTCTGGTCGCAAGGTCTGAAGTGTCAATTTCAGAAGTTGCCGTTCTTCTTCGGCTTCCGAACTCATGAATAACTCACGGGCACGGTTGGCAGGCTGGAGCAGGTATTCTGAGGTCAAGTAGTACTCTTCATCAGCCAAGCCAAGCCTGGCAATCCTGTCGGATATCTGTTTCTGTTTGGCCCTGAACTCGTCGCGCCTTCTGTTATTGAAGCTCTCAGTACTTCACCGCGCCGAATCTTGAGTCTTGAATACGAGCTCTCGAACATCGGGGGGATCATGTCTGCCCTTGACATCCACCTCGACTCTAATCTAAGCTTCGCGCAGGTGTTGCAGCAAGGCAGAACGCTAATGTTGGGCGGCCTGAGTCCGAACTCCACTTGCGACGCTGCGCACAAAGGGAGCTGACCTGGTCAATGCCCGACCACAACTACTTCGCGAACCTCATCTGGCAGATAGCCAACCTGTTGCGCGGCCCATATCGCCCGCCGCAATACGAGCGAGTCATGCTTCCCATGACTGTCCTACGCCGGTTCGACTGTGTGCTCGGTCCAACCAAACGAGCGGTTCTCAAGGAGTATGGACACCGTAGGGATACGCTCAAGGACAGGGCGCTTGACGAGCGTCTGAACAGCGCAGCCCGCCAGCGGTTTCATAACCACTCGCCGCTCGATTTCGGGAAGCTCAAGGGCGACCCCGACAATATCGAGAAGCACCTCGTCAGTTACATCAAGGGGTTCTCGGCCAACGTCCGCACCATCTTCGAGTTCTTCGAGTTCGAGAACGAGATTGAGAAGATGCGCGAGGCGAACATCCTCTATCTCGTCGTCTCCAAGTTCTGCGACGTGGACCTGCACCCGGACAAGGTGCCAAATGAGCAGATGGGGTTGATCTTCGAGAACCTTATCCGCCGATTCAACGAACTGGCGAACGAAACGGCTGGAGACCATTTCACCCCACGCGAGGTTATCCGGCTGATGGTGAACATACTATTCATAAACGACGACGAACTTCTCGCCACGCCCGGTACTGTGCGCAAGCTCCTCGACCCCGCCTGCGGCACTGGCGGCATGCTCGCCGAGTCTCAGAACTACTTGCGCCAACACCACGCGGCGGCCAGGCTCTACGTCTATGGGCAGGACTACAACAAGCGCGCCTTCGCCACCGCCGCCTCCGACATGCTCATGAAGCAAGTGGACCACAACGGCGGCGTCGACAACGTACGCTTCGGCGACAGCTTCACCGACGACCAGTTTGCCGGGGAAACCTTCGACTACCTTCTGGCGAACCCACCCTTCGGCGTCGACTGGAAGAAGCAGCAGAAGGAGATACGACGAGAGCACGACAAGCTCGGCTTCACCGGCCGCTTTGGAGCTGGCGTGCCGCGCGTCAACGATGGCTCGCTGCTCTTTCTTCAGCACATGATCAGCAAGTTCGAGCCCGTGTTGCCCGGTCAGCACAAGTACGGCTCGCGCCTAGCTATCGTTTTCAGCGGCTCGCCGCTCTTCAGCGGTGGCGCTGGTTCGGGGGAGAGCGACATCCGCAAATGGATCATAGGAAACGACTGGCTCGAAGCCGTCATCGCCCTGCCGGAGCAGATGTTCTACAACACCGGCATTGGCACCTACGTCTGGATCGTTACCAACCGTAAGGAGAAGCGCCGCAAGGGCAAGATCCAACTCCTCGATGCCCGTGAGTCCTATGTCCCCATGCGTCGTAGCTTGGGAGACAAGCGCCGCAAGATCGGTGAGAAGGAAGATGGGCGAGACCAGATAGCGGAGATCGTGCAATCCTACGGGCACTTCGCCGAGGCTGGCATCTCCAAGGTCTTCGACAACGCCGACTTCGGCTACACGCGTGTCACAGTGGAGCGGCCGCTGCGGCTGCGCTACCAGATGACTGCCAGGGACAAGGACCGGTTCCTGGACGCCTGTCCGCACTTGCTCGACGACGTGCAGGCTATCGACCAGGCCCTGGGCGGCGAGCCGCAGCGCGACTGGAACACCGTGTGGAACCGGATCAAGGACTTGCTGCACGACCGCAAGTCCGCCTGGAACACGCCCGAGCAGAAGCTGTTCCGCAGCGTCTTCACACAGAGGGACTCCGAGGCCGAGCCAGTGGCCAAAGGCGGCCGCGACAAAGGCTACGAGCCGGACGCTGCCTTGCGCGACTTCGAGAATGTGCCACTCAAGGAGGACATCGACGTCTACTTCGAACGGGAGGTGCTGCCGCATGTGCCGGACGCTTGGATGGACCGCAGCAAGGACAAGGTAGGCTACGAGATCAACTTCAACCGCCACTTCTACAAATACACTCCACCAAGGCCTCTGGAGGACATTGACAGAGACCTGAAACGGGCAGAGGAGAAGATCCAGCGGCTGCTGAGAGAGGTGACGGAGTGAGCACTGGTCTTGACCGGCTGTTCACAGCTGCCAGCGGACTGGGCCGCTACCCCCGTTCGGTACGCGTCAACGTGCCTTGACGGAAGGCGAGTTCCGCTCAACGTCGAAGAACGCTCAGGTCGTTCTGGCGATTACCCGTATTGGGGCGCGAACGGTGTTGTTGATGCCGTTGATGACTACACTTTTGACGAGCCCTTGGTGCTTCTCGGGGAAGACGGGGCCCCGTTCTTTGACAAGACAAGGCCAGTGGCTTTCTTCGTTAACGGCAAGATCCGGGTCAACAACCACATTCACGTACTGAGAATTGCCCCAGGGTTTGATCCGCGGTTTGTCATGCAAGCACTGAATGCGACAGAATACGCCCCGTGGATAGAGGGCAGTACGCGGGACAAACTCACGCAGGACAAGATGGGCAGCATCCTGATTCCTACGCCGCCGCTGCGACAGCAACGAGCCATCGCCGACTACCTGGACCGCGAGACGGCGCGGCTGGATGGACTTGTAGCGGCGAAGGAGCGCTTGTTGACTCTGTTGGCGGAGAAGCGACGAGCACTCATCGCACGCGCCGTCACCCGAGGTCTGGACTCCGGCGCCCCCTTGCGTGACTCCGGCATTCCCTGGTTGGGCAAGATCCCGGCGCACTGGAGACTTAAGCGAGCGAAGTGGCTGTTTCGTGAACGCGATGAGCGGTCCACGACGGGTGAGGAGGTCTTGCTGTCTCTTCGCATGGAACGAGGACTTGTTCCGCACAACGAGGTTTCGGAGAAGCAAACGCGTGCGGAGGAATTGATTGGTTACAAGAAGGCCGGGTACAATGAGATCGTCCTAAATCGCATGCGGGCGGCAAGCGGCTTGGTCGCGGTGTCGCCACAGGACGGCCTAGTCAGTCCAGACTACGCTGTCTTTCAGGCTGGCCCTGATGTTGAGCCATGTTATTTCACGCATCTGTTCAAGTCTGAACTGCTTCAAGCTGTCTTTCGTTCGGAATCGACGGGGCTCGGGACCGGATCCTCTGGGTTTCTTCGGCTCTATTCTGAGAACTTCCTGTCCCTCTGGCTCCCCTACCCGCCCTACCAAGAACAGCGTGAGATCCTCCAATACATAACGGATGAGACCAGAAAGCTCGATGCTGTGCACACGGCGACTGAGCGGACAATTGCACTCCTGAAGGAACGCCGTGCAGCGCTCATCACTGCCGCGGTGACGGGCAAGATTGACGTGCAAGGAGCCAATCATTAGGTCACTGCGGTGGCGTACAATGAATAGTGAATAAGGATGCTGGGATGATGCGTGTCGAGGTGAAACCGGAATTGCTGCGCTGGGCGTACAAGCGTGCCGGGTTCGACGTTGGTATCCTCACACACCGCTTTCCGCAGCTTGCTGCCTGGGAGAGCGGCGAGGCGCTTCCGACGCTCAAGCAGATCGAGCGTTTCGCCAAGGGCATGCACACACCCGTCGGCTTTCTCTTCCTCCAGGAACCACCCATAGAGAGCGTTCCGATCCCGGACTTCCGCACCGCGGCCAGCCGGTACATCGGAAGGCCGAGCCCGGACCTGCTCGACACCATCTACATTTGCCAGCAGCGCCAGGAGTGGTACCGCGACTTCGCGCGATCTGTGGGCGAGGACCACCTTCCGTTCGTTGGCTCTGCGCGTCTGACGAGTAATGTCGAAGAGACCGCGGCGAAAATTCGGCGCGTGCTTGGTTTCGACATTGAGGAGCGCCGCAATACGCCGACGTGGACTGACGCACTGCGTCGCTTCATCGATCAGGCGGACTCGCTTGGAATCCTTGTCATGTGCAGTGGCGTGGTGCTGAACAACAACCGGCGACGCCTCGACCCTGAAGAGTTTCGCGGCTTCGCGATGGCAGATAACCTGGCGCCTCTGGTGTTTGTCAACGGCACAGACACCAAGGCGGCCCAGATGTTCACGCTGGCGCATGAGTTGGCCCATATCTGGCTTGGGGAGACGGCTATCTCCGACACACAGGCGTCGTGGATACCGGAACACAAGGTCGAGCGCTGGTGCAACCGGGTCGCTGCCGAACTCCTAGTGCCGCTCGCCGTCCTGCGAGAAGAGTACCAGAAGAGCAATGAACTGCAAATCGAGGTTGACCGCATGGCACGGCGCTTCAAGGTCAGCACACTGGTCGTCTTGCGCCGGATCCACGACGCCGGTGGCCTTACACAGGAGCAGCTCTCGCAGGCATATCAGGAAGAACTCGAACGGCTGCGGGCTATTCCCAGGGGGAAGGGAGGCGACTTCTACCTGACGCAGGCGGCGCGGGTCAGCAAGCGCTTCGCCCGCGCGCTCGTCGTCAGCACGCTCGAGGGCCAGACGCTGCACCGCGACGCCTTCCGCATGCTTGGTTTTTCAAAGCTTGAGACATTCCGGGATCTCGGGCGCAGCCTGGGGGTGGTCTGATGGCTTACCTGCTCGACGCCAATGTGTTCATGCAGGCGAAGAACCTGTACTACGGCCTCGACTTCTGTCCGGCGTTCTGGGACTGGCTCATCGCGAGCAATGCGGCGAAGCGGGTTTTCAGCATAGAGAAGGTCGGCGACGAGATCGAGGCCGGCGGCGATGAGCTCGCAGCTTGGGCCGCACAGCGCTGGCCTGACTTTTTCCTCAAGCCGGATACAGCGATGCTGCCAGCTCTCGGCTCGGTCAGCACTTGGGCGACGGGTCAACGCTACGAGCCTGCCGCCGTGAGCACGTTCCTGCAAGTGGCTGACTATTACCTGGTGGCCCACGCGCTGGCCCATGGACTCACGCTCGTCACCCACGAGATTGCATCCATCTCAACGAAGAAGATCAAAATCCCAAACGCCTGTATTGGCCTTGGCATCAAGTGTATGACGCCGTTCGAGATGCTACGGCATGAGCGGGCACGTTTTGTCCTGGGGCCACAACAATGACGCGGACGGACGAAAAAGCCTTTGAAACCGTAATTGAGGCTCACCTGCTGGCCAGCGGCTACGTGGCTGTGGACCGGGAGAGCTTCGACCGCGAGCGGGCGATGTTTCCCGAGACGGTGCTGGCCTTCATTCGCGAGACCCAGCCGCAGGAGTGGGCCAAGCTGGAAGCACTGCACGGAGAGAAGACTGGCGAGCAGATCCTCGGCGACCTGTGCAAGTGGATGGACGCCAACGGCGCACTGGCGACGCTGCGCCACGGCTTCAAGTGCTACGGACGGACGCTGCACGCGGCTTTCTTCAAGGCGGCGCACGAGCTAAACCCGGAGCTGGAGGCGCGCTACGCGGCCAACCGCCTGGGGCTGACTCGGCAACTGCACTTCTCCGCACGTTCGGAGAAGTCGGTTGACGTCACTCTCAGCCTGAACGGCATCCCTGTCGCCACGGTGGAGTTGAAGAACCCGCTCACCGGCCAGACAGTGGAGGATGCGCGTCGGCAGTACAAGCTAGACCGAGACCCGCGCGAGCCGATCTTCGAGTTCAAGCGGCGCACCTTAATACACTTCGTGGTCGACACCGAAGCGGTGCTCATGACTACGCGGCTGGCGGGCACAGCTACACACTTTCTGCCCTTCAACAAGGGCTTTGAAGGTGGCGCTGGCAATCCGCCGGATCCAGCCGGACGCACCTATCGCACCGCCTATCTCTGGGAGGAGGTGCTGCAGAGGGATAGCTTCCTCGACCTGCTGGCGCGGTTTATCCATCTCCAGATCGAGGAGAAGCGCGACGACCAGGGCCGGAAGGTGAAGACGGAGACCATGATCTTCCCGCGCTACCACCAGCTCGAGGCCGTACGCATGCTGGTGGACGCGGCGAGACGTGAGGGTGTGGGCAACAACTATCTCATCGAGCATTCAGCGGGGAGCGGCAAGAGCAACACCATCGGCTGGCTGACACACCGTCTCGCGTCGCTGCACGACGTCAAGAATCAGCGAGTCTTTGATAGCGTGGTTGTGGTGACCGATCGGGTGGTGCTGGACCAGCAGTTGCAGGACACGATCTACCAGTTCGAGCACAAACGTGGCGTGGTGCAGAAGATCGACGAGAGCTCAGTGCAACTGGCCGAGGCGCTAGACAACGCTGTGCCAGTGATTGTCACCACACTGCAGAAGTTCCCGTTTGTATCGCGGCACCTGCTCAAGATGGCCGAGGAACGCGGGGCCGGCGGCAATGGCACGCTTCCGGCGCGCCGGTGCGCCGTCATCATCGACGAGGCCCACAGCTCCCAGGGCGGCGAGATTGCGACCGACCTTAAGGAAGTGCTGGGTGGCGAGGGGCTCCGCGAAGAGGCTCGGCGAAGGGCGGAGGCCGATGGGCTCCAGAACATGGAGGAGTTGTACCGAAGCATGGCCAAGCGCGGCCGGCAGGCGAACCTGAGCTTCTTTGCATTTACTGCGACGCCTAAGCACAAGACACTGGCCGTATTCGGCCGCAACAGGCAGCCGACGCACAAATACACTATGCGCCAGGCCATCGAGGAAGAGTTCATCCTCGACGTGCTGAAGAACTACACGACCTACACGACTTACTTCAAGCTACTGAAGGCCTGCGAGGAGGACCCCAATGTTCAGCGCAAGCAAGCCGCGAAAGCTCTGGCGCGCTTCATGAAACTGCACCCGCACAACATCGCCCAGAAGACCGAGGTAATGGTCGAGCACTTCAACGCCGTCACGCGCCACAGGATTGGGGGCCGCGCCAAGGCGATGGTGGTGACGGATCGGCGCCTGGAAGCAGTTCGTTACAAGCGGAGCTTCGACCGATATATCCAAAAGAAGGGCTACCCCATTAAGACGCTGGTGGCATTCTCCGGTATGGTTCTAGACGACAAGGTCCCCGGCGTCACGTTTACCGAAGAGGGCATGAACCAGGGCATACGTGAGAAGCAGTTGCCCGAGAAGTTCGCCACGCAAGAGTACCAAGTGCTTCTCGTGGCGGAGAAATACCAGACGGGCTTCGACCAGCCGCTCCTGCACACGATGTACGTTAACAAGAGGCTGGCGGGTATCCAGGCTGTGCAGACCCTTTCGCGGCTGAATCGCACCCACCCGCTCAAGGAGGAAACCTTTGTCCTGGACTTCGTGAACGACCGCGAGGAGATCCGCGAGGCCTTCAAGACCTACTACGAGGGCGTTGAGATGGGGGAGGAGGTCGATCCGGCGCGCATGTATCAGATCAAGGGCGAGCTCGATGCGTCAGGGGTCTACCTAGCCGACGATGTTGAGAGATTTTGTTCGATCTATTTCAAGCCGAAGCAGAAGCAGAGTGCGATGGATCATCAGGCAATGAACGCAGCGCTTGACCCGGCAGTCTCGCGTTTCACGGCGCTTCAGCGAGACAAGGAGGAGGAGGCGGAGCTCTGGCGCGGGAAGGTGCAAGCGTTCCGTAACCTCTACGGCTTCTTGAGCCAGGTGATCCCGTACCAGGACTCGGACCTGGAGCGGTTGTACGTGTTCCTCCGGCATCTGGCCGCTAAGCTTCCGAGACGGCGCAGCGGTCCGACTTACCAGTTTGACGATGAGGTCCGACTGGAGTACTACCGTCTGCAGAAGATCAGCGAGGGGTCGATCAGTCTGCGGGCCGGCGCCGCTCGACTTCTCGACGGTCCGACGGAGGTCGGCAGTGGCCTGATCCGCGACCGAGCCGTTCCACTGTCACAGTTGATCGATATCGTGAACGAGCGCTTCGGAACCAACTTCAACCAAGCCGACCAGCTGTTCTTTGACCAGATCGTCGAGGCGGCCATGACTGATGACGGCTTGAAGCAAGCGGCGGCGGTGAACCCGGAAGACAAGTTTGAACTGGTGTTCAAGAGCCTGCTGGATAGCCTTCTCGTGGAGCGCATGGATCAAAACGAGGAGATCTTCGTGCGGTTCATGAATGATCTTCCGTTCCAGAAGGTCGTCACTGCGTGGATGGCCGCCGAGGCGTACCAGCGGTTTCGAGGTGGCGCGGGCGGAAAGGGCGCTGCTGCCACGTATCGCGTCAAATGAAAGTGTCACCGAACAGGAGCCGTTGCCTCAGAAATGTCTGTATGATAGGCAGAACTCCCTCTCTCCCCCCATTCTCCTCTTGCATCGACTTCGAGTCCTTCGGCAGAGCCCTGCGCGATTAGCCCTTTGTGCTACAATTGGAGCAAACGGAGAAAGCCCGTCAAGTGGCTGATGTTCAGGCCGGTCACAGCGAGCCGAAGAGAGGCACAACAGTGATCAAGGACAAGGTGTTCTTGGAAGAGTGGTACAAGAGCCAATTGAGAAAAGAGGCTCTCGATTTCTCTCGCAATCTCCGTCTGCTTGAGGCTATGTATGAAGAGGCCCGTATGCTCGGGGCATTTCCTGCACGAGATGAACTGGAAGGGCTCGAGAGGAAAATTCATTTGGCAAAGGCAGTGAATGTTTCGAAAACTGATTGAAAGAGTAGCATTGGCGCTTGAAAAGCGGAACATAGCCTACATGCTCATAGGCGGTCAGGCTCTGCTCCTTTACGGCGAACCCCGACTAACGAGGGATATCGACATTACCCTTGGTGCAGGTCCGGAACGCCTGGATGTCATTCTGAACATGGCCAAGGATTTGCGATTGGACGTATTAGTTGACGCACCAGAGACGTTTGTCCAGAAGACCTTCGTTCTCCCCTGTTCGGAGCCGCAGAGCGGTATCCGGGTGGATTTCATTTTCTCATTCTCCCCCTACGAACAGCAAGCGATGCAGCGAGCCCGTACTGTGCAAATAGGCAAGGCTCTGGTGCGTTTTGCCGCGGTGGAAGACCTCATTATTCACAAAACAATCGCCGGACGCCCCCGGGATTTGGAGGACGTGAGGAACGTACTGATTAGGAACCCGGCGATAGACGTGGGGTACGTCCGACGCTGGCTCAGGCAGTTCGAGAAGGCCACCTCAGAACCGCTTGTCGAGCGCTTCGATGAAGTCCGGAGGGAAAGTCGCTGAGTAGCCCGCTTCGAGGGCATGACGGAAGCCCAGTCCTCGTTTTGCTGTTGGCCATGGCAGCATTAAGCCAGAAACCGCAGGAGGTTCGGATTCCCCCCACTCCGGGGCAGCTTTGATTCTCCACTAGGAATATGAAACAAGGTGTGAAACCGGTTCTGTGAAGAGCGACAAGGAAGTGGTGGCGGGATGTGCCAAACGATAGAGTCTGGGGTTACATGCAGGGTGGTTCTCGAGTTCTCCTTGAGCGTGCCAAGACGGTCCGCTAGCCGCACCCCTCCCCGAAGTGTTGCCCCACAACTATTATGTCCAGGACGCTAATGGCTCCATCACCGTTTGCATCTTCCGGGATCCAGCCAGGCTTTCCCGTCTCTCCAAAGTGCTGCCCTATCAGGATGACACCCAGAACGCTGACACATCCGTCCATGTTTACGTCTGGGGCAGCTACTGTGATTGTCACACAACACTGCTTCGTGTTCTGCTGGTAGTCGGTCACCGTGACGCACGCGTTGTAGCTCCCGGACGTGGCGTAGGCGTACGCCGGGTCCTGCAACGCGCTGGTGCCGCCATCGCCGAAGGTCCAGAGATAGGTGTAGTCCGGGACGCCGCCGCCGGCATTGCAGGTGAATTCCGCCATGTGGCCGACCTCTGTTGGATTGGGGGCGGCGCCGCAGGAGGCATACAGGGGCTGAGTGACCGGTGGTCGCGGCCCCACACTAACGACTTCGCTCTCTCCACCGGACACGTCGGTGGTGACATAGAGGATAGTGCTGGACGCATACTCTCCCATACCATCGATCGTATCCACTATCACGGCATCGGGATTACCCGCGTCATCGGTACTTGTAACCTCGTACTCGCCTCGGGGCATGATGAAAGTCAAGAACATGTCGGAGAAATCATGAGACGGTGTCATATTGTTGCTGATGTTCTTGCTGCAATTGGTCCCATCATTACTGCAGAAGCCCGCAGCAGAAAGCCTGGGTTCAGGGGTATCGGGGAAACCCTCCTCATAGAAAGGATCGAAGGTCTCTGTTGGGTCTCCTCCTGATGCGGCTGATACCAATCTGAAACCGCTGGGTCTGGACATGGTGGCGGATCGAGTAGTCACATAGTAGTCTCCGCCAGCCGGATGATAGACATTGTCCTCGTGAGTATGACCGCTGTAGGCAGCACGTACATCCACGTCGGGATACTCAGGATCGGCACCGTTACAGAGTGCGATGAACTCATCGCGGTTGCGGATGATACAGTGCCTGCACAGATCGCTATCGCTCACCGGATGATGCATGAAGATGTAGCTGTTGCCCTTGCCATCCAGGTCGTCCTTCAACCAGGCCATCTGTGCGTTGGACAGGCCGGTACCCAGCGGGCCCAACGAGAGCTCGACATCGTAACCGGAGTCGAGACAGACCACATGCAGGGGCCCAAAATCGAAGCTGTAGTTGAGAAAGGAGTTGATGTTTCGGAAGTAGTAGCTCAAGCTGCTTTGGCTACTCCTGCCCAGAACGTCGTGAAGGTGTTCGAACGTCCACCAGTTGGTTATGTAGTAGTCGTGGTTGCC
>Ga0315274_10013461_pt1 | contig 11640 bp, 16 predicted proteins | sample YL17G02_20_MG_FD_203700 | JGI IMG/M metagenome (GOLD analysis project Ga0315274, IMG submission 203700) | Sediment microbial communities from Yellowstone Lake, YNP, Wyoming, USA - YL17G02_20 | ecosystem: Environmental > Aquatic > Freshwater > Lake > Sediment | place: USA: Wyoming | collected...
GAAGCGCAAACTCGCTCTTCTTTAAAAGAAGAGGAAGGGATGAAAGAGATAATCGAACGGTATAAAATAATTTTTGAGGATTACATCAGAAGATACCCTGACCAGTGGTATATGTTCAGGAAGTTCTGGAGAGCATGAAGACCTGCGTAATTATTCCCACCTATAATGAGTCCAAGGTTATCGGAGATTTGGTAAAGCAGATCCGCCGGCAGAATCTGGAGGTGGTAGTAGTTGATGACGGTTCGCATGATAATACCGCCCAGATTGCCCAAAACAATGGCGCTACTGTTTTAAAAAATATCAGCAATCGGGGAAAAGGCGCCTCGCTGATTAGAGGTTTTCATTACATCTTAGATAAAGATTTTGATGCGGTAATTACCATGGATGGCGATGGCCAGCATCTTCCTGAAGACATTCCCTATTTTATGCGCTTAGCCCGGGATTCTCAAGGCGGAGTTTTTATTGGCAACCGCATGTCCAGACCCAAAACCATGCCCTGGGAGCGCATTTTAACCAATAAGTTTATGTCTTGGCTGCTCTCCAAAGCAGTCAAACAAAAAATCCCAGATACGCAGTGCGGTTTTCGACTGATTAAAAGACAGGTCCTGGAAAAACTAAACCTGAATACCCACAAATATGAGACTGAATCTGAATTGTTAATTAAGACGTCGCGGCTGGGTTTTAAAATTGAGTCCGTGCCGATTAAGACTATTTATAGGGGAGAAAAAAGCCGGATTAATCCGGTGGTTGATGCTTGGCGTTTTATTAGATTTATCTTCCGGCAATTAGGAAATAAATCAGAAGGAAAATAACATTAATGGATTATGCAACATTAAGAAAAAAGATGGTAGAAGAACAGCTCATCCCGCGCGGGATTAAAAATCAACGCCTGCTGGAAGCCTTTTACAAAGTAGAAAGGCACAAATTTATTCCTGAGGAATTACGGGGAAGTGCTTATGCGGATTTTCCTGTGCCTATTGGTGAAGGCCAGACTATCTCTCAGCCGTATATTGTGGCTTTGATGACTGAATGCCTGGATTTAACCGGCCAGGAAAAGGTTTTGGAGATAGGTACTGGCTCAGGTTATCAGGCAGCCATCATCGCCGAATTAGCCAAAGAAGTTTACACTGTTGAAAGGCACGCAAGTCTAGCGAAGAGAGCAGAGGCGTTGTTTGGGGAGTTAGGTTATCAGAATATCACGGTTAAAGTGGGTGACGGAACCTTAGGATGGAATGAGGATGCGCCTTTTGACCGGATTATTATTACTGCTGCCAGCCCGAGAATCCCTCTTCCTTTGACTGACCAATTAAAGGACGGAGGTAAAATTGTTCTGCCTTTGGGTGAGACTTTTAGCCAAGTCTTAACCGTAGTCGAGAAGAAAAAAGGCAAACTTGAATCTATTCAGGTTTGTGGTTGCGTGTTTGTGCCCTTGGTGGGAAAATACGGGTGGTGCCAGACCGATGTTTAAGCTAGGGTTGGTATTTATTTGTAATTTTTCAGTTAATAAAAATTGGCGTATTATTTAATGCTAACTCTTTTTGCTGCAAATAGATAGGGAGAACCGTCCCCGAAGATGGTGAATGTTATTATTAATTGGCTAAGAGAGATACCTAAGGAATATGTGGTGTTGATTGTAGGCGCCTTGCCTATCAGCGAATTAAGGGGAGCCATTCCTTTAGGTTTATCTTTCGGTATGTCTTTCAGCAAGGCGTTTTGGTTATCTGTTTTGGGAAATATTCTTCCGGTGGCACCCGCGCTTTTTTTGTTTGAGCCGATTTCCACCAGATTAAGAAAATTTAAGATCTGGTCGCGTTTCTTTGATTGGTTATTTGAGCGTACAAAAAAGAATGCGGATACCGTGCAAAAATACGAGGCTTTGGGGTTGGCTATCTTTGTGGCGATTCCGCTGCCTATGACCGGAGCCTGGAGCGGAGTAATTGCTGCTTCGCTATTTAAGATAAAATTTAGATATGCATTTACTGCTATAATGGCAGGTGTCGTTGGTGCAGGGCTAATTGTTTTGACGCTTTGTGCATTAGGTATAATGAGCTGGCAGGCGGTGGTGCGATGATACAGGTTTATACCGGTAATGGTAAAGGAAAGACTACGGCAGCATTGGGATTGGCCTTGCGCGCAGCCGGTGCAGGTTTAAGGGTTTATATCGCACAATTTATCAAAGGAAGATGCTATAGCGAATTAAAGGCCTTAGAGAAAATCAAGAAGATTAAAATTGAGCAATTTGGCCGAAGCTGTTTTATTAAAAGGAAACCCCGACCGCAAGATATAAAATTAGCCCAAAGGGGTTTAGAAAAAATAAAAGAAATTATCGCGCAAAAATTTTACCAGGTAATCATATTAGATGAAATAAATGTGGCCTTAAAATTGCGCCTTTTAAAACTTAAAGACGTTATTGAGCTTTTAAAAAAATATCCCAAAAATTTAGAGTTAGTGCTTACCGGCCGCTATGCTCATCCCCAAATTTTAAACTCTGCAGATTTAGTCAGTGAGATTAAAGAAGTAAAACATTATTTTAAAAAGGGCATAAAAGCAAGAAAAGGTTTCGAATTTTAACAGTCAAGGGGACACTTCTGCTTTGGCTTAAGAACTTTGTCCCTAAAATTTTGCTTGACAGAGAAATCAAAGAGAATTATAATTGGCCAAAAGGGAGGTAATTATGTTAGCCATAAGTTTAATCTTACTCGGCATATTATTAAGGCTTGCACCGCATGCGCCCAATTTTACACCGGTAGCAGCGATTGCTTTATTCAGCGGCGCGTATTTAAATAAAAAATCCGCTTTAATCGTTCCTTTGGCCCTGATGGTGCTGAGCGATTTCGTTATTGGAATGCATAATGTAGTTCTTTTTACCTGGGGCGGATTTATTTTAATTACCCTTTTAGGCAAGTGGCTCAAAAATAAGAAGACTGTTCTGGGAGCTATTTCCACATCCCTGGCCTCCGCGTTTTTATTCTACCTCATTTCTAATTTTGGTGTCTGGCTAATGGGTTGGTATCCGCACACTTTCAAAGGGCTCCTTGATTGTTATGTTATGGCTTTACCTTTTTTGCGTAATTTTACTTTGGCCACTCTGTTTTATGTCGCAATTTTCTTTGGTATCTACGAAATAGCAGCTTTCGCGGTTAAAGATAAAAAGTTATCCAGAGTTCTTTTGACCATTTAAATTTATATGGGTTTAGGGAAGGTCGTGAAAGCGACCACAGTCCCGCTGCTGTAGTCCCGCCCTTTTCTCTTTCGTTTTAAGAAAAGGGAACCCTTTTGACAAACAAAGCCACTGTCCTAAATTTGGATGGGAAGGCAGTCAAAAGGGCGGGAGAGTCAGAAGACCTGCCTATATAAAAAATAGTCCTAATCCGGTCTGGTCGCGGACAAACCAGCAGGGTGAAAAAAAGTGGGTATACCCTTGACGTCAGTGGATGTCAGGGGTTTTTTATTGTCCGGGAAAGTGGGGGAGAATGAAGACAAAGGGTTTAAAGGCATGCGCAGTAATTTTATTAACCGTATTGTTAAGCATAAATTTGGCCTTCGGCGATTCAGCGGACGTAGAATTAGAGAAAATTGTGGTTACGCCCAGCAGCTTTGCGCAAGAGTTACAGACAGTTCCCGCTTCCATTACCGTCATTAATGCCGCGCAAATTCAAGATTCCAATGCCCAAAGCACTGCGGATTTACTCCGCGCACAAACCGGTTTATTAGTGCGAGATTATTATGGAAATGGCACCAAAGTGGCCGTGGATTTAAGGGGATTCGGCGAGACCGCAGGAAACAATACCCTGGTTTTAATTGACGGCAGGAGAGTCAATGAAATTGATTTAAGCGGGACAGACTGGACGCAGATTCCTCTGGATAGAATCGAAAGTATTGAGATTTTACGCGGAGCAGGCGCAGTTCTCTACGGAGATAATGCTTCAGGCGGAGTAATCAACATCATCACCAAGCGCGGTAAAGGCAGGCCGCAGATTGAATTTGAGAGTATTGCCGGTAGCTACCAGATGGAAAAACAAAAGTTGTCTTTAAGCGGCTTAAGCAACAAACTTTCCTATTTTTTAACTTCTACCCAGCAATCTACCAATGGCTATCGGCAGAATAGTTACTATAATGCCCAGGATTTTTTCAGTAAATTAATTTATGATTTTAATGACAGACTTTCTTTGGGGTTAACCGGTTCCTATCACAGCGCAGATTACGGCTTACCCGGTGCTCTGCGCGAAAGTCAATTGCGCAGTTGTTCCCGCCGCGATAGCAAATTTATTGATGATGACGCAGGTGAACAAGATTGGTATGTTCTGCTGGATACAAAAATAAAGTTTTCAGAACACAACGAGTTCATTCTGCCCGTTTCCTTTAGAAGAAGGTATATGGATACCTACTGGGGGACCGGCGGATACGGAACAAATAGTTCCCGCATAGATACGCTGGGGATTTGTCCCAAGGTAAGATTAAAATCCAAGCTGTTTAAAAAAGATAATCTTTTTACTTTAGGGTTGGATTTTTATAAAATCGATTCCCTGATGAATGACTTTTCTTCTTTTGGGATACAAACCGGCGATGCGGATGTGGATAAAAACTCGATAGGAGGGTATCTGGCGAACGAGTTTCTCATCCGCGATAATCTTATTTTTAATTTAGGTTACCGCTATGAAAGAGCAAACTACACTTTTAACTATACGGATTTCAGCGGTTTTTTCGCCGATGTAAACGACGCGGCCAAATTTAGCGAAAAAGTTTTTCAGGCAGGTATAGCTTATAACTATAAAAAGGGTTCCAAATTATACCTAAACGTTTCCCAAAACTTTCGTCTCCCGGTGACCGAAGAATTTATGCTTTATAATTTTAGCTTCTTTCCTTTTGGCAGGCAGATTAATAAAAATCTCCTGCCGCAAGAAGCAATCAATTATGAAATTGGCCTAAATCACAGATTCAGCACTGGATGGGAAGTAGGTATTGGCGCCTTCTTGATGAAAATAAAAAATGAGATTTATTATAACCCCATTTCTTATATTAATGAAAACTACGCTAAAACCCAACATCGCGGCCTGGAAATCAACTGGAGCTGGGATATTTTAAAAGATTTAAACTTAGAGAGTAATTATACTTTTACCGATGCTTTTTTTGTTCAGGGTGCATTTAATAAAAATCAGATTCCTGCTGTGCCGCGGCATAAGGCCTCTTTGGGATTAAAGTGGCGGGTCAGCGAAAAATTGCAGTTAAATACCCTGTTAAATTACACCGGCAGGCAGTATTTTATCTCAGACCAGGCACACGATTACTCGCCGATGGGCGACTTTGCAACCTTTGATGCAAAAATTTCTTATAAATTTTCTCAAGGCCTTTTTTTTGTCGGTATAAATAACCTCTTTGATGAGAAATATTCCGAATATGGAGCAATCTCTGTGGTTTACCATGAAAAGGGATATTATCCTTCAAGCGGCAGGAATTTTATCCTGGGCGGCTCTTTAAAATTCTAACTTGAAAAATATCGCCAATTGTGCTAATTATAATATATAAAGAAGAGTCAGAATAAAGGATAACCGTATCAGATGTTTCCCAATAAAATATTCATTACTGCCATTTTAGTTTCCGTTGCCATCCACGGTGCGATTTTATTTCAGCCGGGGTTTTTCCCCTCCTTGCTTGATAAAGGTAAAGAGGGAATCGCAGTAAGTTACTTAAGAATCCCCCCGGAAAAAAAGGAACCGCAAAAAGACGTCAAATACGCGCCGCTCCCTAAGCCCTCCTCAAAAATGACCGTGCCTAAAGTTTCTCCGCCGCCTTTTATAGACCGAGAAAGTGTTTTCCAGCAAAATAAAGAGTCTTTACTTCCCAAACAGACCAAACCCGTTTTTGTCACACTGGATATTATTGCCGTCAGAAAGAAGATTGTTTTACCCGCGTTAGATGTGCAGAAGATCCGGAATCCCTTCTATATGAACTACTATCAAATCGTGCGGGAAAAGATTAAGCACTGCGCCTACAATAATTATTCTCAGGTAGAAGTAGGAGAAGTGTATCTTACCTTTGCGATTTCCGCTGACGGTTCTTTAAAAGAGGTGCGGCTGATAGAAGAAAAATCTTCCTCCAGCACTTACTTAAGAGGCATCTCTTTAAAAAGTATTCAGGATGCCTCGCCTTTTCCGCCTTTCCCTAAGGACTTAGATTACCCTCAGCTTTCCTTTAACGTGGTGATCTCCTTTGAGATCGAATAAGCTTCTTAAGTCTTAATCTTTAAGCCTTTTCGGAAATTAATTGACACCTAACTTAATCGGTGTTATCATAAAAGGACTAAAGGAGATGATGCGAGATGCAGGATTTTGAGAACAGAAGAGAAGAGTCTTTTGAATCTATGTTACGCCGTTTTAAAAGAAAGGTAGAGCAAGAAGGTATCTTAAGGGAGGTAAAAGACCGCAAGCATTATGAGAAACCCAGTGAGCGCAAGAAGAGAAGGAAGCTAAAAGCAAGAAGATAGAATGAGTTTTGGGCTTTCCACATCCTGGAATGCATTTCGGTATAATGAAGCAAACGGATTAATTTCCGAGATAAAAAACGCAGGTTTCAATTTAGTTGAATTAAGTTTTAATCTCACCCCGGAAATCTTAAAAGGTATTGAAGCGCAAGTATCTAGACAGGAAATCCAGATTATCAGCCTGCATAATTTCTGTCCCATACCCGATGGCCTGACACGGCAAGAAGCGCTTCCGGATTACTATTCGCTGGCTTCCCGCAGAGAAGAAGAAAGACTTAACGCGGTAAAATACACCCAAATAACCATTGATACTGCCAGGCGCCTAAGAGCAAAGGCAGTGGTTTTACACTGCGGCAGGGTAGAGATACCCGATTGCACTGTAGAGCTGATTAACCTCTATAGAGGCGGCCTGAAGGATTCCAGGGAATTCAAGGAATTAAAAGAAAAAGCCAGAAAAGAACGTCAGGAATCATTTAAACCCTTTTTTGAGAATTCCCTGAAGAGCCTGGAGGAATTAAATCGCTACGCCCAAGGAAAAGGTATTTTGCTGGGCATTGAAAACCGCTTTTACTTTCGGGAAATACCTTCTCAAGAAGAAATAGGTATCATTTTAGATAAATTTAAAGGTGCGCAGATATTTTATTGGTATGATACCGGTCATGCCCAGATAATGGAAGACTTGGGTTTTGTACGGCATAAGGATTATCTGGATTTATACAGCAAAGAGATGATCGGCGTCCATTTACACGATATCTCCCGATGCCGTGACCATATGGCACCTGCGAAAGGGGATTTTGATTTCAGTCAGCTTAAGCCATATCTAAAAAAAGAAACACTCAAAATAATTGAGGCACATTCTCCTGCCAGTGCTAAGGACTTAAAGGAAAGTAAGCAGTTTTTAGAGAATCTTTTTTATGGAGAGAGCTAAACTCAGAAAACCCGCGTTTGCCGGGCAGTTTTACAATGCCACTGCGCCAGGGCTAAAAAAAGAAATCGAGATTCTCATTAGCGATAAGAATGCGGTAAAAGCCAATGTCTTAAGCTGCATGCTTCCGCATGCAGGCTATATGTATTCCGGCCGGGTAGCCGCAGATACGGTTTCTCAGATTAATATTAAAGATAGGGTTATTCTTTTAGGCCCGAACCATACTGGCTATGGAGTTCCTTTTAGTCTGGTGTCCGAAGGAATTTGGCAGACGCCTTTAGGCGAAGTCCAGATCGATACCACCTTGGCTAGAGAAATCTTAAAGCACTCCCGATATTTAAAAGATGATAGCGCAGCGCATATGTACGAACACTCTTTAGAAGTAGAGCTGCCAATTTTACAATATTTTAAACCTGATTTTAAATTTGTGCCGGTGATAATTCTTTCTGGTGAGATAAATATTTTAAAGGAGATAGGCAGGGGCATCGCTGCTGCAATCAAAGAATCTAATTTAGAAGATTCTGTCTTGATTGTGGCTAGCTCCGATATGACGCATTACGAACCACAGACGCAGGCGGCAAAAAAAGACCGGCAGGCCATTCAGGCGATACTGGAGCTAAACGAAGATAAACTATCGGAAGAAATCTTGCGGTATAATATCTCGATGTGCGGATATGCGCCAGTGGCTGTGATGCTGGCAGCCGTAAAATCATTAGGCGCAAAAAACGCAAGACTGGTTAAATATCAAACTAGCGGTGATGTTACCGGAGATCTTGAGAGTGTCGTGGGCTATGCCGGCATCATCATCAATTAATCCTATGGATGAGATAAAAAAGAAAGTCGACGAAAGCTGGAAAGAGGCAATAAAAAAGGAAAAAGGGGAGTCAGAAAAAGAAGGGGGTCAGGAATTTTTGCCTCCGGTGCCGGATTTTACTTTTTTCATTACCACCTTAGCCCTGCAGGCATCCATTTCTTTAGGTGCGGTTCCTAATCCGGCTACGCATCAGAAAGAAGAAGATTTAACCCAAGCCAAGTTTCTCATTGATACCTTGGGCATGCTGCAGGAGAAAACCCAGGGAAACTTAAGCGAGGAGGAAAAGGGATTCTTAGAAAATATACTTTATGAACTGAGGATGCAGTATTTAGCAAAAACGAATAAGGAGAAGGAGAAATGATTGATAAAGAATTACTGGATATTTTAGCTTGTCCTGCCTGTAAAGGGGATGTGGAATTAAGAGATAATAAGATTATCTGTAAGAGTTGCGGGAAAAAGTATCCGATTAAAGACGGAATTCCTATTATGCTCATTGACGAAGCTGAAGGTTAGTCCATGAAAAAAATACTGGTAATCCACGGGCCAAACCTGCATCTGTTAGGCCAGAGAGAACCTGCTGTATATGGCAGGGTTACCCTCAATCAGATAAATAATGCCTTAAAGAAACTGGCAAAGAAAAAAAAGGTTAGCCTGAAAATTGCGCAGTCTAACTCTGAGGGTGAAATCGTGGATTTAATCACCAAGAGCCCAAATAAATTTTCCGGCATACTCATTAATCCCGCTGCTTATACGCACACCAGCGTTGCTATTCGCGACGCTATTGCCGCTTGCGGGATAGTCACCATAGAGGTGCACCTTTCCAATATTTACACGCGCGAGGAATTCAGGCAGAAATCTCTGATTAGCCCGGTTGCCAAAGGCACGATCATGGGTTTCGGGGCAAAAAGTTATCTTTTGGGCTTAGAAGCCCTGTTAGATTTAATTGATGCTCAATGAATTTACACATAAACGGACTTTATGCAAAATTGAAAGAAGAGCACCTCGATGCCTTGCTTGTTTCTTCATCGGCGAATATCTCCTACCTTACGGATTTTCCCGGCCGCGATGCCTATCTTTTAATTTCTAAAAAAGAAAATTTTTATCTTACGGATTCCCGGTATATCGCAGAGGCCAAAAAGGGTCTGCGTAAAGCCTTTACCTTAAAGAAGATTAACGGGTCGGTTTTTAAGCTCGTTGCCGGTCTCTGCCAGGGGAGGGGCCTTAGGCGTGTGGGTTTTGAGGAAAGGAATCTTCCTTTTGCCGAATATAATAAGATTAAAGCAGAGGCGAAAAAAAAGGTGGAATTAATTCCTACCCACAGTTTAGTGGAGGAATTCAGGCAGAGAAAAAGCCCTCAAGAATTAGCTAAGATGAAAAAGGCAATTCAGATTACTGTGGCCGCTTTAAAGTTTATCCAAGGTTGCCTTTTACCCGGCAAAAAGGAGATTGAAATTGCCGCAGAGTTAGAACGTTTTATCCGCTATCAAGGTGCCCAGGCGTCGGCTTTTGATATCATTGTGGCCTCTGGACCGAATTCTTGCTTCCCGCATCACCTTACTTCAGAGAGAAAGCTTAAGGCGCAGGAGCCGGTTTTAATCGATATCGGCGTTGATTATCGGGGCTACAAATCCGACTTGACAAGAGTTTTCTTTTTAGGTAAAATAACTTCTCTATTCCGAAGGATTTACGATATAGTTCTGCTTGCTCAGCATAGGGCCATAAAAAAGATTAGGCCAGCTGTTCAGATCCGTCAGATTGATGCAGCTGCCCGCCAATATATCAACCAAAAAGGATATGGCGGGTTTTTTATCCATAACTTAGGTCACGGTATAGGGCTCCAAGTACACGAAGACCCCTATATTTCTGGCAAACAGGATGGAATACTGAAGCCGGGAATGGTCTTTACCGTAGAGCCGGCGATTTATTTACCCGGAAAATTCGGAATCAGAATTGAAGACATGGTTTTAGTAACCCATAAAGGATGCGAGGTCTTAAGTGGCGTTCTCGATTAATGAAGTCAAACCCGGTTTGACAGTTTTAGTGGAAGGTGAACCCTGGATAGTGACTGAGGTCCAGCCCGTAAAGCCGGGCAAAGGCGCAGCCTTTGTGCGCGCGAAATTAAGAAACCTAAAAACAGCCAACATTCAGGAAAGAACTTTTCGCGGCGATGAAAAAGTAGAGGAAGCCTATATTCAAGAAAGACAGCTTAAGTATCTTTACCGGGCCGGCGATACTTATCATTTTATGGACCAGGATAATTTTGAAGAGATTAATTTTTCCGAAGACAATTTGGGAGAAAAGGCAAAATTTTTAAAGGATAACCTGGGCGTTACCGCTTATTTTTATAAAGATGAGATTTTAAACATTAATCTGCCGAATTTTGTTGAGTTTAAGGTAACCCATACCGAGCCTGGCATTAAAGGCGATACAGCCAAAAGCGGCACTAAGCCTGCAGAAATAGAAAGCGGCGCTACGGTGCAGGTTCCGCTTTTTATTGATATCGCTGATACGATTAAAATAGATACGCGCACAGGGACATATATTGAAAGGGTTAATGCCTAAAAGGCGAGGTTTTAAATGAACCCCGTACCTTCTTATTATTAATGGCACGGGAAAATATTAACCGAACTGCTAAATATCCAATAACCATAATTAACAAAAAGGAAGAAGGTGCGGGGTGAACATAAAAGAAATCAAAGAGCTGATTACCCTGATGAACGAAAATGGCCTGGTAGAATTGGAAATAGAAAAGGAAGGCATGCGCATCAGGTTAAGGAAAGTGGCGCAAGGCCAGGAAGAGGCGCAAGGTTCCATTATAGTAGAAAGAGAAAAAATACCCGCGTCGCCAGCCGGAGAAATTTCCGCAGAAGCAAAGATGGCAGCGCAGAAGACCATAGAGATTAAAGCGCCGATGGTGGGAACTTTTTACCGTACTCCGGCACCGGAAGCGCCGCCTTATATCGAAGTCGGTCAGGTCATTGAGCCGGGTCAGGTTATCTGTATCATTGAAGCCATGAAATTGATGAACGAGATAAAATCTGAAATTAAAGGCAGAGTGTTGGAAGTCCTTGTCGATAATACTGAGCCTGTGGAATTCGGCCAGCCGATGTTTCTGATAGAGCCTCTCTAAAATGTTCTCCAAATTATTAATCGCAAACCGCGGCGAAATCGCTGTGAGAATCATCCGGGCATGCCGGGAATTAGGAATACGCACCGTTGCCGTCTATTCGCAAGCAGACCGTGATTCTTTGCACGTGCGTTTTGCTGATGAGGCCATTTGTATCGGCCCAGCACCATCAAGCAGCAGTTACCTGAATATTCCCGCCATTATCAGCGCTGCCGAAATTACCGACGTGGAAGCCATCCATCCTGGATACGGCTTTTTAGCGGAAAATCCCCACTTTGCCGAAATCTGCGAAT
>Ga0315274_10013462_pt1 | contig 11639 bp, 8 predicted proteins | sample YL17G02_20_MG_FD_203700 | JGI IMG/M metagenome (GOLD analysis project Ga0315274, IMG submission 203700) | Sediment microbial communities from Yellowstone Lake, YNP, Wyoming, USA - YL17G02_20 | ecosystem: Environmental > Aquatic > Freshwater > Lake > Sediment | place: USA: Wyoming | collected...
CATGTGGAACCTGAGAAGCTGGTAATTTAGTCTTCAGCATCATTACATTTATTTACTTTTGACTTGATAATTAATCACTCTTTCGAGGGTGACGAGGGCATGTTTGGTTGGAATGGCAAATTCTTGCGGGTTAATCTGGACAAGAAGAAGGCGGTTGCAGATCGATTTGACGCGAGTCTTGCTAGGAATTATCTTGGCGGCAGAGGCTTTGCGGTCAAGATTCTGTGGGATGAACTGAAACGGGGGACTGACCCGCTGTCGTCGAGCAACAAGCTTGTTTTCGCCACAGGCCCGTTGACTGGTTTTTCCTTGCCTAGCAGTGGGAAGCTCATCGTGGCGGCGAAGAGCCCTTTGACAGGCGGGTACGGAGATGGCAACATTGGGACTCATGCTGCTGTTCAGATGCGCAAGGCCGGCTACGACGCGACGATAATAGAAGGCATGGCTGAGAGGCCTGAGGTGGTGCTTGTCAAGGACAAGTCCGTCGAGTTTCTGGACGGGAAGGATTTGTGGGGTCTGAACTCTTTTGAAACTGAAAAGAAACTGAGGGAGCTTTATGGACCTGCCGCTGGAGTTCTTTGCATTGGTCCGGGTGGAGAAAACCTTGTGAAGTTTGCAAACATTGTGTGCCAAGAGGGACGCGCAGGCGGCAGACCTGGAATGGGGGCGGTTATGGGTTACAAGAAGCTGAAAGCCGTGGTTTTTCTCGGGTCAGGCGACTTGCCCGCAGCTTATCCTAAAGATATGCAGGAGTTAGGCGCTGATGCTTATAGGGAAGTTATGACCAAGCCGAACTTCGCCTTTTGGAAGCGGCAGGGCACGATGATGACCATTGAGTGGAGTCAGGAGAACAGCGTTCTTCCAACGTACAATTACAGTGAGGGCGTTTTCGAAGAGGCCGAAGCTGTCGGCGGTTTCGCTATGGAGAAGATTAAAATTTCTCAGCGTGGGTGTCCGCAATGCAACATGATCTGCGGCAACGTCGTTAAGGATTCTGATAGGAAAGGTTCAGAGCTTGATTATGAGAACGTCACGATGTTGGGTCCAAACATCGGTTTGGGCGACCTGAGGCAGGTTGCAGCCCTCAGCAGAGTGGCAGACGAACTGGGTTTGGACACGATCTCTCTAGGCAATGTGCTGGGCTTTGCCATGGAGGCTTCTGAGAAGGGACTTCTTGAAGAAAAAATCGCTTGGGGAGCGTTCAAGGCGAGCAAGGCTTTGATCGGGGACATAGCTTACCGGCGTGGTTTGAGGGGTAACTTGCTTGCTGACGGTGTTCGCTACGCGGCAGAAAAGCTGGGCAGGGGCTCAAGCCGTTGGGCTATGCACGTGAAGGGTTTAGAGATTTCGGCTTACGATTGTCACACTACTCCCGGCATGGCGTTGGCCTATTCAACAAGCTCCATTGGCGCGCATCACAAGGATGCTTGGATCATCTCTTGGGAAGTCAAATCTGGACGTGAAAGTTACGGAGAGGAGAAAGTTGACAAGCTTATCGAGCTGCAGCGTACACGTGCAGGCGTTTTCGAGTCTCTGACTGTCTGCAGGCTTCCGTGGATTGAAGTTGGATTCGAGCTTGGATGGTATCCGAAGTTTCTGCACGCAGCAACAGGCTTGGAAATGAGGTGGGAAGACCTGTACGTGGTTGCAGACAGGATATTCAATTTGACTCGCGCCTTCTGGATACGCGAATACGGCAAGAAGTGGGCCAGCGAGATGGATGTTCCGCCGGCAAGGTGGTTTGAGGAGCCGATAACTCAAGGCGCTCTAAAGGGAGCGAAACTTGACAGGGCGAAATATGGCAAGATGCTGCAGACATACTATGAGAAGAGAGGCTGGGACGAACGGGGCATTCCTAGAAAGACAACGCTGAAAAAGCTTGGATTGGAAGACGTTGTTGGGCAGCTCAAGAAAAGTGTGAAGCTGTCTGAGTGAAGCCGTACGGTTTCGACTGTGCGTTGAGACTAGGTTTGCTGTCAGCCCCTAATATGATCTGGCAAAGTAGACGACTTCGCTTGCATCCTTTCCACAGTGCACGCATTTTGAGAACGGCTTTTCTTTCTCGAAGGGTACTGTCCTTATCGTTGCTCCTGTTTCGTCCTTTATTTTTTCTTCACACGCAGAGTCTGCACACCAGGATGCCCTGATGAATCCGCCTTTCTGTTCCAGCACTTTCTTGAATTCGTCGTAGCTTTTTACTGTGGTTGTGCTTTCTTCCAAGAGTTTCTTTGCTTTGTTGAATAGGTTAGTCTGAATCTCTTCCAGCAATTTCGTTACAGTGTCAGCCGTTTCGTCTTCCTTCGCTGTGATTTTTTGGAAAGTGTCCCTTCGGGCCAGCGTTACCTGTTTCTGTTTCAGGTCTCTGGGGCCGATTTCTATTCTTATTGGCACGCCTTTCAGTTCCCACTGGTTGAATTTCCAGCCTGGCGTGTATTCCTGTCGGTCGTCGAGGACGACTGCAATGTCTTTTTTCTGCAGTTTTTCAAGGATTTCTTTGGCTTTGGTCATGATTGCTTCTGTTTCGGCTCCCTTGTAGGGTATCGGGACTATGACCACCTGTACTGGGGCGACTTTGGGCGGCAACACCAGTCCTTTGTCGTCGCCGTGCACCATCACGACAGCTCCTATCACTCGTGTTGTAAAGCCCCATGATGTTTGCCAGACGTACTGTTCTTTTTCGTCTTTGTCAAGGAATTTAATGTCGAAGACTTTTGAGAAGTGTTGACCAAGCTGATGTGATGTTCCCATTTGCAGGGCTTTTCCGTCTGGCATCATTGCTTCCAATGCTGTGGTGTACAGTGCGCCTGCGAACTTTTCCATTTCGGTTTTCTTTCCTGCCAGCACCGGGATGGCTAGGTAAGTTTCTATAACGTCTTTGTATGCGTTGAGGATTTCCATGACTTCTCGGTCTGCTTCTTCCTTTGTCGCGTGCGCGGTGTGTCCTTCTTGCCAGAGGAATTCTCTTGTTCTGAGGAACAGTTTTGTCGCTTTCGTTTCCCACCTCACGACGCTGCACCATTGGTTCAACTTTATGGGCAGGTCTCTCCAGCTTCTGATCCACTTTGCATAGGTTGCGTACATTATCGTTTCAGAGGTTGGTCTTATGGCAAGTTTCTCTTCGAGTGGACTGTTTCCGCCCATGGTGACCCATGCAACCTGTGGCACGAAACCTTGGAAGTGTTCGGCCTCCTTTTTCAGGAAGCTTTCTGGGATGAACAGTGGGAAGTAGACGTTTCTGTGGCCTGTTTCTTTTATTTTCTTGTTGAAGATTTCCTGGATTTTTTCCCAGATGGCATACGAGTGCTCGCGGAATATCATGCAGCCCTTAACCGGCGCATAGTCGGCAAGGCCAGACTTCAGAACTACCTGCGTGTACCATTCTGAGAAATCTTCGTTTTTCCTGACGGTTATGCCCGTGTCTGACATTTTCTATCTCTCTAAACATTCCTTTGTGGTTGAATATAATGTTAACGAAAAGCAAATCCTAATGTGGGCTAAGCGTTTCAAGAATCTAGCAACGTGGAACACAATCGCCCATGTTCAACCACTTGCTAATACGTTACAAAAAGGAATTATTAAACATTCTCATGCTGACGTCAGCGTCGATTTCCAGCCGGCGACTGCGCAAGTGTTTTAACTGCACATGGTCTAAACTGAAACTGTCTCTCCTCAATTGGAATGGGGTGAATTGAGATTGAAGGCAATTCTGTTTATCGTGGACGGAATGGCTGACAGACCAGTAAAAGAGCTGAACTGGAAGACGCCGTTGGAGGCTGCCCGCAAGCTTTCACTTGACCAAATCGCTAAGGCAGGAATCTGCGGCATGGTCGACCCGATAGCGCCTGGAACGCCTCCTGGAAGCGACGCTGCCACACTTGCACTGCTCGGTTATGACGCGTTGAAAGTCTATTCTGGGAGAGGCGCATTGGAGGCGTTAGGCTCAGGCGTGGAAGTTCAGCCCGGCGACGTTGCCTTCAGATGCAACTTCGCAACGATAAGTCAAAAATCAGTCGTCCTAGACCGCCGCGCCGGCAGAATCTCTAATGAAGACGCAACCAGACTCGCCCGCAGCCTCAGCAAGGTCAAACTGAGAAAATCCTTAAACGCTGATTTCCTGTTCAAGAACACGATTCAACACCGTGCCGTTCTAACTCTCAAAGGTCCGAAGCTTTCGACTGCCGTAAGCGATTCCGACCCAGAGAAAGTTGGCGAGAAAGTTCTGCAAGTAAAGCCTTTGGACAACAGTTCCGAGGCAAAGTCGACCGCCAAAATCCTCAATGAACTGTTACGTGAGTTTCAGAAGGTCTTGAAGAACTATCCTGTCAACGAAGAGAGAATCAAACATGGTTTGCCTCCAGCAAACATAATCTTGTGCAGAGGGGCCGGGACAATTCCAAACCTGAAACTTCTTTCCGAAATATACGGAGTTAAAGCTGTTTGCATAGCCGCTGCACCGCTCGTTAGAGGCGTTTGCAGGGTTGCTGGAATGAAACTTGTGTACGTGAAAGGCGCCACTGGAACGCCTCAGACCGACTACATGGCTAAAGCCAGGGCGGCGGTTCAGGCGCTGAAAAGCTGCGACTTCGTTCTTTTGCACGTTAAGGCGGCAGACGTTGCCAGCCATGATGGAAAAGCGAAACAGAAAATCGAGGTAATCGAGAACATTGATCGCATGGCAGGCTACCTGCTCGATAAAGTCTGTTTAGATTCTACTTACTTGGCTGTCACGGCTGACCACACAACATCCACAGTCACCGGCAATCACGAAGGCGACCCGGTTCCAATAGCCATTATAGGGCCATACGTTCGCCGCGACGATACTAAGGAATACAACGAAAGGTCTTGTGCGAAAGGCGGGCTTGGACGCATAAGGGGCTTGGACCTAATGCCCATCCTGATGAACTTCCTTGGCAAGGCCGAAAAGTTCGGAGCCTAAACCTCACTGAACCTGCATGAGGCGCCACTCTCTGTAGTCCGTGACAACCCTGATGTGTCCTCTGAGCATCTCATCCACTTCAGCGTCGCCAGTGTCCACCCTCAGAACGTTTCCCTCTATGCTTTGGAGCTTGCTCCTGGTTGCGGCAATAATTATCCGTTCTTTCCCAACGCGCTTGACAATTCCTGGGCTTATCTGCTGGTTTCCTCTTCCGAGAAGGATTCCCTGATGCCCAACCGGCGAAAGAATAATCCTTGTGTTCCGCCAGTCCTTCACTTCTTTCAGGATTCTCTTCTCGTCAACATCAAGCGTGACTTTGCTCTTTTCGTAGATGTCTACGCCTAAGACTGTTTTTTCAACGCCCAACAACTCCGCAACACATTTCACGGTCGTTCCAGGACCAAGTATCAGCGTTGCTTTCGGCGGCACTTCTTCGATTATGAACCGCGCTATTGCCTTTTGATTTTCCTTTTCGTCAACTGTTTCAGGGCTTATCTGCTTGCTTCCTTGAACATGCGCTGGAATGAATGGTCCTGACAGAAGACCGTAAAGCTTGACGGTGAAGGCGTCACTGCGAATAGCATTTTCATCCGCATCCATGATTTCCAATTCTGTTATCTCTGCCTCTTTGCGTGCGAAGGCCAGAACAACATCCACCGCGTCTGAAGGATTGATTGCAAAGATTCCGCTGTACATCTTGACGCCTGAAGGAACGCCCAGAACCGGCACCACACTTGAGCCCTGCATCGCATCGAAAATGTCTTTGGCCGTGCCGTCCCCGCCGACAAAAACCACCAAGTCCACTTTTCCAGCAGTCAACAGTTTAACCGCTTCTCGCGTGTCCTCGGCGCTTGTCTGCTTCCCGATTTTCATCGCCAAAATCTTGGCGGGCAAGCCTGCAGCTTTTGCTTCTCTTTCGCCCATAATGCCAGGGCAAGTCCAGACTTCAATCGCTGTTTCTGCCATGCTTTCCTTGAGTTTTACCAGAAACTCTGCTGCTCTTTTCGGCGCTATCGGCTTGGCTCCTCTCGAAACAGCCTCTTTCAGCACGTTGTCTGTTCCTTTAAGGCCTACTTTTCCCCCCATCCCAGCTATAGGGTTGACGACGAAGCCCAACTTCATGTTTTCATCAGCGACATGATTTGTCCATTTGGTTTATAAACTGTTGTTGACAAGCACGCGGCTTCGCCGGAAGATTTTGCCTTGGGGTACGGCGAAAAGAAGAAGTGACAAGGTTGAGAAATCAGAAAAGCCGCTCCGTTTATTGGCGTAGAGTCGTGTCTTGATGTCTCCGTCATCTTCTCCGCTTGGCACGTTCCATAAACGGGTAATCTCAGCATTTTCAAGTTGTATCCACGCGTCTTTATTCCCAAATTCTTATATCTACTATTTTCACATCGTTTCCCACAACAGTGGGGCTACGAAATGACGGGGAAAACGATGAAAAAAATTCTTGTAACCGGAGCAACTGGCCAAATTGGTTCTGAGTTAACTGTCGAACTGCGCAAAAAATACGGTCGCGACAACGTCATTGCCGTCGGACACAGGAAGCAGCCCAGCGAGGCGCTGCTCAAGTCTGGTCCCTTCGAGTTTGCCGATCTCGCTGACAGGGGAAGTGCCGAGGAACTTGTGGAGAAATATGATGTTGACACGATATATCATCTGGCGGCTGTTCTTTCGGCTACGGGTGAACAGAACCCACAACTTGCATGGGACGTGAACATGGGTAGCTTGTACAACATTCTTGAAATCGCAAGGACACACAAGCTGGTCAGGGTTTTCTGGCCTAGCTCCATCGCCGTGTTCGGTCCCGCGGCTCCACGAGTCAACACGCCGCAGGACACGGTGCTGCTTCCCAAAACCATGTACGGCGTCACGAAAGTTGCAGGTGAACTGCTGTGCAACTACTACTTCGTCAAATTCGGCTTAGACGTTCGAGGCGTACGCTATCCGGGCATCATAAGCAGCGAAGTCCTTCCGAGCGGCGGAACAACAGACTACGCGGTGGAGATATTCTATGAAGCGATAAAGAAAAAGCGATACGCATGCTTCGTCAGGGAAGACACCGTGCTGCCGATGATGTACATGCCGGACTGCATCAAAGCAACCATTGACTTGATGGAGGCAGACCCTTCGGAAGTCAAGCGCCACGACAGCTACAACGTGGCTGGCATGAGCTTCTCCGCTGGGGAGTTGGCGGCTGAAATCAAGAAATACATTCCAGACTTCAGGTGTGACTACAAGCCTGACTTCAGACAGAAAATCGCCGACTCTTGGCCTATGTCAATCGACGACAGCGTCGCCCGAAGAGAGTGGGGCTGGAAACCAACCTGTGACTTGGCTGCCATGACAAAAGACATGATAGAGAAACTGCCGAAGAAGCTTGCCTAGAGCAGCGGGAAAAGGTTAAGAGAACGAGTAGGAGATTAAGGAAAAGAGGCATGATGTAAATGCGGAATCCAACATCATTCTTGCGAGAAGAATATCAAGAACTCGTTAGAAACGAGCTTGACTGGAAACTTCGGGTTTTGCAGGGCCCGAGCACGTCGTGGTGCAATGTTGATGGAAAAAAGGTTCTGATGTTCTGTTCCAACAACTACCTGGGTTTAAGCAATCATCCAAAACTGAAAGAAGCCGCGATAAAGGCGGTTCAAACCCACGGCGCAGGTTCTGGTTCCGTCCGACCCATCGCGGGAACCATGGACATACACATGGAACTTGAAAAACGCCTTGCCAAATTTAAGAACGCAGAGGCTTCACTTGTCTATCAAACTGGCTTCGCGGCGAACGCGGGTTTGATTCAGCAACTGGCTGGCAAGGAAGACTTGATAATAAGCGACGAGCTCAACCACGGCAGCATAATTGACGGTGTCAGGCTTTCGCACGCGGAGAGAGCGGTTTACAAACATTCAGATGTTTCGGACTTGCACCGCGTTCTGGAAGAAGCCGACAAGCACTCACCGCCCTACAGGCGAATCCTGATAATAACTGACGGCGTCTTCTCAATGGACGGGGACATAGCCCCGCTGGACGGCGTAGCCAAAGCCGCCGCAGAACACGGCGCGATGGTTTACGTGGATGACGCTCACGGCGAAGGAGTGCTCGGCGAGGGCGGAAGAGGAATTGTTTCACACTTCAAACTGGGGCGTGACAAGGTTCACGTGGAAATGGGCACTTTCTCAAAAGCTTTCGGCGTGGTCGGTGGACACGTTTCGGGTTCTCGAGACCTGGTCGACTTTGCTTACAACAAGTCCCGCACGTGGCTTCTCAGCGGCTCACATCCGCCTGCAGTTGCAGCAGCCTGCATTGCTGCGATCGATGTTTTGGAGAATGAGCCGCAGCATGTGCGCACGTTGTGGAACCATACTCGCTATTTCAAGGAGGCTATGAAGGACTTGGGCTTCAACATAGGCAACAGCGAAACTCCAATAACGCCTGTCATAGTGGGCGAAAGCGGCGTTGCAAAGAAGCTGAGTGCAAGACTCTTTGAGGAAGGCGTTTTTGCTCTGCCCATCGTGTTTCCGATGGTTGCGCGGGACAAGGCTAGAATACGAACCATCATGAACGCAGCTCTAACTAAGCAAGACCTCGACTTTGCCATCGGCGCGTTTGAGAAAGTCGGAAAGGAACTGCACATAATCTAAGCCCTTTCACCATCCACTTTTCTGTGCATCTCTCACACATTTGCCTTAAGTGGAATCAGGGTTGGACATGGGAGAAGCCAAGGCACTGCTTCGGGAAACGATTTGGACTGTGCTTGGATCCGAACGTGTTGCCAAGTTTCTGCCACTATGTTTTGGTCGTATTCCGGATTTTGATGGCTCTGAGAAGGCTGTCGGTCAAACCGGAGTGCGCACGCGCCCTATTGCTGCGAAGGCCAGTTCTTTCTTTCCTTCAGCCTCAACGATTTCCTCATGTAGTTTCTTTATGTCAATGGGGCAGTTCTTGGATACGCTTTCAACGAACTTCCTCAGTTCAGCCTCGCTGAAATGGCAACTCTTGGTAAGTTCTTCTATGACTTTCTTCGAGTTGAGTGAGTCGCCATAGCAGCTTTCACTCAGTTCTTCCAACGCAAACTCCAAGGCTTCCGCGCTCAAACCACAATTGGCTCTCAATTTTTCTGCCCATTTCTTGTTGTCCACCAAACCTGTTCACTCCTCATGTTGATTTCATACTCTGTAGAACCGCTTTGTTATTTAACTATTAGCTTTTGCCCTCTAGGTATCTCATTGTCCTGAGAGTCTGCTGTGAACTGCATGCTTTGAATGTTCAGCTGCGAGTTTTTTCCAAGGCTTTGTCAACGTCTTGTAGCCCAAGCTTTCTAAGTGTTTTTGTTGTTGGTATGCCGTTTTCGCCCCAGCCTGCAGCTTTGTAATACTTTTTCACTTCATCTTGAACGTCTGCCTTGCCCACGGTTTTTCCCTCGTATGGTCCTGATGGCAGGGGCTCGTAGAATCTGGGCGGGTTGTCGTCGTGAATCTTCGGGTTCCACTTCAAATCTGGTCCGCCCAGGAGCAGTACTGCTCTCTGCAGTTGCAGGGTTTTTATCGCTTTCTTTTTGCACCATTCTTTCTGCGTCAGCGGCACGCCAGTCACCGCCTCATAGAATTCGAACTTCAGGTCGCGGCGCAAGCCAAAGCTGTTGAAATTGCAGTAAACTCCTGAATCGTTGAAAATCTCCATCAGCTCGCTTCCACCACCGTCCAGTGGCAGCCCAGCTGTTGACGTGTGGTCTCCGCCCTGAACTGAACACGCGTAAGCGATGATCTCAGGGTAGTCTTTTCCGCTACGTATGCCGTGTGCGCCGATGCTTATGCCCTTGGACTGCACTGCGTAGGGCAGCAGATCCATGTTCTTCATTTTTCCGATCTTGAGCGCTGCACGATAAGTTCCTTCGGCTAACAGGTCGCCTACGCCTTCTCTGAAAGCGATTTTCCTAGCAAGCTTCGCGAAGGCCTCTGCATTGCCCCATTTGAGCGCTATGTCGTCTAAGTCTTTTTTGGTCAGTATCTTTCTCTGGAAAAGCTCAGCTGCAAAAGCCAGCACGTTTCCCGTTTGTATTCCGCACAGGCCCAAGTCATCGATGACAGACGCCATGTACACGTTTTCTTCAGGGGTGAAGAGTCCCAAGTTCGGACCCAAGTATGCTTGAAGTTCATAATCAGGATTGTCCGTTATGGCGCCTTTGAACTTCCCAGTTCTGACCACGGAGACTTTCAGGCATGAGGTTGGGCAGCCGAAATCGCCCCAGTACTGTTTCACCCAGACCCTGTCTTCGAACTTGTCAACGCCGTAGCTTCTCTCATCGTGCCACTCCTCCTGCCAGTTGCGAACAGGCTCAGAGCTTGTTCTTGCGCCCACCTCATAACCGCCTGAACCCGTTCCCCACCGTCTCCACAACTCATTTTCGTAAGCATTTTCGCAGACTTCCTGCGTCAGCTTTTTCACCTTCTCCAGATCAGCTACTTTCGGCAAAGGTCCAGTGCCCTTGACAACCACAGCCTTGAGCTTCTTAGAACCCATGACAGCTCCGTAACCGCCATAGCCTGCAGCATGGGTCCACTTTGCCGCAACAACCGCCGTTCGCACCTTGTTCTCTCCCGCAGGCCCAATGTACAACATTGCCGGCTCTTTCCATTCGCCATACAGGGGAAAACGCTTCTTCAGAAGCTCTCGGCACTCTCGGGTAAGCAAGGTCATTGTCTGTTTTGCATCCTTGCCCCAAACATGGCTGGCATCCCTGATTTCCACGTCGGAATCCTTGATGAACAAGTAGACAGGCTTCTTCGCCTTGCCAGTCACGACTACTCCGTCATAGCCTGCGCATCTCAGTTCTATCCCAAATTCTCCGCCGACAGTCGAGCCTACAACTCCGTTGCTCTGCGGAGACTTGCCGGAGACGCAGATTCTGCCGCCTGGGAAAAACCCTGTAAGCGGCCCGGTCAGGAAGAGCAGTATGTTTTCAGGTCTCAACGGGTCTGTCTTTTCCCATTTTCTTCCCAACCTGTCCCAGAGAATCTTTGCCGCTAAACCTCTGCCGCCGACATAGTCTTTCAGAACGTCATCTTTAAGCCGCACTTGCCTAGTCCTTTCGGTTGAAAGATCAACTTCAAGCAACTTTCCAGCGTAACCTAGAATCATATGAACTCTTCTCCTTTCTCTCCGTAGAATTTTGCAGCCAAGTCCCGCGTGACCTCTTCGGGCTTGCGTGCATAAAGCTTGTACGACATGTCTCTTCTAGGAACCTTCGTCAGCACGTCATATCCGCCCTCGTGACAGACCTTGACGCACTGGGGGCTACCTTTGCACAGGTCGCAAATCACGATTTTGTTCTTCAACGGATGAAGGTGCGGTATTCTACCCGGGCAGGCGTTAATGCATTTTCCGCAGGCCGTGCACGCTTTGGCATTGACCAGAACTGCGCCAGTTTTGTTGCTTATTGACAATGCCTTGAACAGGCATGCTTTTACGCAAGGGTAGTCTTCGCACTGGGCGCAGAGATGTGGAAATTCCAGGCCCGGAACAAGCATGAAGACTCTCACCCTTGACGCCTCTGGCCATACGCGGTTTTCGTGGGCGAGTGAGCATGCAATCTCACATTTTCTGCATCCGCTGCATCTTGAAAGCTCTCTCGCGATCCAGATCGCTTCCTTTTTTGCTGGCAATTCCAAGTTCCTCTCAAAACGTTGTAGGTTTCCCTTAG
>Ga0315274_10013464_pt1 | contig 11639 bp, 9 predicted proteins | sample YL17G02_20_MG_FD_203700 | JGI IMG/M metagenome (GOLD analysis project Ga0315274, IMG submission 203700) | Sediment microbial communities from Yellowstone Lake, YNP, Wyoming, USA - YL17G02_20 | ecosystem: Environmental > Aquatic > Freshwater > Lake > Sediment | place: USA: Wyoming | collected...
TTGAGCTCGTTGAAAAACGCAGCTTTAATGGCTTCGTCATAGGTCATGAATGGCCTATAAGTTATACCATCTAGCTCAAAACTAGGGAATCAACCTAGGATAGCCCGAGAGAAGAGCAGCGCAGCAACTAGCTGCTTAACGGCGTCTTGCTTGCGCTTCCTAGTGTCAGCCTTCTGAGCGATGGGGCTACCTTTTTTGATACCTAGGATATTTTCTATCTCGGGTCCCACTAGTCCGAAGAGATCTTCATAGGGACCAAAGGCCTTTGAGTGAAAGCCCTCAAAGCCAGTCAGTACGTTGTGCCCGTCGTCACTGAACTTTAGATCGCTAGTACCAAGCATATCTATCATGGAAGCAACTGGTCTCCATGTATACGACCTTATAAACTCTTCTGTGTCCATTGAGCTACCTTTGACGTAGCTGTACACCGACACTAGGAACTCTACAGCTTGTTGGATACTGGTGTTGGTATCCAATGCCAAAATTGCTGGAGCCTCCTCACGTGCATCGTAGCTACCATCAGACTTGAGACGTGTAGCTAATGCGTCTTCTGCTTCTTGGTTAATCGCACCAGTAGAAGAGCCCCCTGGGTCAGCTACCTGTTGTGGGTCATTGATAGACCCAGTACCAAAAAAATGACCGTAGGCTTGTCCTACTTTAGCAGCCGACCAAATATCTCCATACCAACCTGGGCTAATAAACTTCTCAGCTGGTACATCTATAATCTGGGATCGATACTTTGGTATCTCCTCAGTCACCTTGTAGGCCTTGAAGGCAACCTTTATGTTGGGGTCACCAATGATACTACCTACTATGTGCGAGCCCAGGCTATTACCACTTACTGGCACACCAATAGGCACGAGTATCTTTTGAGACTTACCAGCCTCGTACCCCTTCCTACGAGATTCTCCAGCGAACAGAGGCAAGCTACGGCCAGTAGGTTCTAGAGAGTCGGCTCCACCACCCAAGTACTGTGCAGTCACGTCCACAACGTCCGTAATGCGCCCAAAGTTAGGGCCAAGAGAGAACAGCTTTGGTGCGCTAGCTGCAGCTACGTCCGTAGACCGTACAGCATCTGTACCAAACCGTTTACGTATTGTCTGCGTTTTCTCTACTGCTCCAAGAAACTCTGTAGACTCCTCTGGCTGACGTGGGTAGCTACACGTGATAGATGTGACCCCTGCAGTTTCTGACTGAGATACCTGGTGAGATACTTGTGTAAAGTTCCCCAAGAAATTAGTACCCAGAGCTTGCCCAGCCAATGTCTGAGGAAATCCTTTGGTGGCCCTTAACTCGTTGTACGTCTTTAAGGCTGCCTCATCTACATACTTGTCTAAGATAAGACCGGGGAACCCACAGGCTATGTAAGGGTTGAACTTACCAGTTACCGTCATTTGTCGTGCGTTGAAGCGGTGCTTAAAATACATGAAGTTAGTAGACCGCTGCGCATAACCTATTTTGTCTATTTGACCGCCTTTCTGCGCTGCAGCTCTAGCTACCCACTCAGTGGAGTTAGCGGGGGTAGTTGGGTTTAGAGCGACAGGGCCTTTCTTCTTCTTAACGATGGACTGTACTCCAGCAGCTGCAGCGAATACGTTGAACTCCCCCATCTTCTCAAACACTGGGAGTATGCCGGTGAAGAGCTCATGGTCTAATAGGTCGTTCTTTAGGATGCTCTGCAGACTTGACTTATCCTTTGACAGACTACCTGCGGCTGGCGCGAAGTAGAACTTGTCAAACAGGAAGTCTTCGCCGAAGAACTCGTCGTTGGTCTTGAGCAGAAATCTTGTAGGTTCTTTGAGAAACGAACGAGCATAGTCCAGCTGGTGGTAACTCTCTGGGAACAATACGTTGCAACGTGGTGGGGAAGTAAACCAGATGTCAGGCCGTAGTATTTGCTGCTGAAGTACCGCAGGTGCTGTATCCTTAGCTTTAGTAGTAGTTATAGTAGCCTGAGCCACACTGATCAGGTATCTGTGCGCCTCGTCTAACTTGTCAGTCACCTTTTTACGGGCGGTCTCTGGTGCTTGAGGGCCCCACCCAGACATTGCAATGGCAGCTGCGGCTACAGCTCTACTGGCTTTGCTAAGCAGACCTTTTACTTCAGCAGGAGCTCTACCAGCTTGAGCCTGTACGCCGTTCAATGTCTTACGCACTCCTGTAAGTTGGATAGCTACGGCTTTAACAGCGGCTACTCTACTAGTGTTTGCTGTAGGGTTACTGGAGAAGTTCTCTAACGTAGCTTTAACTGTGTTAATCCCAAATGCTGCATCTTTAGCTGCTATAGCTATAAATCCTAGTCGGGTATCTTCTGATAACAGAGCTCTACCCTGACCACCAATAGTACCTTCAAGACCGGGCTTGTACATTGGGCAAGGTTGCGCGTACGTCTCGTAGAACATGACACCACTAAGGGCGTTCATTGCTTGACGTATAGATACCTGCCCACCTTGCCCACCCAGCAGCCTATCAAAGTACCCTGAATAGCCGTGTCTGCTAAGCAGTTGCTTTGACGTAGGATCATCTTCTATAGCTGTGATCATCTGCGTGATGTGCAGACGTAGTTCAGCTAAAGAGAAGAAAATGTTCTGCCCTGCATGGGTCTTGGCAAGCTTAAAGTCTTGGCCTGGCCGTGAGTAGTAGTTACCCCCAATGGCCTCTATCAAGCGTATAAGGCCGGCTGCCATGCCCTCCATCTTAGGGAACGTGTTGCACCTACCGCTGCTAACGATGGCTGTTAGAACGCTCCCCTCTGTGGAGAGAAAGTCAGTGAACAGATTTGTGGCACCACCAGAGAACACAGCTTTGATACCTGGACCGAAGATATCTGTGTTGTTGAACTGGTAGGCGTAGTCCCAGTAGTTAGAGAAGTCCTCACACTGCAGCACTAGCGAACGTTGAGCTTGGTTCTTAGACCACTGGAAGCCTATGACTTCTCCAGCGAACATAAGCTTGTACTGCTCATTACCTATGTCAGACAGTACGTTCTTAATCGAACCATCGTCAGTTTGACCGTCTTCCGCCTTTTCATCATATGACTGGCGTGACAGTTGATAGGCTGTTGGGGACTTAGAAGACCCTGGTGTAACTAGGGGGCCCCGGTTGTATATGTTGGGGCTCGCCATAGCATAGAAGTCTAAGAAGAAGAGATGCACCAGCGTGCGTGGTAGCAAACGTGTGCCTTCAGCTAGCGGTGGGATCTGTATAGAACACACCGCTGGGCTGTTAGGAGCTGTCTGCACGTTGGCAGAAATTACTGGTACTTCGACTCCTTCTAGGAAGAGTCGCAGTTTGAGACGTTGCCCATGTGCGTGTGACATTATGGGAAGCTTGCCTGAGCCCAAGCTCCAGCGTAAGCCCCAGAACCATCAACGCCAGAGAAAGAGCCAGAGGAGGCTTGACCAGTTGGGTCTAACTTCCCTGGAACAGAGACCATGGCGAAGGCGGACGGTCTGCCTGTGACAGTTGTGTAAGCGCCGCCCATTTGGCCAGACGTTCCTCCACCTAGTCCTGTTCTTGTGTAAGTCCCGCTACTGGCAAAAGCTCCTGACCCAGTAGATACACCTGCCACAGCAAAGACACCCGCTGAGCCGCCTAGTGCAGTGATATCTTGGTTAGGCCTGTTGAAGCTGGTGTACGCGATACCAGCTCTTGCGCTAGCCCCTACCCCAGCAAAGGCAAAGAGTCTTGGGTCTCTGAAGCCTGGGTCACCAGTGCTAGAGCAGCCACCGAAACCAGGTCCTCCGTAGTCAGCAAACCCTACTACCCCAAAGCCTGGCCCTGCAGCATGGGGGCTCCTGTACCCATAGCGTGGGTCGTTAACACCTTCTACGTAGCGGAATCTGTCTGAGCTAAACACATTCTTTGCTGCAGCGGTAGGACCAAAGATACCTGCAAAGGAGCTCTTGGTGCTGACTAAGGAGGTACCATCAGCGGTAGTCACGACACCAACTCCTGCGGCTGCTCCAGCAAAAGCTCCAGCAAAAGCCCTACCACTTGAGCTAGCTACAGCAAAAGCGCCAGCTGAGCCACCTATACCTCCACCGAATCCTTGGGCTGCACCGCCGAACCTAGGCCCAAACCCAGCTACAGCTCCGGCACCTGCCCCGGCAGTGAAGATGGGGCCAACACCAAGGCCGTTCATAACCTTAGGAGAACCCAGCACGTCTCTTGAGTTAGTCGGCGTATCTCTAGCTAAAAAGTGTTGTAGCTTCTTACCAAAAGATTCTTCCTCTGGTGGTGGCTCAGGAGTAGGTGGCGCAGGTTCTACATAGTTAGCCATCTGGTTAGCGGCTTCTGTCTGTAGGTCATCGTCAGCATTAGTTATCGAGTCTACGATCCCCTGTAACAAGAACAACGGAGGGCGGTCATCCTGTAGCCTGTAACTCAGGCCAGTTGAGGTACCTGCGCCGTCTGAGCTGTCTATGTACTCGTCGAAATTGTCATAGATCTTACCTCTATGCCCAGGACCAGAGTTCTTGGTTGACTGAATAGCGCTGGTAACAGCCGGATCAGTCAAACCACCAGGAGGAGCGTTACGCACAGCATCACTAAGCGCACGATCAGAACCAAACTGCCCTGGTGGGAAGTTCTGTATAGCAGCTAGGTTCTTAGCTATCGCCGCGTTAGCAGCCTCTATCTCATCCGGCTTTAGATCTGTAGGAGGACCAATGGCGCCCAACAACTGCTCGTTAAGAGATAGCAGTGCGTCTACAGCTGCCTGATCTGCTGCAGAGCGAGTGCTTACAGCATTACTAGCGATCTGCTGCGAATCAGTATTAACGGAGTCAATAGGAGCAGCTTCGTCAATGTCTATAGTCGTCAGAACCTTCCTAGTTGGGAAGTTCGTGTCTCCTATGAAAGACACATTGGATTGGTTAGTTACAAAGAACTTGAAGGTGAGCTGTACTGACAGCGGCGTATCAGCTGTCTTCGCAGCTTGAGCCCCAAGGATGTACCCCTCTACGATATTGTCATCGTAGAAAAGGTAGCAACGTGCCCCCATCTCTACGAGCTTAGTACCACGTAGGTACTTGTTATAGTTCTCCCACCACTCTGCTTCCCAGTTAAAGTCGTTGCTATTGAGTAACACCGCACTGACGTCTAAGAAGCGTGGGGACTCACCAAAGAAGAATATGTAGGAGTCCCCGAAGGTCTCTACTATCTGGTTCTTCTCCATACGTGCTTCCTGCACGCTCTGCAGTATGAAGTTAGAGTAACCACCCTCTGACTTACCAGTAGGTGAGCTAGAGTCTATGATTGGTATTTCTGTGTTGTCTGCACGTACTACCTTCAAGAACGCAAAGGTATCTTCCTTGATCTCTAACCCACGCACAGGCCTACGCACGTTAGACTTACCGGCACGAGCAGAGCCGCTACCACTGCCCGCATCTTTCTGAATGCGCGCATTGGTTTCTTCGAATGCCTCAGTAATGAGCTCGATGAATACAGGCATTAGGTCACCAAGTTGGTCTTGATTAGAAAGTCTTTGACGGAACGCGGTATTGGCGTCCCGTTGTAGGGCTCGTTATGTTGGATGGAGAAGGCTGCTGCTTTTACCATCACCAGGTAAGGGTCTTCGGGAGCGATCTTATCACGCAGCATAAACGTATAGAGTCTACCCTGCTTATTGATTGTGATAGGTACCTCTACACGACAAGGAATACCAGCACAGTCAGGTGGCTCTACAAAGGGAGTAACACCTTGGAACAGTAATGACTTCATTCTGGTTTCTCGGCACTTGGAGGAGTGTTATCTTTACTAGAGACGGCAACCCCTATCTTACTAGCAAGTTCTTGTCCTGCACCACCAAACGCCGAAGCTATGTTCTTCAAGTGACCTTCCATCAGAGCCTGTATTGGATTGTCCTTGCGGTCACTAGCTTCCTTCTTATCACCCTGTACCTTAGTTATCGCTTTTTGCACATCGCTGCCTTGCAGTCGCGTAACTACATCTGTACGTTCAGCTGGTGTTTTGGCCTTCGCCAAAGCCTCAAAGTCTTTCATGTACTGCGAGTTTTTAGGGTCCTTGAAGTCAATACCTGATGCTTCAGCGAGTAACCTAATTTGAGAGTCAACACCACCATTCTTGTCAGCAGCTGCCAGATCTTTAGCGGATACTCTAACGCCTAAGAACCCAGCGGCAACACGAAGACCCTCACCTATGATTGGGCTCTTCTTAGCCTTATCTAGCGAATCCTCCACAGCTGCTTGATACTCATCACGGGCGTCCACCAATGCGCCACGCCCACCACTGCCCGCAGCAAGCATAGCTCGTCTGCGGTCTGCAGCGCTAAGTCCTCCGAGCTTGGCGCTAGCTTCACCCTGCATCTCCTTCCACTTCTTTATGTGGGCAGTACGGCGAGCATCCTCCGCAGGTCCAAAAGCTGCTTTAGCCTTCGCATACGCTTGTGACCCTGCTCGCCCTTGAGACACACCTTCAAACTTGAACTCGCCAGGTTTGTAGTCAGCTGCAAATGCAGCTGCCTTAGCCATACCTTGAGCGTATTCGAAAGCTGAGTCGCCTAACGCCTGCTCGTTCTTCTTAAACTGGTTATGGATCTCTCCATAAGCCTCTTCACCCAACTCTAACTTACCGCCAGCCCTACGCACTAGCTGCCCACCCTCACCCTCACCTTTAGTGCCTAATCCACTAACAATATCTTCCCCCTGCTTCTGCATAACATCTGCGGTGGTTATAACCGCTTCAAGTTGATCCTTAGCTGCCGTACCTGCTTGAGCGTACGCAGCTGCTCTAGCTTCTGTGCCACTCTGGCCGTTAGCTTTACCAATCTTCTCCCACTCATCTTTAGACAGGCTGGTAACGCTCTTGCCCGCCTTATCAGCGTAAGCACCTGCAGAGGAGGCAGTCTTGATGCTCTTCAGGTTAGTTAACTGTGCTTCTTCTGTGTCAGTTAGTGTTAACCCTTTCTTCTTCTTGTCTTCTATCTTTTTGACATCGCCGTCCATCATCAAGATGGTCTTGCTTCTTGTTTCCTCATCTGACGAGAAAGCACCTTGGCGAAGGCGTACAGACTCCTCACTAGACATTGCAGCACCCAACGCCTGAGAACTAGCAGCTCCACCTGAGCTGAACAGTCCACCAGCTTGAGCTCCTTGATACCCACCAGCTGCAGCTCCTCCTATACCACCTATCCAACCACCTACAGCCTGCCCAGCGGCTATGCCACCGAGAACTCCAACACCACCGAACATAAGACCTACAGCACCACCTACAAACCCGCCTACCATTGCACCGGCGGTAGCCCCCGTCCAACCACCGGCAACAGCACCAGCAGCACCCCCAGCACCCATAGAAAGCAGGGACTTGTTAGCCTGAGCGTCAGCCCCACCAATACCGAGTAGAGAGCCGCCCATCTCGCGCATCATCTCACCTTGAGTACCGAACTTAGACCAGCCAGCACCCCCACGCTCCTCTGCCAAGACATCTCCTATACCAAGGTTCTTCTGTACCCAGTTACTGTTATTACTCCCCGCCCCAGTAGTAACATCCCCGAACATACTTTTACGCAGGGCATCACTACTACCCAGTGAGCCCATCTGTTTAAACTTGCCTCCATTCATACCAACCATGGCTCTAGCCCGGTCTCCCTCATCTCCAGCCATATTGAGAGAAGAGACTGCCTTAGCTGCAGCTTGGCTATACACCTCGACGTAGCCACCAACCATCTTGTTAGCCCACGCTTCTATTTGGTCGGACGCATGCTCGTAGAGATCTGCACCAGCTTTTTGTAGCTTGTTGTTAACAGTCTCTCTGGCTCTATCAAAGCTGCGCTTAAGGCCCTCTAGACCACGGTCGGCTTTCTGCCTACCCATGCGCTCACTCTGACCCACGTCTGCTTGAGCTAACTTCTGCTGCTGTATGATTTCTGGAAGATGCTCTATCTGCCGGATCATCATGTCAGCTTTGTCACGATCCATACCAAGTTGGCGCTGCATGAAAATCATAGATCTATCGTTGTTCTCCCCTAGCGACATGCCTCTCTGGTCAAGCCAGCTCTTCATGACCATCGCGGGTAGTGCCCCACCGAACTGGGCTAGAGCTTCACCACGAAGACGCCCTACATTACGTATAAAATTAGCACGGCCAACCCCACCCAAGTTCTCATGAGCCATCCGCATGGTCTCACCAGTACCAATGCCACCAGCTGTCCAGGCACTTACAGACCCCTGATTTAACGTACCGTCTTTACCGGCCATGGACGCTAGAAACCTACGGCCTAACCCACCCTTCAAAAAGCTAGCAGCTGACTGCATCTGCTGCGTAGCCATAGCCTGCACACCTTCAGCACCAGCAAGCCCTGTGGAGTTATAAATGTCCTCCTCACTTATGATGCCCATCTGCTTAGCCGTGCCGATGTCTGTAATGGTCTTAAGCCCACCAGCTGCACCAGCTCTACCTAGCCCACCTATGGACCTAGATATCTGAGAACCAATATTCATTGCTGATGTCTGCTCCGTAGTGGTGAGCCCAGACGCAGCGCTACTCATCTTCATGCTCTTAGCGAAGGCAGCGGCCTTACCAGCACCAAACACACCAGAGCCACGCATGGCTCCCATCATCTGCTGAGCTTCTTCTAAGTTGGTGTTGAACGACGTAGCTATTTCTTTTAGCGCGCCGACCATCTCTTTAAACTTGCCAGAAAACTCTTTGGCACTGCGTACTCCCTGTGCCATCCCCATACGTCCCATGTTGGAAGCAAGTCGTCCGAGCTCTTCAAAGCCCACCATCTCCCCCATGGGCCCCTGAGGAGCACCAGCCATAGATCGAAGATTGCTAGAGATCGTGGCTGTGTCTACTGACGAGAAGCCACGACCCCCGTGTGCAGCGGGGTTAATAAAGTTGAAGTTACTCCGCATAGAGGAGTTGAACTGTTGCTGCTGTTGAGCACCGACTACCGCTTGATGCCCGGCGTACTGTACTCCGGCACCGATAGCCATCATCCCAAGACCACCGGCCATACCAACGCCGACACCCCCAGCAGTCCCTAATCCTCTGGAGGCAAACGTACCCATGCGCATACCCATAGAGATGGGGTCAGTCCCAGCGAGGGTGGCCATTCCCATGGTCAGTGGCTGAGCTACACCAGTACCCATGTTAATGGCTCTACCAGCCAGGTTTTCCCCTAAGGGCATGTGCCCGTAGGGTTGCCCGATCATTCCAGACTGAGCCATGTTTTGCATGGCCCCGTTCTGGAAGGCGCCATTCATCTGGGCGATGTCCATAGAAGATAGAGGCATTGACTTACCTGTACTTTACCACGTGAGCTCTGAGGATAGCTGACTACCGGCTAACTACGCAAAAAATGACCTAATAAACCGTCAATTTATAGGGCATTTAGGGGATAAGAAAGATGAGTGGGAATTACCCCACACAGATAAGGAGTTTCATGATTCCTGTAGTAATCGGCTTTTGTATTGGTGCTCGTATCCTCACGAGCGTCATGTCGACGACCACGCACAAGATGGTCGTGAGGAAGAGGGTCAAGAGCATGAGAGACCGAACCAAGAAGGGTGAGAAGTTCCACCCGGTAGACCTGAACCTCATCCTGACGAAGGAGGAGGTCAAGGACTTGATGAGCAAGTCCGAGGGAGTTCTCAAGACTGGTAGTGGGAGGCACTCGGCTCTCAAGGAATCGGGGGGGATCAAGTGAAGACAACACTGAGAGACAGCCTGAAGAGGACAGGCAATGGTACGTCACCAGAACTACTGGCGACCATCACACCGCCTACACCGCTGCAAAAAGCGGAAAAAACGAGGGATAAGAGTAGTGAGAGGGAATCCGTCCCAACTCACTTCTCTGACCGCAACTCTGACACTGAGAAAGAGACCAGCAACATGACCGCAGAGCAACTTCAGGCACAACAGTCGCAGCAGCAGATGGCCGCCTTCCAGGCGTTCATGCAACAGCAGCAGAAGCCCCCGAGCATCGATCAGCTGGTCGCCCCGGCCGCGCTTCAGGGACTGGCCCTGATGCAGAAGATCAATGGGGCGCTCGACGCGTACGAGGCCAGCGTAGAGGTCCCCAGCTTCAGTGAGGAGCTCCTGAGCGTCGCCGCCAAGACCGCCATCGTGGCCGTCGTGGTGGGTGGGGTCGTGGTGGGTACGGTCGCCATCGTTCAGGCGATGGCCCCCACCCCTCTCTGACCTGACGTCGACGTCCAATCCCTGAGGGTTGGAGAGAGAACAGTCCGGGGTAACCCCCCGGATACTGTTCTTTTAGTTATCTTTTTCCCTTGCATGTATAACTAAAAGACTAAATACTACATGTATGGCAACTCTACTTGAAGGTAACTTTTCCTTTGAGAACGCGGCTGTCATGCTTGAAGCATGTCAAGAAGCGTTCGAACGGGAAGGGTTTAAGTCCCAGGCCCTGTCACTACGTGGTGTTGAAGCAACGAGCCCAAGCGCGGCTATGCTTGCGTACACCATCTTAACGACGCTACCAAAAGGAAATGCGGAGACGGATGCTGCTGTCAGGTATGCCCTGGCTGCCCTAGCTCCTGTACATTCTCTTCGTCTAGCTAGCTAAACGCTGCTCTGAAATATTCTCCGAATAGCTGGAATAACAGCTATGGATGGACTTTCCGTCCTTTTAAGGAGATATCTAAATGCAGTGTTTCACAGTGACCGAGGGATGTACTGAGGGGATAGCCTTGAGGCAACTAGACGACGGGTACTACGTCGTCGTGGGGGACGATGGTACCTGCATGAAGCTCCCGCTGCGGAGCTCGTTCCGACAGCAGCTGCAGAGCTACATGGAACAGGAGCGACTATCTGTCGCTCCCAAGCTTCACAACATCCGGATAGACTACTCGGGTGATGACTATGTGGTCACCACTGGGAGAAAGTCTCCGGACCCCTACGCTCTGGTCCTCGTGGCTACCATGGCTGGAGAGGGTGGCAGGTTGGAGTACACGGACACCAAGGTGGCTCTGATGGGGTCTGAGAAGCGCTACCCGCCCCTGCAGGGGGACAGGTCGACGGGGGTGGAGCTGATGGCCTTCGGGCACCACAAGACGGGGGAGGCCACCACCCTGCTCAAGCTCTGGCCTGGAGCAGGGTTCCGGCTATGGCGGAACGGAAAGCACCTGGAGGACGCCCCCAGGTCCCTCATCTGCTACTGGGAGGGACCAGGGGGTACGCTGAATGTCAGGACGCCCGAGAAGCCACAACGGTTCCGGAGGTAGCTACGGGAGAAGGGGGGCTGTCCCCCTTCTTCTTAGCCCTACCTTTGACTCTAGCTGGGGACTTGCGCTCAGCCATGGGTTTAGAGATCTGCTCTACGTACCTGCTGACAGTCTTCTTACAAGGGGAACAGAGGTCATGGAACAGCACCTCTGTGTCCTCCAAGTGTTCATCACCCATTATCAGATGTAGCGCTGGTACTTGAACAGAAGCATCCTGCGCATGAGCGTCAGTAGCCTCTACGTACTCCACCCTCTTGCAGCGATCACAACGTAACTCAGTCACATGTAGCTTAGCCATTTTCTTCCTCGCAATAGGAGACCGGTTGAATAGGGGTCTTGATAACGCCACCTGCGTGTACTCCCAGCTTCCAACCAATGTATGTCTTAATGATGGCGGCCTCAAGCCCCATCAGCGGGTCGTTACCGATG
>Ga0315274_10013465_pt1 | contig 11639 bp, 10 predicted proteins | sample YL17G02_20_MG_FD_203700 | JGI IMG/M metagenome (GOLD analysis project Ga0315274, IMG submission 203700) | Sediment microbial communities from Yellowstone Lake, YNP, Wyoming, USA - YL17G02_20 | ecosystem: Environmental > Aquatic > Freshwater > Lake > Sediment | place: USA: Wyoming | collected...
AGCCAGAAGCCCACCGTCACCATCGGCGGCGTGGCCGCCAATGTGGCCTTCGCCGGCCTGGCGCCGGGCTTCGCCGGCCTGTTTCAGATCAACGCCACGGTCGCCAATCGCACGCCCACGGGCGACAGCGTTGCGCTGTCGGTCACCGTCGGCGAAATCACCAGCAACGAGATTCTGCTGCCGGTGCGGTAAGCCGTGTCGGTTTGGGCCCTTTGGAAATTGACGGCGGTCGTGCCGGCCGTTAGGATTGCCCTATGTGGAACAAGACGCCTAAAGGCCTACAGGCCGTACTAATAGCGGCACTCGTCATCGCAGGGCTGGTGTCTCGCGTGCGCTGGATCCGCCGAGATCCGGGAACGGCTCCCGACTCGGTCACAAGGTACATTCCCTTGGCTGAAAGCCTGCTTGCAGGCCGCGGCTTTGCGATCCACGGCGTGCCAGACAGCTTCAATACGCCCCTGTATCCCCTCTTCCTCGCCGGAAGCATGCGGGTGACTGGGGGCCTGCGTGGTGCAGTCGCCATCCAGATGGTCGCGGAAACAGGGATCGTGCTTTTGACGTTCGCTCTCGCCATGGCGCTGGGTGCACCCAGATGGCTGGCTGTTGCTATCGCTTGGATCACCCCAATCCTGCCAATTCACGCGACGATGGTCCTCACAGAGATTCTGGCCACATTTCTGTTGACGCTGTTTCTGTTTACACTGGTAAAGCAAAGGTGGCTAACGGCCGGCCTACTGGGCGGCTGTGCACTGCTGACGAGGCCGGACACTCTCCCTTCGGTCCTGCTGGCGGCTGGCGTCGCACTTCTCAACGGCAAGCATCGATCGAGGAACGCCCTGCTGTTCGGCGCGAGCTTGCTGGGCGTTCTCCTTCCCTGGTCGATGCGTAACTTCGTTCGCTTCGGCACTCCCAACCCGCTGGGTGGAACGGCCGCTCAAGTGAGAATTGGTTACGAGCGGTGGCTCGATACCTGGGCCGACCAGTATCCGTATCAGGACCCGCTCAGGTGGTGGACTTCCCCTGCTCAGATCAAGATTCCGGAATGTCTGGTGCTGGACGAGGCCGAACGGAAGCAGGCCGCGCTTGCTCTGGCCGAGTTTCAGCAGGGAAACCCGGAAGGCGACCAAAAGTTCGCCACGATGGCGCGTGAGGCATGGCGCCACCGTCCGCTTCGTGTCTTGCTGCTGGCGCCCGTAAACCGGCTGATCTCCACCTGGACCACGGTGCCACTCATGTTTGGAAAGCACTGGAAAATGGTGGCTGCGTGTTGGCTGCCCCTGCTCGTCGCGGTAGCGCTGGGCGCGCACCACGTGCGCGCCAAACGCGATTGGTGGCCAGTCTTGATGTTGGTTGCGGGCCGGTCCGTGTTGCCGCTTATTACTTTCATGGGTACCGACCCGCGATTTCTGGTGGAGTGCATGCCTGAGTGTTTCCTGCTTGCGGCGGTCGGACTCCGCCGATTGACTGGCTGCGGAAGCACAACAGGCGAACACCCACAGAGGATGGATGCGTTGGCTGGCGAAGCGTGTTCCGTAGCGGGTTCTCGAAAGGCGCCCGGATGAGGATCTCGGTTGTCATCACAACGTTTAACCGCCCCAAGACGGTGGCCCGCACCCTGGAGACTCTTTTCGCCCAGGAATTCCCAAGCTCGGACTACGAAATTGTGGTGGTCGTTGACGGCTCGACAGATGGCACGGCGGCGATGCTCCGCGGTTTGCAGGCCCCCTGCACGCTCTCCATCATCGAGCAGCCGAACAGGGGACAGGGTGAGGCCCGAAGGGTGGCTGTGGCGGCGGCTCGAGGCGAACTGGTGCTGTTTCTCGACGATGACATGCTCTGCGGCAGGCGGCTTCTGGCCGAACACTGCGCGGCGCATCTGGCCCCGGAAGACCGTGTAGTCCTAGGACCGGTCTTTTTTTCACCGGAGAGCCGCCGATCGGTTGCGGCCGAACTCGCCTGCAGGTCAGCCCATCAATTCCAACCGCAGCCGGCGTTTCCCGATGACGCCATGACGGCTAGCAATTCCTCGGTGCGGCGAAGCACGTTGCTGGCGATGCCCGTCTTCGATCCGCAGTTCTCCCGCTACCTCCAAGATATCGACACGGGGATGACCCTCTGGAAGGCCGGCATCGCCTTCCACTATGAACCTAACGCCGTTACGCATCACCTCTACGTGAAGACAGCCGGCGAGATGGTTCGCTCGGCGTGGATGCAGGGCAGTTACGACGTGCGCTTGTCCCGGAAACACCCCGAGTATCGCCCCGTCTGTTCAGCAGCCCGACTGTGCGAGGGGCCACTTTGGAAGCGGGTGGCACGCCAAGCCGTCGCGCGTGCCCCGTGGTCTGTTGAGCCTCTGCTTCGTGCGCCTTTCTGGCTGGTCGAACGGCTGCGGTTTCTCCCGCTGCTTGACCGGGCCGCCCGGGGGATGCTGCGTGCGCGGATCGGCATCGCAGGGGTCCGCGGCGTGGTAGCCGAAGCTGGATCGTGGAAGCAGGCATCGAGCGAGTTTGGCGCACGCCTGCCTGCCCTTCTGTACCACCACGTCGGCCCTGTGCGGCCGGACGCCTGCCGTCCACTTACGACCCCCCCAGAGCTTTTTGCGCGGCACATCCGCTGGTTGGCTCAACAAGGGTACGCCGGGGTCAGACTTTCCGACTGGCTCGCCTGGCGCCGCGAGGGTAGACCACTGCTGGCAAGGCCCTTGTTAATCACCTTCGACCGTGCATACGCCGATATCGCACGGCATGCTCTACCCGTGCTGAAGGCTTACGGTTTCGGTGCAGCGGTCTTCGTAATTACCAGCCAGCTTTGGGGTGGTAGGGGATGCGACCATAGCGGGGCCCACGACGGTGTCCCGCTGATGAGCGCGCAGCAAATCCGGCAATGGGCCGGCGAGGGCGTTGAGTTCGGAACGCACGGCCGTCGCCATCGCGATCTCTGCACATTGTCCCAGAGAGAGCTGGACGAAGAACTCGAAGGGAGCCAGATCGATCTCAAGAACCTCCTCGATCGGCCGGCCATTGCGCTCGCCTACCCGTGGGGCCGCTTCAACCAGACGGTGCTCAACCGCACGAAACGCGCTTACCAGGCGGCGTTCGGGCACAACCCGGGGGTCAATTGCCTTGGGACGGATTCATACGGTCTTCGCCGGGTGCCGTGTTCCGGACGGCCCCTCTTCGCCTTGGCGTCATGGTTGAAGCTGGGTTGCGGACCCTTCCTGCTCGCCTGACCGCGAAGCCCGTGGACAGGGCCGGCGGATGGCTTCATGGACAGCAGACTTGAATCAAAGGTGTTGCGCGCCACGGTGCTGAACGGCCTCCGCCTGTGCGTACCTCCTCTGGTTGCGCTTTGCACCTCCGCGCTTATCGCTCGAACGCTGCAGCCGACCAACATGGGCGTTTACAGCTATGCGCTGTGGCTCGCAAGCCTGCTGACCTCTCTGGCGACCCTGGGCCTACCCACAACGCTAATGAAGTACGTGGCGGAATACAAGGGCCGCGCAGATGAGGAAACGGCAGGCTATATCGCGGGCAAGCTTTTCCGCCTTCAGATCATTGCTATTCCTGTTGTTCTGGTCGCGGCTTTTGGGGTGTGTCTGGCGACGTCGGTGGTGCAAGTCTTCTCTCTTCTCGGCCTCCTCGTTGCCCTGCTTGTTGTCCCCCAGGTGCTGCACCAGGCGTCGGTCGGAACACTGTCGGGCGCGCAGGAATACAGCAAGACGCTGAACGCGGGCCTCTGGGCGGCTGTCGTGCAGATCGTAGGCGTGGCGGCGGTCGCTCTGGCGCGGGGCAGCGTGCGTAGTCTGCTGGTCGTAGCCTTCCTGGCTTCGGTGGTTCCCGCGTGGCTCACCTCGCGAGCAGTGGTGCGTTTCGCGACGCCAAAAAGCTCGCTCGATTCTGCCCCGAAGCAGTATGCGCGGGTCCAGCCGCGGGTTCGCAGATTCTGGCTGGCCGCCAGTTGCACCGCACTTATCGACCTGGTGATCTGGCAGCGGAGCGGCCTGTTCTTCCTCAAGCTTTTTGCCCCCTTGCCGCAATTGGCGCTGTACGCCATCGCGTTCTCCATATCGGACAGGTTATCAACCATCGGCGCAATCATGACGGGCGCCTTGATGCCGCTGTTTTCCGAGATTCACGCCAACATGGATCATGAACGCCTGTTCGCGCTCTATACCAAGGCTTTGAAATACGTGCAGATGGTGATGTTGCCGGCCTGCCTGTTCGGGATAATCGTTGCGCGGCCGATAGTATACCTGCTGTGCGGCCGCAGCTACGCGGAAGCGGCGCCCGTGTTGCAGGTGGTGCTGGCCTCCCTGGCCGTCACCGGTCTGGGCCCGGTTGTTTACGCGCTGATCCTGTCCGTTGGCAAGGAGATGTTCCTCGTGCGGGTTGGGGTGCCGGTTGCAGCGCTTAACGTGGTCTTGTCATTGCTCCTGATTCCACGGGGCTGGGCCCTCGGCGCAGCAATCGCGAATGGTTCAGTGCAGGTGGTGGATACAGTTCTCGCGCTCCTTTGCGCCCATCGGATCGCAGGACACTTCCCGTTGCGATCGTTCGCCAGGATCTGCATTTCGGGCCTGGCTGGGGCGGTCCCGCTCCTCTACATCTGCCGCACTTCAATGAACGATTTAGGCAAACTCGCCTTTGTCATTCCGGCGGGGCTCCTGTATCTGCTCGCCTTAACGGCTTGGAGAGAGATTGGGGAGAAGGAATTCAACCTCTTTCGGAGGCTCGTTTCCTCCGCGGTTGCGCGGCGCGCGTCTTCGAATCCGCCGTGATGGTGTTGCTTGCCGCAGGCGCACGCTTTGCCTCAGGCGGGCGTGTTCGCAGTCCTGAGCCCAGTTGGTATGACGTGTCGAGCCGCTTGTTGAAACTTGTGCGGTTAGTGCCACCTGCAACCGCATCTCCCCGCGTCACCGTGCCTTGACAAATCCAGGGCGGTGGCTTAACATGACTGAGACGGCAAGTAGAGTCACAACATAATGCAGCGTTTCCACCAACGTGCGATTCGTTCGCTGATGCGACGAAGCCGGAAGTATCTATCCCTGCTTCCCAGGGATGGGCGCAGTATCGGGCCGACTTATGTCATGGTCCAGCTCGTCTACCAGTGCAACCTCAAGTGCTGGTTTTGCGGGCAATGGGGCAGCAACGGGCTCTATAAACTCGAGCCGACTGCGCACCTTCGTCAGAGACTGTCGCTCGATACGCTGACGCGCCTGCTGAACCAACTTCCGCCGTGGTGCGATGTCTATTTATGGGGCGGGGAAACGCTCCTCCATCCCGATGCCGTGACGTTCGCGAGGATGGTGAGGGAGACCGGCAGGCAGTGCTGGCTCGTGACCAACGGCACCCTTCTTACCAAGAAGGCCCGAGAAATAGTGGAGTCCGGCATTACTTCCGTCGATCTGTCGATTGACGCGGCGGGTGATGAGCACGACCGGCTGAGGGGTGTGACGGGAACCTACCGCGCGGCGATCGAGGGTATTCGCTCGATACGTGCGTTGCGAACGGGAATGCGAGTGGCCTCCCCGCACATCAATGTGTTCGCGATTCTTCTTCCCGGCACCGAGCAGAATCTGAAGGGTCTCGCGCGGGAGGTGGGCACGGCGGGGGCCGACTCGTTCACGCTGGCTCCCCTCAGCTTCGTTTCCGAAGACCAGGGGCGCGCGCACGAGCAGGCGATGAAGCGCCTTTTCTCGATCGCGGCACGGACCTGGCGCGGCTATTGCTGGCCGGGACGAGTCAGTGAACCGGGCAGCGCCGAAGCGATCGTGCGCGAAGTGCAGGAAACCGAAGAGTTCGCGGGCTTCATTACCGTCCTGAACGAAGGATTCTGGCGACCGGCGGATTGGAGCGCATACTACACAAACCGGGGCCACGTCGCTCCTCCGGGCCGGCGGTGCGTTTTCCCGTCGAATTCGGTGAACGTGTTTCCCGATGGAAGCGTGAGCCGTTGCCCGGAGTACGCCGATTACGTGGTCGGGGATGTACACAACGAATCATTCTCGAGCATCTGGAACGGCGAGAAATTGTGCGAGTTTCGACGAGCGCTGAGGCGGGAAGGGCGCTTTCCGATCTGCTCGACGTGCTGCCATCTGTACCAGTTCACCAGCAAGTAGCGGGTCGCGTCCGCCGGCGCTGGCTTTAGCGGTGGCGCATCCGATGCCTATGATTCATTTCTGTACCTACTTCGACAGCCTATATCTGGTCCGCGGGCTGGCGCTTCACCGCTCGCTCCTGAAACACCTGGAGCAGTTCACGCTGCACGTGCTGTGTCTTGATGATTTTACTCACCACACGCTTGAATCTCTTCAGTTGGCGCATGTAACTCTTGTCCGTCTGGCTGATCTGGAAGCGCGCTACCCGCGCCTGTCAGCGGCCAGGCAGGACCGCACGCCGATTGAACTCTACTTTACCTGCACTCCCGCTTTGATTTCGTACGTCCTGTCTGCCGCGCCTGCGAACGACTTTGTCTCTTACGTGGATGCGGATCTGTATTTCTATTCAAGCCCCGCGGCCTTGTTTGAAGAACTTTCCGATAGTTCGGTATTGCTTGTTCCACATTGCCCCTCGCCCCAGATCGCTTACCTGGACAATTGGGGCATCTACAACGTAGGCTTCCTCGCCTTCCGCAATGACCCGGCGGCCGCCAAATGTGTGTCGTGGTGGCGCGAGCGCTGCTTTGAATGGTGTTACGACCGACTGGAAGGAGGACGTTACGCGGACCAGAAGTACCTCGACCAGTTGCCCCGCTTGTTTAAAGGCGTGCGGGCGACGCGCACCAAAGGGGCTCTCTTTGCACCCTGGAATGTATCCAGTTTTCAGCTCGGCGAGCGGGACGGCCGCCCCAGCGTCGACGGCGAGCCGTTGATCTTCTACCACTTCAGCCATGTGGCGATGATCGGAAAGCACGTCTTCGATCACGGCTTGTCGTTCTACCGCGCCAGACTAACCGCTCCGGTAAAGAAGCTTTTGTACGTTCCCTATATCCAGGTTCTCCTTGACTTGATCCGCGAAACAGGCGTTCAAAAGAACTTCTACGGAATCCCGAGGGAATACCCCAAGTTCTGGGACCGGCTGCATAGGGAAGTCTATCGGGGGCGCTTGTATGTATTCGGCCCCTGTGCGGTAGAGGTGGACCTGGGTTTTCTAGGGAGCGTCTACCGAATGGCGAGAAGCGCCCTGGGCCTCAGTCCTCGCCAGGCCGCTGGCTGACGGTGTCTTTGAAACCCCGCATTATTGATTGGCCGCCGCTGGTGGCCGGTCGCCGCCTGCCCGACTCTCAAGCTCCCACATCTGCCAGGAGCCTGTCGAGTGTACTGGGCGGTAGTGTTCTTCGATATATGATGTAGGCGGATCGAGACGATGTGTCGGGCGAAAACCGTCGGTCTCCTCGCGCGACCAAAGCACGTAGCGAACGCGAAGCTTCAGACCGGCGATAGCGTTGGGGACCTGCTCGGGCCTGGTGTACTCGGTATTGGCAAAGAACTGCACGTCGGCCGCGTTCTTGAGGAGCAACGGGAAGAATGACTGGTACGAGCTGTCCAACAGGTACTCGCCCGGCCGAGTGCGAGCGGCGAGCCATCGGTATCGCTCCGCTTTCTGGGGCTCGGAGAACAGAGCCCGGCCGGTGGGAAGTTGGACCGGCAACCGCTCCGCGCGCAGCGAACGCGCGACCACCCACCCGAACAGAACGCCGGCAGCGAGGCAGCACGCGAGCACTACGGATGTGCGCACCCGCCAAGAGGTCTGTTGAAGGAGAGCAAAGGCCACGACGAGGTTCGGGACAGCGGCCGTCGCCAGCCGAAAGGGAGTAGCGGAGCCAACGACCGACAGCGAGACAATAAAGCTGGCGGCGCCAACGATTGCCATCTCAAGCCGCCGCTCCTCGCTCATGTCTTTCGTGATCCTCTTCCACTTCAACAGCAGGATGAGCGGAACCCAGGGGACGAGGAGGTGTACGAGGACAAACGCCGGCGCTTCGAGATGAAGGCCGGGCAGCGCGCGAGCGCTTCGATTTGCGAAAGGAATTAGACGCCTACATGAACTGGTACGATGAAATCTACGCAACCAGGAGGAGCGCATCTCAAGGGGGCTGAGCGATTGAGGGACCGGGACCGGATGAGTCGTTCGACGTCACATCGGAATTCTACCCGCCATCCGGCCCAGGCAGGCGGCCCGCATAGCACCCAGCCTCAATGTCGCAGGGGAGCCATACGTTCGCGGAACAACGCCGCGCACCTTGCCACCGCCAGAACACCACCAACGTATTCACGGTGCGATCACCCGATGTGGCGCGAGTATTTGCCAACCAACGGGCGGCTGCCGACCAACGGACCGGTAATCTGGCAGTGGCGGTCCTTTTGACGCGACTGCCTCCACGGTCGCCGGTAAACTGTTCGTGTCCGCCTGTGTGATTCTTATGGCGTCGACCTGCCCGACAACAGAGATTCGATGCGGTCGCTGATCTGGCTACGCACGCTGTAAAGGTGGTCTGGGTCCTGATCCCATTCAATCGCCGAGGTTGCGATTTGTGCGGCCTTCACGTCGGCGTAGCTTCGGTCGCCAAGCCGAGCCAGAAGGGCGAGGTACTCATAATCCTCCAGGCCCTCGCGCTTCAACTTTAGCCGGATCGACTCAATCGGAATATGCGAGGAGCCGCCAATCCGGGCGGGCGTGCCTGGATAGAAAAAGTTACCTTCTCCATTTCCATACCCGAAATACGGAGTCTGGAGAGGATCACCCTCGTAGTACGCGCCGTTCACGCCCCAATACAGCTCCCCTTGTACCCCGAGCCGCCAATTGATCCAGTCCTGGATGCGGTTCTTCATCCCTTGCATGTCGATCATGTAGTCGGGCCAACCCGGCGAGCCCGGGTACCACTGTTGACCTCCGCAGGCAGCAGAATGGGTGAAGCACGCCTGGTACACCCACACCTCGCCGCGCGCGCTCTGTTTCTGGCCGTACGTCGATGCGAAGGTCCCATCCTGAAATGCCTGATGGAGCACCGGTACTGGGACCACCCAGACATCGGCGTTCGGCACGGTAGCGCCTGCGCCACAACCGGTTATCAGCGTTCGCAATCCGCGCTGTCGAAACAAATCTACCAAGGAGTTTACTTCTCCAAGCACCTTTGGGTCAGCCAAGTTCGGCTCGTCAGGAAGATAAAAAGCTAGACGTTCGAGCCATCCGGCGAGGCGCAAGAAGTCGATCACGTCCGGTCGACAGAAAGCGCCGCTGAAATTGACGTAAGGGAATGCCGGGGTCTCCCGCGGGTATGAGCCACCGAGACACATGAGACTCGGCGGGACGACCGCGGTGACCTTGCCACCGCTCGATGTAATCGAACCATCGAAGAACGGGGTCAGGTTGGCATGCAGCTTTTGCAAATCATCGGTGTTTGCGCGAACCAGCTCCGTCGGCTGCCAATCCTGGCCACCAAGAAGCCAGCCGTTGCTTAGCCGGTGCAAGAGCAGAGCGCTGCTGTAAAGCCGAACGAGTTGGTCCAGGGGCTCCCCTGAAAACTCGCTGCCGTGCAAAACTGGCAATGCTCCACCCCATAGCAAAAAGGCTGTCTTGATCGACGAGGTTGCCGGCAGCACGAAGGACCGAACTGTAAGCTGAACTGGAATGTGAATTGTCGGCTCAGCCTTTGCCTGAACCTTGAGAGATGCCGTGTATTCTCCCGGGCTCGCGTCGGCTGGGACGTACACGTCGACCCAGATGGGCTGATTGCGGTCTTGGGGGACGTCAAAGGGAAACGCGTTTCGGCGCTCGCCCGCATAGCGATCGATCTTCGGGATCAACGGGTCCGGCCATTCGCCGATTGATCCGTACGGTCCGGAGGGAGTCGTGACGCGGATGTACAGCTCCCGGTAAATTGTGCAGTTTTCACGACACGAAATCTTTGCGCCTCTGCCGCCATGGAAGTCACTCAAGTCCACGTCAACACCCCGGAGCGCGCCGCCGATGCTGCGCACGACCACCTGGAATGGCTCATATTCGTTACGCGCTGCCGACAAGTAGATCGCCGAGGGACGGGGCTTCACCGGCGTTGCCGGTTGGATTTTCGTAAGCGAGTTTTCAGACCAAACGACCATGTCTGCGCTAACGAAGCAGATACCGTGTGGAAGTAGAATCAAGGCAACCAGTAGCGTGAGAATCCTTACCATAGCGGCCTCCTTTGATATGTAATCGGCCGCTCGCTCCGAAACCTTAGCTAAGTGAGTGGAAGTTAATGTACCCGGCCGTCCATGCAGCCTGGCATTGCTGGAAGGGTCTCAAGTGTTCTGGGTTCGTTGCGGGCGACGGTATTACTTTCCCGGTCCCTCCGAGGCATGGTGAGGGTTCGGCATTAAAATCTCTTCATCGGCTTAGCGAGGAACTGGACTGCAAGGGGATCGAGGGCGATTTTGTGGAGCGCGGGGCCTTTCACGGCGGCAGCGCCGCCGTTTTGGGCCACGCCTTCCGCACGAGGCTTACGCGCAGATCTGCGGCTGCTTCCGGCGTCGCCAGGCTGCGTAATCTGCAGATTGGCCTTATAATGCGCGTCGGGGCAGGAGGTGCAGATGGCAGCCGACAACGACTCTGAAAACGTCAATCGCCGGCGATTCCTTGGCTCGGCGGCGGCAGCGGCGGGCAGCGGTTTGGTGGCCATCGGGCCGGCAATGCCCGCCGAACCCGTCAAACCCTCGGTCAGCTTGGTGCTGTCCTAACAGCGTGTCGCTGGATGGGCAACGTAGGTCTCCCGGTCGCTACGGTTCGCAGTGAGTCTTGCAGGCGGGGCAGACGAATACGACGCCCAGGAATCTTTCAAGCTTCACCGAGTCGAGAAGCACTGCTTTGCAGTTGGGGCAGGTGATCGTCACGTCTCCGCGTTCAACGTTCACTTGCCCGCCGACAAAGAGGGGCAACTCCCAAGAGATGAAGGTCCGGTCGGGACGTTCCACGTCCCGCTCAACCCGTCTGGCAACGAACGTCGGCATGCGTCCTGTCCACAATACCGCGCCAGCAACCGATGTGTCCAATCTTGAAAAGGCCGGGTATTGGCACTCCAACGCCCCCCCCCAAAAACTTTATTGCAGGGTATTGACATCGAAGCTCACCCTGTGCCTATAACACTGTCGTCGCCCTGCCTCACCCGGAATTGGAGTGCTCTCCGTCACTCCAACGGCGAAGACTCCGATTCCAACTGAGACAGGAGACTCGGCGGCCATGTGTGCCTGCACGTCCAGCGCGTGTGCCCAATGCAAGGGGAGCGTCACCCGCGAGCTGAGGACGGAAAAGGAGCCTCCAACGGCCGCTTACTCGTTTCCTTGAGCTTGCGGTAAAGCGTGGTTTTGCCGATACCGAGCCGTTTCGCGGCTTCCAGTACGTTCCCCCCTGTTTTTTCCATAGCACGCTCAATTGCCTGACGCTCTGATTCTTGAAGCGTGAGACACTCACGCAATTCCTTGACGACTTGCTCCACAGGCAGCGATTCCCGCCACCTCGCTATCTGTACAGGGAGGTCCCCGGTTTCTAGAACAGGACCCGACGCCTGCGCCGCAGTGCTTTGAACTACGTTCTCCAGTTCCCTCACATTGCCCGGCCAGCCGTAGGCAACCAGGCAAGCCATAGCATCGTCCGAAAATGGGGGAG
>Ga0315274_10013467_pt1 | contig 11638 bp, 8 predicted proteins | sample YL17G02_20_MG_FD_203700 | JGI IMG/M metagenome (GOLD analysis project Ga0315274, IMG submission 203700) | Sediment microbial communities from Yellowstone Lake, YNP, Wyoming, USA - YL17G02_20 | ecosystem: Environmental > Aquatic > Freshwater > Lake > Sediment | place: USA: Wyoming | collected...
CCAGGAGAGGTACAACGCCGCCGTTAGACTCGGAAACCTACGAGACGCCCGAGCCATTCCACACCTATTCAACGCGGCTAACGACCCTAAAGATCACAGCATATTGTTGCCTGGTCGAGTTGTGTATATTCAAGTAGCCGCAACGGAGGCTCTCGGCGAGATTGGGGGCGCAGAAGCCGTAGTCGCACTCTCCAAACTGATACGCAGCCACAGTGGCGGTGTATTCCTCGCCGCTGTTCAGGGTCTCAAGAAGCTCGGAGCCTCCGATGTGCTCCAAAGATATTACCGATTCAAGAATCAGTCTTGGAGTGCCTTGATACTCGACGAGGACGGGAATATAGTTCTCTGGGAATACGCGCCCCCATCTCAAGGATATAGACAGATTGGACCCGGCAACTACACTAGGCTTGAATACGCCATAGCTGATGTCGAAGCGGTCTCAGGCACCGAAGCCTGGGAGGGGATCCCCGTAGACGCAGAAATTAAACGCGGATCGATACCCATTGGGATCGTTGGCTTGGAGGCGAGGACTCTACGCCTGGAGGAAACCGTGAGCGAGTACTCATTACTCGATCTGGCGGGTGAAGAAGTGAAGTTAAACCCGTCGCAGAGGAGGGCTTTCGTAGACTTTTACAAGAAGACTTATTACTGGTTTAGGCCAACAAGGGAGGTTTCAGAACTTTTAAGTTAATAAGACTCAATTAATGGCTTCCGATGTCGCGCACACGGTCGCTGGTTGCGCTCATAGCATTTGTTCTTGGGCAGCAGTAGCTTCCTTTAGTTTGTTGTTCGCTCGCGCATAAAGCGTTCAAATCCTTGTTTTTTTGGATAAAATATTCTGTTAACTGCTGGGGTATCCGCCTAAAAGATTATTCCAACAGTATTTGCATAAATGGAAAAATTATATATTATCCTCATAAAACATATAATTAGAGGATATTGATTAACCTCGTCTCGGGTTGTCAGTGTATTTAAGCCCTTATAACGGAAGGCTCATCTTCATTTTTGAATAGAATGGCTTGTGTGTAGGGGTAATAGGAGTGTGTGTATGGGTATGTGTATGGGTGTGGGTAGGTGAGTATGAGTGAGTAAATTGGTTGGTTGGTTGGGTTAAAATTAATCGCTTTTTTTATTATTGATAAAAAATGAATCTTTTTAGGTGTTACGAGGGTGAGGGTTTAGATGCGGCTGGTGGGACTCGAACCCACAAGTCCCTAAGGACGAGGGGCCCCACGGCCCCTTTATCTTCACAAATTTCTTAAACTCTGGAGTCATTTCAAATTAGAGCGGCTGTGGCGAAAAGGTAAACGCGGCTTCCTTCCAAGTTTTACGGATTTACGCCGTTTCTGGCTTCATCCGCGATTAACAGATGAGAAATACGCGCTTTTAAAACTTGTGGAGTTTCTCGTTTTACCCTATTATTACTTATTTCGACGGGATCTTGGGCATGGAGTGGTCTTTTATTCGGCGCTTCCAACTACGCGAGGGTGTAGGTATCGAGGTTCTCGGGGGCTACCCCGAAGATGCCCCTCTGCTTCGCGATGACGCGTGCGAGGTTCTCACACTTCGACTCCTCGCCGTGTATGACGAAGACGCGCTTCGGCTGCGGGTGGAGGCGGCGGACATAGTTAACTAGCTGTCGCCAGTCGCTGTGGCCGCTGAAGCCCTCGATGGTGTAGTTCTTCATGGCGACGTTTATGATCTCCATCTTGCCGTTCTGCCCATACATCTGGGCGCTGCCCATCCCCGACTGGATGCGCTGCCCCATCGTGCCGGCGACCTGGTAGCTGACGAAGCATAGGGCGTTGTTCTCGTCGGGGGCAAGGCGCTTGAAGTAGTCGATGACAGGGCCGCCCTCCATCATGCCCGCCGTGGCCATGATGATCGCTGGGCCGCCATTCACTATCTCGTCCCTCTTGTCCTGCTGCTTGACCACCGTGAAGTAGTCGCTCTCGAAGGGGTTGACGCCGTCGCGGAGTATCTGGTCCCTGACGTCGTTGCTCAGGTACTGGGGGTAGGCGGTGTGGATGCCGGTGACCTCGCTGATCATCCCCTCGATGTAGACTGGGGCCTCCGTCATCTTCCCCTCCTTCATGTACTTGTTGATCACCATCATGATCTCCTGCGAGCGCCCGACGGCGGGCACGGGGATCAGTAGCTTCCCCTTAGTGAGGGTCTTGTTGGCGATCTCGACGAAGTTCGCCTCCGTTTCCTCGCGGTCCGGCGTCACGTTATCGATGCCGCCGTAGGTGCTCTCCATGATGAGGGTCTCTACCCTCGGGAACTGGATGGAGGCGGGCTGGAGGAGCTGCGTGGGGCCGTACTTGAAGTCGCCAGTGTAGACGACGTTGTGCAGCCCCTTCCCTATGTGGAGGTGCACCTGCGCCGAGCCGAGTATGTGCCCCGCGTTGTGGAGCGTGAGCCTCACATCGGGGCTGATGTCCGTGACCTCACCGTATCCGAGGGGGATAGTCCTCATTATGACCTCCCTGACCTCCTCGTTGCTGTAGGGGTTGACGCGCCCCTCCTTGCTAGTGACGTCGAGGTAGTCACTCTGTAGGAGGACCATTAGGCTCGCCGTCGGCTCGCTGCAGTAGATTGGGCCCTCGTAGCCGTACTTGTAGAGGTATGGCAGGAAGCCACAATGATCGAGGTGGGCGTGGGTGATGACGACTGCGTCGAGCTTACTTAGGTCGAACTCCTCCGCGTCGAGGCGTGGGTAGGCGCCCACGGGGTTGGATGTGCCCGGGTTTATGCCGCAGTCCATGAGGATGCGGCTCTCCCTCGTCCTGATGAGGACGGCTGACCTGCCGACCTGCCTAGCTGCGCCGAGGAATGTGACCCTCACGTCGCCGCACTGCTGGTACATGGGGCGGAAGATCGCCTCCCCCGTCTCGCGGAGGAAGCGTTCACGCTCCTTGCTCTTCCCGTAGATGTAGCCCCTCACCATCTTGATCGTCATGCTAGGGATCGGTGGAGACCTGACCACGTTCGGGCTCCAGTGGGTCTTCTTCACGATCTCTAGGAGGTTCTGCCCGTTCTTCCCTATGGCGACTCCCGGCTTCTCCACCTCTAGAGTGACCTCGCCGAGGCTGGGGTCAAAGTTACTCTGAACAAGCCCCGCGTCCACGAGTATCTCCTTCACAAGCCTCTCTGCCTCGACCTCGTTGGAGCGGATGGAAGGATCGCTACGGATCACTATCCTCTTCTTGATTATGCTCGCGATCTCGCCGACGATGTGGCTCTGCTCTATGAGTGTCTCGGGCTTCTGGGTGTAGATCGCCAGGCGTGGGCCCTCGAACTCGATCCTTGTGATGCCGACTTCGGCGGGGATCTTCTCTAGGATCGTCTTCCTGATCTCTTCGTAGCTCAGTCCTTGGGGCTTCTGCATCACTGCATCCAACTTAGGCCTTCAATAATGCTTCCTTCTCGGAGGGTGATAGTTCCCTGAAGCCCTTCTTGTCGATCACGGCTACGTCGAAGCTGTCTCCGCTGTAGGTGTCCCTCTTCATCGCGGAGTCGATGGCCCTGACGACGACTGGGAGCATCTCCTTGACGATCTTATCCTCCTTGAACATGGCCTCGAGGACGCCATAGGCGAATGGGCTGCCGGAGCCCGTGGAGATCATCTTGTCCTCCAGCAGGCTGCCGAAGGGGTCGAGGTTGAATATGTGGGGGCCCGTGGCGTCGAATCCGCCGACGATGGCCTGCATCGGCAGGGGTGCCCCCGCCTCGCGGTTCTGGAAGAGGATGCTGGAGACGAGCGTCGCCGCCGACTTGACCGGCATCGGGCGGCCCTTCTCTAACTCATAGAGCCGGGTGTTGACCTTGAGTATCTCGACGACCCTCTGCGCGACGGCTACGCCGCCGGCGATGGTCATCGCGAGGTTGCCCGTGATCTGGTAGACCTTCTTCGCGTGCTTGCTCGCGACGTAGTTACCAGAGGTAGCCCTAGTGTCTGTGCCGAGAATGACGCCGTCCTTGCAGACGACCCCAACCGTGGTAGTTCCCTTGAACGCCTCAACTTCTTTTGCCATATTCCTTCCCCTACTAACGCTCTAGAGAGGGTATCCTTAGAAGGAAGACCAAAGGTAGATTCTGGGTGTGCTTTAAAAACCTTTTCCGTTTACTGAAAAATGCTGACCACAGGGGTTAAAGCCCACCGAGCCCCCAGATGCTTTCAGCACCCAGGGTTCGCGATGGCTTCCCCAGATCCCCCTAAGGCGATTCCTGTCCACCGGATAGATCTACCCCGGATAGTGTTAGTGGGGAGGGGCGTATTATCATCGATAAACGGGATATGCCGCGAACTCGGATACTGTAAGGCCCTCATCGTCACGGGGAAGAATACACTGAAAATCGCCGGGGAGCAAGTGCAGTGGATACTAGCGAACGACGGCATCGGCTCCGACCAGTCGATAGTCGAGGATGCGCAGCTGGAGACCGTCGGGCGCGTCATGGAGGACGCGGGTCGGTCGCAGGCTGATGTTCTCATAGGCGTGGGAGGCGGCAGGAACATTGACGTGGCGAAGCTCGCCGCGGCGAAGACGGGAAAGGCCTTCATCAGCGTCCCCACTGTTGCAAGCCACGACGGTATAGCCAGCAGCCTCGCCTCAGTGAAGGGCATGGAGCGCCCATACACCGTAAAGGCTGTCTCCCCAGTCGCCGTCGTCATGGACAGCGGGATCATAGCCGCCTCACCCTACCGCTTCACAGCTGCCGGGTGCGGCGACGTGATAAGCAAGGTGAGTGAGGTCGAGGACTGGAAGCTCGCCCACATGGATAACGGCGACTACTACGGCGCATACGCGGCGAGCCTCGCGCTCATGAGCAGCCAGCTCATCATGGAGAGCGCCGAACGCATAAGGCAGAACACGTCCGAGACGGTCCGTGACCTCCTAGAGGCGCTGATAAGCTGCAGCACCTCGATGAGCATCGCGGGGAGCAGCCGCCCATGCAGCGGCTCCGCCCACCTCTTCAGCCACGCCCTCGACCTCATAGTGGACAAGCCCGCCCTCCACGGCGAACAATGCGGCGTTGGCGCCATAATGATGGCGCGCCTCCACGGCCTGGACTGGGCGAAGATCAGGGAGAGCCTCGAAAAGATTGGCGCCCCCACCACCGCCGCGGACCTCGGCATCAAGAAAGAGAAGATAATAGAGGCACTCGTCATGGCGCAGGGCATTAGACCCGACAGATACACGATATTGTCGAAGATCCCGCTGGATCGGGCCTCTGCGGAGGCTCTGGCGGTGGAGACCGGCGTGATCTAGACGTGACACTTCCCGTAGTGTCTATTCCAGAACCAACTACACATTTATATGAACAGAACCCACTCAAAAGCTGAGATCAGCCCCAGGGTGGACATTTTGAGCAGCGTCCAGTTGAAAGTTGCCGAAGCGAAGCAGCAGAGAGACGTCGGGCGTAGCATCGCCCGCATGGACTCGGAGACGATGAAGACCCTAGGCGTCACCGTAGGTGACGTCGTGGAGGTAGTGGGTAAAAAGTCCACGGCGGCGAAGGCGTGGCCCGCCTATCCCGAGGACCAGGGACTAAGCCTCCTCCGCATAGACGGCTTCATCCGCAAAAACTGCAACGTCAGCATAAACGAGTTCGTTCAGGTCAAGAAGGCCGAGGCCGAGTACGCGGTCAGCGTCAAGCTCGCCCCCGTTGACATCAGGATAAGCGTAGACAACGACTTCATCCGCTTCGTCAAGGACAGGCTCATAGATCGTCCCGCCACCCGTGGGGACACGCTGCTAATCATGATGCTCGGTCACTCCGTGCCATTCATGGTCGTGAATACCAGGCCAGCCGGGATCGTGAAGATCTCGCCGACGACCGAGATCCAGATCCTGAGTGAGCCGGTCCCCGAGATGGAGATGCCGAGCAGGACCACCTACGAGGACATCGGTGGACTGAATGAGGAGATCCGGCGCATAAGGGAGATGGTGGAGCTACCGCTCCGGCACCCCGAGATTTTCCAGCGCCTCGGCATCGACCCGCCAAAGGGGGTCCTGCTGCACGGTCCTCCGGGCTGTGGTAAGACGCTACTCGCCAGGGCGGTCGCTAGCGAGTCGGACGCCAACTTCTACGCCATAAACGGCCCCGAGATCATGAGCAAGTTCTACGGCGAGTCCGAGGGCAGGCTCAGGAAGATGTTCGAGGACGCGGAGAAGAACGCGCCCAGCATCCTGTTCATAGACGAGCTAGACGCCATCGCCCCTAAGAGAAGCGAAGTCACCGGCGAGGTGGAGAGGCGCGTGGTAGCACAGCTCCTCGCCTGCATGGACGGTCTGAAGAGTAGGGGCCACATCATAGTCATAGGCGCCACGAACAGACCAGAAGCCATAGACGAGGCGCTCCGCCGCCCAGGCCGCTTCGACAGAGAGATAGAGATCACCACCCCCGGCAGAGAAGGCCGCCTAGAGATCCTGCAGATCCACACACGCGGCATGCCCCTCGCCGAGGATGTCAACCTCCCCAAGATCTCCGAGTTCACCCACGGCTACACGGGCGCGGACCTAGAGGCGCTCAGCCGCGAGGCAGCCATGAAGGCACTCCGAAGATACCTCCCTAAGATAGATCTAGAACAGAAGAGGATACCCCACGAGGTCCTCGACCAGATGATCGTAACAACCGAGGACATCATGGGCGCCTTCAGGGAAGTCACACCCACCGCGATGCGCGAGGTCTACGTCGAGACGCCGAACGTCCACTGGGACGAGGTCGGCGGATTGGAGGAGGTCAAGCAGTCCCTCAAGGAGGCGGTCGAGTGGCCGCTCAAGAACCCCGAGAGGTTCACGCGCCTCGGTATACAGCCCCCCAAGGGCATCCTCCTACACGGTCCACCCGGCTGCGGTAAGACGCTCCTAGCCAGAGCAGTCGCCACCGAGTCCGAGGCCAACTTCATCAGCATACGCGGCCCCGAGATATTCAGCAAGTGGGTCGGCGAGTCCGAGAAGGCTATCCGCGAGACGTTCCGGAAGGCACGCATGGCCGCGCCGAGCATCATATTCTTCGACGAGTTCGACGCCCTCGTCCCCACGAGGGGCGGAGGCGGCGACAACCGCGTCACCGAGCGCGTCATAAGCCAACTCCTCACCGAGATCGATGGCCTAATGACCCTCCAGAACATAGTCGTCATCGCGGCGACGAACCGCCCGGACATGATCGACCCCGCCGTCCTCCGCCCCGGCAGGTTCGACAGACGCGTCTACGTCCCGCCGCCAGACAACGACGCCCGTCTCAGGATACTCCAGATAAAGACTAAGGAGATGCCCCTCGATAAGATAAATATCGAGGACCTCGCCAAGAGGCTGCAGGGGTACAGCGGCGCCGACATCGACGCCATTTGCCGCGAGGCCGCCATCAACGCCCTCCGTAAGGACAACAACGCAACCAAGGTGAGCGCGGCTGACTTCGAGAAGGTCATGGCTGATATAGTACCCTCGATAACTCCAGAGATGGAGAAGTGGTACCAGGACACGAACAAGCGTATCCGGGACCAGCAGAAGCCCCCGATGGACATCGCATAGGTGAACAAGATGGACGCTAAGCTAATCCCGTCGACAGTCGTCGAGGCCCTCGGCAAGAGCGGGGCACAGGAGTTCGACGACCTACTCAAGCAGGTGCAGAAGTACCAGAGCGGAATAAACGAGACCGAGTTCGTCAGACTCCTGATGGATATGGAGATACAGGGCCTCGTCAGGGTCACCAAGATGGCGAAGGGGAAGAGGCGCATAGAACTAGCGTAGGGGGTCACGTGTTTGGGCGTCCAGTTCGGCGACCTCGTGGAGCCCCGCAAGATTTCCCTCGACGAGCTCAAGGGTAGGTCCATCGCATTCGACGGACACAACGTCATCTACCAGTTCCTCGCCATAATCCGCGGCCAGGGGGGCGAATCCTTAAAGGACGCTCAGGGCCACATCACGAGCCACCTCAGCGGCATCCTCTACCGGAACAGCAACCTGATGGAGGCCGGCGTCAGGGTCGTCTACTGCTTCGACGGCAGGCCGCACGAGTTCAAGAGGCAGACGCTGGAGGCGCGCCACGAGGTACGCGTCCAGGCGCGGCAGAAGTACGAGAAGGCGGTAGAGGCGGGGGACCATGAGGGGACGCGCCGTTGGGGGCAGCAGAGCGTCGTCGCCTCCACCGACATCATAGGCGACGCCAAGAGGCTACTCACACTCATGGGGATACCCTGGATACAGGCGCCCAGCGAGGGGGAGGCGCAGGCCGCCCACATGGCTATAAAGGGCTCCGTCTGGGCCTCATCCAGCCAGGACTTCGACTCCATACTCCTCGGCGCGCCCCGCCTAGTCAGGAACCTCTCCATTAGCGGGCGCCGCAAGCTCCCCCGGAAGAACGTCTACATCAAGGTCGAGCCCGAGATGTACGAGTACCAGAAGTTCCTGGCAGAGATCGGGTTAACGCGGGAGCAGCTCATCGACGTGGGCATACTCGTCGGGACCGACTACAACCCCGACGGGGTCAAGGGGATTGGGCCGAAGACGGCGATCAAGCTCATCAAGAAGCATGGCAGCCTCGAGGCGGTGCTCCCCGAGTTGCCGAACGCCGAGTTCCCCCACCCCATCGACGAGATACGTGAGCTATTTCTGAAACCCGCAGTCACCGACGACTACCGGCTGGACTGGGGGAAGCCGGACACGGCGGGGATACTCAGCTACCTATGCGGTGAGCACAACTTCAGCAGGGAGAAGGTGCTCGCCGCCATCGAGAAGATGGACAAGGGCTTCTCCTCGGCCACGAAGGGAGCGGCGAGGCTCGACAAATGGTTCGGCTAGGCAAACCGACAACGAAGTGATTTAACCACCTCGGCCACCAGTTCCCCTAGGGGTTTCTGAATTGGAGGAGATTACAGTCGAGGGAGCCGCCGAGGGCTATGTCGAGATGCTGCACCGATGCGGCGTGGACTACGTCTTCGGCTCGCCGGGTACGGAGTTCGTCCCGATCTGGGAGTACCTGGCGAAGTACAACGAGGCGGGGAAGAAGCCACTATACATGAATACGAGGCACGAGGGGCTCTCCGTCTCCCTCGCCAAGGGCTACTACATGGTTACGGGAAGGCCACAGGTCCTAATGGCGCATGTGCTCACGGGGATGCTGCATGGCGCTATGGAGCTCAAGGCGGCGTATACGGACCAGATACCCCTCATGCTGCTGGTTGGGGAGGCCAGGACCCACGACGACGAGGTCTACGGCGGGACGCCCGGCCCCCACTACCTCTCATTCACCGAGGTCGGGGGTCAGCAGAGGCTCGTCCAGCCCTACATGAAGTGGGTGGACACGCCGGAGTCCAACGACAATGTCCTCTCAACGATGGTCCGGGGCCTCGACATCGCCTCAACGGACATCAAGGGGCCCGTGATGCTCTCCCTCTCCCGTGAGCTGCTCTTCGATAAGAGGGAGAAGATGAGGGTGCCCTACCCGAACCCGAGGCCCTCGCCGGTTCAGGCGGACCCGGCGGCGTTGAGAAAGCTCGCGGCGATGCTCGCCGCAGCGGAGAACCCCCTGATCTACACCCGGTACCTCGGGAGAAACAAGGACGCCATGGCGTCCCTGGTCGAGCTGGCTACGCTGGTCGGGGCAGCCGTCTTCGAAACCCCCGGCTACGCGAATTATCCCACCGACAACCCCCTCCACATGGGCCCCAACATGGGGAACTACCTCGCTGACGCCGACCTTATCCTCGTCCTAGATGCAAACGGGTGGCCCCCATGGTACCCGCCCAACAGCATCACCGAGAAGAGTAGGGCGAAGATAGTATTCATGGACCTCGACCCCCTGCAGGTGAAGTACCCCGTCTACGGCTACCCCGCTGACCTCCTCGTCACTGCCGACACGGGCGTCGCCCTCCCTTCACTCATAGCCGAGGTGAAGAAAATCCGCGGCCACGGCAAAGGCGTGAGTGATAGGCTCACACGATGGGGGGCGGAGCATAGACGCCTCAGGGAGGAGTGGAGGAAGGCGGCGCTCTCAGCCAGAGACCAGTGCCCCATCAGTCCAAGGTGGCTCAGCCACTGCATAGACGAGGTCGTTGACAGAGACACTATCCTCGTCCACGAGACCATCAGCCACAGCACGATGATATTCGAACACGTCGAGAGCCACCGCGTCGTGCCCGGGTCACAGCTGGAAGCCACGGGCCCCGTCGCCCACACTGGGCTGGGGCAGGGCCTCGGCGTCGCCCTCGGCGCCAAGCTCGCCGCCCCTGACAAGACCGTCATCGCCCTCGAGGGGGACGGTAGCTTCAACTACAACCCCGTCCACGCCTGCCTCGGTCTCGCCCAGGAGTACGCCATCCCCACCCTCACAGTCATCTACGATAACCAGGGCTACGCCGCCATGAAGCACCACCCACGATACTACCCGAAGGGACACGCCATGCGCAGCGGGAGAATATACGGCGTCAACGCGAAGCCCAAGCCCGACTACGCCAAGCTCTCAGAGTCATTCGGCGGCCACGGTGAGGAAGTCACGGACCCATCCGAGGTAAAGCCCGCCCTGCTTAGGGCTCTGAAGCACGTTAAGAAGGGTGGACACTCCCTACTAGACGTGATCCTGCCCGGGTGCTAAACACATGAAGGAAAAGAAATTGACCGAGGAACACCGCATAGAAAGAGTCGAAACCACCACGCCGAGGGGTGAAGGCTACAGAGCATTCCTCGATGAGATCGACCCCGACGAGATCTGCGAAAAGTGCGGGGGCCTACCCTACGACATCGTGTTCAGCCACAAGGGCACGCAATACAAGTTCTGCCTATACAAGATACAAAAGGATGGCAAAATACTGGCCGAGACCGACTACGAGAAGCTCCACGAGTACACGAAGAAGGGCGGAGCCATGATGAAACAAAGAGAGCAGCCCCCCAGCTAAAGAATCGACGACATCGGCGACCAACGATAAACTTTTCGAAGCGGGGAGGACAATTCGGGACTCTAAAATCCTAACCTTTTCCGAAGAAAGGATAAAACTTAGGTGCCAAGTCTCACCGTGGAACGCGCCACCCAACCCCTGAGCCTATTGCCCGTGCGATGCGCAGACAAGTGCATCTTCCGCCCAGCATCACGAGACCAGTAGCCAACCGGCACAAGATGCGGGGTTGGCATCGAATCTGGCATATACGAACCAAGCAACCACAAAGCATTGCCGTCATACCGGTCATGACTTACTTGATTGGTTGTTTCAAGCTGAGTTATAAAGTGGGTGAGAAAATCTTCTGGCGTCCATCCCGTTTCTCCCTGATAGGTCGATGTACTTAAAGTTCGTAAATAATCACGAGGGATAGAATATGCCTCTAGCTGTTTTCTTCCTCCTATGACTTTACCCTGTCCTTGTTGAGGCATAATAGGTATAGGCTCAATTAGTCCCACACTCCAGCCAGGCACAGCACATAAGCGGGTTTTCTGCATTACTTCTTCTTTAGTTAATCCTTGATGGTTACGATCGGTATAGGTTTGAGGGAAATAAACAAGATTAGGTGTATCCACTGCTTGACGCACCCTATCCCATATCCAGATCGGTTCACCAGGATTTACACGAACCGGTATATCGGCGTCAGTAGAATTTTGTTTTGTCTGGATAATTTTTCCCGCTGCGGCATGTTTAAGAACG
>Ga0315274_10013468_pt1 | contig 11638 bp, 9 predicted proteins | sample YL17G02_20_MG_FD_203700 | JGI IMG/M metagenome (GOLD analysis project Ga0315274, IMG submission 203700) | Sediment microbial communities from Yellowstone Lake, YNP, Wyoming, USA - YL17G02_20 | ecosystem: Environmental > Aquatic > Freshwater > Lake > Sediment | place: USA: Wyoming | collected...
CAGTCGAAGGGTTCCGGCTGCACTCCTACCCGCAGAAGTTAAGAACCTTCTATGAGTTGAATGACTTACAGGCGCCGGCGGCGTTGCGCCCACCGGCGCGCCCGCTGCCGGTGGGGAATGCCCGCGCGGCGGCGGTGGCCTCCGACGGCGCGGTTTGGTTGGGGTTTGCCGACGGTCTGGTGCGCTACGACCCCAGGGCGGCGGAGCGCGACCAGCGGCAGTACTTCGCCGGGCGCCGCTACCTGCCCGACGACGAGGTGGTGAGTCTCGTTCCCGATACTGCCGGCGGCATATGGGTGCGCACCAAGACCGGGGTCGCCCACATCGAGCTCCGGCCCATGACTCTGGCCCAGAAGGCGGAACTGTTCGAGCGCCGCGTCGAGGACCGGCACAACCGGCACGGCATGGTGGCGAACTCGCGGCTCAGGCGGCCGGGCGACCTTTCCAGCAACGAGCTGGTCTCCAGCGACAACGACGGCCTGTGGACGGCCATGTACGGGGCGGCGGAGTGCTTCCGCTACGCCGTCACGCGCTCTCCGGACGCTCTGGCCAAGGCCACCCGCTCGGTCGAGGTGTTGCTCTTCCTCGAGCAAGTGACCGGGCGGCCGGGCTTTCCCGCCCGCTCCTACGTCCGGAAGGGCGAGCCGCGACCGCAGGACGGCGAATGGCACTGGAGCGCCGACGGCCAGCACCAGTGGAAAGGGGACACCAGCTCGGACGAGATCGTGGGCCACTACTTGCTGTTCAGCGTGGCCTTCGATCTGCTTCCCGACCCGGCGCTCAAGCAGCGGATCGCCGCCACCGTCACCCGGATCACGGACCACATCATTGGGCACGGCTACCACCTCACCGACCTCGACGGGCAGCCCACGCTGTGGGGCCGCTGGTCGCCGGAGTACTTCGCCACCTCCCGCGGGCGCTCCGACAGCCCGCTCAATGCCCTGGAATGGCTCAGCTTCCTGAAGTCGGCGGCCCACATTACCCGTCAGGGTAAGTACCAGGCCGAGTATCGCAAAGTGGCCGTGGATATGGAATACGCCGAACTGACCACGCGCCTCAATGAGATGCGGAAGGAACTCAACTACTCGGATGAGGAGCTGGCCATGCTGTCGTTTTACCCGCTGTTCCAATACGAGAAAGACCCGGATATGCTGCGGCATTACCGGCGGGCGCTGGCGGCGTGGTGGGAGAACATTCGACGCGAGCAGAACCCGCTGTGGACCTTTGTTTACCAGACCGGCTGGGACCGCCCGCCGGGCCCGGTGGATCTGGAGGGGGCGGCGTGGACGCTGTGCCGGACTCCCCTGGACCTGGTGGGATGGACGGTCCGCAATTCCCATCGCCAGGACATGACCGTGGACGGCGGGCGGGACCGGTTCAAGCAGCCGCAGACGACCACGCTGCTGCCTCCCGACGAACGCCCAGTCATGAAATGGAATGGGAATCCTTTCCGAATCGACGGGGGAAACGGCGGGACCGGCGAGGATGACGGGGGCTTCTTTCTGCTGCCTTACTGGCTGGGACGCTACCACCGATTCTTGCTTGGGGAATAGAGCGGGGCGAAAGGATTCCCCGCCCGTCCGAACATGAAGCTCTTCTAATTTATATTGCGTTGTGAAGCGCAGCCTCTTAAGATGAAAAGGTATTCGTCTCCGATTCGGGAAGGGGGATTGGGTTGGTATACTCTAGGGCCACCGAATACGCGATTCGTGCCTTTGTTCACCTGGCGCAGGTGCCGGAAGGCAAGTACGCCATGGTCAGGCACATCGCCTTCAACGAGAACATTCCTGCGCACTTCCTGGCCAAGATCCTGCAACAATTGGTGCGCAAGGGCCTGCTGCGTTCCAGCAAGGGGCCCACCGGGGGCTTCTGCCTGCGCCTCCCCGCCAACGAGATCAGCCTGATGCAGTTGGTGGAGGCCCTGGACGGGTTGACGGACTACCACAAGTGCGTCAGCGGCCTGTCGGAGTGCAACGACGAAACCCCCTGCGCCATGCACGCTTCCTGGAAGACCCTGCGATCGGGTATCATAGAGTATTTGGAGACGGCCACGATTGCGGACCTGGTTTCGGCCCGGGAGGCCAAGCGGCACGCGCTGCAGAAGCCGCGCCGCGCGAAGAAGGCGTTCGCCGGCAAGAAGGGCTGAGCACAGCCTCCGGGCGGGTCGTCGGGAGAGGCCCAAATGCTGAATTCCGTCTTGGTTCCCATGGTGGTCGAGCAGACCTCGCGGGGCGAGCGCGCCTACGACATCTACTCGCGGCTGCTCAAGGAGAACATCATCTTCCTGGGGACTCCCATCGAGGACACGGTGGCCAACCTGGTGATCGCACAGATGCTGTTCCTGGCGGCCGAGGACCCGCAGCGCGACATCAACCTCTACATCAACACGCCCGGGGGCTCGATCACCGCCGGGCTGGCCATCCTCGACACCATGCGGTTTGTCGAGCCCGACATCGTAACCATCTGTGTGGGGCAGGCGGCCTCGATGGGCGCCGTGCTGCTGGCGGCGGGCGCCAAGGGCAAGCGCTACAGCCTTCCGCGTGCCCGCATCCTGATCCACCAGCCCTCGATGAGCGGCCTGGCCGGGCAGGCCACCGACATCGACATCTACGCCAAGGAAATCCTCCGCATGCGCGAGCACCTCAACCAGATTCTGGCCGACGCCACCGGCCAGCCGGTCGAGAAGGTGGCCCGGGACGTGGACCGCGACTACATCATGGAGCCCCAGCAGGCGCTCGCCTACGGGATGATCGACCGGGTCATCACCAGCCGGGAGACGACCGTGGCGGGCCGCTGACCGGCGCGCTCACTCCTGCCCCCGCACCTGGCGGAACTTCTCGTAGGCGTGGTCCCAATTCGCCAGGGGTCTGGGCTCCACCATGACCAGAGGGAAGGACCGCCTCACCAGTTGCCGCGCCTCCCCCAAGCCTGAGAGCACCCCTCCGCCGATGGCCTGAACCAGGACGTTACCCGCCGCCGTGGCTTCCGACGGCCCGGCGATGACCGGGCGGCCCGTGGCGTCGGCCACGAACTGGTTCAAGACTTGGTTGCGGGAGCCGCCGCCGACGATGTGGATGACCTTCAGGCGGCGCCCCAGCAGCGCTTCCAGGCTCTCCAGGACCTGCCGGTAACGCAGCGCCAGGCTCTCCAGGATGGTGCGGCAGAACGCGGCCGGGTCGGCCGGGGCCGGCTGGCCCGTCGAGCGACAAAAGGCCGCGATCTTCTCGGGCATGCGGCCCGGCTCCAGGAAGGCGTCCGGGTCGATGACGGCGGTGAAGGGAGGCACGGCGGCGGCCATCCCAGCCAGTTCCTCGTAGCTGTATTCGCATCCCTCCAGGGCCCAGGCGCGCCGGCATTCCTGCACCAGCCACAGCCCGGCGATGTTCTTCAGGAACCGGACGCTGCCGCCGAAGCCGATCTCGTTGGTGAAGTTCAACCGCAGCGAGCCTTCATTGATGACCGGATCCTCCAGCTCCACCCCCATCAACGACCAGGTGCCGGAGCTGATGTAGCACCACTCGCCGCCTTCCGCCGGGACGGCGGCTACCGCGGAAGCCGTGTCGTGGCCGCAGGTGGCGTAGACCGGAGTCCGCGCCAGCCCGGCGGCCTCGGCCACGTGGGGGAGCAGCGGCCCCAGCAGCGTCCCGGAGGTGACGATCTCCGGCAGAATTGCTTTCGGCAGGCCGAAGCGGTCGAACAGCTCCGTGGCCCACCCTCTCCGCACGGGGTTGTAAAAGTGGGTGGTGCTGGCGTCGCTCAGCTCGGCGCGGGCCACCCCGGTCAGCCAGTAGTTGAACAAGTCCGGCATCATCAGGAGGGTGCGAGCGGTCTCCAGCGCCGGGGAGCCGGCCAGCTTCAGGGCGTACAACTGGAACAGGGTGTTGAACTGCATGAACTGCAAGCCGGTGTGCGCGAAGATCTCCTCGCGCGGGACCACGGCAAAGGCCTGCTCGAGGATGCCGTTGTTGCGCGCGTCGCGGTAGTGCCGGGGGTTGTCCACCAGCGCTCCGTCGCGCCCGAGCAGGGCGAAGTCCACGCCCCAGGTGTCGATGCCGATCCCCTCGAGCGGCAGTTTCCGCTCGCGCCCGGCCATGGCCAGGCCCTGCTGGATGTCGTGGAACAGCCGGAGGGTGTCCCAGTACAGGCCCGTGGGCAGCCGCACCGGGACGTTGGCGAAGCGGTGCAATTCCTCGAGCGCGAGCCGCTCGCCGGAAATCGAGCCCAGCATGGCGCGGCCGCTCTCCGCGCCCAGGTCCAGGGCCAGGTAGTGTCGCATGGCAGCCGTGTGCTAGTTTACAGCGTTTCTGCTGCCGCTGTCACGGCCTGATCCGACGCACCACACCCGCGCCGACTGGGCTCCCTCACCCGATGGCTCGAGGATTCGCTCCGCCCGCCCGCTCAGGCCAACCGCGCCAGGCTCGGGCGCATGCTCCGGCTGAAGGCGCCCGCGGGTATGCGCATCACCTGGGTCGCTTTTCCCGGGCCGTTCGGCGGCATGCGCAGCGGCCCGTGGAAGTACTCGTCCAGGGGAAACAGGCCGTAGGGCTCCAGCTCCCGAAACACGCGTCCCAGCTCTTGCTCGATGCGGTAGACCGCGTGGAAGAAGTTCCCGCGGTCGATCTTCAGCTTCCAGCAGCAGAGCTTCCAGTCGGCTCCCAGCAGGAAATGAAACTTGAAGATGCGGTACTCGCATTCCTCCAGGGTGCGGCGGCTCACCAGGATGAAGTCCGCCATGTACTCCTCGTCCTTGCGTCCCCAGGTCAGGTTCCGCTCGCGCCCGGGCACGAATTCCAGCGAAATTCGGCTCATATGCTTCTCCTTGGTGGCGCAGTGGCGAAAACGGCTCAGGCAGGCGCGGAAGATGGCGCGCAAAACGCAGTTACAGGGGTGGAGCCTCCCACCCCGGCCCAGGTGCAGTCCGATGCCGTGGCACTGCACGCAGGAGTGCTTAGCGAGGGCGATGGTGTCGGAACGAGTCCATTCCATGCTCGATGTCCTCCGGTCGTCCGGGTCCCCTCTGCGGGCCCGGCGAGATGCCTCAATAGCAATAAATCGCTGGTACTAAAGTAGCTCCGCCTGAAAAACGGTCAATATGTTTCGCTGCGGGCGACGGCGGTTTTCAGCGCTACCGCCGCGAGGCGAGCCGTTTACACCTTGCCAGCCAATGACTTAGCGGGAGCGCTGCGGCGCGGGCGCGTCGCGAAAAAAGATTTAATTCCCGTGAGACTTCGCGAAATTGCCGCTCTCTATTTCAGATAGGAATACCCAATGGAAGACAATATGTACTTCCGGTCGCTGCAACGGCGCCTGATCCACGCTCTCCGCAGCCGCATCGGTAACGGCTTGCTGACCGAGCGCGGCCTGGCGCGCTCGGCGGGCGTCTCGCAGCCGCACATGCATCACATCTTGAAGGGCGTTCGGACACTTTCGCCGGAAATCGCCGACCGGATCCTGCTGGCTCTGGAGCTCACGGTCATGGACCTGCTGGACGCGGGCGCAAGAGAGGGAACCGCTCCGCCGGCGCTGCTGGACCACGCGGCCACCGCCCCGAACCATACGCGCCTGCTGCTGGGCCGACGCGGAGAAGAAACCGGCCTCAGCCTGCGCGAGGCTTGGCCGCCTCGCGGTAGATCTCCAGCACCTGGCGCGCCGCTTCCGCCCAGCTAAAACGCTGCACCTGCTCATAGCCCCGGCGGATCAGCTCGCTGCGGCGCCGCTCGTCGAGCAGCGCCTCGCGGATGCCTCGGGCGATGTCGAAGACGTTCTCGGGGTTCACCAGCACCGCCGCCTCTCCGACCACCTCGGGCAGAGAGCTCAAGTTGGAAGCCACCACCGGCGTGCCGCAGGCCATGGCTTCCAGCGGCGGCAGCCCGAAGCCCTCGTACAAGGAGGGGAAGACGAACGCCGCCGCGGCCTCGTAAAAAACGCGCAGGGTGGCGATGGGCACGAAGCCCAGGAACCGGACTACGTCTTCCACACGCGTCTGGATGACCGCCCGGCGCACGGAAGGGTACTTCGAGATCTCGTCGCCGATGATGATCAGCCGCAGGTCCCGGTAGAGGGGATGCTCCTCCAGGTCGCCGCGCAGCACGGCAAAGGCCTCCACCAGGCGGGGGATGTTCTTCTGCGGCCGGATGGTGCCCGCGTAGAGGATGAAGGGGTAGCTGACTTGATAGCGCTCGAGCACGGCCTGGCGGTCCGGCGCGGCCGCTTCGGCGGGCTCGGCGGCCCGGCCGGCCAGGAGGAAGCGCGGGTCGGGCGCCTCGTAGATCTGCCGGAGGCGGTCCGGCGGGACGCCCAGCATGGTTTCGGCGTCGCGGCGCGTGGCGGCCGACACCGCGATGGTGCAGGCGGCGCGCAGCAAACCGCGGCGCACCCGGTACAGCTCCCAGCTCCTGCGCCAGCGCGGGCCTTCGGCATACAGCAGGCTGCTCATGTCGTGCAAGGTCACCACGTAGGGCCGCGGCATCAGCAGGGGCACGGCCTGCACGGGGATGTGCACCAGGTCCGGAGAGTGCTGCCGCAGGAAGAAATAGAACGCCACGTCATTGAGGGCGGCGGTGTCGGGACGGTCGTAGAACACCTTGGCGAAGTTGCCCGGCAGGTCCGCCAGCTCGCCCTGGTCGGCGCGCGTCAACACCAGCAGGTAGTGGTTCTCGCGGTCCAGGTGGGCCAGCTCGCGCACCAGGTTGCGGATGTAGGTTCCGATGCCGAAGTCGCGGATGCGGCGGACGTCGATGACGATACGCAGGGGCATTCACTTCGCCGCCGCCGCGGCCAGTTTCCAACGGTACAAGGGGAACCGTTCAGTGAGCGCCGCCACGCGGGCGCGCACGGCGGCGCAGGTGTCCTCGGAAGCCAGGTTGCCGAGCACTTCGGCGATCAGGCCCGCCACTTCCAGCATCTCCGGCTCGCGGAAACCGCGCGTGGTCACGGCCGGGCTGCCCAGGCGGATGCCGCTGGGATTCAGCGGGGGGTTGACGTCGAAGGGGATGGTGTTCTTGTTCACCGTGATGTGGGCCTGGTCCAGCGTGGCTTCCGCCTCCCGGCCGCGGATGCCCTTCGAGAAGACGTCCACCAGCAGCAGGTGCGTGTCGGTGCCGCCTGACACCACGCGGAAACCCGCCTCGGCCAGGCCGCGCGCCAGGGCCTGCGCGTTGGCGACCACCTGTTTCTGGTAGGTAACGAACTCCGGCTGCATGGCCTCCAGCAAGCACACGGCCTTGGCCGCCACCACGTGCACCAGCGGCCCGCCCTGCACGCCCGGGAACACCACCTTGTCGATGGCGGCGGCATGCTTCTGGCGGCACAGAATAAGCCCTGCGCGCGGCCCGCGCAGGGTCTTGTGCGTGGTCGAAGTCACGATGTCGGCGTAGTCGCAAGGGTTGGGGTGCAGGCCCGCGGCCACCAGCCCGGAGAAGTGCGCCATGTCCACCAGCAGCAGGGCGCCCACCTCGTCGGCGATCTGGCGGAAGCACCGGAAATCCAGGATGCGGGGATAGGCGCTGCCGCCCGCGATGATCAGCTTGGGCCGGTGCTCGGCGGCCAGCCGCCCGAGCTCCTGGTAGTCGATGGTCTCGTCCTCGCGGCGCACCCCGTACGGCACCACCTTGTAGGTCTTGCCGGAAAAGTTCAGGTGGTGGCCGTGGGTGAGATGGCCGCCGTGGGAGAGGTTCATGCCCAGGATGGTGTCGCCGGGCTGAAGGACCGCGGCGTAGGCCGCCATGTTGGCCTGCGAGCCGGAGTGCGGCTGCACGTTGGCGTGCTCGGCGCCGAAGATCTTCTTGGCGCGCTCGCGGGCCAGGTCCTCGACCACGTCCACGAACTGGCAGCCGCCGTAGTACCGCCTGCCGGGGTAGCCTTCGGCGTACTTATTGGTAAAGACGCTGGCGGTGGCCTCCAGCACGGCCTCGGAGGTGAAGTTCTCGCTGGCGATCAGCTCCAGCCCCGCGTGCTGGCGCGTCACTTCGCTGCGCACCGCCTCATAGACTTCCGGGTCCACTTCGGCCAGGGAGCGCGCCATCGGCTCGGAGCTGGCGCCGGGCGCAGCCAGCCGCTCCACCCGGCCCTCGAGCAGGGCGATCTTGGCCACCCGGCGGCTGTGGCGCCCACCCTCGAACTCCGTCTCGAGGAACACGTCCAGCAGGGCTTCGGCGGTGGCCGCATCGGTGAACTTCGCCCCCAGGGTGAGAATGTTGGCGTCGTTGTGTCCCCGCACCAGGCGGACCTGCTCGGGGGAGGTCCCCAGCGCGGCCCGCACGCCGTGAATCTTGTTGGCCGCCATCGACATGCCCACGCCGGTACAGCACACGAGCACGCCGCGGTCCACCCGCCCGGCGGCCACCTCGCGGCCCACGGCCGCGGCGAAATCCGGGTAGTCGGCGGACTGCGGGGAATCCGTTCCGTAATCCACCACCTCGTGGCCCCGCTTTTCCAGCGCGGCGCGCACCTGCTCTTTCAAGGGAAAGCCGGCGTGGTCGGCACCGATGGCGATTCGCATGGGGAGAAGAGCCATTCTAACATGCTAAGATTTAGGATTCGTCGCCGGAGCGCCCGCAGCCACTCGAACATGCGTTGGAGCCAACTCTTCATTCCGACCCTGCGCGAGGACCCCGCCGAAGCCGAGGTCATCAGCCACAAGCTGCTGCTGCGCGCGGGGTACATCCGCCAGCTCGGCGCGGGGATCTACAGTTACCTGTTTCTGGCGCAGCGCTCGCTGAACCGCATCATCCAGATCGTGCGCCAGGAGATGGACGCCATCGGCGCCCAGGAAATGCTGCTGCCGGCCCTGAACCCGGCGGCGATCTGGCAGGAATCGGGCCGCTGGGAGCTGATGGGCGACAACATGTTCCGCTTGCGGGACCGCTTCCAGCGCGAGCTGTGCCTGGGCATGACCCACGAGGAGGTCATGACCACCATCGCCCGCGGCGAGCTGCGCAGCTACAAGCAGCTTCCGCAGATCTGGTACCAGATCCAGACCAAGTTCCGCGACGAGCCGCGCCCGCGCTCCGGGCTGCTGCGGGTGCGCCAGTTCATCATGAAGGACTCCTACAGCTTCGACCTGGAGCCGGCGGGGCTGGAGGTGGCCTACCAGAAGCACTACCAGGCCTACTGCCGCGTCTTCGACCGCTGCGGGTTGAAGTACGTGGCCGTCGAGGCGCACTCCGGCGCCATGGGCGGCAGCCAGTCGCACGAGTTCATGGTGCCCTCCGAGGCGGGCGAAGACTGGATCGTGCGCTGCCGCGGCTGCGGCTACGCGGCGAACCTCGAGAAGGCCGTCTCCCGGGCCGTGCCGCCGGCCGCGCCGGACCCCGCGGGTGATTTCGCGCCCGAGGAGTTCCACACGCCCAACCGGAAGACCATCGCCGAGGTGGCCGAGTTCACCAGTCTGCCGGAGAGCTCGCAGATCAAGAGCCTGGTGGTGGTGGCGGGCGACATCCCCGTGCTGGTGCTGCTGCGCGGCGATCATCAACTGAGCGAGGCGAAGCTCTCCGGAGCGCTGGGTGGCGCCGAGGTCCGGCCCGCCCACGCCTCCGAGATCTTCGGCTGGTTCGGCGCCGACGCGGGCTCGCTGGGTCCGGTGGGCGTGAAGAACCTGCGCCTGCTGGCCGACCGGGAGCTCGCGGGCCGGCGCAACATGATCGCCGGCGCCAACCAGAACGATCACCACCTGCGGCACGTCACCCCGGCCGAGGATTTCACGGCCGAGTATCACGACCTGCGGCAGGCGGCTGCCGGGGACGGCTGCCTGAGCTGCGGCGGCGCGCTCGAGCTCGAGAAGTCCATCGAGGTGGGGCACATTTTCAAGCTCGGCTACAAGTACTCGGACTCGATGGGCCTGCGCGTGCTGAACGCGGAGGGCCAGGCGGTGGCTCCCATCATGGGCTCCTACGGCATCGGCATCGAGCGCATTCTGTGCGCCGCCGTCGAGCTGTACGGCGACGCCGACGGCATCGCGTTGCCGGCTTCCATCGCCCCGTTTCACGTGGTGATCACGCCGGTGAACAACTCCGACGCCGCGCAGGTGGCCGCGGCCGCAGAGATCTACGGCGCGTGCCGCGCTCAAGGGCTCGACCCTCTGCTGGACGACCGCGACGAACGCCCCGGCGTAAAGTTCAAGGACGCCGACCTGATCGGCGTGCCCTTCCGCATCACCATAGGCAAGAAGCTGGCGCAGGGCCGGGTGGAGGTGGTCGAGCGCCGCGGCAAGCGGACCTGGGACGTCCCGGTGGGCGAGGCCGCCGCGTTTGCGGCCGGCCAGGTCCGGAGCGTCATCCAACATGGCTGTTGACTGGCGGGAGGTTCGCAAGGAATTCCCGGCGCTCGCCGGGTGGACCTACCTCAACACCGCCACCTTCGGACAAGTGCCCCGGCGCGCTACGGAAGCTGTGGCCGGCCACTTCGCGCGGCGCGACGAGCTGGCCTGCGCGGACTTCCTGAGCTGGTTCGACGACGCCGACCGCATTCGCGGCCTGATCGCGCGGCTGATGCGCTGCGAGCCTTCGGACGTCGCCTTCGTGCCAAATGCGGCGACGGCGCTGTCCCTGCTCATCGGCGGGCTGGACTGGCGGAGGGGGGACCGCATCGTCACGCTCCACGACGAGTTCCCCAACAACCTGTACGGCCCGGTGCTCGCCCGACGGCACGGGGTCGAGTTCGTCGAGGCCTCCTGGGACAACTTCTACGACCAAGTCACCGCGCGCACCCGCCTGGTGGCGCTAAGTGAGGTCAACTACATCAACGGCTTCCGTCCGCCGCTGGCCGAGATCGCCGCCCGGCTGCGCGAGCGCGAGATTGTGCTGTTCGTGGACGGGACCCAGAGCCTGGGCGCGCTCACCTTCGACGCGCGGGCCATCCAGCCCGACATGTACGCCGTGCACGCCTACAAATGGCTCCTGTCGCCGACCGGCGCGGGCTTCATGTACGTGCGCCCCGCGCTGCGCGAGCGCCTGGCGCCCAACGTGGTCGGCTGGCGCAGCCACCGCCACTGGCGCAACGTGGACAACCTGCACCACGGCGCGCCGGAGTTCTCGAGCGACGCCGAGAAGTACGAGGGCGGCATGCTGACCTTCCCGGTCCTCTACGGCATGGGCGCGTCGCTGGAGATGATTCTGGAGCTCGGCCCGGAGCGCATCGAGCGGCGCGTGCTGGAGCTGGCCGGAAAGCTGCGCGACATCCTGCGCGGCCTGGGCGCGCGCCTGCCCGCGGACTCCTCGCCGCACTTCGACTCCTCGATCGTAGCGGCCCGCTTCGAGCAGAAGCCGGCCAGCGAGCTGGCCCGCGCGCTGCACGCGCGGCGCATCCTGGTCTCGGCCCGCCACAACCACCTGCGCGTCTCCGCGCACTTCTACAACACCGAGGGAGACATCGAGCGGCTGGAGGAAGGGCTGAAGGCCGTCCTGTGATGCCCTCGCAGTCATGAATGGCGAGGCCTCCCCTGCCAACTCGCCCTGGGCCCGCAGGCTGACGTGGCTCATCCTCGCGCTGCACGGCGTGCTGCTGGCGTGGATGATCCCGGACTACTTCCCCAACATCAACCGTAAGCGTCAGAGCAACCCATCTGTTCACGCGGCGGGGTTGGTGTTGAACTGGGAGGGTGAGCGAAGAGCAGGTGGTCGGGCCACGGCGCCGCCGGAGC
>Ga0315274_10013470_pt1 | contig 11636 bp, 9 predicted proteins | sample YL17G02_20_MG_FD_203700 | JGI IMG/M metagenome (GOLD analysis project Ga0315274, IMG submission 203700) | Sediment microbial communities from Yellowstone Lake, YNP, Wyoming, USA - YL17G02_20 | ecosystem: Environmental > Aquatic > Freshwater > Lake > Sediment | place: USA: Wyoming | collected...
GGACGCCACGTCGTAGCCAGCGACCTTCGCACTGCCCGTCGTCGGCCGCATCAGTGTGCAGAGGACGTTGATAGTGGTGGTCTTGCCAGCACCATTCGGCCCCAGGAAGCCGAATACCTCGCCGTCCTCTACCTGGAAGCTGATGTTGTCGACGGCAGTAAGGGGACCAAACCTCTTGGTGAGATCGATGACCTCGATGGAAGACATGCGCCACCATTATACGCTCGCCAGCGGGTGGTAGGCATCGCCCGCAGGGTAGGAGCGAGCAGTGCCGCGAGAGCGTTGCCCAGCGGAGGTTCAGGCGGAGTCTCTTCGCGGGGGCTCGCCGCTCTCGATTATGCTTCTTCGCTCATCCGCCCGCCGGCGTCTGCTCGACCGGCGGGCCGCCAGGTCCGCCCGATGGCATCTTGCCGTCGATGATATCGTCGATACGGGAGGCCTGACGCTCGATCATGGTGTCGGCGTTCTCCTGGGACATGGTCCCGGCGGCGACGGCCTCGCTGATCTGCGCTTGTGTTTGTTCCATGAAGAAGGCCTTCAGCTCTTCGCGGGTGCGGTCGTGCGCTTCGGCGACGCTTGCGGGCGTCGCACCTTCTGCACTGAGCTCAGACTCGAGCTGCTCAAGGGAGATGCCCAGAAAGGCGGCGAACTCCTCGCTGGCGCCTCCGATGAACAGACCAGAGCTGGGCGGTGGGCCTGCCCCAGGCGTGAAGTCGGGCATGCCCGCCCCAGGTGTGAAATCGGGCATGCCTGCGGGGCCTCCATCGCCGGGGCGGACACTCGGGCGCGGGACGGGTGTCCCACTGCCCGCGGTCGAGGTAGCCAGGGGCGTCGCATCCTCGCCTGGTGAGCCGCCGCCGCACGCCTGAGCGAGCATCGTGACAGATGCTATGGCGGCGACGAACGCGACCAGGGCGCGCAGTTGCCATCTTCGCTTCACCACGGGGAATCCCCTCCTTGCGATAGCCTACTCGTCAGCCGGTCACTCCGTCCGCAGCGCCTCAATGGGATCGAGGCGGGAGGCACGGAAGGCGGGATAGATGCCGAAGAAGAGGCCGATGATTACCGATACGCCGAGGGCGACGAAGATGCTCCACGGCGCTACCACCGTCGTCACCGGCGAGCCGGTGCCGAAGTCCTGGCCGTTGGCGATCCGCGCGGCGACGACTCCCACCAGCACTCCGACCGCTCCTCCCACAAGCGTCACGATGACCGCCTCGACGACGAATTGGAGGAGGATGTCGGTCCTGCTGGCGCCGACTGCCTTCCGGATGCCGATCTCGCGTGTTCGCTCCGTCACGGACACCAGCATGATGTTCATGATGCCTATGCCGCCGACCACCAGCGAGATGCCAGCGATGGCGCCCAGGAGCATCGTCAGCGTGCGACTCACGCTCCTCGCTGTGGCCATGAGATCGTTCTGGGTGCTGACGGTGAAGTCCTCAGTGTAGTCGTGGCGCTCGAGCAGGAGCTGCCAGATCGCGTCCTTCGTTTTGTCAACCTTGTTGCCTCCCGTAACCTTGACGACGATCTCTTGGACGTTCGACTCGCCGGTCGCGCTGCGGCCGAAGGGCACCCTTGCCCAAAAGGTGGTGAGGGGTATGAGTATCTGCGTATCGTCTTCACCGCTGCCGCCCGCGCCCCGTTTCTCCATTACACCCACAACGGTGAGATTCTGGCGAAACGGCCCGAAGTCGAGACGCACCTGCTGGCCGATCGCGTTCTGCGGCGTGTCGAACAGGTCCTCGGCCACCTGCGCGCCGAGGACGACGTTCAAGGTCTTTCGCTGCACGTCGTCATCGGTGAGGAACCTGCCGACCTCCACGTCCCAGCCACGGACGTAGGTGAAGTCCGGCTCGGTGGCGGTCATGCTCGCCGTGGTGTTGCGCCCGTTGCCGACGACCTGGTTCTCCATATTTAGCTTGAACTGGGAGATCACCGCGTCCACGTAGGAAAGGCTTTTGATCGCGTCGGCGTCGTCGGTCGTGAGCGTGGTAGCTTCGAGCCTGACGGGGCCGCCGCTCTGCTCAGTCTGCCCCGGCTCCACAAAGAGCAGGTTGCTGCCAAGCCCGCTAACCTCTTTGGTCACGCCCTGCTGGGCACCCTGGCCGGCAGCCATGAGGGCGATCACGGCGCCCACGCCGATGACGATGCCCAGCATGGTGAGGCCGGTGCGGAGCTTGTTCGCGCTGAGTTGGGCAAGCGCCGTCTGGAGCGTGTCGAAGATGATCATGCTGGCGCTCCCTTCTGCTCATCGGTTGGCGGCGATGTGAGGACAGCGGCGCTCCCTGGTGGCGCGTCGGAGACGATGCGACCGTCGCGGAGCTGGATCATGCGGCGCGTGTAGGCTGCCACCTCCGGCTCGTGCGTCACCACGACGATTGTCATACCGCGCTCGGCGTTGAGCCGGACGAACATCTCCATCAGCTCCGCCGAGGTCTTGGTGTCGAGGGCGCCCGTTGGTTCGTCGGCGAGGATCAACGCGGGATTGGTGACCAGCGCCCGAGCGATGGCGACACGCTGCTGCTCGCCGCCGGACAGCTGCGTCGGCCGGTGGCGAGCGCGATCGAGCAGGCCAACCTCCGCCAGGGCGCGCATGGCCAGTTTGCGGCGGTGGTTCGAGCCGCGGTAGATGAGCGGCAGCTCAACCTGGGCAATGGCCGGCAGGCGCGAGAGCAGATTGTACGACTGGAACACGAAGCCGATGCGCCGGCTGCGAACCCTGGCGAGCTGGGCATCGCTCATCCGGCGCACGTCGTGCCCTTCTAGCTCGTAGGTGCCGCGCGTTGGCCTGTCGAGACAGCCCAGGATGTGCATGAGCGTTGACTTGCCCGACCCGGACGGGCCGATGATGGCCAGGAACTCGCCGCGTTCGATGTCCAGGTCGATGCCCTGGAGCGCGGGCACGGGCACGTCACCAGCGCGGTAGACCTTGGTGATGCCGCGGAGGCGGATCACGGCGCGCCCCCTGGGCCCGGCACGATGATGGTCCCACCGCCCGACTCGAAGCGACCTTCGCGGAAGCCAAAGCCACCCTGCGGGAAGCCGGCGGTCTGGGTCGACTGTGCCGATGCCGCGCGGCCGGTAATCACGATCGTCTGCCCCTCCTCCAGGCCTTCTGTGATCTCCGTGTTCGTCCCATCGGTGAGCCCCGTCTGGACGACCACCTTCTCGGTGGAACCGTCATCTTTCTGGACCTCGACCACGCTCCTGAACCCTTCGGTCTGGATGGCCTGGCTGGGGACCGTGAGGACGTCTTGGGCCTGGTCCACTGTGATCGTCACAGAGGCGTTCATGCCCGGCAGCGGTTTCGCCGAGGTGTCAGCGCCGACGGGCAGTTCACCGATGCCGGCGGGTGGAGTGCCTCCCGGGAATGGAGTGCCTCCCGGGACAGGAGTACCGGCCAGCGCTGCGCCTCTACGCGATGCGCCCGATGGCAGTGCCCCTGCGGCGCCAGTGGGTAGGTCGGTCAGGATGCGCGCCCACGCCTCGTATGTGATGACACCCTGGGTCGTGGTCGGGTTCGTCCCGACCGAGGTGATCACGATCGGGAACGGTCTCTCCCCGACTGCGTCGAAGAGGGCAATGCCCGACTGGTCGACCTCGACGTCCAGCACGTCGGATTCGCTGATCGTCATGTCGAGGCGGAGCGCATTCGGCGTGTTGAGTGTGATTGCAGCGTCTGCGCCGCCGGCGCTGACCTCTTCGCCTACCTCGATGGTGAGTGCCGCCACGGTGCCGTCGAACGTTGCGATGATCTGTGCCTTGTCGAGGTTCTTCCGCGCCTGCTCGACGGAGAGTTCAGCCTGGCGCACTTGCTCCCGCTGGAGGTCGATCTCCGACGAGTCCGCGCCATCGTAGACGTCATCCCGCTTCGCCTGCGCCACGACGAGCCCCGCGGTGGCTACGTCAATGTTGCGCTGGGCATCCGCCAGCTCGTCCTGCGTTGGCCCTGCCTTGAGCTCGGCGAGCTGCGCGTTCGCCTGATCGAGCGAGAGCTGCGCTGATGCGACTGCGGCGTCCGCCGAGGCGATGTCCTCCGCGCTCGGGCCCTTCTGTGCCTCCTCGAGATCGTTCTTGGCCGTTTCCAGGTCCGCTTCGGCTGAGACAACGGCATGGTCGGCGCTGGTCTTCGATGCCAGGGCGTTCTTGTAGGAGGTGTTGGCGGAGAGGAGGGCGGTGCTGGCCGTGATGAGAGCCTGCGCCGTGGCGGTCGGCTGCGGTGTCGCCTGGGCCGCCGGCTGAGCTGTCGGCTCGGCTGTTGGCTCGGGTGTCGGCTGGTCGCCCTGCTGCACATCGGCGCTCGCCGCACCCGCCGCGGTGATCAGTTCGGTGATCGAATCGTTGAGGTCATCGATTTGGCTCTTGGTGAGGGGGGCGAAGGCCCCCTTGGCGAACTGTGGGCAGATGTCCTGGATGTGGTCCTCGGTGTCACAGTAAGTGGCGGCGGCACGCTGGAGGGAGACCTTGGCCGACACAAGGCTATCGGCGGCGTTATCGGCTGTGCGCTTGGCGCTTGCCAGCGCGTCCTCCGCCTTGGTCACGGCTTTTTCGGCGGCGGTCACCGCATCGTCGCTGGCTGAGTCCAGGTCCGTGCGGGAGGTCTGCGCCTTGATTAGCTGCGACTGCGCTGAAGCCACGGCCTGCTCAGCCGAACGCAGTTCACTCTCGGAAGGCCCATCCAGCAGGTCCTCGAGGGCGCGGTTGGCCTGGTCGAGGTTCCCCTGAGCCTGCATCAGGCTCTGATCGGCTGATGCGAGGTCGGACGCGGTGGGGCCTTTCAGGAGGTCGCCTAGCTTTGACTGGGCGGAGGCAAGGTTTACCTCGGCGGTTGTCAGGGCACTCTGAAGCTCGTCCGGCTCGATCTCGGCGAGGACGTCTCCCTGCTTGACCGTCTGCCCAAGCGTAACGTTCACGGCTGAGACACGCCCGGACTGGCCGAACGAGAGACTCGCCGTTGACTGCGCGGCGGCGACGCCGCTGGTGGTGACCGTTTTCGAGATGGAGCCTCGCTCCACCTTCGCCGTCTGGACTCCCGCCGCTGACGAACCTCCACCGCTCAGCACCAAGGCCCAGAGCGCGTAGGCACCCGCCGCGACCAAAGCCGCAAGCACCACCAGCCCGATGAGGCGATTGCGCCAGCGATGTTCGGCGCCGTCCAGCAGATCGTCGTACTCGTTCCCCTTCTTACTCATGGCCGAACCACCTCTCCTCGTTCACTGGGGTGTCAATGCTCATTCGTTTCTTCGCAGGTCAAGCAGGCAGCGGAGGATGCTCTCTTCACGTCGCCTCCGGGCCGGTGGGGCCCCTCGCTCTAGCTGGGCCACTCGGCCAGCGTGACCTCCATCGTGGTCTGCTGGGCGTTGTGCAGCACGTCCAGCGCCACGGTATCGCCTGCCCGCTTCTGGCTATCCAGGTAGTCCGCCAGCTCATCGACGTCGGTCACGGCCTGTCCGTCCACGGCCACGATGACGTCGCCGCCGCTGGGAAGGGAAGAGCTTCCCGCTGCCTGGGCCTCCGAGCGGAACGCTCCCTGGAGGCCTGCCCGTTGAGCGGGGCTGTTCTGGGCCACGGTGATCACGTACACGCCCTTCGTCACCGATAGGTTAAGGTCCTGGGACAGTGCCGGCGTGAGCTTGCGGCCGGCGATGCCCAGCCAGGCGTGGCTGATGGTCTTACCCTCCAGCATGTCGGTCAGGTAGCGGTTGGCGGTATTGATGGAGACGGCGAAGGCGACGCCCACGTTCACTAACTGGCCGGTGGGGTTCTCTAGGAGCGTGTTGATGCCGATGACCTCGCCGCCGCAGTTGACCAATGGCCCACCCGAGTTGCCCGGGTTCACCGCAGCGTCCGTCTGGATCATGTTGCGCAGGGGCCGGGTGCTGGAGCCGAGCGAGTAGGTGCGCCCCAGGGCGCTGACGATGCCCTCGGTGAAGGTTGCCTCCAGGCCGAAAGGATTGCCGATGGCGAAGACGGGGTCGCCCACCCGTAGCTCATCGGCGTCGCCCAGGGGGGCGGCGGTGAGACCCTCGGCCGGCGGGTCGATGCGGATCACCGCCAGGTCGTTGCCAGGGTCGTAGCCCATCATTGTTGCGGGCAGCGTCGAGCCGTCGGCCAACATGACCTCTATGTTGTCGGCACCGGACACCACGTGGTAGTTGGTCAGGATGAAGCCCCGTTCGTCAACGACAACGCCGCTGCCTGACCCCTGCGACTGCCCGAACTGGCTGCTGGCGGTGGAGGTGATCTCCAGTACTGACGGCCGCAGCCGCTGGTAGATGTCGGTGGCGGGCAGGCAGCCGGAACTGAGGGACGCCTGAGCGTTGGAACCGACCGCTGGGGTGGGTGAGGTGGTGGTGGCGGAGCTGGCCGCCGGGGGCGAGTCGTTGTCGTCAGGCCAGGCGTTCACCACCGCGATGGCGACCAGGGCGCTCACCAGAGCGCTGGCCAAGATGGCAGTAAGTGTGCTTCGCAATTGCATCGTTATCTCCTTAAGGAATGCGTCGGCTCTGCCCGCCCGCCAGCCCCCGATCATGGGGCGGCGGCGGGTGCCTTCTTGGGCAGAGTGAAGGTGAAGCGGCTGCCCTTGCCCACTTCGCTTTCCGCCCCAATGGTGCCGCCGTGGGCCTCCACCAACCGCCTGGCGATGGTGAGGCCCAGCCCAGCGCCGCCGGTGGCCCGCACGCGGGAGGGGTCCGCCCGGTAGAACCGCTCGAAGACGTAGGGCACATCCTCGGGCGGGATGCCGGCGCCAGTGTCCGCAACGCCGATGTGCAGCTCATCACCCTCATCCTGCAGGTCTACGGTGATGCGCCCGCCCTCAGATGTGTGGGTGATGGCGTTGCTCAGGAGGTTGCGCAGCACCTGCCCGATGCGCTCCGGGGCCACCTCGGCGATGGCTTGTCCATCGGGGAGCTTCGTCTCGAGGGTCAGGCCCTTGGCCTCGGCCGGCGGCTGGGCGGCGGCCACCGCCCGTCGCACGATCTCGGCCACGTCGGCGGACTGGCGGACGAGGGTGAGCTGGCCGGCCTCGGCCAGGGTCAGCTCTTGCAGGTCCTCCACCAGGCGGGCCAGCAGCAGTACCTCCTCGTAGATGGAATCGAACGTGGCTGGTTCTGGCGGCAGAAGGCCGTCGCGGATGGCCTCCAGGTGGCCCTGGATGTTGGACAGGGGCGTGCGCAGCTCGTGGGCCACGTCGGCTACCAGGTTGCGGCGCAACTGCTCCGTGCGTTCTAAGTCTTCAGCCATGGAGTTAAAGGTTTTGGCTAGCTCGCCGAACTCGTCCTTGGAGCGCACATCCACCCGCTGGGAGAAGTCGCCGCGGCTGAGGCCGCGGGCGGCCTGGGCCAGCGACTCCACCGGCCGGAGGATGCGACGGGAGAGGAACAGGGTGACCACGGCAGCCACCGCCACGCCCAGCAAGCCGCCCCACAGCAGGTAGCGGTTGATGGAACTGGAGAGGGAGGTCACGCTGGCCTCTTCGGCGGCGCTCTCGCCTGGCGGCGGCGGTGGCCCCTGCGGGGAGATGACCAAGGTACCGAAGCGGGCCTGGCCGGCCGTTATGGGGATCGCCACGTTCGGCGGCTTGAACTCGCCTGGCTCGCCGATGGGCATCATCCCGTGCGAGTCGGCCACCACCAGACCCTCCTGATCGACCACCACCACCCGCTCGCTGTACAGCCGCGCGATCTGGTCCACCACCGGCTCGACGCCGACCCAATCGTGTTGCTCGATGTAGTAGCGGGCCAGCAGCGTCTCCGCGCGGCCCACCCGGACGTCATGGGTCTGTGTCTCGTACCGCTCGACCTCGTTGCTGGTGGTGCGGCTGACGAAGAGGGCTGCCGCGCCCACGGCCACCACGATGACCAGCAGGAACGATAGGAACAATCGCCAGCGGACGCTATGGATCATTGCCGCCCGCCTCGAACTTGTAGCCGGCGCCGTAAACGGTCTTGATGTAGCGTGGATGGCTGGGGTCGTCGCCCAGCTTGCGGCGCAGGTTCAGGATGTGCACGTCGATGGTGCGGTCGAAGCCGTCGAAATCCAGTCCCAGCACCTTCTCGATGAGCTGCTCGCGGCTCAGTACCTGCCCTGCCTCCCGCACGAGGGCCCCCAGCAGGCGAAACTCTGTGGGCGTCAGGTCGACCGGCTGCCCGGCCACGGTCACCGTGTACCGCTGGAAGTCCATCTGGAAGTCGCCGTAGGTCACCTGCGCCGGCCCCCGCTCCAGCGATTCGCCAGGGGTGCGACGGAGCACCGCCTTGATGCGAGCCGCCAGCTCGCGGGGGCTGAAGGGCTTGGTCAGGTAGTCGTCGGCGCCCAACTCCAGGCCGGTGAGCTTGTCGCCCTCGGTGGTCTTGGCGGTGAGCATGATGATGGGCACGTCGCACTCGCCCCGCAGGGTGCGGCAGACCTGGAGGCCGTCCAGGCCGGGGAGCATGAGGTCGAGAACCACCAGGTGGGGCCGCTCTTCCCGTGCCAGGCGCAGGGCCTCGACGCCGTCGTAGGCGCAGAGGACCTTGTGGCCATCGTTCTCCAGGTAGAGCTTGACCAGAGAGACAGTCTTGCGGTCGTCGTCCACCACCAGGATCTTTCTGGCTGATCTCATCGCTCCGTCAGGCCTCCGCACCTGCCCTGGCTACCCCTTGGGGCCGGCCTCAAGGGGTAGCCTCTGCTTTCCAACTACTATTGTCGCTCTGGCGATGCCCGCTTACAACCCCGTGCCCGTGCCGGAGCTGGGGGCCGGGGCCTCCTCAGGAGCTTCCTCTGGGATCTCACCAGGAGCCCACCGGGGCATCATGGGTCCACCGCCGTGCTCCTGTCGCCACTCGCCGAACCGCTCCCTGAGACCACCCTCGAAGCCGAATCCGTGCCCTCGACCGCGACTGAGGCCTGGCATCAGGCAACCGACGCCCCGCACGACCGCCCGCACGTCGTCGCCGACGCGCATCACTGCTACGTTGTCGCCCTGCTCCAGGTCGGACAGCTTGGCGCCGAGGTCCTCGTCATCCACCGTGTAGGTCTTGCTGCCGCCGGTGTTCAGGTCCAGCGTCAGGGTCTTGGCCTCGGCGTCCACGCTGGCGACGGTGCCCACGTCAATGGTCACCGTAAACGGGTTGCCCTGCTCATCGGTGAAGTTGAACTGGCCGCCCTGCACGTGGCTGAAGAGCTCATCCGCTGGAATGCCCTCCAGCTCCGGCAGCAGGGGGATGGCTGGTGATAGGGGCTCCGGCTGCGCTTCCAGGGTCACGCTGACGTCCTGGGCCTGACCGTCGCGCTCGATACTCAGGGTGATGGTGTCGCCGACGTTCTTGTCCTTGAGCTGGTCGCGCAGCTCCTGTACGGTCTCGACCGCTGTGCTGTTCACGGCCTTGATGACGTCACTGCGCTTCAGCCCGGCCTTGTCGGCGGCGCTATCGGCGATGACCTGGGCGATGGTGAGACCATCGGGCGTGCGAGCAAACAGTACGCCCAGCCACGCCTTCTCTTGCTGCTGCTGTTGGTCCTGGGCTCCCGGCGCCGCCGAAGCGCTGGGGCCGCTATCCATGGCGCGGAAGACCAGCACTCCCCCCCCCACCAATACCGCCAGGGCCGCTAACAGCCCGATACGCACTACTCTTGACTTTGACATCGACTGCCTCCTTTCTCAGATTGTCTTAAGGAAATGGTAGTAGACAAATGTTAAGGCGTTATAAAGATGGCTGGCCTTATTTGTCTGGAGGGCGAGACTCTACCGGGGCTGGAATCGAGGCGGTTCGCGGGATCAGCTTTTAGGGCCGCGGCGAACGCGCTCGGTCAAGGGCGTCCAGCCGCGCCGCGTGCTCCTGCAAGAGGTCCCAGGCGCAGCGGACATGGACTTCGGTCGTGCGTAGGTTGCCAATCGCCAGCCTGAGCGTGAACCTCCCGTTGAGCTCCGTGTGCGATAGGAAGACCTCGCCCGTCCTGTTGACGCTCTCGAGCAGCCGCCCGTTGAGGCGGTTCAAGTAGACTTCCGTTTCAGGACCTGTCGGGAGGTTGTGAGGGCGGCTGCGGAAGCAGACGACGCTGAACGGCACGGGCGCCAGTAGCTCGAAGTCCGGACTCGCTTCGATCCAGCCCCGGAAGCGTTCGGCCAGCGCAATATGGGCCCGCAGGTTCTGGCGCAGGCCCTCGGACCCGAAGGCCCGCAGCACCATCCAGAGCTTCAGCGCTCGGAAGCGTCGCCCGAGCTGGATGCCGTAGTCCATGAGGTTGCGGACGCGGGCATCCTCAGAAGTGCGGAGGTACTCAGGCACAAGGCTGAAAGCCTGCCTCAGGATGTTGGGGTGGCGGCAGTAGAAGGCGCTGCAGTCGATGGGCACGAACAGCCACTTGTGCGGGTTGACGACGATCGAGTCGGCGCGCTCGCAGCTGGCCAGCGCCCAGCGCTTCTCCGGCAGGATGGCGGCCGCCCCAGCGTAGGCTGCGTCCACGTGGAGCCAGAGCTTGTACCGCTCGCAGATATCAGCGATCTCGGGCACGGGGTCGACGCTCGTTGTGGAGGTTGTACCCACCGTGGCCGCCACGCAGAAGGGCTTCCAACCCGCTTTCAGGTCTTCCTCGATGGCGGCCTCAAGGTCGTGCGAGCGCAGGCGAAACTGCTCATCGACTGCAATCTTCCTGACGCTGGCCTGGCCGAGGCCCAGCACAATAGCCGCCTTCTCAATGGAAGAGTGTGCCTGATCCGATGTGTAGAAGCGGAGGCGGGGCAGGTCCGACCGACCGGCCATGCCTTCCTCCCGAATACGGAGGCCCAAGGCCTCGCGCGCGGCGGCGATGGCGCACAGGCTGGAGACGGAGGCCGTGTCGTTGATCAGACCCATGAACTCCGGCGGCAGCCCCAGCAGCTTGCGGAGCCAGTCCAACACCAGCTCTTCCAGCTCGGTGGCGGCGGGTGCGGTTCGCCAGAGCATAGCGTTGACGTTGAAGGCCGCGCTCAACAGCTCGCCCAGAATGCCAGGCCCGCTGCCGCTGATCGCGAAGTAGGCAAAGAAGCCGGGGTGGTTCCAGTGCGTCAGCCCAGGTGCAATGACCTTCTCTACATCTTGGAGGATGGCCTCGAAGGGCTCAGGTTTCTCCGGCGGCTCTTCTGGTAAACTCCGCCTGACCTGGCCAGGCTCTACTTGAGCCAGCACCGGGTAGCGCTCTGGATGCGCCAGGTACTCCGCAATCCAATCGATCAATCGATGCCCGTCGTGCCGGAAGGATTCAATGTCCATCTCGTGGCCCCCTTCAGTGTCAGCGCATGAGGATAGGACAATAGTGGGCAAGAGTGGGCGCGTTGTCAACGTGGCTGCGCCAGGCCAGTAGGCTTCCGATAGGGGGCAAACGGTGGGTGAAGCAGGCCGTGCCGGGCGGAGATTATCCACCGGACGCCTGGAGGGCCGGGTGGGATTCGAACCCACGACTCCCGGATTAAAAGTCCGGAGCTCTACCGCTGAGCTACCGGCCCTCGTCGCGCTTCAGCGAGATTGTACGTCCAAATTCGTTTCGCCTTCAAGGGGCCGTACTCGTCCCCTAGGTCGGTGACACTACGTCACGCCCGCATCCACCACGCGGCCGTCCAGCATGCGAACGATGCGCTCTGCCGCCGAGGCGATCTGGACGTCGTGGCTGAC
>Ga0315274_10013472_pt1 | contig 11636 bp, 11 predicted proteins | sample YL17G02_20_MG_FD_203700 | JGI IMG/M metagenome (GOLD analysis project Ga0315274, IMG submission 203700) | Sediment microbial communities from Yellowstone Lake, YNP, Wyoming, USA - YL17G02_20 | ecosystem: Environmental > Aquatic > Freshwater > Lake > Sediment | place: USA: Wyoming | collected...
AGGCCCTCCTTCTTCTCGACCGTGACGCCGGGGTAATTGCCCACGTGCTGGTGCGCGCCGGTGAGTTGGTTGAAGAGGGTGGTCTTGCCGGAGTTGGGGTTGCCGGTCATGGCGACGGTGAAGCAGTCGCCGGCGGGGCGCGCGGCGGAGGCGGGTCCTTCAGGCCCGTCGGATCCCGGCGCCGCCATCGCTCACTCCCGGCCCCCGCCGCCCTCGGCCCCGTCCGGGTCCTCGCGCACGACGTGGATCCGGTGGGCCATGCCGCGCCCCAGGACGAGCCGCAGCGCCTGCATCGCCAGGACGAAGGGCCCCGCGCCGCCGTTCTTCACGACGCGCACCGCCACCCCGGGCCGCAGGCCCATCGCCATGAGGTGGGCCCGCAGGCCGCGCCCCGCGTCGACGCGGACGACGCGGCACCGCGCGCCGTCGGCCATCGACGAGAGCGGCGCGCCCGCCGCCGGGCCGGCCTCCGCGGCACCGCTCACGCCGGCACCTGCGGCGCCCTGCGCGCCGACCGCGCCGGCGCCCGCGCAGCCCTCCGCACTACCCTCCGACATAGGGGCCTCACTCATGGGTCCGTTTCCTCACCCGCTGGCGCGCCGTCCTCGCCGGGGCTGCGGAGCGCCTGCGCCCAGGCGGCGTCGTCCCGCGACCGCTCCTCGGCGAACCGGAGGAACCGCAGGAACCGCCCCAGCACGTCCCCCTGGATGGCGTGCTCCATCTTGCAGGCCACGGCCTCGGCCTCGCCGGGCTCGACCGCCAGGACCTTCACCAGGAAGTCCTTCAGGATCTCGTGTCGCCGGAGGATCTCGCGGCCGGCGGCCTGCCCGCGCTCCGTCAGCGTGACGAACTGGTAGGGGTCGTAGTTGACGAGGCCGCGGTCGGCCAGCGCCTGGATGGCTCCGGTCGCGCTCGACTTGCCGACCCCGAGGTGGGCGGCAATCTCCTTCATCCGCGCCACCCGGTCGCGCCGCACCAGGAGGTACACCGCCTCCAGGTAGTCCTGGAGGCTGTCGCTCAGGACCGTGCCGGCCGCCTCCGCCATCGGCGTCTCCTCCGGATCGTTCCGCCGCTCCCGCCCCTCCGGAAGGCCCGTTTTCCCCGCCTATCGTGCCAGGAGGGGGACCAAGTTCGTCACCCACATCATAGTTCGGCGCGGCGAACTTGTCAAGCGCCTGTTCCTTGCTCTTGTGCTTTTCTTGGCGCGGGCGGCCTGCCAGGGTACGATGGCCCTGCCGCCTCGCCAGGCTGGACCGCCCTCCCGGCGGACCGGCCCGCGACGGGGCGCGGACGCTCGGCCGGTCCTGGCGAACCGGCCGGGTCCGGCAGGGAGGTCGCACAGGATGCCGCGGGCGCTCGCGCGACGGCTGGTGCCGGTGCTGGTGCTCCTGGCCGCCGCTCTTGCCCGGGCCGCCGACGCCCCGCCGCCCGGCGCGCCCCCCGCCCCGGCCGCCGATGCGCGGGCCCTCCTCAAGGCCTTCTTCGCCGAGGACGACGCCGCGCGGCGCGCCGAACTCGCGGCCCGGTTTGCCGCGGTCGCCCCCACGTCGTGGGACGACCTGAAGGCGATGCTCCACGCCTGTGCGCCGCGCGAGCCGATCCCGGCCGGCCGCCACCGCTTCGAGGCCCCCGGCGACGACGTCATGGAGGCCGTCGCCTACGTCCTGCGCGTGCCGGCCGGCTACGCGACCCAGGCCGCGCGCGGCTGGCCGCTCCTCATCGCCTGCCACGGGACCGGCAGCAAGCCCGAGGACGCGCTCGGGATGGTCGAGGGCTGGCTCGGACCCGACGCCGACCAGTATCTCATCGCCGCGGCGGAGTATCCGAAGGCGGGACCGTTCCGGTCCGAGTGGGTGACGGTCGAACATCCGCTGCGGGTGCTCAAGGACGTGCGGCGCCGGGCCAACGTCGACTCCGACCGGACGGTCCTGACGGGCGTATCGAAAGGCGGCTACACGACGTGGGGGACGGTCCTCTTCTCGCCGGGCGAATGGGCGGGCGCCGTGCCGATCGCCTCGTGGCCCCTGACGGAGGCCCGCTCGGCCGGGTGCATCCTCTACCTGCCGAACGTCCTCGCCCTGGCCATCCAGGCCCACTGGGGGGCCGACGACATCGTGGCCGGCCAGACGCAGGGGATCAACACCCTCGCGCGCGAGGCGGCGGCCGAGATGAAACGCCTCGGCGCCGCCAAGTTCGAGGGCATCGAGTACCCCGGCGAAGGGCACGGCCTGCACGTCCGGGCCGACCGCATCCGCGCCTTCCTCGCGTCGGCCCGGCGCGACCCCTTCCCGCCGGAGTGCCAGTTCCTCTTCCATCGCCTCAGCCAGGGCCGGGCCTGCTGGGTCCGGGCCGTCGAGGCCGCCCGGGAGGAGTTCGACTTCCAGAAGCCGCGCACGATCACGGTCGCCCGCAAGGAAGACATCCCCCGCGCCAAGCGCGACCTCTATCGCCACGAGGGCTACGAGATCACCGCCCGCATCCCGCCGGGGAAGAACCTCCTGGCCGTCGTCACGCGGAACCTGAAGGAGGTCGAGGTCGAGTTGCCCGTCGAGCGGCTCGACTTCACGCGGCCCGTGCGCATCACGGTCAACGCGCGGACCGTCCAGGAGGCCGCGCGGAAGGTCGACTGGGCCGAGTTGCTCGAGACCGCCCGGCGCACCGGCGACTTCGAGCGCCTCGTGGGCGGCCGCGTCCGGGTCCGGTCGGCCCCCTGACGCCCCGGCGCCGACACAATTACCCGTTGACGGGGCCCCCGAGGCCGTATATCTCTACGGGGTGGGGTGGAACACGTCGGTCTCGGGCGCCCGACCGGCAACGCGCCGGCCGGCGCCCGGCAGCCGGGGGGGCTTCTTCTCATGAGCCATGCCTGCCGCAGCCCGTCACGTGGCGCAAGCGCGCCGTGCTTGCGATTGCTCCCCCTCGCCGCCTTGGCGGCTTTCGCCTGGGCCGCCGGCCTGGCGGCTTCGGCCTGGGCCGCCGCGGCCGACGCCGGCGCCGGTGAACCGGCCGCCCGCGCGGCACTGCCGCCGCGCCCGGCCTTCTACACCGTGAGCGTCAGCCGCCTGCGCGTCGCCGAACCGGACGCGTTCACCGTCGTCCTCGACCCCGCGAAGCCGCCCGTCCGCATCCGCCTGGCCGACGCCACCTGCGAGGACCTTACGCCATCCCAGCGCGAACTGGCCCTGGCCCTGGCGACCGACCTCCTGCGGGCCGAGCCGCTCTGGATCTTCCCCTGCGCGGCCGGCGAGGGCGCCGGCGGCGAATGGCGGGCCCGGGTCTGGACGCGGAAGGGCTGGCTCTCCGAGGTCCTCATCAACGCCCACTTCGCCAAGCGCCGGACCGACCAGGACGCGGGCTCGCCCGTCCCGGCGGACCAGGTGCCCGAGACCGTGGGCGACGTGCCGCCCTTCCCCCCCGCGTTCGCCGCGGCCGTCTCCAGCCCGACCTCGGGCGACACGTTCGAGGTCACCCGCGACGGCAAGCCCTGCCGGGTCCGCCTGTTCGACGTGACGTGCGAAGGGGCGGGCAGCGCCGAAGACGCCCGGGCCGCCGCCGCGCGGCTCCTGGGGAGCGGCCCCGTCTGGATCTTCCCCTCCACCCAGCGCCGGCTGGGCCCGAACGAGGCCCTGCCCGTCCGCATCTGGACCGACGCGGGGTGGCTCTCGGAAGCCCTCGTGAAGGCCCGCCTGGCCAAGCGCCTGGACGACCCCGGCGCGGTCGCCGAGGCCGACGTCCCCAAGCCGACGCCCACCAAGTCGCCCACGACCCCGAAACCCGCGTACGAGCCGCACGTCGACTGGGTCTGGCGCGAGGTGCCCGTCTCCGATGCCGGGATCAGCGATCCCTACATGTGCGAGAGCAACGTTTTCCACGTGACGTCGCCCGTGTGGCGCCTCTCGTGGGACATGAAACCCGTCCGGACCGGCGCCAAGATCCTCGTCCACATCTGCCGCGTCGACGCGCAGTGGGAGACCAAGACCTCCTCCACTTATGTCCGGTGCGTCGAGGGCAGCCGGGGCAGCGTCCTCATGCGGACCAAACCCGGCGATTACTGGCTCCAGGTGAACCAGTCGAGCCACATCAACGCCAAGGTGGAAGTGCAAGAGCCTGTCGATAAGTCCAAGTAAAGGGCCGAGGCGGCGGCCCGTCGCTCATCCCTCGCCCACCTCGACGCCGAAGCGGAACGACCGCTCCGCCCCGGGCGCGAGCGCCAGCACCTCGCGGCACTCCGGCCGGTTGAACGCGTTCGTCATGAACTCGACCGGTTCCAGGGCCAGCGCGCCGCGCGGACGCCGCGCCAGCGTGTCGCCCGTGAAGACGTGCATCAGGCCGCGCTCCTGGAACACCGTGATCCGAAGGCCGCACCCCGGATCCTCGATCCAGGTGCGGCACCAGCCGTCGGCGTCGGCCTCGAGGTCCGCGAAGGCGGCGTCGAGGACGCGCTTCCCCACGACGTTGCCGTCGCCCGGACGGCCCGGCCGGAAGTCCAGCCCCGCCGCCTTCTCGATCGGCACGCGGGCCGCGTCGCCCACCAGCGGCAGCAGTCGCGCGTCGGTCACGATCTTCGTGCGGCACGGGATGGCCAGGCGCAGCCGATCGACCCCCGGCGTCTCCTTCGACCCAGAGGCTCTCGACGGGGGCGTCCGGAAGTACGGGTGCCACCCGCACCCGAACGGGGCGGGCGCCGGGCCGACGTTGCGGCCGACGACTTCGACGTCGAGCCGCCGGCCGCGCAGCGTGTACGTCACCGCCACGTCCACGTCGAACGGGTATCCGCGGAAGGCCCCCCGGCGGATCGCGCGGGTCGCGAAGGTCACGCGGGCCGAGGCGTCGTCGGCGGCCTCCCGCGCCACGTCGCAGACGATCTTCTTGACGAAGCCGTGGAGGATGACGCGGTTCTTCGGGTCCTCCAGGCCGAGGTCGTGGTCGGCGCCGCCCCAGGCGTAGCGGCCGCCGTCGATCCGATTGGACCAGGGGGCCATGATCCACGCGCGGCCGCCCTTCTGCTCGGCCAGTTCCTCGGGCGTCGCGAAACCGTCCGTGACGTCGAACAGGTTCCCGGCCACGGGCACGCGCCAGGCGAGCAGCGTGCCGCCCAGGCGGGCGAACGCCGCCGTTGCCCCGGTCTCGGCGTCCGCCAGCACGACCGTCTCGCAGGTCCCGAAGGCCCCGCGTCCCGTGGCGAACCGCGCCATCGGCGGCATCCTTTCCGTGTCTCGCCCCCCGGGTCGCCAAGTCTACGTGCCCGGCCGCACCGCAGCGAGCGTTTTCGGCCGCCCGCGCATCCGCTGCGGGTCGGCTCCGGGCCCGCGCGGGCGCGCCGCCGCAGAAAATCCCCGGCCAGTTTCGGAAAGCGCTAAGCCCCGTCGCCTCCCCTGCCGATACGAAACCGGGGGCTCAGTCGATCCGCCCGGTTCGCCGACCGGCATCCCGCCGCTGAGAACGGGGAGCATCTCGTCATGTTCGGGCTCGCACGCGTTGCCACCTGGGTCTGGGTGGTGCTGGTCGTGGCCGCTCTTGGCGCCATCATCCTGGGCATCCAGTACTCGTCGGTCGGGGCCTTCAGCGCCCGGGCGGCGCCGACCTGGACCGACGACCGCCCCGGCAGCCCAGGTTCGGGCGGCCTTGCCGAGTTGGCCCGTCGCGGGCGGGAACTCCACGCGCACCTGCTCTCGCTGCGGGAGCAACTGGCCGCCACCCAGACGCAGGCCGACGTTCTGCTGGAGCGGGTGGCGACCCTCGACGCCATGCTCGCGGGCGGCTCGCTGACCCAGTGCCCGGTGTTCCTCCAGGAGGAGACGACGGTGCGGGCCCTCCAGGGGATCATCCGCGAGGCGGTGGCGTCGGAGGGGCCTGGCAGCGGGTCCGAGCCGAACCGCCTGGACACGGCGGCGGCCATCGCCCGGGACCGCCTCCGCCGCCGTCTCGAGATGCTCCGCGACGACCTCCGGCAACAGGCCGTCGCCCTGGCCGACGAGGCGTCCGGCCTGCGCCGCCGCATCCGCGAGCAGGCCGCCGAGATCGAGTCCATCCAGGCCCGGATCAACCACCGGCTGCGGGCCGGTCCCGACGCGGCCGCGCCATCCCCCGCCTGACCGGCCGTCGCCCCGACCGGCCGCGACACCGCGGGGTCGGCCGCGCCGGCGGGACTCCTCCCGCGTGCGAAATTCCCCGGAATCCGCTTGGCAACTTCCCGCAGGCGTGCTATACTGTGTCCGAGATCCGAATAGCGCGAGGGGCCCGTTTCCGCTGATGCGGGGGTTCGCCGGGCAGTGCGGGCCGGCGAGTCAGTAGGAAGGCCGAGGCTTCCATGAGCGGCGCGCCATCCTTTCAAACGGAACGGCGCCGATTCCGCCGTTCCGAACTGGGAATGCCTGTCACGGCCGTCCGGCCTCATGCCAACGAGAACGACCCGCGACGCATCGTCGGCCTGCACGTGCTGAACCTCTCTCGCGGCGGCCTCCGGGCCGTGACGTGCGAGGCGCTGGACAAGCAGGAGGAAGTCGTCCTCTTCCTGCCGCCGCTGGGAACGCAGATGGGGCGCGACGCCACGGGCCAGGTGGTGCGGTGCATCGCCCGGAGCGATCACTATGAACTCGGCATCGCCTTTCGCGATCCGCTCCCCGACGGGGACGACGCGGTCGGCGGCGTCGATTAGGTTCTGCTTGACAAAATCTGGCCGTCCGTAAGAGGGACGGACGGCATCCGTTTCGCCGCCGCGCCGGGCCGGACGCCGCACGCCCGGCGGCGCTGAAGGACAACCTGGGTCGGGTCGGACAAACCAGACGACGGGCCGTCAACAAGGGGGCCGGCCGCGCCGGGGCGGGTAGTCGGTGCCGCCCCATCGCCGCGCTCGGCCACCAGGACACCTGCGACCGAAAGGTGGCCTATGACGGCTCGAAACCCGCCGTAAATCGCACCGCATCCACCCCTGTCTGCGTCTGTTCGAGGCTTCACGCTCCGCGCAGAAAATTCCCGGGGACACGTTTGCATTCGAGGGTTTGTGCGCCATAATTCCCCGGCCGCGAGCTGCGAGTTCAAGTATCGAGGTCGGCTCTGCCGATACATTCAGGCGGCTGCCGCGCAGGCAGCACGCCCGCTTTGCAGGGCGGGCGAGCGAGGGCCTGGAACGCGGTGCCCCGACGCACTCGGCTTCGGCAGCAGCCGACTTCAGGATACGAGGCGATGACCGACCATTCTGACAACACCCGTCAGTACGCGGGGCGTGAACGCAGGCGGTTCGTCCGCTTCTCCACGCACTTGCCCGTCACGACGCTGCGGGAAGACCTGATCGTGGGCGACCGGACCGAGCGCGCCACCCGGTGCCGCCTGGACCTCCACGATTTCTCCCTGGGCGGACTGAAGGCCGACAGCCCGATCCGGCTGAAACTCCGCGAACGCCTGACGCTCCGCCTGCCGCCCAACGGCGTCCACGGGCCCCTGGAACTCACCGGCCGCGTCGTCCACTGCAAGCGACAGCACAGCCGCTACGAGATCGGCATCCAGTTCTGCCAGACACGGGCGGACCCCGCAGCCTCTCCCTGGCTGAAACTCCCGCGCTTCTTCAAGGTCGCCTACGAGGCGTCCGCCGACGGCCAGGCGACGTAGCGCCTGTCCGAAGGACCCTCCGGCTTCGGCCGGGTGAGGCGCGGCCGGCCGCGCCCCACGCCGGATCCTCCTCCGCCCCGCCGCCGCGTATCCCGCTGGACTCCGTGGTCCGCCCGCGTTACACTCTTGTCTTGCCTCGGACCCGACGCTAACATACGCGGTCTGGCGCGTGAGCCCTGCCGTCGGGGGAAGGAGTCGTCGGCGTGAAGATCCTGCTGGTTCAACCGTCGCCGCCGGAAGACTACATCGGCTTCCGGCGGACGGCCCTGCCCGAGCCGCTGGCCCTGGAGTGCCTCGGCGCGGTCGTCCGGGCGGCCCACGACGTGCGGGTCCTGGACATGCGGCTGGAGCCGCCCGAGGCCTTCGCCCGCTCGATGCGCGAATTCCAGCCCGACCTGGTGGGCGTCACCTGCCTCACAACCGAGGTCTACAGCGCCCAGGACCTGCTGAAGACGGTCCACCAGGAGTGGCCGGACGTGTTCACGCTGGTCGGCGGCCTGCACGCGAGCCTGTTGCCGGCCGACTTCCAGGTCCCCTACGTGGACGCCATCGTCATCGGCGAGGGGGAAGAGACGTTCCGCGAACTCATCGAGGTGCTCGACGGCCTGCCGCGCGGCACGCGGCCGGAATCGCTGAGCGGCGTCCAGGGCCTGGCGTGGCGGCGCGGCGAGAACGAGTGGCAGTTCAACCCTCCGCGCCCCCTGCTGCCGTCGCTGGACGCCTTGCCCCTGCCCGCGCGGGACCTCGCCGCCAAGTACGAGAGCGAGTACTTCTTCCTCTTCGACAAGCCCCACACCCTCATCGCGACGAGCCGCGGCTGCCCGTTCCGGTGCAACTTCTGCTCGGTCTGGAAGTTCTACCACAAGCGGTGCCGGTACATGTCGGCCGAGCGGGTCGTCCAGGAGGTCGAGGCCGCCAAGACGCGGACGATCAGTTTCGTCGACGACAACTTCCTGGCGAACGTCCCGCGGGCCTTCCGGATCGCCGAGATCCTGCGCGAGCGCGGCATCCGCAAGGAGTTCGGCTTGCAGGCCCGCACCGACACGATCTCCAAGCATCCCGACCTCCTGAAGACGTGGCGCGAGATCGGCCTGGAGACCGTCCTCATCGGCTTCGAAGGCGCCAGCCAGGCCAAACTCGACGCCGTCTGCAAGGGCGCCACCATCCAGCAGAACGAACGCGCCATGGACATCCTCAACGGCCTGGGCGTTCACATGTGGGGCGCCTTCATCGTCGACCCAGACTTCACCCACGAGGACTTCCAGGAACTGAAGCGCTACCGCGAGGCCAAGAGCATCATCTACCCCCAGTTCACCATCCTGACGCCCCTGCCCGGGACCGACCTGTACGAGCAGCGCCTGGACGACCTCGTGACCCGCGACTACCGCCTGTTCGACGCCCTGCACGCCGTCCTGCCCACCCTCCTGCCGCGAGAGGACTTCTACAAGGAGTTCGCCGGCCTCTACCGGCCCGACAACCCCGCCCTCCTGTATGACTGGATCTCCAGCGGCCGCATCACCATGGAGCGCGCCCGCAAGGCCCGCGAGATCCTCATGGAACTGGGGAACTACGAGAACTTCCTCCGTGGCGACCGGGCCGCCGGCCTCTCCGTGGCCGCTCCGTAAGGGCGAGGGTCTCCCATGAAGCACGACGTGGAGATGACCTTCGGCGAGCACATCGAGGAACTCCGCCGCCGCGTCATCGCCGCCCTCATCGGCATCATCGTCGCGGCCGCCGTCTGCGGCATCTTCTACAAGGAGGTCGTCAGCGCGCTCCTCAGGCCGTACCTGGAGGCCTCCGAGCAGATCCAGGCCCAGATGCGGGAGGAATTGGGCGGCACGAAGAAGCCGAAGCCGGCCCCCACGCCGCCCGCCGAGACGCCGGCCGCAACGCCCCCGGCCGAGGGATCGGAGACCCTCGCCCAACTCCGGGCCGATGTCGCCGCCCTCCGCAAGGAACTCGCCCAACTCCGCGCGCGGCTCGAGGGCACCAAGACCGACGAATCCGGCGAGAGCCCCCTGGCGCCCTTCGCCAAGGGCCTGCCCCCGCGGATCTTGCTCGGGAACCCCCTCAGCGGCTACCTGACCATCCTCATCCTGTGCGTCATCGGCGGCGTCTTCCTCTCCAGCCCCTGGGTCATCTACCAGTTCTGGGCGTTCGTGGGCATCGGCCTGCACGCCCACGAGCGGCGGTTCGTCCGCGTCTACGGGCCCGCCAGTTTCCTCCTCTTCATCGCCGGGGCCGCCCTGTTCTACTTCTACGTCCTCCCCCTCGGCCTGAACGCCCTGCTGAGCCCCACTGCCAGCATCGTCATCAAGGGCGTCCCCCTGATCGACCCGAGCCTCCTCCTGGACGACTACTTCAAGTTCGTCGCCTGGATGACCCTGGTCTTCGGCGTGGCCTTCCAGACGCCGCTCGTCGTCCTGTTCCTCGCGCGGACCGGCCTTATCCCCCTGGAGACCATGGCCAAGCAGCAGAAGTACGTCATCCTCATCATGGTCGTCCTGGGTGCGGTCCTGACGCCCACGGGCGACCCCATCTCGCTGGCCCTCATGACCGTCCCCCTGATCGGCCTCTACCAGGTGGGCCTCCTGCTGGCCTGGCTCGCCCAGCGGAAGGAACGCCGCGAGCACCCCGACCGCTTCGAGCCCTACGACGACCTGAAGGACTCCTAGCCGCACCCGGAGGACGCCCCGTGACGGTCGCCCGCGCCCCCGACGTGGCCGACCTCGTCCGCCGGCTCGAGGCGGCCTACGGCCGGCGGCCCTGGAAGACGTGGGGCACGCCCCTGGACGTCCTCGTCGGCACCATCCTCAGCCAGAACACGACCGACACGAACTCCGGCCGGGCCATGGACCGGCTCGTGGCCGCGTTTCCGACGTGGGACGACGTGGCCCGGGCCCCCCTCGGCCGCATCGCCGCCGCCATCCGCCCCGCCGGCCTCCATCGCCAGAAGGCCCGGAGCATCCGGACGATCCTCTGCGGCCTGGTGGCCGAGCGCGGCCGGGCCCGGCTCGACTTCCTCCGCCGATGGCCCACCCCGCGCATCCGCGACTTCCTGGCCGCCCTGCCCGGCGTCGGGCCGAAGACGGTCGCCTGCACGCTCCTTTTCAGCACGCTGCGGCGGCCGGTCCTGCCCGTCGACACCCACGTCCACCGCGTCAGCCGCCGCCTGGGCCTCATCGACGCCCGGACCACCGCCGCCCAGGCCCACGAGCGGCTGGCCGCCCGGGTGCCCGCGCGGCTGGTGTACGCCTTCCACGTCCTCCTGATTACCCACGGCCGCCGGGTCTGCCACGCCCGGCGGCCGCGATGCGAGGCCTGCCCGATCGACCTGGTGTGCCCCTCGGCGTACCGGGTCCGCTAGGGCGTTTGCGGGCCTCCCCGTGCTCCTCACCCGCGAATAGCGCGGCGGCCGCGGTGCGAGGCCTGCCCGATCGACCTGGTGTGCCCCTCGGCGTACCGGGTCCGCTAGGGCCGCTGCGGCCCTGCCCGTGCTCCTCACCCGCGAACAGCGCGGCGGGTCTCCGCACCCGCCGCGCCCTCCGCCCGGCGTCGTTCGAGCCCGCCGCGGCCGGGGCGCCGTTGTGCCGTTCGAGCCCGCCGCGGAAGCGGCGGATTACTCCCGCCCGCGAAACCCGCCCCGCCGGCGCGCCCGAACTAGCCCCCGCCGTCAGGCGGGGTTCGCCGTCTCGCCCGCCCCTCGTTTCGCTGTAAGTCACGTTGTTACACGCCGAAAACCGAGGTACCGGGCACCGAATTTGCCGATTTTTGGGCCCGCCGGCCGGCCAAATCGCCCCTGGCGCTAGCGCCAGGGGGGTCGGCCGTCCCGGATGTTAAGATAGGCAAGACAAAGCGCGTCGTTTTTCGATCGTTTTTTGACGCTTTGCGCCCGAACTCTGACACTTTTAGTCGGTTTTCCGGCGCTTTTGACCGGGTTTTTGCCTCCGATGGGTGGGCATGAGTCCATAACACTTACATCAAGTGCGGAATGCGGAGTTCGGAGTGAACGGCACGGCCGGCCTTCG
>Ga0315274_10013473_pt1 | contig 11636 bp, 8 predicted proteins | sample YL17G02_20_MG_FD_203700 | JGI IMG/M metagenome (GOLD analysis project Ga0315274, IMG submission 203700) | Sediment microbial communities from Yellowstone Lake, YNP, Wyoming, USA - YL17G02_20 | ecosystem: Environmental > Aquatic > Freshwater > Lake > Sediment | place: USA: Wyoming | collected...
CGCCTGTCAAGACCCAAAACCCACGGCAGTGCCATTCCTGACAGGCGCCAAGTACGGATGCGGTGAGGGCCGCTGCGGCGCGTGCACCGTTCTCATGGACGGCAAACGCGTTCTGTCCTGTGTCACTCCGGTGGCCATGGCCGACAAGAAGGCCATCACGACCATTGAGGGATTGGCCAAAGGCGACACGCTGCACCCGGTTCAGGAGGCATTCCTCGAAGAAGGAGCGCTGCAGTGCGGGTACTGCGCCAGCGGGATGATTCTGACGGCGGCGGCGCTGCTCCAGGAGAACCCCAATCCCAACGACGAGCAGATCGTCGCGGGGATGAACGGCAACATCTGCCGGTGCAACGGCTACGTGAAGATCGTCAACGCCGTCCGCAAGGCGGCCCAGAAGATGCGGAGGTGAGAGCTATGACTGAGAATATCACAGGCAACAGACCCAAATCCGCATCCCTGAAGCCTTTCGCAACAGCGAGCCAGGAACTCACGATCAGCCGGCGGACTTTCGTGCAGGCCCTGGGGGCAGGCCTTCTCATCACCGTGACTGACACGCTTTCCTGGGGTCAACGGCGCGGAGGCGGGGGCGGTGCAATGCCGGTCGTGGCAAGGCTGCATCTCAACGAGGACGGCACCGTCGCCGTGATGAGCGGCAAGGTGGAGGAGGGCCAGGGAGCGCGTGCGGAGCTCTCCCAGGCGGCGGCGGAGGAGTTGCGGGTCTCCATCGACAAAATCCGCCTGGTCATGGCGGATACCGACTTCGTTCCGGATGACGGCGGGACCTCCGGCAGCCGGACAACACCGTACAATGTGCCGCCGATGCGACAGGCTGCCGCGACTGCCCGCGAGCTGTTGACGCGCTTCGCGGCCAAGCAATGGCAGGTGGACGCAAGCGGTTTGGAGGTGCGCGATGGCGTCATCACGAATAAGACGACGAATCAGAGACTGACCTACGCGGATCTCGCCAAGTCAAAGGAAATTGCCGAGGCATTCAAGCAGCCGATTGAGTCCAACGTCGCCCTGACGGCGGTGAGCGACTGGAAGGTGATGGGCACTTCATCGCCCAGGGCGAATTGGCGAGATCTGGTGACCGGGACGCATCGGTTCCCTTCAGACGTCATTCGCCCGAACATGCTCTACGGGAAGATTCTGCGTCCGCCGTCGTACAGGGCCACCCTGCAATCCATCGATCTGGCGGAAGCCAGGGCCATGAAGGATGTCATCGTGGTGCAGGACGGCGAATTTGTGGGATTTGCAGCCCCGTCCGTGTTTCGAGCAACGCAGGCACTCGAAGCTGCGGCCAGGACCGCCTCCTGGAAGACCGTCCCCCAGCCATCGAGCACGACCATCCATGCGTATCTCAAGGAACGCGCCCGGACGGGAGATGCGGGAGGATCTTCCGTCGAGAAGGGCTTTGCCGATGCCGCCAAAACGCTCAGCGCGACATACACCCTGGCCTATATCCAGCACGTGCCGATGGAGCCGCGGGCAGGCCTCGCCGAATGGAAGGACGATAGACTGACCGTGTGGGCCGGCGTCGACAACCCTCCGGCTGCACAGCGCGACCTGGCCCGGATGTTCAACCTGCCCGCCGAGCGGGTGCGGGTCATTGTTCCGGATATGGGCGGTGGATTCGGTGGCAAGCACGCCGCGCCGGCCGCGCAGGAGGCGGCTCGTCTGGCGAAAGCGGCCGGGCGGCCGGTCATGGTGCACTGGACGCGGGCCGAGGAGTTCACTTGGGCCTATTTCCGGCCGGCGGCGGTCATCGAGTGCAAAGGCGGGCTCGATGCCAAAGGCTCACTCATCGCCTGGGATTTCGTCAACATCAATGCCGGTGGTGCGGCGGTTGACACACCCTACAGTATTCCCAACAAGCGAACACGGTCTGTGGGTTCCGATTCTCCCTTGGCTCAGGGCGCATACCGGTGTCTCGCGGCGACAGGCAACAATTTCGCGCGGGAGTCGTTCATGGATGAGCTTGCCGCGGCGGCGGGCGCCGATCCGCTGGCCTTCAGGCTTGCTCATCTCGAAAATCCGCGCATCCGGACGGTGCTTGAGACCGTCGCGAAGCACTTCAACTGGGCCGAGCGCAGGAAGAGGGTCACGCCGGAACTGGGCGTGGGGCTCGCCTGTGGAACGGAGAAGAACTCCGTCGTGGCCGCCTGCGTCGAGGTCGGCATCGACCGCAAACGCGGCGAGATCAAAGTGCACGAAGTCTGTGAGGCTTTCGAGTGCGGGCCAATCATAAACCCTGCGAACATGACCTCTCAGGTGCAAGGCTGTATCGTCATGGGCCTGGGCGGCGCGCTATTTGAGGAAATTCAGTTCGAGGGCGGCAAGATTCTCAACGCGAGCTTCGCCGAGTATCGCGTGCCGCGGTTCAAGGATGTTCCTGAAATCGCTGTTCACCTGGTCAACAAGACGGACATTCCCTCGGCTGGAGGCGGCGAGACTCCGATCATTGCCCTCGCGCCCGCCGTCGGCAACGCGGTCTTCGCCGCCACGGGCATCCGTATCCGCTCCATGCCGATGCGCGGCGATGTTTTGAAACAGGCGTGATGCCGTGCCGCGTGTTCGTGAGCATAGAAACGACCAGTGCTGGGTGATCAGTCGCCGGACCTTCCTTCGCTGCGCGACGGCTGTGGCGATGGGAGCCGGGCTCGCCCCTCTCTCTTGTGCTCCCGGCCGGCGGTCCGTTGCCGGTCGCCATCCGGTTCGCTTCGGCATTGTCACCGATTGCCACTACGCCGATGCGGACACTGTGGGCACGCGATTCTACCGCGAGTCACTGGCCAAATTGTCCGAATGCGTGACTCGGATGAACGCCGAGAGTGTCGATTTCCTCGTCGAGCTTGGCGATTTCAAGGACCAGGACAAACGACCCGTCGAAAGCAGGACACTGTTGTATCTTCAAGACGTGGAGGCTGTGCTGCGAGGATTCCACGGGCCGACGTACCACGTCCTCGGCAATCACGACATGGACAGCATCTCGAAGCAGCAGTTCCTCGCGCACGTCGAGAACACCGGCATCGACCCAAGCCGCAGCTACTACTCATTCGATGTGAGGGGCCTGCACTGCATCGTGCTCGATGGCAACTTCCGGAGTGACGGCAGCGACTACGATCACGGCAACTTCGACTGGACGGACGCCAACATCCCGGCGCATGAGCTCGACTGGCTCCGCCAGGATCTTGCCGCGTCCCGCAGTTCTGTCGTCATCTTCATCCACCAGTTGCTCGACGGCACAGGCTCGGTCTATGTAAAGAACGCAGCAGAGGTCCGCGAGATTCTGCAGGCATCAGGCCGAGTGCTGGCCGTCTTCCAGGGCCATCATCACGAAGGCCGCTACAGTTCGATCGAGGGCATCCACTACTACACCCTCAAGGCCGTCGTGGAAGGTCCCGGTCAAGAGAACAACTCCTACGCCACTGTCGAGGTCCAGCCAAACCACGATGTAATCGTGACCGGCTATCGCAAAGCGCAACACATGGAGCTGGCGTACAGCGCCATGACACATGTCAGGCCATCGCCAAGCTGCGCTTGACGCTGCCACCCGAATCCGCCGGACGCATGTCCAAGCTCACGAAGCTCAGGTAATTGCGGCGATGGCCTTTCGGACTCGCTCGGGGCTCATGGGGAGCTGGAGCAGGCGGGCGCCGGTGGCGTCGTGGATGGCGTTGGCGATCACGGCGCCGACGACGATGATGGCCGGCTCGCCGCCGCCGTGCGCGGGCTCGTTCGGCAGGTCCAGAATCACCGTCTCGATCTTCGGCAGCGACGAGAATCGCGGCAGTTCGTAGGTGTCGAAATTGCGGTCGAGGATCATGCCGCCCTTGAAACGGATGTCCTCGGTCAGGGCGTATCCCAGTCCCATCGTGATGCAGCCTTCCACCTGAATCGTGGCCCCTTCAGGGTTGATCGCCAGACCCATGTCCTGGGCGCAGACGATTCGCTTGACGCGGACTTTCCCGGTGCGCTTATCCACCTCGACCTCGGCAATCTCCGCGACGAAGGTATCGGAGTCGGTGCCGACCGCCACGCCCAAGCCGCGGCCGCTCGGCGCGGGCGCAGGCTTCCATCCGAATTTCTCGGCGGCTGCCTTGAGAACGCGGATTGCCCTCTCGTCGCGGAGGTTCTTGAGGCGAAACTCGACCGGGTCCATCCTGGCCCTGGCGGCCATGATGTCGATCTGCGACTCGCGGGCGAAGGAGTTGGTGTTATTGGCAGGGGCACGCCATGCGCCGGTGGCGAAGGGATGAACGCTGGGTCCGCCGCCGAAGGCGCTGCCGACGCTGGAGGTACGATGGTTCGGGATATCGTAGAACTGCGCCGCCCCCCGGTCGCCGGCGAAATAGACGTGGTAGTCCCAGAGCGTGGCCTTGCCTGCCTTGGTGATGCCTGATTTGATCTTCACCACGGCGGCCGGCCGGAAGCTGTCGTAGAAGAATTCCTCCTCGCGGGTCCACATGACCTGGACGGGCTTTCCGGTGGCTTTCGCGAGTCGTGCCGCCTCGACGGCCTGCTGGCCGGGGCTCTTGCCGCCGAATCCGCCGCCAACGAACGGCGTGATGATGCGGACATCATCCGGCTTGAAGCCGAGGGCATTGGCGATCTGGTCCTTGAGCGGGAAGGGCGTCTGGGTGGACGCCCAGACGGTTGCCTTACTGCCCTCGACCTGCGCCACAGCCGTATGTGTCTCAATAGGAGCATGAGCCTTGTAGCCATCGAGGTATGTCTGTTCGACTACGATTTCCGAGAGCTTCTCGCCCTCTTCAAGCTGCCCGCCTTGGGCGACGGTGTTCTCGCGTCCCACGTTTTTCAGCAGGTGCTCGAAAATCGTCTGATCGTCCACAGTCGCCGGCGGCACCTCGAAATCGGAATCGATCTTTGCCAGGGCCGCAGCCGCCTGGTCGGGGCTCTTGTGCAGGACCGCCACAAAGTCGCCATCGCGGATCACTGAGACGCCGTCCATCTTCTCGGCGGCGGAAGTATCCACGCGCTTGAGCTTGGCCCCGTGAGCGGGGGGCCTGAGGACCTTCGCGTAGAGCATGTCGGGCAGCCGAATATCGCCGGAGTACTTGGCCTTGCCGGTGACTTTCTCGCGAGAGTCCCGCCGCAGAAATGGCTTGTTGATCACCTTGAAAGCGGAGGGGCTCTTTACCGGCGGCTTCTCTTTGGCGTGCCGTTCGATCGTCTTGCCTTTGGCCAGGTCGGCGTACGTGACTTTCTTGTCCTTGTTCTCCTTGTCGAACACGACGCCGTTCTCGACAGTCAGGCGTTCCTGGGGCACCTGGAGCTGCTCGGCCGCCAATTCGACCAGGACTTTCCTGGCCTCCGCTCCAGCCGCACGCAGCGGCGGGCCGAAGAAGCGAATGGTCATGGAGCCGAATGTCCCCATGTCCCACGGGCATTGCGCCGTATCGCCCATCACCATATCGACCATCTCCGCGCTGATGTCCATCTCGTCGGCGAGCATCTGGGGCAGCGACGTGATGGCTCCCTGGCCCAGCTCGACTTTGCCGGTGAAGCAGGTGACGCGGCCGTCGGGTCCTACCCGAAGATAGGCATTGAAATCCTCCGGATAACCCCGGCCGCGGCGCTGGGCTTCGAGCACGGAGCTGTCGCCGATGCAGAAGAAGATGATGATCCCGCCGCCCAGGGTCTTGAGAAACTCCCGGCGCGACAGATTGGGGTCGGTGATGATATCGTGGAAATCAATCTCCATGTGAGGTTTGTCGTTCATCAGGTTTTCCCTCCTTTCATCTGGGCTGCGGCGTCCTGGATGGCGTCGATGATGCGGGTGTGCGCCCCACAGCGGCACAGGTTCTGATCCATGCCCGCGATGATCTCCTCCCGCGTGGGCTGCGGATTCTGCTGGAGGAGGCTGTACGCCGTAAGGATCATGCCCGGCGTGCAGAACCCGCACTGCAGGGCGTCGTGCTCGACGAACGCCTTCTGCAGCGGGTGCAGCTCGCCATTGCTGGATAGCCCTTCGATAGTGCGGACCTGCTTGCCGGCGACGTTGCGCACCGGCTGGCCGCAGGACCGCACGGCCTTGTTGTCCACGAGGACGGTGCACGCGCCGCAGATGGTCTGCCCACAACCGAACTTCGTGCCGGTCAGACCGAAGTCGGTTCGCAGGACCCACAGGAGCGGGCGCTGGCCGTCTGTGGTTATGGTGACCGGCTGCCCATTGAGTGTGAATGCTATCGTTTCTGCCATATCGACCCCCTTTTGACTGAACCGCCAAAAGCGATGCGACACAAACGCCGCAAAAAGGTGATTTCCCGTCACGGACATTGAGTATACAATCAGCTGCGTACAGGTGTGTAGAGAAAAAGATGGATGATCTTGAACTATATCGTAAGGCGGTTTCGCTGCTCGATGGCGGGCAACACGTCGCATTGGTCACGGTGGCGGCGACCACCGGCTCGACCCCCGGCAAGGAAGGCTTCAAGATGCTGGTCTTTGACGGGGGCAAGAGCACGGCCGGGACTGTGGGAGGCGGCCTGGTCGAGGCGAAGATGATTGAAGAGGCCGTCCGAATGTTCGGCCGGTCGGCCAGCCGCACGCTTCACTTTGAGCTGGCTGGCACGGGGCAGGACGAGAAGGGGATCTGCGGCGGGTCGGTGGAGCTTCTCATTGAGACGTTCGACGCGACCGCTCTGCCGTTGCTGGCAGAGCGCGTCCGGGCTGCCGAGGAGGCACTGGCCCAGACGCCAACGGTGATTCTGTGCGGGGCGGGGCACGTGTCCTATTTTATCGCCCGATGCGCAAAGTCCGTGCACTTCCGCGTGACGGTCTGTGATGACCGCTCCGAGTACGCCAATCCGCAGCGGTTTCCCGATGTGGATGAGATTATCGTCGAGGATGTGGAACGCACCTTTGACAGGGTACGGGTTGATGACCGTTCGTACATCGTGATCGTCACGCGGGGCCACAAGTGCGATCAGACTGTCCTCGAACAGGCCCTCAGGACCCCCGCGCGGTATATCGGGATGATCGGCAGCAGGCGAAAGACCTTGACGATCCTGGAGAAGCTCGGGGAACAAGGCATCCCGCAGGAGCAGCTTCGCCGGGTGTACTCGCCGATCGGGGTCTCCATCGGGGCGGTCACGCCGGAGGAAATCGCCCTGAGCATTGTCTGCGAGCTTGTCAAAATCAGGCGGTTGGGCGATGAGCTGCCCATCGGCCACATGAGCCTGTCCCGGCGTGAGGGTCGCCCATGATTCATGCCCTCGTATTGGCCGCCGGCGAGTCGAAGCGCATGGGAATGCCCAAGCCGCTGTTGCGGTTTGGCGATGCGACATTCCTGGAGCAGATCATCGCCGTCCTTCGTCGCTCCGGCGTGGACGGGATCACCGTAGTCCTCGGAGCACGGGCGGACCTGATCTGGGCCTCGATTGACCTGTCCGGAACGAATGTGGTAATCAATGAGGATTACCGCAAGGGGCAGCTTTCGTCATTGATAGCGGGATTGAAGAATGTGCCGGCCGGGGCGCATGCGATCATCCTGTGCCTCGTTGACAATCCGTCGATCTCTGCGGGCGTTGTCAACGGGCTTGTCGATGGATTCAGGAAGACTGGAAAACCGATTGTGCTGCCGGTCTTCGACGGGCGGCGTGGGCATCCGGCGTTGTTCGCGAGATCGCTGTTTGACGAGCTTGCCAACGCCCCGATGGAGAAAGGAGCCCGGCACGTCGTGTCCTCGAACCGGGATAAGGTCCTTGAGGTGGATGTCCATGACCGTGGCATCCTGACGAGTATCGACACGCCGCAGGACTACCGCTCGTGTTTCGGCGCCGAGCCGCAAGTCATCTCGAAAAAGCCATGATAGAGTTGAAGGAAGCATTGCAGATCGTTCTCGACGCCGCCCGGCCGCTCGCAAATGAGCAGGTCGATGCGGGGGATGCTCTGAACCGCATACTGGCGGAAGATGTCGTTGCGGAGGCCGATATGCCGCCGTTCGACAGGGTCACCGTCGATGGTTACGCATGCCGGCGCGCGGACCTCGGCGGCACGCTCACTGTGATCGAGACGATCCCGGCCGGCGCTGCGCCTGCCAGGGCCGTCGGGCCGAACCAGTGCGCCAAGATCATGACGGGCGGCGCCATGCCACGCGGGGCCGATTGCGTCGTCATGATCGAACAGACGGAAGCTGCCGCCGAGGATGCAGTTCGCTTTAGAGGCGGCCAGACGAGCGACAACGTCAGCCGCAAGGCGACTTTCGTTCGTGCCGGACAAGTCATTCTGCGAAAAGGCAGCCGTCTCGGTCCGGCGCAGATTGCGGTCCTCGCCTCCGTTGGTCATGTACGCCCGCTCGTAGCGAAACGACCGAAAGTCGGTGTGATCGCCAGTGGTGACGAGCTGGTGGCGCCGGCCGTGACGCCGGGGCCATTTCAGATACGAAACTCCAACGGCCCGCAGCTCCTGTCGCAGCTTCGGTCGATGGGCATCACGGCCCTCGATTACGGCGTCGTCCGGGATGTCGAATCGGAAATTGACGCCACGTTGAGGGTCGCCATGGCCAGGAACGACGTTGTGCTCATCTCCGGCGGCGTCTCCGTCGGCGATTTCGATTTCGTTCCGGCGGTCCTTCGACGCAACAACGTGCAATTGCTCTTCGAGAGAATTGCGGTCAAGCCCGGAAAGCCGACGGTGTTTGGTTTGACCGAGCAAGCGTACGCCACGTCACGGGCGTCCTGCCCGCGATCCGAAGGCGGGACGCCTTCGACGCGCGCGTACTGCTTCGGATTGCCGGGCAACCCCGTCTCCACTTTCGTCGTATTCGAGCTCCTCGTGAAGCCTTTTCTGTATCGTCTGATGGGCCACGATTATTCGCCCGTCAGCGTTCAGATGACTCTGGATGAACCTGTCCCGAGAAAGGACACGGACAGGCAGGCCTGGGTTCCGGTGAGGTTGACGGGCCAGACGAGCGCCAGACCCGTCGAGTACCATGGCTCGGGTGATATCCTGGCCCTGTGCGAGGCCGACGGATTGGTCAGCCTGGACATCGGCGTGGCACGCGCTGCAAAAGCGGCACCTGTATGCGTGCGGCTACTCGGAGGAAATGGGTCTTAGGATCGCACCATCGTTCAACCGTGAAAAATTCCATGTGGCTGATGAATTCCAAGAGGGAATATCGTGCCCGAGTTCTTCAAGGTCGTGTCCTCTGAAAGAGTCTTTGAGGCTCTCTCTTCCTTTCCCCGCCCGGGCACGGAATGGGTGAAGCTGGACGAGGCGATCGACCGCGTGGCGGCCCGGGAGATTGTCTCGCCCGAGGACCTGCCGCCCAGGGCCCGAGCCACTATGGATGGTTACGCGGTGAAAGCGAGCGACACGTTCGGCGCGTCGGGATCGATTCCGGCGGTGCTCCAGGTGATCGGCCGGGTGGTCATGGGTGCGCTGCCCGGCTTTCCAATCGCGGCCGGACAGGCGGCGGAAATCCCCACAGGCGGATTCCTGCCCGTGGGCGCCGATGCGGTGGTCATGGTCGAGTACGCGAACAGGCTGGATGACGGCGCTCTGGAGGTCATGCGACCGGTCACGCCGGGAGAGAATGTATTGGACAGGTCGCAAGACGTTGCCGGGGGCAAGCCCATTATTCCCTCGGGACGGCGGCTTCGCCCCCAGGACGTGGGCATGCTTGCAGGATTGGGAATCCTGGAGGTCTCCGTCGGGAAGAGGCCGGCCGTCGCGGTGATATCCACCGGCGATGAGATCGTGCCGGTTACCGCAAGGCCGCTGCCCGGGCAAATTCGCGATGTCAACGGTCACGCGCTGCGAGCGCTCGTGGAATCCGCCGGAGCGAAGGTCGCCGCGTGCGAGATCGTGCGCGATGACCCGGCCCTCCTGGCGGCGGCGATGAGAAGGGCCCTGTCGCAAAGCGATCTTGTCGTTCTTTCCGGAGGCAGCTCTGTCGGGCAGTGCGATTATATCGTCGAGGTCGTGAACGATTTCCCTGGCTCGGAGGTCCTCGTGCACGGCGTGGCCATCAGTCCGGGCAAGCCGACCCTTCTGGCCCGGATCGACGGGAAACCGGTCTTCGGGCTTCCCGGACATCCCGTCTCGGCCCTTGTGGTCGCCCAGGTCTTTCTGGCCCCGTTCCTGCGGTACCTTGAGGGAGAGACGCTGGACCGTGAGCCCGTGGGGAGGCAGAAGCAGGCGATCCTGGCGTCCTCGGTGCATTCGACCCATGGCCGCGAGGAATACGTACGGGTGACTCTGGAGAGGCGCGGCGATGAGTGGCTCGCCAGGCCGGTGTTCGGCAAGTCGGGCATGTTGTCCTCTCTGGTGAGGGCGGACGGCTTCTTCATTGTCCCCGTCCACGCCGAAGGCGTGGCGGGAGGAGAATCGGTCACGGTGTACCTTTTTTGATGTGTATTTGAGAAGCAGCACTGCTTGCCAGGCATGGAAAGAAAGAAACGCATCTACAGGCATTTGACGACGCTCGCGGAGGCCAGATCGGTGTTCTTCGAGCGTTTCAAGGACGTGCGGCCGGGCACGGAGACAATTGCGGTCCGGCTGGCGTTCGGGCGGGTTCTGGCGGCCGCGGTCAAGGCCAGGCAGTCCGTTCCGGCCTACCATGCCGCGGCCATGGACGGAATCGCGGTCAAGGCGTCCGACACGTTCGCAGCGATGCCCCAGAGCCCGGTCTTCCTGCCTAAGAGCAAGGCCGCGATGGTGGACACGGGCGATCCCCTCCCCGAAGGCGCCGACGCGGTCGTCATCATCGAAAATGTCGAGGACGCCGGCGACCGGTGGGAAATCCGGGAAGCGGCGTATCCGTGGCGACACGTGAGAAAAGCAGGCGAGGATATGGTGAAGGGGGAGATCCTACTTCCCGCTCGCCACCGCATCCGGGCATACGACCAGGCCGCCCTGCTTGCAGCAGGTGTCCTTTCCGTCGAGGTCGTGAAGACGCCCCGCGTTCTGATCATCCCGACCGGAACGGAAATCGTCATCCCGGAGAACGCGCCGGAGCCGCTGCCCAAAGGGGCGATCCTGGAAGTGGACGGCCAGATGCTGGCCTCTTTGTCGCAGGAATGTGGCGCAGTCGCGCAGGTCCACGCGCCCGTCTCGGATATTCGCAGTGACCTGAGAGCTGCGTTGGAAGAAGCGGTTGCGGACGATTTTGACCTGATCATGGTCGTAGCCGGGTGCTCGGCGGGCTCGGAGGATTTCACCGCTCCGCTGCTGGAAGAGATGGGAACGCTGCTCGTTCACGGCGTCACGATGATGCCGGGCAAGCCGGTCTTGCTCGCGGAAGTCCGGCACAACAGGGTCGTGGACGCGGGCCATCACGCGCAAGGTCGCATACCGGTAATCGGCATTCCCGGATATGCAGTCTCGGCGGCCCTGGCGTTTCGTGAATTCGCAGGTCCCTTGCTCTATCGGGTGCAGGGTCTTCAACCGCCGGAGCCGGAGAAGGTCGATGCGGCGCTCGCCCGGAAGCTGCCCTCGAAGCTGGGACTCGAAGAGCACGTCCGCGTCCTGCTCGGGAACGTCGGCGGGCGTCTGATCGCCATGCCGATCGAAGGCGGCGCAGGGGTGATCTCCTCGATTGTCCGGGCGGACGGCATCCTTCGCATCGAGCAGGAGAGCAGCGGCCTGATGGAAGGCCAGCCGGTACAGGT
>Ga0315274_10013474_pt1 | contig 11635 bp, 8 predicted proteins | sample YL17G02_20_MG_FD_203700 | JGI IMG/M metagenome (GOLD analysis project Ga0315274, IMG submission 203700) | Sediment microbial communities from Yellowstone Lake, YNP, Wyoming, USA - YL17G02_20 | ecosystem: Environmental > Aquatic > Freshwater > Lake > Sediment | place: USA: Wyoming | collected...
CCCTTCCACGGGCTGCCGATCCCATCACGCTTGCCGGCCACCGCTGACGATATCCCCTCAACAAAACTCTTTCACGCAGGCCCGCCGAAAGGACACGTTTCACTTGACGTCATCCTCGTTCACTTATGCGGCGAGCGTTCGCACTGCCCCTCTGGGTATTTCCGACAAGCTGACCAGTGTGCAACTGGAATCGTCCGGCTGGGCCGCAGCGCCGGGGCAGGCATATGGGGCCAGCTTGCCGTCGAGCGGTGCGGGCTATGCGGCGGCTCAAGGACACGGAGCGGCCTCGCTGCGCAAAGCGGCCGAGCATTTCAACGTGGAGCTGGACGCGGCCATTGAGGCCAACCGGTGGCGATACGAGAGAGGCCGGCTGACCGGTGGCGTGTCGTGAGAAGCCCAGTGCCCGTAGGGGCAAGCACAGGGGGCTGCACCTACAGGCCTCGTCTCTATTCTCAGGGCTTTGGTCTGCGCGCCGCGCCGATGACCTACGGGGTGATGGGCGCGATCGGCGAAATGCGGCCGAACAGGCCGTGGTCTTCGACGTTGCCGTTGTAGGCGATGCCCGCCGAAAAGTAGAGGGTACGGGTATTGCCGGCTTGGCTGCCGTTACCGAAGATCAGGCCCCAGAGACCGTCGATCGAAATGGGCGTGCCGCATGCATCGTGCACGTCTCCGAGGAATCCGCCTGTGGCCGGATTGAACGCATTGATGCGACCATCCCCGAAATTGCCGATGAGCAAGGCCCCGCCGTACCCGCCAAAACCCGGCGGCGCCAGCACGACGCCCCAGGGCGAATTGAGCGGGCCCCTCGACGCAAACCGTTTGAGAAGAACCCCGTTGGGGTCAAAGACATTCACGTAGCCGTTGCCGCGGCCGGACACGTCGTCGTGCGCATCGGCATCCTGCAGGGCATAGGTGACGTACAATCGGCCGCCGATATTCTGGATGTTGAAGGGTGTGAAGCCGACCGGCACGGTGGGATCCGCAAAGGCGCCGGCCAGGGCCACGGGATTGAAACCAGCATCGAAGACGTCGATCCGCCCGAGGCCGAAGTCGGCCGCGTACAGGTAGTTCTGCCCGCCGCTGCTGCCCAGGGCCAGGCCCTTATACACCGCCCCCGAAGCCGACAGGTCCACCTTCAGCACGGCGGCCGCGCCGGTGTTCCAGCCGGAGATCGTGCCGTCCTCCGTTGCGAAGATGTAGCGTGCCGGCTCATTGGGGCCTACGATGAAGTCCGTCGTGGGGTTGAAGACGATGCCGGTGGGACTGGCGGGAGGCTTGCCGCCGGCGGCAGTGGGGATCACCACGGGCGCACGCGTCTCGAAGCCGTTGCCATCGTAGACGCTGATGACGCCGGCATGGTTGTCCGCAATCCAGAACGGGGTGTCCGGACCGCACGCGATGCCCCACGGGTTGACCAGGTTGGGGTCGGTGTGTTCGGCCACGCCGGGTATGTCCGAAATCAGGTTGTGCTGACGGTAAGTGATGGGGAGGTTGGGCACGATCTTGAGCATCACGGCGGTGTCGCCCCGGGGTCCCAGCACGGCTGATCCGAAGACGTACAGCTCACCGTCGGCGTCCTCGCCGAACCCTCGGAGCCAGAACCCTGCCGGGCGGTCGGCCAGACCGATCCGCAGCTCCTGGATGATGCCGTTCGGGTCGAGGTAGAAGAGCCTGGCGCTCGGCTTGGCGAACGAGCCCCAGTCGCCGAACACGTAGAGACCCTGCAAAGCCGGGACCAGATTGCCTCGATAGACGAAGCCGCCAATGACGACGCTGCCCTCCCCGTGGTCGTACTCGGCGATGGGATCGATCAGGTCCAGCGGGACCGGGCGCACGGGACCAGTCACGACCTTGCCGAGGTTCGCGGTGACGGAGTCGAACCAGAAGGTGCCTTCCTTGACGTTCCAGCCGTAATTGCCGCCTTTGGTGATGAGATCCACTTCCTCGATGTTGTTTTGTCCGGCGTCGCCGACGTACAGGTCGCCGGTGAGGCTGTCGAAACTGTAGGTGAACGGATTGCGCAGGCCGTAGGCGTAGACTTCCTGGACGGCGTTCTGGTCGACAAACGGGTTGTCTATCGGGATGCCATACTTGCCGTTGGTGGAGTTGTTCCCATTGACGTCGATGCGCAGGAGCTTGCCGTAGATTCGCTGGAGGTTTTGGGCGTTGCCGCCGGGCACGTGGCCGTCCGCGACGTCATTGGCACGGCCGCCGTCGCCGAGCGAAATGTAGAGGTACCCATCGGGTCCAAATCGCAGGGTGCCGCCGTTGTGGTTGGATTGCGGCTTGTCGATGCGGAGGATCTCGCGCCGGCTCGCCGGATCGATCTGATTGGGATTGGCCGGGTCGATCCGCCACTCGGCGATGACCGACTGGTGGTTGTTCACTACCCCCGCAGGCATCACGTTGACGAAATCCGCCGCGCCGCTGATCGGCTCGGACGTGTAGGTGTATACCAGCGGATGATGCGCGAAATTGGGATGGGTCGCCAGGCCGAGCAGACCTCGTTCGTCATAGTTGCCCTGAGTCACCAGGCGGCTGCGCACGTCCAGCAGGGGCGTCGGCAGTTTGCCGGTATCGGTCACGACCCACGCCAGACCCGCTTGGTCGTAGACGAACATGCGCTTGCTCCCATCGTCCGGCGCCGCCAGACCCAGCGGCGCGCTCAGGCCGTCAACAATCGTCTGCAGCTCAATTGTGGTGCCGTCTTTGACGATGTGCGCCGGGATGGGATCGGCGAGGGGCGTCGTGTTCACGGTCACCGTTACGGCCGCCGAGGTCGTGGCATCGGCCGCATTATCCGTGGCCACCGCCGTCAGAGGGTGCGTGCCCGGGTACAAGGTGACCGTCGTGGTGTAGGGGGGAGTGACAATGGACCCAAGGGAGCTCGTGCCGTCGAAGAACTCCACCTTCGTCACCGTCCCATCCTTGTCACTGGCTGTAGCCCGGATCGTCACACTGGCGGGCGAGACGAGCGCCGCGCCGTCGGCGGGACTGGTGATGGACACGGAAGGCGGCACGTTGGGCGCAGGCGTGTAGACGACCGCGAGAGTACCGACAGGGGCGCCCCCCTGGCGGGATGCGAACCCGCGCACCGAGCGAGCCGAGCCTTCAGCCCGACTGGTCAGGAGCCAGCCGAAATTCTGCGACGGGTCGTTCACCCAGAGCTGCACATCGGCAACCAGACCCGCACCAGTCCAGGAGTACTTCGCGTTGTCCGTGGACCCCACGGCCGTCGAGGCGCTGGCGGTCGCCACGGCATTGCTCTTGGCCCCGGGCGCAGTCCAGTTGGCCGTTCCCAGGATGCGGGCGTTCCAGGTTGTCTCCCCGGCCGTTGCCGGCGCCCCGCCGCTGCCGGTCTTGATCCCTTCCTTCCAGCTCGCCAGCAGGCGGAAGAGATCGAACGTGGAATTGACCGGGCCGTTGGCCGGCACCTTAACGACGGTCAATTGGACCGTCGCCGAAGTGACGGTCGATCCGGCCGGGATGCTGCTGAGATCGAAACGCAGCAGGCCCCGGCGAACGCCGCCGACGCCATCCCTGCCGGCGTCGAACCAGCCGGTGGCCCCCGCATTGTTGCCCGGGCTGCCGGAATTGATGAAGGTGTCCTCGACGACGGTCAGGTTCGCGACCGCCGCAAGGCTACAGAGTGGCCAATACAACACGGCAAGACAAAGGACTCCCAACGTGATAGGCATGTGCGATCTCATTCTCGTGCCTCCTGTCCATCCGATTTGATTGTCTAATGGTGGCCCTTCTTTTGTTGCCTCAACCCGGACCACACTCGGGCTGCAGTGTCCGACCTCCTATGAGACACCGCAATAATGGTACGCCTTTGGCCGGCTCTCATCCATGCGACGAAAGCTCATTTCCGGATCAGGCAACGCCCCCTTCTTCGTATCGGGGGAAGTACCCATCCGCATCGGCATCAGAACCGCACGTGGATTTCGCAGGGCTGATCCAGCGTGATCGCAAGCAGTCTCTGGCCGGTGTTGAAGTGAGCCTGTGCCTGGTCAACCGCGGGCCGCTTGGAAACCGGACCTGAAATGGTCCGCGTCGTTGTCACCGCCGCGGGCTTCTGATCCACGCCGGCGAGCAGAACGTAGTATGGATTCCTGCCCCAGCCATCGACCGTGAATGTCAGCGTCTCCTTTGTCTCGTGAAGATTGCGAATCGCGCAGGGCGCGTGGATGAACAATCCCTTTGTCGCCAGCTTTCGCATGTCGTACAGTCGGCCTTCGCCGAAGAGCTCGGGGACATGGGCCTGGACGGTTCCCGGATTGATGGCCGGGCCGTCTTTGAGCTGGGGCCGCAACTGGAAGACGTCGGGCAACAGACCCTGGCGTTTTGTGTCGCTGACAGGCCAGGTCATCTGCAGACCCGTAGCGGTAATGCCTTTGGCGATGGTTTCCCAGGGGCCATCCTTGTCGTACTGGCTGAGCAGGTGCAGGGCTGAGCTGTAAACCAGGCCGCACCACTGGACCGGCCGGCCGAACCAGACTGGGGCCCGCCAGTTCGTCGCGCCGAGCACGGCGATCGTTCCATACAGGCCGATCTCGCCCTCGGTGGGGGCAACAAGGTACACGAACGGGACACCAGTCCAGGCCCAGTAGCGGGCCTGCTCCAGGTACTCCCGCTTGCCCGAGAGAATGTAGCCGAGCGTGTACGCCTTGACCATGTGGGCCGAGGCGAGGATGTCCGGCGTGTGCAGCGGCACCTCCCACGTCTGCGCCCCTCGCGGCACCGTGTTCGCGTAGAGCGCCGTCTGCTTTTCGAGCAGCGCCAGACCCTGCCCGATCAACTGCGGGTCCGCCGACAGGGTCGCCGCCTCCAGGATTCGCCCGACATCCACACCCGCGAGACCGTTGGCATGTTTGACAGAATGTGTCTTCGAGTAGTCCACGTCGCCAGGCTGATACAGCTTCACACCCTTGTCGTCGAAATGCCTGAGCAGCTCGATGGCCTCCTGTTGCCGCTGCTGGACATACGGGTAGACGCCTCCGAAGACGAACGGGGCCGTCGGTGTCCGCGTGTGCGAGACCGTGCTGGTGTAGGGCTGGCCCGGCGGCATCTTCGTGACGGCCACGTCGCGGGCCCGCACGAGTCTTCGCACGAGGTCCCGGTCCTGCGCCTGATTGGCCAGCCAGTCCATGTACATGATCGCGTCGGCGGCAGGGCCGGCCTTGAAACTCTCCCCCCATACGGCATGGCGGAAGATCCCGCCCTCATTGATCGTCGAATCCAGCCAGCCGTGGGCCAGCAGCGTCACTGCCGCATTGAGGCCGCCTGGGAACGTGGGAATCGCAGGCAGGCCGCGAAGCTCCACGTACCTCTGCACGGCGGGGATGGTCGTCGCACCCTTGCCGCCGATGATGACGGCCTGCATGCGAATCGGCTCGTTCGCCCGCAGCCGCAGCGGCGTGTGCGCGACCAACTCATTCTCAAACCGTTTCTCGCCCACCGCGGGACCCGTCAACGCCAGCACGTGTGCACCGGAGCCGTAGATCCTGTCGGGCGAATCGAATACAGGCTCGACGACATTCGACGGCTCCCACACGAGCCCCACGCATCGGCTGTCGTGCGCAATGGCCATCAGCGGGAACGTCACTTTCACCGGGTCGGGCGCCCGGCGGATGTGCTCGCGCGTTGTGATGTCCGCCTCGCTGCTGCTCGGCTCATCATCCAGGTACTCCAGCCCCGCAAACAGTCCCTGCGCCTTCCGTTCGCCGAATGTCTCCAAGCCGGGAAAGAGCGTCAGCCAAGGCAGATGGACAGCGTCCCTGTCCTGATCCACGACGAACTCGGTTTCTACAGTGATCGATCCCGCGACCGAGCCCGGCTTGAAACGCCGCGTCACCTGCCACTTCGCCCCTCCACGATCTCTCGTGGTCACCTGACAGGAAACGACGCCATCCTGCCCAGCAGTACATGAGAAGTCCGCCTCGCCCAGGTGGAGCCACTGTGGCTGATCGTCGAGGACCACGCCGAGCCGCTCCGCCTGGTAGCCTGCGGCCATCTCCTGTCCATCCACTTTGACCACGAAGCTGCCCCAGCCCTGTCGATAGTGCTCTATCACCAAATCCGCCGAGCTCACGGACGCCGAATCGGCATCCCCCTTGCGAGGCCGGGTGGGCTTGTCCCACTGGGGCGGTTGCACCGCGCCGAGGGTCTCCACCTCGATAGAGCCGACGACGATCTGGCCCTCGTCGGCGGCCGGGTCCAGGCGAAATCGCGTGGCCGGCCCGAGTCGCTCCGGGATGACGACGAGATATTCATGCCACTGGCCGTCGTTGTTCACGGTGAATCGAACAGAGTGACCGGCCTGAAACGTACGGCCGTAGAAGAGCTCGCCGCCCGTGTCGGCTTCGGACTTCATACGCACCCGCACACGCACCGTTCCTTCGCCCGACAGATCGACCGCCGGGCCTTCAATCCATGGGTCGATGCCGGAGGATCGAAACGCCAACCCCTCGCCTGAAACCGCAAGGCCCTCGGTGTACTGGTTGCCCTGCCAGCCCTGCAAGCCTTTCGTGAAGTCCCACGCCACGACCGTTTTTCCGTACAGGGCGGCGGAAGGGGCCGTCGTGAGGACGAACACGGCGGCGACGAAGGGAAAGCTCCTGTTCAGGGTCGATTTGCTGATCCTATCTGCCTCGCTTGCCATAGCGAAAGACCTCCGGTCTGCGTAAGGTGTTTTCTGTTGTCATTTTCGACGCGGGCTCATGCGAATCCGGCGTGCGAGTAGTATAATTATCTTTATGAGTCTCGAACAGGAGATTAGAGACAAGGGGCGGGAGCTGGGGTTCGATGCGGTGGGGATTACCGACGCCTCGCCGATCGGGCGGGAGCATGTGGAGCATCTCCAGGAGTGGCTGCGGCGCGGCTATGCCGGGCGAATGGAGTACATGCATCGTCATTTCGAGAAGCGGATCGACCCGGCCAGGCTGCGCAAAGGCGCCAAGTCGGTGATCGTCGTCGCGCTCAACTACAAGCCGGGCCGGAACGCTGTGGAGTCGGCATCGTCAGAGCACGGGCCGGCCGGCAGGGTCGCCCTGTACGCCCAGTATGAGGACTATCACCCGTTCATCAAGTCACTACTGCGGGAGTTGGCGAGCTTCCTGAGCGTGCGTGCGGGCCGGCCGGACCGATACAAAATCTGCGTGGACTCGGCGCCGCTGGCGGAGAAGGTGTTGGCCGTCCGGGCCGGACTTGGATTCATCGGGCGAAACCATCTGCTCATCCACCCGCACATTGGCCCGCAGGTCCTGCTCGGCGAGCTCGTGACCACGGTGCCCCTTCACCCCGACGAGCCCCACAAAGGAACGTGCCAAGGCTGCGACCGGTGCCTCAAAGCCTGTCCCACCGGCGCATTGCGGCCGGACGCCTTCCTCGACGCGAGCCGCTGCATCAGTTGCCTGACGCAATATCCCTGGCAGACTGAACCTCCGCCAAACACCCGCGACTGGCTCTTCGGCTGCGACGAATGCCTGCTGGCCTGCCCCTTCCATCAGGACGCCCCGCCCTGCGCCAACGCGCGATTCAAGTTCCACCCCGACCGAGCGAGATTGAATCTTCGCGAGTTGCTGACCCTCGACCCCCAGACCTTCGAAGCCAGATTCGCCGACTCCCCCCTCCACCGCCTCGGCCTCGCCCCCCTCCAACGAACCGCCCACGCCTGCCTCCAGGCCAGGGTACGGCCCTGATACATACACAGAGCCGTCGTGCCTTACCTGATCAGCGACAATCATTCTTACCGGTCGGCGACAATTAGAATTACCGGTTGTGGATAGGCGGTTTTAGGCTATCTGGATACTCTTTGGTGGTAAGGAGATCCAGATGGTCAAGGATGGACAGGTAAGGATATTGATGCGACGGATGAATCGAGAGAAGACGTTGGCGACGGCGGCGGCGAAGGCGGGGATGACCGAGAAGACGGCCCGTAAGTATCGGCGGTTGGGCAAGCTGCCGAGCCAGAGCAAGGTGATCCACGACTGGAAGACGCGGGAGGATGCGTTTGAGGAGGATTGGCCGTGGGCCGAGGAGTTGCTGAGGAATAACGCTGGCCTGGAAGCGAAGACCTTGTTTGAGGCATTGCAGCGGGAACAACCGGGCCGCTATCAGGATGGTCAGCTTCGGACGTTCCAGCGGCGGGTGAAGCGGTGGCGGGCCTTGGCAGGTCCTGGCCAAGAGATCTTCTTCGCCCAGGTGCATGCGCCGGGGGAATGGTGTGAATCGGACTTCACGCATATGGGGAGTCTTGGCGTGACGATTGGCGGGGTACCTTTTCCCCACCTGCTGTATCATTTTGTGCTGTGCTGGTCGAACTGGGAGACGGGGACGGTGTGCTTCTCGGAGAGCTACGAGAGCCTGAGTCTGGGGCTTCAGAATGCCTTGTGGAAGCTGGGCGGGGTGACGAAGCGGCATCGGACGGACAATCTGACGTCGGCGGTCAATCGGATCGGCAATCCGGAGACGTTCACGGCGCACTATCGGGGCCTGGCGAACCACTACGGCTTTGAGAGCAGTAAGATCCAGCCGCGTAGTCCCGAGGAGAACGGGGATGTCGAACAGCGTCACTATCGGCTCAAGAAGGCGGTGGATCAGGCCCTGATGCTCCGGGGCAGCCGCGACTTCGCCAGCCGCCAGGAGTACGAGCGGTTCCTGGAGCAGATGTTCGAACAACTGGACGCGGGCCGTCAGGAACGACTGTGGGAGGAATGGAGGGTGCTGCGTCGGCTGCCGGCCCGACGGCACGAGGACTTCCGCGAGGTCGACTGTCAGGTAGGCGCCTTCGGAACGATTCGCGTGCTCAAGAACGTGTGCTTTCGGCAGGCCTGAAAAATCTTTGAATTTGCAGTGGCGGTGGTGGGTTTGGGGGGGGCCGGGATCAGCTCTTGCGAGAGGGGGCAGCTTGCTTGGCAAGCGTGTCCCGGTAGTTCCAGGGCATCCAGTCCCCAGGGTGAGCGCATAGCTCGTCCGCGTGCTTCTGCAGTTGGGTCAGGTAGTCGAAGGGATTGACGCCGTTCAACTCGCAGGTGTGGATCAGACTCATGAATAGATCGCCCACGCGAGCGCCGTTTTCCGTCTTGTAGAAGTAGGCATTCTTGCGGTGCAAAATCGCTTTCTTGAGGGCCTGTTCACACACGTTGTTGTCCAGAGGGGCGCCGGGTTGGTGGAGGAAAAGAGTGAGTGGGTCCCAATACTTGAGCATGTAGGTGATCGCCTCACCCAACCCGCTGTTGGGCTCGACCTTCCTTTCCTCGAACTGGGCGGTCAACCACGCTTTGAGGGCATCCATCTTGCGGCCGCTGTTCTTTTGATGGAAGGCCAGCCGCTGTTCCGGAGATAACCCTTGGTCCTTCGCCAAGGCATCGTTCGTGTAGACCTCTTTGAGGATCAGGAGCACATGCAGGCACTCGTCGGGGAAGTTCCCCGCCACGTCCACGAACTGCCGGCGGGCGTGGGCCAGGCAGTGGGCCACGATGGTCCGGAGCTCTTCAGGCAGATCGGGCAGATTGCGAGACAACGCATCACACATTTGGATGGGCCGGCCCAGCTCGGAGGCCCGCTGTTTCAATACGGCGGCCAGATTCTCCCCCGCATGGCGGTGCCCGGTGAAGAACAAAGCGATCCGATGACCCTCCAGGATCGAGACGACCCCCGAGGTGAACACGCCCGTGCGAGTGGAGCGACCTGAGCCGGTCGGTTCCCCGGGCGGACGCGTCAGAGCCAGGACCTTCATGGTCGTGTCGTCATTGTGGAAGATGTCGCCCTGCGCCGCCTGCCGGATCAGCTCGTCCTGGGCCGGTTCGATCTCGTCGGCACTGCCCTCCACGATCTCCCATTGCGTGGCGGCCGGAAGAGGGATGCCCAGACTCCCTTCCAGCCGTTCGAGGCGATTGAACGGAAGACCCGTCCCGTACTTCAACAACGCGATCATGCTCGCCGATTCGGCGTCGTACTTGCGGGTTCCCACACCCGGTGGCGTCCGGGCCGTGAAGATCTCCCCGCACAGGTTGCACCGCAGCTTCTGCACTTCATACACGGTGGCTCCGAGAGGCGCTTGCCCTTTGATTCGCACCAGGAGACTGGGTTCGACGCTCTCATACACCGTCCCCTTCTTACAGCTCGGACAGGGATCTCCCGGCTTGAGGGACTCGTGGGGCACCCGGATCGTCTCGGCGCCCACATAGTCTTCGGCTCCGTTGCGGCCGTGCCCCGGGGCCTTCTCTTGGGCCTGTGGCTCTTGCCCCTGTGCCGTATCGTCCCCGGAGGTTTTTTCCTTGCCGGTCTCATCCAGAAGTCTCTCCATCACGTTGCGGGTCGTCTCTGTCGTGGCCCCGAAGAGCAATTGCTTCAGTCGCTGGAGGGACACATGCTTTTTCTCCAGCTCCTGGGTCAAGAACGCCAGCGTCTCGACCGCCGCAGGCAGCTTGGCGTATTCCTCGTTGCTCAAGGCCGTCTTCGCCCGCTCCAGGATCGCCTCCAACTCGCTTCTGTCCAGGTCCATCCGCTCGACGCGGCCTTGCGGCTGGGGCGGCGCTGGCGTCGGGTGTTGGCTGCCGCACATCTTCCTGATCTTTCGCAGAGTGCCCATCGGTAGAATCCACAAAGCACCTCGCGGAACGGCCGCGAAAACGGATAGCCCTATTATCGGACAACGGGGTGCTTGGGCTTCAACCCTCTCGGAGAGAACCAGGCCTTTCCAAGAACTTGCGGGCTCACGGCCCCACACCTACCCGACGCCAGGGCGCAGCGCCCCCGGCCATGGTCGGATCACCCCCAGACAGCAGAACCCCAAGCTGATGGGCTTCCAAGGTCTGGCTCGCCCCGGACCCGCTCTGCGGCCACCACGGAAACCGTCCCTTGGACAGCCGTTTCTGACACAACCAGAAACCCTGTCCATCGTAGACCAGGATCTTGATCGCCTTGTGACAGCGGTTGCCAAACACGAACACGTAACCGCTGAAGGGATCTTGGCGAAGGGCCTCGCGGCACACACGGGCCAGCCCGTCGATCCCCTTGCGGAAGTCCGCCGGCTCGACGGCCACCAGAATCCGCATCTGGGGCGTGACCTGGATCATGCTCGGCCGTCCCGCAACCCGCGCGCCAAGGACACGAGGTCCGCCGTGCTGGCCCCCTTCACGTGCATCCGCATCTTCCCGCCGCTGCCCTCCTCCCACTCGATCGTGCACTCAATGGACGAGGGCATCATCTCCCGGGGCAGAAGTTCGAGGAACTCAGTCCCGGCTGTCCCCAGACCCAATGCCCCCGGGGGCGTCGCTTCGAGATGCTTCTTGAGGGAGTCATACTTCAAGCCCAGCGTGCGGGCGGTCTTGTTGATCCCGTGCTCCCGGGCCAGCGCCACGGCGTTCGACCACAACTCCCGGGGCAGCCGCTTACGACCTCGTTGCCGGCGGCGCCATTGATCGAGCTGGCGTCGGGCGAGGGAAAGCGGCGTCGGGACATTCGCGGGTGGTCTGGGACTCATCAGCGGTTCTCCAGGAAATCGGTTCCGCCGGCTTGCCCGGGCGAGCCCTTCCACGGGCTGCCGATCCCATCACGCTTGCCGGCCACCGCTGACGATATCCCCTCAACAAAACTCTTTCACGCAGGCCCGCCGAAAGGACAC
>Ga0315274_10013476_pt1 | contig 11634 bp, 12 predicted proteins | sample YL17G02_20_MG_FD_203700 | JGI IMG/M metagenome (GOLD analysis project Ga0315274, IMG submission 203700) | Sediment microbial communities from Yellowstone Lake, YNP, Wyoming, USA - YL17G02_20 | ecosystem: Environmental > Aquatic > Freshwater > Lake > Sediment | place: USA: Wyoming | collected...
TTCTACTGCGACCGCACCCCTGACCGGCTGGGGGCGGGCCCGCCCCGGCGGGAGCTCACGGGCGGGCAGCGGTGCGACCTGATCCAGCAGGCGCGGGCCCTCGGCGCGTGGGCGGTCGGGCTGGTCGGCGCCGGGGAGCCCCTCCTTGACCCAGACTTCTGGCCGATCATGGAGCTCATCAACGGGCTGGGTATGACCGCCCTGGTGTACACCTCCGGCTGGGAGGTGCGCGACCCCGCGACCGTGGACCGCCTGTGGCGCCTCAATGCTTCCATAATGCTCAAGTACAACACGCACGACGAGGCGACAGCCGACAAGATGGCCGGGGTCCAGGGTTATGGCCGCCACTCAAAGCAGGTGCTGGATTGGCTCATGGAACGGGGGTTCAACGGGATGACCCCCACCCGCCTCGGGATCAACGTGGTCGTCACCAACGTGCTGCGGGAAGAGCGGGCGTTCCTCGACCTGCTCAGGTGGTGCCGCCGCACTAACGTTTACATGCACGGCCAGTCTTTGATACCGGCTGGGCGCGCCGACAGTGAAGAGATGACCATGCGCCGGGACGAGGTGATGCGACTCCTTGACCGGGCGGCGCAAATAGACGCCGAGGAGTTCGGAATGCACTACGAGGTGAAAACCCCGTTCGTCGGCGGGTTCCGCTGCCGGAAGGTGAACGTGGGCCTGTTCGTCAATGCCTTCGGCGAGGTGTGGGACTGCAACGGTAGCGGGCGCAGGATCTCCGACTTCAGCCGGGCCTCACTGGCCGATATCTGGCGGTCAGAAGACGCCCGCGGGATCAGGAGGCCGCTTCAAGATGGATTCTGCCTCATCAGGGAACGCTGGTGGCAGCACAAAGACCGGGAACAGGGCGCGACGGGGGGCCGCCGGTGAGCGCCTGCCCGCGCTCCGCCCTCCCAGCGGCTGGGTTACGCCGCAGGTGGGCGCGCGGGACCCGACGTGCTTGTGGCTTGCGGACACGATCCGCCCCTGGGTTCCCGGCGTGGCGGCTGACGTCGTTTTCGTGGGTGTTCCCTCCGACCTGGCTGTGAACTGCCGGCCGGGGGCGAGGTTCGGGCCGCGGGCGATTCGCGACGGCCTGGCGCGCTTGACCATGTATGTCACTGACCGGCGCCAGGACCTATCAGGGCTTGTCGTGGCGGATGCGGGCGACGTCGACGTCGTCCGTGACTTGGCCGGCAACCGGGCCCGCATCGAGGAAGCCATTGGCGCGGTGACCCCGTCGGGGGCGGTCATCGTCCTCGGGGGCGACCACTCCCTCTCGCTGCCCGCGATCCGCGCTGTCGCCCGCAAGCGGGCCGTGGGGCGCCTGGGCCTGCTGGTCTTTGACGCCCACTTTGACTCCCGCGCCCCGGTGCGGGGGAAGGAGCACTCCGGCCACTGGTTCGGCGAGGTCCAATCCGAGCTCGCCGGACGCATTGCGGGAGATAACATCGCCATCATCGGCCTGAGCGCGTGCAGCTACAGCCCGGCCTACCAGGCGGCCATCGACGCCCGTGGCATCCTGAGTTTCACCGCCTCCGAGGTGTGGCGGCACGGCGCCCGCCGCGTCATTGACAAGTGTCTCCGGCGGGCCTGCGACGGGACGACGGGGATCTACGTTTCCGTGGACATAGACGTCCTGCACCAGTCCTGCGCCCCGGGAACCAGCGTCCCCAACCCCGCCGGGCTTTGTCCCGAGGCGGTCTTCGAAGGCGTCTACCTCGCCGCCCGCAGCGGCCGCCTGCTGGGCCTGGACATCGCGGAGGTCAACCCCCTGGTCGACGCCGGCGACATGACCGCCGGCGTCGCCGCCCACATCGTCATGCAGGCGCTGGCGGGCATCGCGGCCGCCCGCGCGGGGAGGGAGGCGTCGTGACGGCCAAGACGAGGCTGATCCGCCGCCTGCTGGAAACCGGGGCCATCCAGACCGGCGGCGAGTACGTGACCAAGTCGGGCGAGGTCTTCAACTATGAGACCGACCTCCGCTGCGCAATGACGTCGTTTCTCAGCGCGACCCTGACGTCACGGTTGATTCTAGGCGCCATGCACCCGCTTCCCGGCGGCCTGGAGTATTTCCTCGGCGTCCCGGAGACGGGCACTCTCCTGGCCTTCTTCCTGAACCAGCAGAAGTACGCACTATCGAAGGCCGACTTCCCCATCAACGTCCTGCGGGCGTCGCCCAAGACGTACCAGCAGGCGACGGCGAGCGTTCACACCGTGCTCCCCCTGAATCCCGCCGGCAAGGTGTGCATCGTCGAGGACGACGTAGTATCGGGAGCCACGCTGCTCCATTACATCGACGTCGCCAGGGGGCTGGGGCTGGAGGTCCTGCGCGTCGTGGCCGTCATGGACCGGGAGCGGGCGGACGAACGCGGGATGCGGGTGCGCGACAAGGTCGAGGAGCGCGGCCTGACTTATCAACCCCTGGTCACGGTGAACGACTTGAAGGCATACATGCCGCAGGGGAGGGAGGCCGGGCTTGAACCTGGACGAGCAATTTCCCTTCAGGACTGAAGGCCGCAACTATCTCAACACGTGTGGCCTGGGCATACCCCCCAAGGTCGTGCTGGACGACCTTGCCGGCATCTACCTGCATTTGGCTAAACACCCGCACGCCGAGTACCTGTTCGAGGAGGACATCGCGGCGTATCGCGAGCACGTGGCGCGCCTCACCCACGGCGAGGACACGATCCTGGCCTTCACCCGCAACGTGACCGAGGCGTTGATGCTCGCCGCCCAGGCGATCCCGTTCCAGAAGGGCGACGAGATCGTGACTACATCCATGGAGCACCGCGTGGCCATCAACTGCTGGCACCTGCGCCAACTGCACAACCCGGAGCTGGACTTAAAGATCAACGTCGCCCAGATACCCATCGACGCGACCCAGGAGCAGATCCTGGAGCTCATCTTCGCCCAAGTGACCGCGAAGACCCGGGTCATATGCGTCGCCCACGTCGACCGTTACTTCGGCCTGCTGTTCCCGGTGGCCGAGATCTGCGCCCGCGCCCGGCGCGACGGTATTATCACCATCGTCGACGGCGCCCAGACGATCGGACTCATCGACGTCGACCTGAAGCACATCGACTGCGATATATACGTAAGTTGCCTGCACAAGTGGTATCTTGGCCCCATGGTGCTGGGCACCATCCATATCCACCGCCGCATCTTCCCGTATCTCATCAGGACGTATGCGGCGGCGAGCCGGTGGCATGACGAGAAGCCCGAAGGCAGGCAGTTCGGCGGCCGCGAGCTGGGAACGAGGTGTGTCCCCGTTGAGAAGTGCCTGGGCAGCCTGATCAAGTTTCACGAGCGATACGATGACTTCATTTACAGCCCGCGCCACCAGGCTAAGTCGCGCTTGGTCGAGGCGCTGCGCGCTGACAAGAGGGTGGTGGTCGCCCCGGTCATCGACCTTCTGGGGCAGTACGGCATAACCACGCTGAAGGTCGACGGCATTGACTCCAACCTCATCGTAAAGACGCTGGAGAGCAAGTACCAGATCTCCGTGGGCATAACCAGCCGGCCGGCCTCCGGTGACTGGGTGCGGGTGTCGACGTTCTTCTATAACACCAACGATGATGTCGACCGGTTCATGCGCGCCCTTGACGACATCATTCGGTCCAATAGCCACTAGTGGGGGGGGAGGGCCGGTGGGGCACTTCAGGAAGCACGTGCTATCCATCTTCCTGACAGAGAAGTGTAATCTGGCCTGCACGTACTGCTACCTTGACAGAAGGTTGGCGGGCCGCGGGCGGACGATCGCGCTCGATTTCGCCAGGAGAGGCATCGACGACTTCCTTAGTGGCAACCCGCGGCCGGCGGTGCGCTTCTTCGCCGACGGGGAACCCACGCTGGCGTTTGATGAACTGGTGCAGATCAGGGAGTATGCGGCGTGGAGGGCCGCCGGCGCCGTCACGTTCGAGATCCAGACCAATGGCGTTTTCAGCCCGGCGGTCGCCCGGTGGATAGCAGCGAACATAGATATCGTGTACATCTCGATGGACGGCCCGCCGGCCATGCACGACGCCCTGCGTCCGGCACGAGGAGGCGCGGCGACCTCGGGGTTGATCATGAGGAACATAGCCATCCTCAAGGAGAACCCCCGCTCGCGGATAGGCATTCGCGCCACGATCACCCCGCTCTCGAACGGAAGGCAGAAAGAGCTCATCGACTTCTTCTCTGGTCTGGGCGTGAACATCGTGTTCGCCGACCTCGCCTTTTGCCGCGTGGGCAGCCGGGACAAGTCCTTCCAGGTTAGCTACCGCGACTTCGTCGACCGTTTCGTGGAGGCGCGGGCCCACGCCGAGAGACTGGGGGTGTTCTACGGGACGATGTTCGCTGTCAACTTCGATGAGCGGGTCCAGTACGCGTGCCGCTCGTGCCTGCCGACCCCGCACCTGACGGTGGATGGCTACGTCTCCTGCTGCGACATGTGCGTCAGCGGGCAGTCACCCCTGCAGGAGCTCATCTACGGCCGGTACGATGAGCGAACCGGACGGATCGTTTACTGCCCCCTGCTCATCCATCGCATCCGCGGGCGCCGGGTCGACAACCTGCCTGCCTGCAGAAGTTGCGCGGTGAAGGACCACTGCGCCGGAGGCTGCCTCGGGGAGGCGTTGAACGAGACCGCCGACCTTTACGGGGTAAAGGACGAGTCGTGCCGGGCCACCCGTTACTTGTGGCGCAAGCTTGGCGGCCGCCCCATACCCCTGCCGCACCTTCATCCCTAGCCGGAGGGCAGCATTATGCCTTGACCGCCGCCGCGCGACCGTGATACAATCTCCTCGACAGCTCCATAGAGGCGACCTTCGGGGCAAGGTGCGGGGGAGACCCCCCAATTCCTGACCGGCGGTGATGCCCGCGGCCTCAGGGCCCTGGGACCAGCCCGCTAACCGTCCCCTCCGGGGGACGGCCGAGCCGGTAGAAAGCCGGCGCCGACAGTATAGTCTGGACGGGAGAAGGTGCGCCGGGGAACGTGCATCCAGTCGTGGCTCCCCCCGGCGTGGTTTCCCGAGGTTGCCTCGGGAAATCTCTGTTTTCTGGGGGGTTGTGTATGTCGTCGCGGTCGCGGATCGCCGTCCTCACCGTGGTGTCGGCCGGGGTCCTGGGCGCGCTGGGTTTCCTGATCATGCTGTTTGAGTTCCCGTTGCCGCTTTTGCCCACCTTCCTGCAGTACGACTTCGGGGACGTGCCGTGCCTCCTGACCGGCCTGACCCTCGGCCCGCTGGCGGGGCTTCTGGCCGAGGTCGTGAAGTGCTTCCTGTTCTTCGTTTCGGGGAAGGATGAGGCGGGGCTCGTGGGTACGGCCGCCAACCTGGCCTGCGGGGCGACGTTCGTGGTGGTGGCCGCCCTGGTGCACAGCGGCCGGCGGCCGCGGGTGGCACTGTCGCTCGTCGCCGGCGGGCTGGCGATGCTCGCCGTGACGTCGGTCGCCAACATGTACGTGTTCTTCCCCCTGTACGGGCTGCCGGGGCCGGCGCGGCTGCCGTTCCTGCTGGCGGGCAGCCTGCCCTTCAATGCCGCCAAGGCGCTCATCTCGGGGGCCATCGGCGGGCTCCTGTACCGCCGCGTCGCGATTGCGTTCAGGCGGCTGCGGGTGAGGCAGGCGTAGGCGGCGGGAGGGGGTCAGGGCCGGGGGCGGCGGGACCAGGCTGGAGGCAGATGTCACGGGATACTGGGGGTATCGGGCTGGCAACGGCCGCGCCGGGAGGGACCCTGGCGCGGCCTTTCCTTGCGCCGCGGGCGGGCAGGTGGACGGCTGGCGCGCCGCGAAGCGTGGGCGATGAGAATACGCGCGGAGAGACGCGGGAATGGGGTGGACGAGGGGGCCGGGGCGAAGGATTCGCGGCCGCGGCGCGACCAACGAGGTGAAAGGGGACGACGACGTGACCTCGAGCCGGATCGCCAGTCCCACCAGGCCCACAGGTGATGCGGGCCGGCCGCGGGCCGTGAGGGCCGCCGCCGACCGCCGCCGCGACCTGCGCCTGGCGCGCGCGGTGGCCGGCGGGGACGAGGCGGCCGCGGGGGAGCTCTTGGCCCTGTATCGCGCCCCGCTGCGCGCCTTCATCGGCCACCGGCTGGCCCTGGCCGTGGCCGGGGGCGGCGGGGCGGGGCGGACCGGCTCGGGCCCCGCGGGGGCACTCGACGACGTGGAGCAGGAGACGCTCCTGGCGGCGATGCGCGCGATCGGCGGCTACCGCGGCCAGGCGGCCCTGTTCACCTGGCTGTGCGCCATCGCCCGGCGCAAGGTCGCTGACTGCCTGCGGCGGTTCGGCCGCGAGCCGCTGCCGCTGTCGGCCCTGCCGGAGGCGGGCTGGTACGTGGAGCTCTCAAGCGACGATCCTCTCCCCGACGACATTGTCGCCGACCGCGCGGTGCGGGCACTGGTGGTCGAGGCGCTGTGGTCGCTGCCCGGGCACTTCCGTGACGCGCTGCTTTTGCGCTACGCCGACGGGCAGCCGGTGGCCGAAGTGGCGCGGCGACTCAGCCGCACCTATAAGGGAACGGAGTCACTGCTCATGCGGGCCAAGGCGGCGCTGAGGCAGCGGCTCCTGGGGATTGAGGGCCTCGAGGAGGAGATGCGCTGATGGACAAGGCGGGTGGGCAAAACCGCGGGCGTATTGAGGATGAGGCGCGGCGCTCAAGCCGCGGGCGGTTTGGCGGGGGCGCAGCCGGCGATGAGAACCTGGCGCGCCTGGTGCGGGCGGCCGCTGCTGACGTGGCGGTGGCCGGCGTGACGGCGGCCGCGGGGGACGTGATGACGGATGCGCCGGGCCTGGCCCCTGACGCGGTCCTGGCGCGGCGGCTGGCTGAGGCCGCGCGTGTGGCGCGGGCGACGCGGGCGACACAGGCGACGCAGGCCACGCGGGCTGCGCCGGCGGATCCCGGCGCCTTCCCCGACAGCGCCTTCCCCGACAGCGCCCTCGTCCTGCTGGCCGTCGAGGTCCTGGCCCTGGCGGCCGTGGTCCTGGCGGCGGCCGCCGCGGCGCCCGATGGCACGGCCGACCCCGTGGGCGCCCTGATCCGAGCGGTGCTGACCGTGAACGCCGCCGCCATGCCCATCGCCGGCGGTATCATTGTATGGCTGAGGCTGAGGAGGAGGAAGGCACATGAAGGGGCCAATGCCTGAGACGCGTGGACGCGCGCGGGTGCGGCGCGTCCTGCCGTGGGCGGCTGTCGCCGCCGCCGCGCTGGTCATAGTGCTGCTGGTTAGCGGGACCGCGCAGCGCCGCGCGCTCCTGGTCGAGAGCGCCCAGACGCGGGCGGCGGCCGAGGCGGCCGCGGCCGAGATCCAGGACGCCCGCCCGGCGGCGATGAACGACTCCGCCCTGCTGTCCGCCGCCACCGCCGCGGCACACGCGCGCCACATTGTCTGCGTGTGGCTGGTCGACCGCGCCGGCACGGTCGTGTACAGCAGCGGCGGCATCGCCGCCGCGGGCGACAGCGTGGAGCACATGGCGACGCGCGAGACGCGGCGCATCCTGGGCGAGGTGCCGCCGGGCGACCTCGGCGCCGACCAGCGGCTGCGGTTGCTCCTGGCGTCGGCCCTGCAGGCCGAAGGCGAGCACAACGACGTGTTCCGCCAGATGGTGCGCAACCTCGTGGGCCAGAATGGCGAGCTTCTGGGGCTGGTCGGGGTCACCTACGAGGCCAGCGGCGCCCTGGGCCAGCCGGGAGGGGCATACATCGCCCTCGTCCTGCTGTTCGCGCTCGCCTTCGTCACATACTGGTTGGCCCTGCCGGCCTGGGTGTACCTCGACGCGCGCCGCCTGGGCGAGCGCGCCGTGCCCTGGACGGTCTTCGTGCTGCTGTCGAACGTGGCGGGGTTGATCGCGTACCTCTTGGCGCGACCGCCACGGTCGTGATGAGGGCGGGCACGGGGCTGTTATGCCGGGCCGCACCACCGCTTGAAAGAACGCCAACCCGAGCGCCAGCCCCTGAACGCCGATGATCGTGCAGAACTAGGCGGTGTTGCACCCGCGGTTCCGGCGCGACTTGCGCGCGTACCATTCCGCCTGCCCCGCAAGCCGCTCGCGGAGGAAGACCTCCCGCCGCAGCTCGAGGGGCGCCGCCCGGCGGTGGCGCATGGCGTCGGGGAGGCCGGCGAGGCCTCCGCCAGGGCACCTGGGTGGAGGGACTAGGCGCGCATCTCCCGCCTGCGCACCAGGGCCTCCCCCATGAACAGGAGCCCCGCCACCTCCAGCGGGCCAAAGAACATGATGATCAGCGCCGCCGAGACGGGAAACACGACCAGGGGCACAATCCCCTCCAGGAGCAGGACCAGTCCGCCCCACATGCCCCACCGCCACGCCGCCAGGGCCGTGGTCAGGATGACCAACCCAGGCAGCAGGGCGATGACCCACCCGAGGCCCTCCCCCCCGATGATGCCCTCAAGCAGCTCCATCAGGAACCAGTTGGCACCGCATGCCACCGACAGGCCCAGGGCCCACCCGCGGGCCAGCCGGCGGCGCCTGATCCGGCGTTCAGGCTCAGCCATGTTGCTCCCCCCACAAGCGATTTAAGACGTTGCGCCCAGATGTCAATCGGAGCGCCCAGATATCAATGACCTTCGACAGCCCCGCCCCGCCCACCTCCTAAGGTGCGCAAGCCGGGCCGTCCGGGCCGCCCCCGCCCTACTGCAGCGCCAGGTAGTTCCCCACGTCGATGCCCGCCTGCAGGAACAGGGCCCGGATCTGCCCTATTTCGTCCTCCGTCGGGCCGGTCGCCTCTGACGACGCGCCTCCCAGAGGGCCGGTGTAGCGCAATTTGACGTAGCCGTAGCGCGACGGGTGATCAGTTATGGTCCAGACAGCGAACTTCTGCACGCGGGCACCCTGTTCGAGGAACGCGGGCAGGGCCAGGAGGTTCAGCAGGTCCGCGGCCGCAGCGCCGGCGCCCACCACGAACCTGTCACCCTCGCCCGGCGTATCCAGGTACATCCCCGAACAGGCGGCGGGGACGTCAAGGGCCTCTCGCACTCCCCGCGAGTCCAGGCCGGCGGTCGTCGCCTCGGTGACTACCATGCTCTGGGTGCCCGCGGATAGCGGCAGGAAGATGGTCCCCAGGGGAACGGTCACCTCCAGCGGCTGGTCGTTCAGTGATTCCAGCTCAACGTCGACGTGCTGAATCCCGTCACCAGTGATGGTGGCCCGCACCAAGCCCAGCCTCTGAGCCGCCATGAGATCGACGGCCACAGTCTGCGGCGCTTGGGGGGGTGGCCCCGGCGCCGCCGGCCCGGACGCGGCGCGGGGGCCACAGCCGACAAGCGCAAGGCAGCCGACAAGAAATGCCACGGCGAGCGCGGCGAGGATGACCGCGCGCGTCCGCCTCCCGGATGGTACCTGTCCGTGGTTGCCCACCCTGCCCACTTCCCCTTCGTACCCTCGTTGGCGCCACTGCCGGGTGCCCGCCGCATCGCTGGGTGCCCAACGCCGCGGCGTGACCGGCACATGGCGCTACCAGGCTATTCCGGCGCCACCCCCCGTGCCCGCGCCCAGCCCAAGAAATGCCGCGGCCCGGGCCACCCTGGCCCGGGCCGCGTGCGATCTAAGCTTCATGCCAAACCGGCCGCCGCTACCCCGTCACGCCGCCACGCCGTCGCCGCCACGCCGCTACGCCACCGCCGCTACGCCGCCGCGCCCCTACGCCGCTACGCCGCCACGTCGCGCCGCTCGAAGGCCAGCGCCGCCGCCGCCACCAGCACCACCGTCGCCGCGAACAGAATGCCGATATTACCCCACGGCATGTGCCCGGTCCTGACGATGGCGTTGACGTCGTAGTAGTGGAACGGCAGGAACGCCCGCACCCAGTCGCCCTTGTCCGCCGCCTTGAGGATCACGTCGACCAGGTACGACCCGAACAGGCCGCCCACGGCGACCACCGTGGCGCGCCGCTGCTCGCCCGCCAGCACCGACACCAGCGTCGCGAAGGCGGCGATGACCAGGGTCAGGACGAAGCCGTTGAGGGCCACGATGCGATAGGCGCCGAGACTGGCCGGCTTGTCGACCCACCTGACCCCGACCTCCAGCGCCGCCGCCCCTACCACACTCAGGACGAGAAGGAGGGCGGCCACGCTGAGGTAGCGCTCCACGACCACGCGCCAGCGGCGCACGGGCTGGGCGAGGAGGAACTCCATGCTCTTCGTCTCCACGTCACGGGCGATGACCGCCGCGCCGCCCAACGCCCCGGCGGTTCCAATGAGCCACGATGACCAGCTGAACCACTCCCAGGACAGCCAGCCGTCGAGGGTGCCGATGCTGATGGCGCCGCCGGCGAACGCCTGCAGCCACTTGGGCATGCGGGCCATCAGGTCGCCCCACATCTCGCTCTCGCCCATGGCCGGGAACATGCCCACGACCATGGCCGCCATGCCGGCCACGCCCACCGCCCAACCCAGGAGCGACAGCCGGTCATCGCGCAGATAGCGCCAGAAGATGGTCATTGCCCTCGACCCCCGTTCCCGCCGCCGTAGATCTCCAGGAATATGTCCTCCAGGCTCGCCTCCTGGAACGTCATGGCCTCGATGGGGAACGCCGCGACGCAGTTCAGGACGCGGTTGATGTTGCCCGCCACCGTGAGCAGGTAGTGGCGGCCGCCGCCCTGCGCGCTGCGCACCCCCTCCACGCGCAGCGCCTCGGCCGGGACGTCGACGGCGAAGGTCACGTCCATCTGCCGCACGTGGCGGCGCTTGAGCTCGGCGACCTCCTCCACCGCCACCAGCCGGCCCTCGCGGATGATGCCCACCCGGTCGCAGGTGCGCTCGACCTCGGCCATGTTGTGCGACGACATGAACACGGTTCGCCCGTGCGCCCGCTCCTCGGCCAGGATGTCGTAGACGGCGTGCTGCACCAGCGGGTCGAGCGAAGATGTCGGCTCGTCAAGGATCAGGAGCTCGGGCTCGTGCTCCAGGGCCTGGATCAGGGCCAGCTTCTGCTTGTTGCCGCGCGACAGGTGGCGCAACGGGCGGCCGAGTTCGGCGTCAAGGCGGGACGCCAGCTCAGCCCGGCGCGCCGTCGGCGGCCGCCGGCGGCGCAACCCGGAGATGAAGTCCAGGAACTGCTCGCCGGTCAGGTGGCCCCAGAACCCGCACTCGCCCGGCACGTAGCCGGTGTGGGCACGCACAGCCACCCCGTCGCGGCGCACGTCAAGCCCCAGGATGCGCGCCGAGCCGCGCGTCGGCGCGACCATACCCAAGAGCGTGCGGATCGTCGTCGTCTTGCCGGCGCCGTTCGGGCCCAGGAAGCCGAACGTCTCGGCGCGCCGCACGACCAGGGTCACGTCCACGATGCCGCGGCTCTTGCCGTAGTACTTGGTCAGGCCCTGAGCGTGGATCGCCGCCGCATCGGCGTCGAGCACTGCGTTGCGTGCCCCTTCGCCCATTACCCCGCCCCCCAGTTCCTACTTATCGCCCGCTCCCGCCCACTCCCGCCCGCTCCGGCCCATCCCCATCCTGACGTTCTGCCCCCCGCCGCCCCCGCCCCTTACTGCAGTGCCCGGTACTGGCCGGTGTCGATCCCGGCCTGCTCGAACATCGACCGGATCAGCTGCATCTCTTCATCATCGGGGCCGCTGCCGACGCCGTAATACCCCAGCCCGACGTAGTCGTCGCGCTCCGGGTTGTCGGTGATGGTCCAG
>Ga0315274_10013478_pt1 | contig 11633 bp, 10 predicted proteins | sample YL17G02_20_MG_FD_203700 | JGI IMG/M metagenome (GOLD analysis project Ga0315274, IMG submission 203700) | Sediment microbial communities from Yellowstone Lake, YNP, Wyoming, USA - YL17G02_20 | ecosystem: Environmental > Aquatic > Freshwater > Lake > Sediment | place: USA: Wyoming | collected...
TCCGGCTTTCTGATCTGCCAAAGGCCGACTGTTGGATTTCATCCGCGGCGGGGATGTCGGCTCCAGTCCATTGACGAATGACAATATCCATGCGCAGCGACCTTACTCTCCCACCATCTGACGATAATCCTCCGGCGTGTCCAGGTCGCGCAAGATGGTCTCGGTGTCCACCTCGACGTAGCGCACCCAGCCCGCGTGCGCGCGGAGCGCCTGGCGCAAATTCGCGCCGAGCGGGAGCGCGAGCACCTCAGCCCAACGCGCCCGGTCAATCAAAATGGGATGGCCGCCGCGCCGGTTAAAGCTGGGGATGAGGATTGCACCCGGCTGGTATGCCGCGATGACCTGCTCCACCACGCGCCGCTCGATCTGAGGCTGGTCGCCCAGCACAATCAACGCCGCGTCACAATCGCCGCGCATCGCCGCCAGCCCGGCCTGGATGGACGAGAGCATATCGCCCGCGGCATACTGGGGGTTGTAGACAAAGCGCAAGCCGCCCCCGCGCGCGGCATGGCGGCTTGCCGATTGCTCAACCTTTTCGCGCTCGTGGCCGGTGACGACGACGATCTCTTCCAGCGGGCAGCTTTGCAGCGTAGCGACGACCTGGCCCAAAACAGTGCGCTCCCCCAGGGGGAGCAGCAGCTTGTTCGTTCCCATGCGCCGGGCAAGCCCGGCGGCTAAAACGAGCCCGGAGATTGTTGAACAACTCTCTGCGTGGATTCCAATAGTCCTTTCCGGGTGCAGTCCTGATAGTTCTTCAATCACTCAGGAATTCCCCATCTATTTCAACTACGATAAATGGTCGTCCGGTCAGGCTACACGCAGCTACTATCACGTTGTGATAAGGGACGACCGTCGGTTCCTTAGCCAACGAATTTGTGAAATACACGAGACTGCTGATTTGGCACTCATCTATTTGTTCTGCTACTCGTTCAACCAACTGGCCTACTTCCTCAGGTCTAAGCAGATGGTCGTACCACGGGATAGGATGCTCAGGTGACAACAGCCCATATTCTCCAGAGAGAATATGGAAGCCCAATCCAAGAGATGAAGCAGCAGCATGAACTGTCTTGATGCGTAGACTTTGGTATCGGCGGATGGCGGATATCTCGCCTTCTTCGTGGCTTTTGGATGCCGAGCAATATGTGCAGAATGTGTACATGGTGCCTCGCTATGTGCTGGTCAACTTGATCCTACGGCGGCTAGATTTGAAACTCGGTTATCTTCCACCGATGTTGTCCGACTCGAGTTGCCAGGTATTCCCAAGCGGTTTCCACTTTCTCCAAATCCTTCTGTTCAGGTTGGAAATCCTCCTTGAATACAACCTTATTCCGAAAGCGCGTTATCGTTAGCATCGCTTTTGCTTCCTCAGATTCAAGCCTGTTTTCTTGTTCGAGGCGAGAGATTCTTTTTCCAGTTAGTTCACGGCTAAGTCCGAACGACGATTTTTTTTCTACTCTATCGAGAAAACGAATGACACCACGTCGCTGTCGTTCAAGTTTATCCGCCAACTCCAGTGTCGCGCGCTCAATTTCATGCGGCTTTCCGGAAGGCGGTCTCGGTGTCTCGTCAAACCAAATGTCTTGGGTAACTGTGCCTTTTTTTGTTCCGCACTGGATGTGCAGCAGTTCGTCTTCTGTGGCTTCCAAGAAGTAGTCCTTCATTAGATGGCCGAAGGGAACCAATAGATCTGCGCCAGCAGCCATACTGCCGAAACAATGCAGTACTTGGCCTTTCACCTCAACTCGTATTGAAGGCCAGGATATCAGCTTGCGGTAGGCTGAAACCGCGGTAAAGTCAAACACGCGCGTGATACCATGCTCCCTGATATAAGCAATGAGCACATTGGTCAATGTGTCACCAGTCCAGATGTCAAAGGGCTTGGAATTGAACTCGACTGGGCAACTGTACAGTTGAATCGGTTCCATTGGGCAGAGTAATCCGTAGAGGCCGGATAGGAACAAAACATGATGCTTGGAACGGAACAGCTTCAATTTTCCTTCTTGCCCTAAAGCCTGGTAAAACCGGCCTTCATACCGTCGGAGTGCAGGATAGTACATAGCCCGCTGGTCCTTGCCTCCGAAATCCCGTCCACACACCAAGTTTTGATTGTATTCAAGATTCGGGATGGGAACCCCTTGCCATTCTGTTCCAGTTCTCTTTAGCCAACGTCGAACTTTTTCACGAGCCTGAAGCAGGAAATCCCCTGCATCTGCTGGAAGTCTTGAGGTGACAGCGTCCTGCTCGTCGTACTCACTTGTCCCTCCGGGCAGCTTGGTCAGTGAGCAGATTGTCAAGAAAAGAATCTTGGTTTTAGAAGACATCCAAGCACCTCCGCCGCATCAACACAGCCGTCCCCATTTCGCTCAGTCGGGTGAATCGGGCCGAGTGCGCCATTCTTGGTCTACTTAAAGCTCACGGTTCGCTCTATTGTGGTTGGCGCAAATGACACGCCGCATAGTGGTCGCCGCCCAGGTCAATCAGTGGAGGCTCATCCACTTTGCAGCGATCAATCACTTCTGGGCAGCGCGTGTGAAAGCGGCAGCCGGGCGGAGGGCGCAGCGGGCTGGGCACATCGCCCACCAGCGTGATGCGCTCGCGCTTGAGGTCGGGGTCGGGGATGGGGATAGCCGACATGAGCGCCCGCGTGTAGGGATGCTGCGGGTCGCGGTATAGCGTGGCCCGGTCGGTCAGCTCCACGATTTTGCCCACGTACATCACCGCCACGCGGTCGCTGATGTGCTCGACGACGCTCATGTTGTGCGCGATGAACATGTAGGTCAGGTGGAACTCGCGCTGCAGCTCGCGCAAGATGTTGAGCACCTGCGCCTGGATCGAAACGTCCAACGCGCTGACCGGCTCGTCGCACACGATGAACTTGGGCTGCGTAGCAAGCGCGCGGGCGATGCCGATGCGCTGGCGTTGGCCGCCGGAAAACTCGTGCGGGTAACGCCGGGAATGATATTCCTCCATGCCCACCTTGCGCAGCATGTTCACGACGACCTCTTGACGCTGGCGGGCGTTGGTCATGCCGTGCGCCTTGAGTCCCTCGCCCACGCTTTCGCCGATCGTCATACGCGGGTCGAGCGAGGAATACGGGTCCTGAAAGATGATCTGCATGTCGCGCCGCATGGCCTTGACTTCATCGCCCTTGAGCGTGAACACGTCGCGACCTTCAAACAAGACCTGCCCGGCGGTAGCCGGAATCAGGCGCAGGATCGTCCGCCCGACGGTGGTCTTGCCGCAGCCGGATTCGCCCACCAGGCCCAGGCACTCGCCGCGACGCACCGCAAAGCTCACGTCGTCCACCGCCTGCACCCAGCCTTGAAGACGCTGCAGCACTCCGCCGTGAACGGGGAAATATTTCTTGAGGTTTTTGACTTCTATCAGGTTTTCGTTGGACATGGATTCTTCACTTGCCTCGAAATGATTTATTCGTACAACCAACATCGGGCCGTGTGATTTCTGCCGACTGAGAACAAGGGCGGCTCCTGGACCGCGCATTTTTCCAGTTGGCGCTCCAGGCGGGCGCGACAGCGCGGCGCAAAGCGGCAGCCCGGCGGCAGGTCAACCAGGTTGGGCACGCTGCCGGGGATCACTTCCAGCTCCGATTTGACCTGGCCCAGAACCGGCACCGATCCGATCAGGCCGCGCGTGTAAGGATGCTTGGGGTCCTGGAACAGCGTCCGCACGTCCGTCTCTTCGACGATGCGACCCGCGTACATCACCGCCACGCGATCGCACATCTCGGCCACAATACCCAGGTCGTGCGTGATCAAGATGATCGAGGTTTCCAAGTCCTGGTGCAGATTGCGCATCAGAGAGAGAATCTGCGCCTGGATGGTCACGTCAAGGGCGGTCGTCGGCTCATCGGCGATTAACAGCTCCGGCACGCACGCCAATGCCATCGCGATCATGACCCGCTGCGCCATCCCGCCGGACAGCTCGTGCGGATACGAGTTCGCCCGCCTTTCAGGCTCGGGGATGCCCACCAGCTTGAGCAGTTCGACCGTGCGTTCCCAGTTCTTTTCTTTACCCAGGTTCTGGTGAATATCCAGCACTTCGGCGATCTGATCGCCTGCCCGGAAAACCGGGTTCAGGCACGACGTAGGCTGTTGAAAGATCATCGAGATGCGGTTGCCGCGAATCCGGCGCATCTCTCCCTCAGAAGCCTTTGCCAGGTCGCGCCCATCGAACCAGACTTGGCCGTCCACGATCTTGCCGGGCTGGCCGATCAGCCGCATGATCGAGTGCGACGTGACCGACTTGCCACAGCCGGATTCCCCCACCAGCCCGAGCACCCCGCCGCGCCGCAGCTCAAAGTCCAAGCCGTCTACGGCCTTGACCACGCCATCTTCGGTAAAGAAATACGTCTTGAGATTTTTGACCTTTAAAAGCACGTCATCGTTTTGCACGGTCAGTTCATCCTCTCACAATTTAGCCGGCCCTGGCGATCCTGTCGGCCACGGCGCGTAGATGCGCGGGGGAGGTGCCGCAACAGCCGCCGACCAGCCGCGCGCCGGCCTGCAAGCATTTGGATACGCCCTCGGCAAATTCCGCCGGGCCCATGTCAAACACGGTCTGATTGCCCACCAGCCTGGGTTTGCCCGCGTTCGGCTGCGCCACCACCGGCAACGACGTTGCCGAGCAAAACACAGACACCACTTCCGCCATCTCGGACGGACTGAGATCGCCGCAGTTCGCGCCAACGACGCTGGCTCCGCCTTCTCCAAGCGCCTGGGCGCACTGCCTGGCCGAGTCGCCCATTTCGGTGCGTCCCCCCTTGGCCGCCGTCTTGAACGCGAGCGACGCGATCACCGGCAGAAAGGCAGCCTCCCGGCACGCGCGCAGGGCGCACAGCGCTTCCTTCAGGCTAAACATCGTCTCGATGATATAGCCATCCACGCCGCCTTGCGCCAATATCGCGGCCTGCTCCTTGAATGCCGCGTAGGCGTCCGCTTCCGCAAGGTCTCCAAAAGGCTTGAGCAGTTGGCCGGTCGTGCTCATATCGCCGAGCACGTATTGACCTTGCCGCGCCGCGGATCGAGCAAGCCGCGCGCCGGCCAGGTTCACTTCTCGAACATTTATCCCCATGTTTTGCTTTTCGATATATAGCCGATTCATCGTCAGCGTATTGGTGATCAGCAGGTCCACGCCGCAATCCACATACTGCTGATGAACGGCCAGCACCGCATCTGGATGCGTGATGCAGTTGTGGCCGCCCATCTCTAATCCGGCCTCGGCCAACTGGGTGCCCATGGCTCCATCGAGCAGGATAGGCTGTTTGCTCGAGAGGAACTCGGATAAATTCATCGTGCCCCTTTTCGCACGCTGAAAGGCCAGCGTGGTTACCGTTTAGCTTCTGGCAATCTCTTCTACCGCTTGAGCCGCGGATCAAGCACGTCGCGCAAGCCATCGCCCAACAGATTGAACCCCAACACGCTCAACATGATCGCCAGGCCGGGGAAGGTGAGCGCCCACCACGCGCCTGCCGACAGGAACTTGGCCGAATCCGAAAGCATCGCGCCCCATTCGGGCCAGGGCGGCTGCTGGCCCAGGCCCAAAAAGCCGAGCGCCGCCGCTTCCAGGATCGCTCCGGCCACGCCCAGCGTGGCTTGCACGATGATGGGCGAAAGGCTGTTGGGCAGCGTGTGCTCCATCAAAATGTTCCACTCGCTCACACCCAGGCTGCGCGAGGCCATGATGAAATCCTGCTCGCGCAAATACAGCGCCATCGAGCGAGACAGGCGCGCATAGCCGGGAATGTTGACGATGCTGATCGCCAGCATGGTGTTGGTCAAGCCCGGCCCCAGAATCGCCACGACGACGATAGCCAGCAGCATGTCCGGGATGCTCAACAGGATGTCCATCAGGCGCATCAGCACGTTATCCAGCCAGCCGCCGCTCATGCCGGACACCAACCCGATCAGCACGCCGATGAACAGGGCGGCAAATGTGGCGATCACACCCAGCGCCATCGAGACACGCGCGCCGTGCGCCATGCGCAGCATCACGTCGCGCCCCAGCGAGTCCGTCCCAAACGGATGCTCCACGCTGGGCGGCTTTAACCGGTTGACCGGGTTCGAGTCGGTCGTCGCGTCGTACGGCGCGACGACCGGCGACAGCACCGCCACCAGCAAAAAGAACAGGATCAGCGCCGCCCCCATTTGCGCGGAGCGATGGCGCACGAGCCGGCGCAACACCACCGCCAGCGGGCTGCGGACGGGGGTCGTGATGGCGTCAGCGCGCTTACTGATTTCGTCAAAAGTGACTTGGCTCATAGTACAGCCTATGGACTTGTCACCCTGAGCGCAGCGAAGGGTCTCTCTTGCGAGCGCGAGATTCTTCGCCGCTTCGCGGCTCAGAATGACAGGACTATTGCAAACGAATCCTCGGATCGAGCAAGCCGTACGAAATATCCACCAGCAGGTTGACCAACACGATCACCGAGGTGACAAAGAGCGTCACGCCCTGCACGATGGGATAATCGCGCGCCCCGATCGAATCGAACAGCCAGCGCCCGATGCCAGGCCACGAAAAGACCGTTTCGGTCAAGATGGCGCCCGCCATGAGTCGCCCGACGAGCAGGCCGCCCACCGTCACGATCGGCAGCAGCGCGTTGCGCAGCGCGTGCTTGAGCACGACGGTGGAAAAGCGCAAGCCTTTGGCCCAGGCCGTCCGCACATAGTCTTGCCCCAACACGTCCAGCATGGAAGAGCGCGTCATGCGGGCAATCGTCGCCAGCGGAATCGTGCTCAAGGCAAAGGCGGGCATGACCAGGTGGTGCAAATAATCCACGAGCACCACGCCGTTGCCCTGTGCGATGGCGTCAATCAGGACAAAGTGAGTGACCGACTTGAACTCTATCGTGGCCGTCAGTTGCGCGCTGGTGGGGAACCAGCGCAAGATGACGCTGAACAGCGTCTGCATCATCAAGCCCAGCCAGAAAATCGGCATCGAGACGCCCGCCAACGAAAGCAGCATCGTCCCGTTATCGAACCACGAGTTGCGCTTGACAGCCGAAAACACACCGGCTGGGATGCCGAACAAGAGCGCCAGGAGTATGGCGGTCACGCTCAACTCTACCGTGGCGGGGAAACGGGTCAACAACTCTTGCGTGATAGAGTCGCCGCGCAAGATCGAAGTGCCCAGGTCGCCCTGCAGCACTCTGCCCATGTAGATCAGATACTGCTGCCACACGGGCTTATCTAGCCCCAGATTGGCGCGGACGCGCGCGATGCTCTCGTCCGTGGCGCGCTCACCCAGCATGGCCAAGGCTGGATCGCCGGGGATCATGTGGATGAAACTGAAAATCAGAATGGAAACACCCAGGAGAACCGGCACGGTTGATAGGATGCGGCGAAAGACATATCCGACCACAAGGCTCCTATAGGAAAACCGGCAGGAGCGCCACGCCTCGGCGCAGGCACGACATCGCGCAAAGCGGGCGCTCCTCTCAGGCGCAAGTTGGCGGCGGACACAAGTATCCGCCGCCAACGGTGAAGACGAAAACCTTACGGGAGAACCTCGACCGTGTTAAAGAACTCGGTGCCGGTCGGGTTAGGCACGTAGCCCTTGACCTTGGCGCTAAAGGCCAGCGGCGGCTGGTTGTTGGCGATGAACAGGCGCAGCACCTTGTCGTGGACTAGCTGCTCGGCCTGCTGATACATCGGGGCGCGATCAGCCTGTTTGATGGTGATGGCGGCCTTCTTGAGCAGGTCAGACACTTCCTTATCGGCGACGAACCCTTCGCGCGCGATCGGCGTGTCCTTGGCGTCCATGCAGAAAAAGTAGCAGATAAAGTTATCCGGATCGCCATTGTCGCCCGTCCAGCCCAGCATGTACAGCGGCAGCTCGCCCTTCTTGCGCTTGTCCAGGTAGACCGTCCAGTCCACTGTCTTTAGCTCGGTCTTGACGCCGGCCTTGGCCAGGTCGGCGGCCATCGCTTCCGCAATGTCCTTGGGGTTTGGATAGTATGGGCGCGATACGGGCATGTACCACAGTTCCAGCGGGGTCTTTTTGCCGTCGGCCCACGTGATCTCTTTCAGGCCGTCCTTAAAGCCGGCCTCGGCCAGCAAGGCTTTGGCCTTGTCGGCGCTGTATTCATAGTCTGCCAGCTTGTCATTGTAGCCCCACAGAGACGGCGGGATGAATTCCTTGGCCACCATGCCCAAGCCACCGTAAAAGGCATCCACAATGGCCTTCTTGTTGATGGCTTGCGCAAAGGCCTGGCGCACCTTGACGTTCTGGAATTCCTTGACCTTGTAGTTAAAGGCCAGGTAGCCGGTGTTGTTGGGCGGTCGCAGAATGATCTGGAACTTGGCGTCGGCCTTGAGCGCCTTGACGGTATCCGGCTCCATGCCTTCTACGCCGTGCACCTCGCCGGCCTTGAGCGCGTTCAGGCGGGCCGAGTTGTCTTTAATGTTGCGGATGATGACCTCGTCCACCTTGGCGACGTTCGCCTTGTCCCAGTAATCGGCAAACTTTTCGAGCTTGACGTACTGGTCAGCCTTCCACTCGACGAACTTGAACGGGCCGGTGCCGACCGGGGTCTTGCAGGAATCCTTGCCGGCCTTTTCCAGCGCCGTCGGGCTCCAGAAGACAAAGATAAACATGGCCAGGTTGTTCATGAACGGGCCTTGCGGGTCCTTGAGCGTGAACACGACCGTGGCTTCATCTTTGGCCTCGACTTTGGTGATGAGGCTGTCTCCGTCAAAGCCGCCGAACTGGGCCTCGTAATACTCAAAGGTCTGGCCGGCTTTTACCTGGATGTCGTGCAGCGGGTTCTTGGTGTTGGACCAATAGTCCCAGTTCTTGACCACGGCGGCGGCGTTGAACGGCGTGCCATCGTGGAACTTGGCGCCCTTGCGGAGCATGAACGTCCACGTCTTGCCGTCCGCCGAAGTCTCCCACTTTTCAGCCAGGCTGGGGACGACGTTGGTGGTGTTGCCATCGAACTTGACCAGGCCCTCAAAGATCTGGTTGGTCACCCGGCCCGAGATGCCATCGGTGATGATGGTCGGATCGAGGCAGACCGGCTCGCCCTGCGCGCCAAAGATGAACGTCTTTTTCGCGGGCGGCTTGGTCGGCTCGGGCGGCTTGGCGGTTGGCGCAGGCGGTAGAGTCGCCGCTGGCGCAGGCGGCTTGGTCGCTGCGGGGGCTTGGGTCGGCGGCACGGGCGTCGCCGCCGGGCCGCACGCCGACACCACCAACATCACGATGGTGAACAGTGTAGCGAACACAAACAGTTTGCGTGACATTTTCTCCTCCTAAGAGAAATGAAATTGGGTCAACTCGCTCGGAGAACACTCTCTAACTTGTGATGGATAACCTCACCTCCTTCCTGATTTGAGATTTCAGATTGAAAATCCGCAATCTGAAATCTGCAATCCGCAATCCTACGTGATACCCAGGTATGCCTTGCGCACCATCTCGTTGGCGCGCAGAGCGTCAGCCGTATCTTGCAGCACGACTTCGCCCGTTTGCAGGACATAGCCCCGGTTGGCGACGGAAAGCGCCACGCGCGCGTTTTGCTCCACCAGCAAGATCGTCGTGCCTTCCTGGTGAAGCTGTTTGATGGTGTCAAAAATGCTGTCCACCAGCACCGGCGCCAGGCCCATCGAAGGCTCGTCCATCAACAGGATGCGCGGACGGGCCATTATCCCACGGCCCGTGGCCAGCATTTGCTGCTCGCCGCCAGAGAGCGTGCCGGAGACCTGGTTTCGCCGCTCCTTGAGGCGGGGAAAGAGCGTGAATACGCGCTCCATATCCTGGGCGATCTCTTTCTTGTCTTTGCGGGTAAAAGCACCCATCTCCAGATTCTCGGTCACCGTCAACCGGCCGAGCACCCTTCGCCCTTCCGGTACTTGCGCGACGCCCTTGGCGACGATCTGGTGTGGCTTGTACTTGGTCAGGTCATCGCCGGCCAGCCGGATGTTCCCCTGGCGCGGGCGGAGCAGGCCGCAGATGGTATTGAGGGTGGTGCTCTTGCCGGCGCCGTTGGCGCCGATCAGGGTGACGATCTCGCCCTCTTCGACGGTGATCGAGAGGCCCTTGAGGGCGTGAATGTTGCCATAATAAGTATGGACATTTTCGAGTTCGAGTAATGCCATTGGTTTGGTCCTTCTGGGCTGGTACAGCCCAGTTTTTCTAGGCGGCCTTTAGCGCTTCGGCGCTGCTGCCGCGTCCCAGGTACGCTTCGATGACCTTGGGGTCGTTCTGGATCTCAACCGGCGTGCCTTCGGCGATCTTTTCGCCAAAGTCCATGACGGTCACGGTCTCCGAGATGCCCATCACCACGCGCATCTGGTGCTCGATGAGCAGGATGGTGATGCCCAGCTCGTCGCGCAGCCGGCGGATAAAGGCCGTCATCTCTCCGGTCTCGGCCGGATTCATGCCGGCCGTCGGCTCGTCCAGCAGCAACATCTTGGGCTTGCTCGCCAATGCGCGGGCGATCTCCAACCGGCGCTGTTGGCCGTAAGGCAAGTTCTTGGCGAGCAAGTCGCCCTTGCCGGTCAGGCCGACAAAGCCGAGCAGTCGGCGCGCTTCTTCCAGCGCCTCGGCTTCTTCACGCATCGTGCCGGGCGTGCGGAAAATCGCACCGAGTATATTCGAGCGGAGATGGGGATGCTCTCCCACCATCACGTTCTCGATCGCGGTCATATTGGCGAACAGCCGGATGTTCTGATAGGTGCGGCTGATGCCCATGCGCGTGACCTGGTCGGGCGACCGGCCATCGAGCGACTTGCCCTGAAACAAGATCATGCCTTCTTCGTTCTTGTAAAAGCCGGACACACAGTTGAAAAAAGTCGTCTTGCCGGCCCCGTTCGGCCCGATGAGGCTGTGGATGGATTGCTCTTTGATCTCCATATCGAACGTATTGACGGCGGTGAGCCCGCCAAAGCGTTTGGTGACTCTGGTCGCAGTGAGAATATCCATAGGTCTTTACCTTCCCGCCACAGCGCCGGCGGCGGCCGGCTCGGCTTCGGCTTCGCGCAGCTCGCGGCGGCGCGTCGCTTCGGGCACAAAGCCCTCCGGCTTGGTCAGCATCATGATCACGAGGAGCAAGCCGTAGAACCAATAGCGATATTCGGCAAACTCGCGCAAGAGCTCCGGCGCGCCCACCAGAATCAGCGCGCCCACGACGGCGCCCGGAATGCTGCCCATGCCGCCGACGATGACCACGCACAGAACGTTAATCGAGACCATGAGTTGAAAGCTATGGGGATAGATCGAGGTGAGCTTGCTGGCAAAAATGGCACCGGCCAACCCGGAAAAGGCTGCGCCGGTGGCAAAGGCCAGCAACTTGGTGCTGATCAGGTGAATGCCCATCGCTTCAGCCACGTCTTCGTCCTCGCGCATCGCCATCCACGTCCGGCCCATGCGCGAATCCTTGAGCCGCGTCGAGACAAAGGCCACGAGCAAGCAGCCCGCGATAACAAGATAGTACAAGGTTTGTGAATCAGCCAACTCCCACGGGCCGACCCATGGCTTGGGAATGCGGGTGATACCGTTCGAGCCGCCGATGTAGGGCTTGAGCCAGTCCGAAAGCGCCACCAGGCGGATAATCTCCCCAAAGCCCAACGTGACGATGGCGAGATAGTCGCCGCGCATCCCCAGTACGGGAACGCCCAGGA
>Ga0315274_10013479_pt1 | contig 11633 bp, 6 predicted proteins | sample YL17G02_20_MG_FD_203700 | JGI IMG/M metagenome (GOLD analysis project Ga0315274, IMG submission 203700) | Sediment microbial communities from Yellowstone Lake, YNP, Wyoming, USA - YL17G02_20 | ecosystem: Environmental > Aquatic > Freshwater > Lake > Sediment | place: USA: Wyoming | collected...
CGAACTCGCCAGAAACGAGCCAAAGATTTCCCGAAAAAGCAACGCTCCAAGCGTTGACCAGGATAAAAGCTCTGGCCGTGAGGGCTAGCGACTTAGAATTTCAGGAATTTAGATGCGTCTGCCCTGCATCAGCTTCGGACTTCTCTTGACAGTTTTGGCTGTGTCTGATAGCTTAAAATAGTAAATAAGCGGGTTATTATCGCCGGGGAATTCTCGCGGATTGGTTGCGATCCGCAGGAGGAGGAAGTTCGATGAATAAGCGAAATCTACCGGGCCGCTGGGCCCTGGCCGGAATCGCCGCCGCGTCCGCGGCCGCGATTGTCGGCGCACTCTCGATCCCTTCCGCAATGTCGGCGAGCGTCGGATTTCTTTCCACGTCGCTTCAAGTCGGCACGATTGCCGGGCCCGACGCTCCTCTTGTCTGGAAATCGACCACTGCGATCAACGAGCCGTCGGTTTTAAGCTTCCGATGGTCGACGACGGACAGCGACGTCGGCTCCGCGAAATGGCAGGTCTATCAGGCCGGACAGAGCGCGCCGGTGGCATCCGGATCGGTCGGCCAGATTCCCGCACCGGGCGAGCCGGCCATATTCAAAATCGACTTCAAAAAATTCGTCCCGGCGCAGGCACCGGCGAATGGAATCAAGTATACCGTCACGGTGTCGACTTTCTTCCTGAGTCCGAAGATTACCAAGCGCGGTGCCCCGCCGCCGAAACCGATTTCGACTTCGCCGATAGTGACTGTGGCCTACGTGCGGCCCGGCGCTGCAACAAAGTTCGACGACGACATGGGCTACTCGAGCCGCCGCATCAAGATCGAGTTACATTCGCTCGACGTAGCCGACGAGGACGATCCCAGCTCCAATGACGAGCCGTTCGTGATCTTAGTCCGGTTTCGATTCCAGGCGATGATCGGACCTAGCCTTAAGGCGAAGATCCGGGCGGGAACGCTCCAGGTTTCGGCCGTCGGGAGCGCCGTGCATAATAATATGGGCAGGAGCGACGACAACTGGTGCGACGAGGATGACGATCCCTATGGACTCGGCGGCGCGAACCTCATGATCAATGAGCTCGTCCCGACCGGCCAGCCGGGGTGGGTGGTCGGCGCCGTGGCCGTCCTGTTCGAGGAGGATGCCTTCTCCGACGGAACGGCGAACCAGATGAGAAAACTGATCCTGGCCGAGGCGAGGAAGGCGATCGAATCGATGGACTTCGCCAACATCAACTCCAATGTCATCACCGCCCCCTTGGTGAATAAGATCGCGGGCCAGATCACCAGCTCGTTGAAGCTGGCCAACCTTGGACTCATCGGATTCCTAAATGGGCTCGCTGAAGCCGTCGATGCCGACGACTTCGCCGGAGTGAATGTCGTCCTGGCGGCGACGGTTCCGGGCGGAGAGTTGCGGATGATCGCGGGTCAGCCGCCCGCTTCGGCCCAGGCGCTGGTACTGGAATCGGTGCCGGTCACCGGTCCGAAGGAGTTCGTTTTGTCGTTTCCGGCGGGAGATCTTTCCCAAGTTCCCAGCAGTGCCCGGTATCAAGGCCAGATGGCCGTGCGAGGCCGGCTGTCCACGGTGCTGGTCAAGTAAGCGGTCAGCAGGGGAAAAGGTCCTTCACGTCGGATGCCCGTTTTCTTTAATATCGGATTTTTTATCTTCCATTCGACGCTTATCGTCTTTATTCTCTTGGGATGGATATGGAAAAAGACGAGACGGATTCATCTCTTCGTCCTCTTCCTAACGGCTTTTTCCTGGTTTATACTGGGAATCCGGTACGGATTCGGCTACTGTCCTTTCACGGATTGGCATTATAAAGTGCGGATGAAATTGGGATACTATGATATGCGAGAGTCTTACATAAAATTTCTCATTCAATCGTTGACGGGTGTGGAAGTCGACCAGAGGCTGGTCGATATTTTTGCCGTTTTCGTCCTCGTCATAGCGCTGGGCGCGTCGGCCCTTCTGAACACAATAGACCGGAGGAAAAGCCGAAAAGCCTCAAAACCGTCCTAAAGTGATATCGTCTGCCACCTCGCCGGCCTCACCTTCGATCAACTGGCCTCTATCCGCAACCGCATGCTCGGCTTCGTTTTCCAGAACTTCAACCTCCTCCCTTACGCCACGGCTTGGGAGAACGTCGAGTTCCCCCTTCTCTTCAACGAAAAAAACGCGAAGCGGCGGCGGCCTTCCCCCTGCTGCAGGCCGACAAAAGTCTGGGTTGGCATGGTGCGGCCTATGGGTATATGATAAATATGGAGTTGGTAGAGCAGAACCCGGCGGGCCTCAAGAACATCCTGGATCACCGCATTCCCGAGGAACGGGGGAAGCTGTAGGGACGACCACACGATAGGAGGAATGAGCGATGCGTAACTTTCTGGTTGTCTGTGGCATTGTCATGTGTCTTGCGGTGGCTCTGGCCGCCGGGGTGGACATCAAGCCTGTCTCCCGCGTGAACCCCCAGGTGGTGACAAAGCCGTCCTCGCCCCAACCCCTCTCGAACGCGGCGTTACAGAGCCTGGCGGGGAACATCACTCGGGAGGAGCAGCTAAAGGCGGTCAAGTCGGACCCGGTGATGGGCAAGCTGCTCCGGAAACTGCAGGTTGGCACTCGCACCTACCCGAACCTATACCGACCCGTGGGGTAAGGGTGTCACGCTGACCCCGTTGGCCCCGATGTACCCCAAAGCCGCCGAGTACGGCACCTTCCAGTTGCGGCTTACCAGCCATTCGACGGTGCTCGATCCGCCAGGGCGGCCGCTCCCCCACGCGGGGCAGAACCCGCCTTTGCTGGAACTCGACCTGTGGGGGGAGGGGGACAACCGACTCATCACGATCGAGGCTCGATGGCCCCAGCCGGGCGCGTATCTCGTCACTTTCTTCGTGAGGAGCCGTGAGGTGTCAGATCCAGCGGCCAAGCCTCGCGTGCGGGTAGACAACGAGACGCTGACGCCGGCCCCGAACACCCCCACGAACGGCGACCGCTGGACCATTCTTCTGGCTGTCGGCGAGGTGGATCCCACGAAGCTTGCCACTCTGAGCCTGCTGTCAAGCCAGCCCGGCTCTGGATTCTCGAGATGCTGTCTGTCCAAGGTGGTTATCAGCAGGCTGTACTGAGACCGCCGGCCGAGATTATCCTTTTTGCGTGAAGGGCGGTACCGGTTCCGAGCTAAGCCGGAGAGAAGAACGTGCGACGCGGACGCTGGCCACGCTGCTTCCCGTTATCCTGAAAGACCAGCTCATCGCCGGTAAATACAAGATCATCGATGAGGTCGGGGCTGGCTTGGGCCCCGGGGGAAAAAATCCTCTATCAACAGGCAAAGAACAATAACCTTTGGCTGATTGACCCGACGACAGAAGAGGAACGGATGACGGAACGCATTTCGTCTTTTCCGCCGTCAGGTCACAACCCGATATTTGGATGATCGAGAATTTTGACCCGGAGATCAAATAAACGGCCCGGGCGGCTAATTCTTCTTGTTCTTCACGTATTTTCCGAACCACTCGAACATCTCGGCCAGGACTGTGAGGACCGACTCGCGGGCGCTGCGGCCGTGGCTCTCGTAGGGGAGATAGATGAACCGGCTTTTCGACGGCCAGGCCGCTTGATTGGGGTTCGGAAGTCGAGTCCACGTTCTTGACTTTGTTCCACAGCCGGCGATATAGTCGTTTTGCGATGGGGAGCGTCGACGCCGCGTTGAAAATTCCGTGATGTCGTAGAACTATGCCCCCATCGAAGGAAGGGGTTTCATGCGCTTCAAGATCAAAGATGTCGCCGTTATGGTTCTCTGCGTCTTCGGCCCGGTCCTCTTTGGGAAACAGGGGGACGCCCGGATTTTCGACCAGGCCGCGCCCGTCGCGGCGAAAGCCAGGATCGCTCCCGGGCCGGTGGCGGTTCGCGTTAAAACAACGGCCGAGGGCAAGACCCTCCCTGTCCAGGGCGTCATCGTCCGTATCGGCGGCCGATATGCGCCGACTTCAGCCGATGGGACGGCCGTTCTTGACGGCATGCCGGCGGGATCTTACAAATTGCGGATCGAACACCGCGGCTTCCATCGCCTGGAGAGAGATATCGAGCTTCCCCCGGGCCGGCGGGAGCCCATCGACGCGGAGCTGGTCGGAGAGACTCTGGCCGACGTCAACGGCCTGGTCACGGCCGGCGAAACCGGCCGGCCGCTGGCCGGGGCCGTCCTCAACCTGACACCGCTGGCCGTTCCTTCCGTCATTCAGGGGCGTTACACGTTCTCCTCGAATTGGGACGGCAAGTTCACCGTTCTTCAAATTCCAACGGGCAAGTACAAAGCCGATGTCTCCGCTCCCGGCTGCGGACCCTGGAGCGCGGAAATCGAGGTGAAGAAGGGAATGCCCGAGCTCACATTCTCGCCGGCCCGCGAGACGGAGGCGATGAACCTGGACGTGAAGGTCCGGGATTCCGTTTCCGGCAACCCTATCGCCGGGGCGAAAGTCGTGTGGGCCGAATGCTGGCCGAAGGGAATCATCGGCGAAGCGGTCACCGGTGCCGACGGGACGGCCGTTTTCAACAACCTCAAGACCGGCCGCTTGAATTGGATGGATGCTCAGGACCGCTGTTCGGTCGGTCGCAGGGGAGGCACCTTCCGCGTGGAAGCCGTCGGGTATGAGCCGATCGTCGCCTCGGAGCCGTCCATCCCGCTCAGCCCCCTGGCAAAAATCGCCGAACAAAAACCCAACAGAACTTTGGCCCAAGCCCAGGTCATCGCCACGGGCCCTCCGGTCGAGTTCAAGATTTCCCAACGGGGCGAAAAGAGCGTCTTCCGTTTCCGCATTCCGTATCCGGCCGCCGTGAAAGTCACGGTCGGGCCGAACAATCCCATCCAGACCTATGTCCGGCTGTTTAACGCCGAGGGCCAACAGCTTGCGGAGTCCGGATCCGGGGTAGGCGCAAGCACCGTCATCGAACAGCGCCGGCGGGCGGGGGACTATTATGTCCAGATCGAAGAATGGGAAAACAATGATTCCAGCGCCGCGCCGTTGACCTTGCGGGTATCGGCTGATTACGCCGCAGATCCCTTCGAACCCAACGATTCGCCGGAGAGCGCTCGGCTGATCCGCACCAACGAAGAAGTGCGGGGGCGCATCTTCCCGAAGGGCGACGTGGATTTCTTCCGCTTCGAACTTCCGCGGACCGGCCGGATCCGGTTGACCATGCCGCCCGCGGGCTTCCAGCGGATGATTTTCGTCCGGGACGCCCGGGGCCAAGTGGTCGGCAATCAGGGATGCGGGGCCGGCGCCGCCATCGACATGCAGGTCCAGCTTTCGCCCGGCCTCTATACGCTGGATGTCCATGAGTGGGAAGATAACGATTCCTCCCTTGAGCCGTATACGTTGAAAATGGAAGCCATGGCGGACGACGGCATCGATGATCCGCCGGTGAACCCCGGTCCCCTGTCGGCGTTGCGCGTCCTGCCGTTGAACGGCCTGGCCGGCTCGACGATCAATCCCCTGGGCGATTATGACACCTATGCCGTCTCCATACCCGGGCCGGGAGTTCTTCATGTCGAAGGCCTCAGTGTGACCCAGCTTTACGTTCAAGCCTTTGCTCCAGACGGGAAACTCCTCGCCGCCCAGGGAAGTGGGGCCCGCTCGCCCATCCACTTCACGTGGCCTGCGGGCGGCCCGACCACCGTCTATCTCAGGGTTTATGAGTGGGAGAGCAACGATTGGTCGCCTTCTCCCTACAAGCTCATTGCCTGGTTCGAACCAGGTGATGAGCTCGATGCCATGGGACGCAATGATACGTTCGACGCGGCCACGCCGGCCCTTCTGGGGGAAACGCTCCGGGGAAACATCAACCCGCTCGGCGATGTCGATATCTACCGCGTCGAAGTGGACCATCCGGGGTACATGAAGATCGAAGGCCTTGGACAAACTCAGCTTCTCCTCCGGATCTTCGACGGAAAACAAAATAAGGTCGCCGAGCGAGGGGCCGGGGCGGGTTATGTCGCCGCTTTGCGACCGCAGGTCTTTCCGGGGACGTATTACCTCATGGTCCGAGAGTGGGAAGATAATGATTGGCACAGCAGTCCCTATGCCCTCCAGATCAAGCTGGAGAGGGCCGATCCCTCCGAACGAGTGCCGCTGGCCGCGGACCCCGTCCGGCCGCTTCAGCCGGGCGAGGCCCAGAGCTATGCCATCGACCATCTGGGCGATAAAGACCGGTTTCTTTTCACCCTGCCCCAAGCCGGGAAATTCTCCATCCGGTTGTGGAATAGTCTTCAGGCCTACGTCAGGCTATTTGACGACCAGACCGGAAAAGTCGTTCACGAGTCGGGTTATGGGTCCGGGCAGAATCCAAAAATCGATCTGGAAGCCAAGGGCCCGACCCGCTACCGCCTGGAGATCGAGGAATGGGAAAACAACGATTGTTCTCTGCAGCGCCAGTATGTCCTGGTCAATACCGATGAGAAAAAACTGACGGCCGAGGATATCGAGGCGAAAGTCGATCCGTTCGACCCGACCCTTGTGACGTTCACCCGCGCGCCCATCAAGGGCATCGACGGCTCGGCCAAAGTCCTTGTGGACGCCATGGGAGACGGTCGAATTGTCGAGGAACTGCCCGCGGGAGCCGCTAAAACCGTCCGGTATCCTTCGGAGGGAGCCTATACGGCGACCGCCCATTTCAGCGGCGCCGACGGTTCGAAAACCGTCCAGCGCTTCTGGGTCGACGCCGTGGGAGCCCTGGAACGGAAAGGCGTTTTCCTCGTCGTCGATCATCCTTCGGAAGGCCAGACCGTGGAACGCGACCTTCCCTGCCGGGTCCGGGCGATGAGCTTCAGCGGGGCCCGGATCCGGTCGGTTGCCCTGGCCGTCGATGGTTTGGAGATCGGCCGTTCCTACAGCCTTCCCTACGAGTTTGAAGTGCCCTGGCGCTCGTTCGGTGGCGGAAAGCACGTCCTGATGTTGACGGCCGCGGATACGGCCGGGGAGAAAGCCGTCGTCAAACGGACCGTGGATATCTCGGAATATTTCGACCTCCAGCCCGCGGACAACTCCGCGCTTTCGGGCAACGACATCCGGGTGAGCTGGATGGGGAAGGGTTTTGGCCGTACGGCCGTGCGCTATCGCCTCAGGGGCGAGCCGGATTGGAAGGAAGCCGAAGGCGAGAATGGAACCAACCGGATCGTGGCCCTTTCGGGCCTGGAAGCCGGGAAGGCCTACGAGTTCCAACCCCTTGGCGGCGGCGAAGCCGGCCCGGTGCGGAGCGTGACGCGGATCAAAGGGCTCGCCTTTGGGCGCCCGAAATACGGCGCCGTCATCGCCAGGGATTATGACCAGCGCCTTCCCATCTCCGTCCGCAACCATGCGGAAAAGCCGCAGACCGTGCGGCTCGAATGCGGCAAACCCGATGATCCCCTTCTCCTTATCGGATTCGTGGGAGAAGGATCCGAAGGAGCTCCCTTCACCCTGAATCCCGGAGAGGAGCGCGAGTTCATGCTGGGCATCAGCGCCCAGGATGTCATCCGGCCGGCGTACGCGTTCCCCATCCGTCTGGCCTCGGAAAGCGGGTTCTCGGATGAAGCGGGCGTGGAGTTGAACGTCAAGCTTCCGACGGTCAAACTGGAGTGGGTTCCAGCCGGCGACATGCCGGACGGCCTGGGAAAGAAGTTCAGCCTTGTTAATAAGGGCGATGCCCTTACGGACCTGGACATCTTCGCCGGTCCCGGCATCAGCCTCGTCCCCGCCGTATCCCATGCCGTATTCCCGGCCGGCGCTTCGCTCATGTTCACGGCCTATGCCATTCTCCATGACGGGTTTAAGGGGATTGAGGGAAATCTGACGGCCCGAGCCGTGGGCAAGCAAGTGGTTCAGGAGGTCAAAATTCTCCTTCCCGAAGGGAAGAGCGTCTTCTGCGTTCTCCTGCTTCCAGGTCAAGAAGCCGCTGCAGAGACAGGCTCCCATGAGGCTTTACTTTTGGCCGCCCGCGCCATGGCCGGGAGCTTTCTCGATCCGAGCCGGGTGGACTGGACGCGGAAGGAAAGAGCCCAAGATGTGGATGCCGACGGCATTCTCGACCGCTGGAATATCGAAGACAAGGAAGAGGGTATTCTCTGGGTGGGAGACGACACGGACAAAGACGGTCAGATCGACTTTGTCCACGCCGACATCGGCTTCGACGGCCAATTCGATTATTCGGCGTTTAGAGTCAAGGATGGATGGGAGGCGACTAATCTCGTCGAAGCGTGGCTGGAGATGGGCTTCAGCCTGCCCTGGGCCCGTAACCAGTATGAGAAACACGATCTCGATATCGTCTTGAATGGGGTTGTCATCGCCGGTCTCAAGGACGTGATCCCGGAGGGCAACTACACCTTCAAGATCCCGCCCGCGGCGCTCAAGGCCGGACCGGGCGATAAGAATGTCGTGGAAGTCCGCTCAAAGCATCTCCGGGGAGGACACTATGTCGTGAACAGCGATTTCCGCATCAAGACGCGGATGACGGGCTCTCGCGTTTGGATCGTGGCCGGATCCGAGGCGGAAGCGCGGAGCCGCGTTTACAACATCGAGGGCGTCTCGACCCACGGCGCCGACTATGCCGTCTCCTCGTCGGAGATATTGGTCGAAACGCCGCAAGGCCTGCAGAAAGGAGCAGAGGTTTTCGTCACGGTGCCCGTCCGGAATGTCGGGGCGACACGGACGGCGGATGTCGAGGTGGCGCTCTTGCGGGCAGAACCGGGCGGGGCGGGCGTTGAACTCGCCCGGGTCCGCCTTAAGGATGTCCCGCTCATGGGCCCTTCCCCGGCTCGTCTGCCTTGGAAAGCAGGCGCCGGAATTCATCAGCTCAAAATCGTCGTCGATCCTAACCAAAAGGCCGGAGACGGCATCCGCCAGAACAACGAGGCCATGGTCACGCTGACGGTTCCCGGCGACGATGCTAAACCAAGCCTCAAGGTCCTGGAGCCGGCAGAGGGATGCGCCGCGACGGATACCATCCTTGCCTTGAAGGCGGAGGCCAAGGATGACAGCGGCATCGCCCGCGTCCAGGCTCGGGTCGACGGAGGGCTGTGGCAGGAGCTTTCGAGCACCGGAGGGGATGTCTATGAGGCCCGCTGTCTTTTGCAGCCGGGCGCGCATCGGATTACGATGGGCTGTGTCGACGGCAGCGGGAATCAGGTCGAACAGACGGTGAACGTTACAGTTCAGAGCGAGGCTCCGGCAATTGAGATCCTCTCGCCCGCCGAGGGCGTCGCCGTCGATGAGCGGCAGATCAAAGTCAAGATCCAGTGCGGTCCCGATGCGGTGCTGGCTGCATTTCGAGTCAACGGCGGACCCTGGCAGCGCCTCGAGATCCGGGACGGCCGGGCCGAGGCGGACGCGGCCGTAAAGTTCGGAAAAGTCGATCTCGAAGCGATGGCGGCCAACAAACGGGGCTCACTGCGCCTCGTCGCCCGCTCTCTAGCCTGCACAAAACAGCCCGACCCGCAGGAAGTCGCGAAGATTCCGCCTTCTTCGGGCGCGTCGAGCGGGTTGATAGACATCGAGGGCGTCGGAGCCGTGGACCTGTTCGGAACGCCCAATCGGATTATTCCGCGGTCAAAAGCGCCGGAGCGGGGGGGGCAGGAGGTGAACGAACGCCATGATTAAGAAAATCGGATCTTTGATAATCCGGAGGGGATTCCTTGCGGCCTTCGCGTTCGGCCTATTCTTTTTTGGAGCCCGACCGGACGCGGCCGCCCAAGCGGACGCGTCCTCTCAAGACAAGGACGAGAAGTATCTCCAATACCAGGAGAAGCTGACGAAGCTCAACGCGGCGGTCGCGGCGAAAATAAAGGCCGCCATGGACGAGGCCAAGCGTAAAGCGGCCGGGGTGAACGGGGATATCGATAAACTGTCGGCTGCGGAGATTGCCTCCTGGCTTCGGGATCACGGGGACGAAGAGAAGCAAATGTTGGATATTTTTCGCGAGGCGAATGACCGGCGCAGGGCCATCTTCGTCGATTATGACGCGGAGCGAAAAAGGCTGGAGGGCGTCTACCGCGCCGGCAACAAAGGCAAGGTCGGGTACATTTTCATCGGAGACGTCGAATACAACTCTTCGAGACGGAAGATGGAGGCCTGGTTTGCCGGGTTGAGAAACCTCGCCACGCTTGGCTGGTTGACGGGGAACGAACCGAACAGGCTGAATGATTACGAACCGTTGATCCGCGACAGGGAAAAGCTGCTGCGCCAGAAATTCGAAACAGTCATCACGATCTATCTCGCCAAGACCTCGGATTTGGAGAAAGCGCTCTCCGATCCGCAAACGGGGGGGTATGTCTGGTTCAGCCACGGCGCCACTGAGAATGGCGCCATCTTCGACGACGACGGAAACTTATGGAACGCCGATCATTTCAAGAACGTCCTCGACGCCGCCAGGAAGCGCTATATCAAGTCCGTGCTTCCCGAGAATCTGAGGAAGCTGCGCGAGGACCTGGACTCTCTGAACCCCGACGTGAAAGAAGTCGCCCAAGAGAAGATCGCAGACCTGGCCGGAGAGGATCGCAGAATCTACGACTGCGTGCTGGCCGAAGCCAAGAAAGTCAGTCTCGGCCTGGACTACGTGGAACATTATGCCTGTCACAGCGCCAGCGATAAGGGCCAGGAGCTTGCGGACATGCTGGTGGGGGACAAAGGCACCTTCGTAGGCTACACGGCTTATCTTTTTCCGTCCGGCGCCATCAACTATATCCAGCAATGGACCAGTTGGGGCTCTCCGACCGAATTCAAGGGGACGGGAAAGAAACCGGATCCGAAAGGGTCGGATTGCTTAAAGAAGCCCGACCAGCCGCCAGCCGGCGGAGTGGTCTCCACGAAACAGAATCAGACGGGCAGGTATTGCACGAACAATCCGAACATCAAAACGGAGTTTCCGACCCCTCCTTGGCTGAAGCGTGGCGACCCGGACCATCCGACTTCCCGGGATTACAAGGACATGGTTCTGAAACTCATCGATGCTTTAAAAGAGCAGGGAATGGACGGTCCAAGGCTCGAGGAGTTCATGAACCTCATGACCAACCGCATCTGGACGGATTTTCCCGAAGAAATCGCCAAGCGGGCCCAGTGGGAAGGCCGTCCCGCGGGACTCCCCGACCTCAAAGACAAACAGGCGGTCGATGAGTGGAGGGAGAAGATGGCGGCCAGCTTCCTGGCCGAATACCAGCGGATTCTGGCCTCCGGCAACCGTGATGTCTTCATGGCCAAAATGTTGAAATTGGGTCAAAAGATCAAGGATTTCGACCCACGCGCCGCGGAGCTGGCGAATCGTCTCGCCGCAGAATCGGTTTCGAAACAGCCCTGATCCTTGCCTCCCGGCCAAAGGCTAAGATTCAGTCTGGCGGCTACTTCTTATTCTTCACGTATTTATCGAACCACTCGAACATCTCGGCCAGGACGGTCAGGACCGACTCGCGGGCGCTGTAGCCGTGGCTCTCGTAGGGGAGATAGACGAACCTGGACGTCGTCCCGAAGCCCTTGAGGGCGGCGAAGAGGCGCTCGGATTGGATGGGGAACGTGCCCGAGTTGTTGTCGGCCATGCCGTGGATGAGGAGGATGGGCTCCTTGATCTTGTCGGCGAACATGAACGGCGACATGTTGACGTAGGTGTCGCGGGCTTCCCAAATCGACC
>Ga0315274_10013480_pt1 | contig 11633 bp, 13 predicted proteins | sample YL17G02_20_MG_FD_203700 | JGI IMG/M metagenome (GOLD analysis project Ga0315274, IMG submission 203700) | Sediment microbial communities from Yellowstone Lake, YNP, Wyoming, USA - YL17G02_20 | ecosystem: Environmental > Aquatic > Freshwater > Lake > Sediment | place: USA: Wyoming | collected...
AGAACGGGTGCCCCTCGCGAAACTCGTCGCTGTGGGCCATGTAGTAATAGCCCATCCCCACTCCGAGAACCGGGTGGCGCATGCTCAGAGTCCAGGCGGAATGCCAGATCGCGCTGCGATGCCGGATCATCCCAAACTCCCGGACCCGGCGGCCCAACGCCGTGTCTCCGCGGTAGGCGAGAACGCCGAGAACGAGGGCCACGAGAATAGCCACGGCGCCCACGGCGCCGAAGAGTTGCGCGGCTTGTCTTCGTCCTCCCTCCGTGCGCAGAAGGCCTAGAGCCGCCAGGACGCCAACCGTTCCGTAACCGGCCGCCAAGGCCAGCACACCGCCCCGCTGCAGGGTCAGGAGCATGACCCACCCGGCCACGGCGCAGAGCGCGAGTCCGCCGGCGCGCAGCACCCGGGTCTCGGACGAAGCGCCCCGCCTCGCCTTCATCCCGGGGCCCAAGCAGAACGCGAGCCCCATGGGCGCCAGCAGCGCGATCCATTGCGAATACCACCCCGAGTGCCAGAACAAGGACTGGAGACGCTCGTAGCCGAACTTGAGGATTTCCGGGTTTTCCGGACGGAACCAGTTCAGGGGCAAGACGTGGAAGAAGTCCAAGAGCCCCAAGAGCATGCTCGCGCCCATGCCGATCCAGAGGTTGCGCAGAAGGCGCCAACGGACGCGCCTGCCCCGCCATTCGTCCACGAGGTAGAAGAAAAGGAGGAGGGAGAGAGTGAGGTCGAGAAACGCGTGAAGCGGCCACATCACGTCGAAGGCGAGAGTGCGGTAAGCTGAGAAGATCGCGGGAGTGATGAACCCCGGCCATTTCGTGTGGGCGTAACGAGCGTGGGCATACTGCTCCCCGAGATGAGGCAGGAGGGACGCGGCGGCCACGAGCCACCCAAGAACGAGCCAGGGATTCAGGGGCGTGTAGACGAAGGGAGGCGCTCCCAGTCGCCAACGCCGCCAGAGCCACCGACCGACGACGAGCCACAAGGTCATGTCGACGAGATAGAGGGCATAGGGCGCTCCCGGTTGGTTCCCAAAGAAGGGAAAAGCCAGGGTTAGCGCGTAAAGAGGCCAGCGGCGATTCCAGAAGGCCAAACCCCACACAAGGGCCTGGGCAAGCAGCACGTAGAAGTTCGCATGCCGGAAAAGGGACCAGTAGCACAGCGCCGCCAAGAGGAAAGCCAGAAACGACAACCCTCGAGCGAGCCCGGCGCCCGAAGGGCGAGCAGAAGGCCCTATCGCCCGCCTTGCGTCCACATGCGCCAAGGGAGAGGACTTGCCTTCCGAAGCGGCGACATTGGTTTCGCGCGGCGCCTTCCCGCTCATCTCGCGTTGCCCTCGCCCGGGGGCCCCAGGGGTGAATCCGTCTTCACGCGCCCACCGGCGCGCTCAACGAGAATGCTGCCGCGCAGCCGCTTGTTTTCGGGCGCCTGGGAGCGGCAAACGGGGCGCTCACACCCGACGGCCGACACGCCGGTCGAGGTTCCCGGTCCCAGCGCCCGGATTCGCATGACCATCCCCCAAACACCCCCGCCACACCGGCGCTGCTGCGGCAGACAGTCTCTGCCCGACGCATCGCTGAGGCGGCCCCGCGCCGCCACAATATCATCCCACCTTCGGGCGAATTGCCAGCTTTTCTTGTGGAAACGCCGCGCCAGGCCGTGCGGTTTCCTGGCGGAAACAACGCTGCCGGAGCGAAGGCTCCGGCGGCTTCGATGAGGGGAGCGACCGACCGCCCGCTCCCGACCCAGCCGGGTTGGGGCGCGGGTTCCGACGGGCAGGAGCTCTCAGAGCGTCACGCCGCTCTTCTTGAGGAACTCCTCGACGCCCATTTTGGCGATCGACCGCATGGCGGCGGTGCTCAACTTCAGGGCGACCCAGCGGTTCTGCGACGGGATAAAGAGGCGTTTCCTAACAATGTTGGCTTTTTGCGCGCGCTTGGTGCGGCGGTGGGAGTGGCTGACCTTGTTGGCGGTATTGCTCGTCTTGCCCGTTATCTGACATCGGCGCGACATGATCGGCTGTCTCCTTCTGGATCTCGGGGGCTCGCGGCGGGATCGGCTTGGCCGTCGCCACGCCCCCCCCTCGGCCTTGCGGTCCACGACTCCCCTCGTTGGGGGATGTGCGGTTCGCCTGCGCGCAGCCGAGCGACGCAGGTTACCATGCGCCGCGGGAAATGCAAGCCCTTTTTCCCCTGCCCGGAGGCAACGCGCATCTTGCCTCCGCTACGGCGAGGACGCCCATGGAACGCCCCGGGCCGGGCTTGCCCCGGCCGGGCGAAGGACTGGCGGCTAAGTACAGGCATTCGCAAGTATTGTGACGCATGGTGGTTCCTGGGAGGTATCAGACAGGATGCACAAGATCAACACGATTGAGGCACTTCTCCATTCATCCTGTAAATCCTGTTAATCCTGTCCGGGAAAGAATACGTCACCGAACTTCTGAGCTGGAGCACTAAGGGGCAGGTTCCTCCCCCTCTCTCCCCCTCCGCCTCCGCTGCGGGCGACCTCGTGTCGCGAGGGTCTGGGCCTGACCACCGTTGGGCAGAGGCCCCATCCCGGGTTGGGGACTCCCGCACGGTAAGGCCGCCCAGGTTTGGGAAGTCGCAGGGCAGCAAAAACGGGCTTGCTATGGCCGCCTGTCCCACGGGAGAATCGCGGGGAGGCGCAGATCTGGCCGCGAACTCCACCGGAGGAGATTGGGATGCAAGCGCACAAGGGGAAATCAGCGGCGAGCGGGCGCCTGGCGGAGTTGGCCGCTGAGATGCAGGACTTGGCCGCATCCGCCGAGCACCAGCGGCGCGCGCGGCTCTGGGCGGACGTGATGCGCCTGCGGGGCGCCCGTCCCGTCGTGAATTTCTACGTCTACGCATCCGTGTGGGAGGCGGAGTTGACCGACGCCGCGACCTTTCGTTGTCCCGAGGGTCTGGCGCGGGACCTTGAGAAGCAGATGCTCTTCAAGATCTGGCGCGCAAAGACCATACCCGATGACACGCCCCTGGACCCCTCGGTCACGGTCTTCCCCGAGCGCCCCCGGCGGTCCAGGCCCTTTCCATGGGGCGTGGAGATGCCGGTCGAACGGGCGGCGACGCCGGGGTCTTACAAGGAAGTCCCCGTCCTCTGGAGCGAAGCGGATCTGGAAAGGCTGAGCGCTCCACACTATGAGGAGGACACCGGGGGGACGCGCGAGCGCGCTGAGCAGGCCGGTGAACTCGTGAACGACCAAGCGCCCGTTCACGTGCGGACGGATGAACTGCACTGGGGGCCGTTCGAGTACGCCGTGCGTCTGCGGGGCATCGAGAATCTGCTCGCCGACGTGTGTGAGGCGCCCGAGTTCGTCCACCGGCTGATGGCGACTCTGACCGACGGGATGGTGGCTTACCAGAAAGAGCGGGAAGCGGCCGGCGCCGTATCGGCCCAAGCGGACTCGATCGGGCACGTCCATTGGCGCCAGCCGCCGAGGGGGAAGGAAAACCGCTTGAGCGGCTGCGGCGCTTACATTCACGCCCAATCCGCCGCAAGTCTCTCCCCCGCCATGTACGCGGAGTTCGTCCATCCCCACAACTGTCGGCTGGCGGAGCTCGTTGGGTGGACGTATTACCACGGGTGCGAGGATTTGTCCCAAAAATGCCGCATCATCAAGTCTCTGCCGAATCTCCGGCTCTTCCACGTCTCCCCCTGGACCCCCATCGAGCCCGTCATCGCCGAGCTGGGCCCCGGCGTGGTCTACGAAGTGCACTCCCACCCAACGACCGTGATCTACGGCGAAGACCGTGCCGGAATCCGCCGGGAGCTCGTGGATCTGCACTCGAAGGCGGCCGGCGCGCCCCACGTTCTCGCTTTGGCGGACGTGGAGACCTTTCACGGGCGGTTCGAGCGGACCGTCTACTGGGCCGAGACGGCTCAGGAGTTGGCTGCATCCGCCCGCGGAAGCGGGCCGTAGCCCCGCATGAGCGTTTCCGTCCAGATGATGTTGCGGCGCCGCGCGGCGGTTCCGTTTCACGCAGCCTCGCAGTTTGGCCGCCGCTGGAGCGGGGCTCTCCACCGCACGGATTCTCCGGGTATTTTTCTTGGAAGTTCCCGTTCATTCCCGTAGAATCCTCGCCGCTCCCGCCCCGGCGGCGGGAAGGTAAGATCCTGGCAAGGGCGAGAGGCGGCCCCCGCGCCGCTGAGACGCGCAGGCGGCGGACCTCCAAACCCATAGGGCGGTCTTTTGCGTGGGGATTCAAGAGGAGCGATGACTGAGATCCAGAACGAACAGCGGGAGGATCTGATCCAGAACCGCATAAACAAGGCGAAAGCGTACCGCGCCGCCGGCCGCAATCCCTTCGCAAGTCGTTGGGCGCCAACGCATCGCGCGGCGGAGATCGCCGCGGCGCGCGAGGACTTCGTGGACAAGGACGCGACCGTCCGCGTGGCGGGGCGCGCTTTGACGATCCGTTCTTTCGGCAAGGCGAACTTCTTTCATCTTCGGGACGGGAGCGGCCGCATCCAGATCTACGTCAAGAAGGGAGAGATCGCCGACGAGGATCTCGACGTCTTTCACACGACGATTGACGCGGGCGACATCGTCGGCGTCGAGGGGAAAGCATTCGTCACGCGGACGGGGGAGTTGACCATCGCGGCGAAACGTCTGACGCTTCTGGCCAAAGCCTTCCGACCTCTTCCTGAGAAGTGGCACGGGCTCAGGGACGTCGAGACCCGGTACCGCCGGCGCTGCCTGGACCTCGTCGTCAACGACGACGTGCGCGAGACCTTCGCGAAACGCAGCCGCGTCGTCTCCACGATTCGCCGCGAGCTGGATTCGCGCGGGTACCTCGAGGTCGAGACGCCCATGATGCAGCGCGTTTACGGCGGCGCGGCGGCGCGGCCCTTCATAACGCACCATAACGCCCTCGACCTGGACCTCTACCTGCGCATCGCGCCGGAACTCTACCTCAAACGCCTCGTCGTCGGCGGGTTTGAGAAGGTCTATGAGATCAATCGCAATTTCCGCAACGAGGGGATCTCGGTCCGACACAATCCCGAATTCACCATGCTCGAACTCTATACGGCGTACTGGGATTACACGGACACCATGCAACTGACCGAGGATCTCGTCCGCCGCGTCGCCCTCGAGGTCATCGGCGCGGCGAAATTCGAGTACCAAGGACGCGAGGTCGATCTGGCGAGCCCTTTTGCTCGTGTGCGCTTGCTCGACCTGTTAACCGAGACGCTCGCCTTGCCGGCCTCCGCCGAGCTGTGCTGGGGCGATGCGGGCCGTGCGGGGGCCCGGACCGCTCTCGACGCGGCGCCCGAGAACGTGCGCAGCGAACTTCGGGAGAAGTGCGAGACAAGCGACGAGATTCTCCTCGCTCTCTTCGAGGGAATCGCCCAGCGGAAGCTCTGGCAGCCGACTATCGTATCCGATTTTCCGAAGAGCGCTTGTCCCCTCGCCAAGCGCAAGGAGGATGACCCGGAAACGGCCGAGCGTTTCGAGCTCTTCATCGGCGGACTGGAAATGGCGAACGCCTACTCGGAGCTGAACGACCCCGAAGAGCAGAGGGCGAATTTCCGCATTCAGGCCGAGAAACTCGCCAAGGGGGACAAAGAGGCCACCATGATGGACGAGGATTACGTGCGCGCCCTCGAGCATGGGATGCCGCCCGCAAGCGGACTCGGTCTCGGCATCGACCGACTGGTGATGCTCCTCACCGACTCGGCGTCGATTCGCGACGTGATCCTCTTTCCCCTGATGCGGCCGGAGTAAGTTCGAGAGCAGTCCTCCGGGAGGCCCTTCCGGGGGCGGGACGCTTCCAGAACCGCGGGCGAGCCCCGGCGTTGCCGCTCCGGGCTGTTTGACGCCGCTCTGCCCCGGGAGAGAGGCCCTCCCGGGGCCGGACCTCACATCTTGACTGGAGAATCGCGCGCTTCGCATGGAACAGGATAAAACGAAGAGAATCCTTGCTCGGGGTCGGCGCCTTCTTCTTGCGGCGGCGCTCACCTTGACCGTTTGCGGCGGCGCCTTGGCCCAGAGCGCGCCGAAACCGAAACCGGCCGCGGAGACGGCGAAGAAGAAGACCGTTGCGGAACGGGTCCTCGAAGGCGCCCGACGAGAGGTGGCCAACGGGACCGTGTACGGCGCCAGCGGCTACTACGAGCTCGATTACCCCGGCGGCGATGTGCCGGCGCACACCGGCGTCTGCACGGATCTGATAGTCCGCGCTTTCCGGAACGCGGGCATTGATCTTCAAGCGCTTCTCTACGAGGATCGCAAGAAGAACCGGCAGGACTACGCACCCCACAATTGGGTCAAAGGGAAAGCGGATGCGAACATCGACCACCGCCGCTGCACGAACCTCGCGCCCCTTTTCCGCAAACGCGCCAAGACGCTGACGAACAGTCTGGAGGGCGAGAACCTAAAGCAATGGAAGGGGGGCGACGTGGTGTTCTTCGTCCTCGAAGGCCAGACGCATCCCTGGCACGTCGCCATCGTGTCGGACGAGAGAACGCCTGAAGGCCTGCCCTACATCGTCCACCTCTTCCCGGAAAAGGCCGCCGAGGTCTCCATCGGCGATTTTCTTCCGATCCACAGCCACTTCCGGTGGACCGAGGATTCCGGCCCAAAGCCTTCCGCAAAGAAACGGGCCGGGAGAGACGGCGGACGGAAGGCCGCGACTTCCGCCGCCGCGGCGGGAGAGAGCGCCGCGGCGCGAGAGGGCGCTACGGCGGAAACGAAGCAAAGAGGAACGGCGCCACTTGCCGTGCAAGAACCGTGACAGCGGGGCGGCGGCGTCCCGAGAAGGCGCTTCCAGATATGCGTTTCGAATTCTTCATCGCTTTGCGCCATCTGATGTCCCGAGAGCGCCGCGCCCTGATCTCCATCATCACGGCCATCTCGATCCTGGGCGTGATCGTCGGCGTCACGGCTCTCATCATGGTCATCGCCGTGATGGACGGCGCAAAGGCGGACTACCTGCAGAAACTGATCGACCAATACGCTCACATCGAGGTCTGGGGCGCCCTCGGCGAGATCCGGGACTATCCAGACGTGCTCAAGGTCGTGCAGCAGGACCCGGACGTCGTCGCCGCGTCCCCGATCCTGCAGCGCTACGCCATGCTCAAACGCACCACCGGGTTCAGCCGGTCTCGCATGATGCAACCAGCCCGCGTCTACGGCATTGATCCCGCCCTCGAGGAGAAGGTGTCAAAGATCGGACGGACCGACAAGGATTTCGTGGGAAAAACCGCGCCGGGCGACGGCGAGATCGTTCTGGGCGCCATCCTCGCGCAGCAACTGGGATTGGCCCAGGAGATTGAGGACCCGGACGAGAAGAAGAGATGGGTCTTCGAAGAAGGGGCCGCGCTTTACGCCTTGACGGGCGCGGTTGCCCACACGGCGAGCAGCATCGTCCCCAAGCAGGCGAAGCTCAGTTTAGTGGGCGTCTTCAAGTCCGGCATGTTCGAGGTGGACCAGAACTTCGCTTACACGTCGCTCAGAACTTGCCAAGACATGAACGTGCTGGAGGACGTCGTGGATCTCGTGCACGCTCGCGTCAAGGACCCGCACAAGGCCGAAGAAGTAAAGCGCCGTCTCCAAAGGAGCGTCTCGGCCCAGTTGGCTTCTCCCTACGTGGTGCGTTCCTGGGCGGATCTCAATCCCGAATTCTTCCGGGCGCTCAAGCTCGAGAAGGTCGTCATGTTCGTCATCCTTCTCCTCGTCGTCATTGTCGCCGCCCTCAACATCATCGCCACCCTCATTCTGGTCACGATGGAGAAGACCCGCGAGATCGGCATCTTGCGCGCCATGGGGTGTTCCCGCCGGTCGATCGCCCGCATCTTTGTTCTCGAAGGCGCTCTCATCAGCTGCGTGGGAACGGGCCTTGGAGTGATGCTCGGTCTGATCGGCTGCTATTTCCTCAAGTACCATTGCCCCGTGGACATACCCGAGGCCGTCTATGGACTCGACGGCGTCCCGGTTCTTGTGAAGCCGCTCACCGTTCTGACGATTATGGTCTGTTCGATCGGCATTTCCTTGCTGGCCTCGGTCATTCCGGCCTTTCAGGCCGCTCGCCTCAACATTGTGGAGGCGTTGCGATATGAGTAAGCCCTCCACCAAGGACGGCAGATCCTGCCCGCTGATTCAGGCCAGGGACCTGGCGAAAGACTATCACGACGGCGATCTGACGCTACGCGTTTTGCGAGGACTGGACTTCAGCCTCACCGAAGGGGAGGCGGTCGCGATAACGGGGCAGAGCGGATCGGGCAAAAGCACGCTTCTGAACCTGCTTGGCGCGCTCGATCGTCCGACGAAAGGCGCCATCCTTTTCAACGGTCACGACGTGGCCGCCATGAGCGGCCGCGCTCTGAACCGCTTTCGCCGCGACTCGATCGGGCTTGTCTTCCAGTTCCATCATCTCATGCCCGAGCTGCGCGCTTGGGAGAACGTCGCCATGCCCGCCCTCCTCGCGCGCCAGAGACCCGCGGAAGCCGAGCGCCGCGCCCGGGACCTGCTCGAACGCGTCGGCCTCGGCGACCGCGCCAACCACCTCCCGGCGAAGCTCTCGGGCGGCGAACAGCAGCGCGTCGCCATCGCCCGCGCGCTCCTCAACGACCCCGCCGTTATCCTGGCCGACGAACCGACCGGCAACCTCGATGTCGAGATAGGCGGGCAGGTCATCGAGCTCCTCTGGGCAATGACGCGGAACCGGGGCAAGAGCCTCGTCATCGTCACCCACGAGCAACCGATCGCCGCCAAAGCCGACCGCGTCCTGCGGCTCGAGAACGGCAAGCTGCACAAGGTCGCGCGTTCGTAGAGCGGGCGTCGGGCCGGGCGCCGCGCAAAGGCTTCGCCCAACGGCGTCCCGCCCGCTCATTCATGGGAGCCCGATGCACAGACCAGGAGAAGGCGGCGGAGACCCCGGAGACCGTGAGCGAGACCCCCGATTCAACCCCTTCCCTCTCCCCGGAACGCTATTCGCGCCAAGTCCTCTTCCCCTCTTTTGGCCCCGAGGGACAGGAGCGACTGGCGAAGAGCCGGGCCGTCGTGATCGGCTGCGGCGGCCTGGGGACCGTTGCGGCCGAGATGCTCGCCCGCGCGGGAGTCGGCAGCCTTCTGGTCGTGGACCGCGACATAGTCGATGCGACCAATCTGCAGCGGCAAGTCCTGTTCGACGAGGAGGACGCGCGGCGCGAGCTGCCGAAGGCCGAAGCGGCCGGGCGCAAACTGCGGGCCATCAACTCCGAGATCGCCATCGAGACTCGAGTGGCCGACGTGAATCCCGGCGACGTCGAGGAGATCGTCGCGGGCGCCGACGTCGTGCTGGACGGCCTGGACAATGTGGAGACCCGCTTCCTTCTCAACGACGCCTGCGTGAAACACAAAATCCCTTGGGTCTACGGCGCCGCCATCGCGAGCGCCGGCCTGACCATGACCATCCTCCCCGGTCGCACTCCCTGCCTGAGATGCCTCTTCGAGTCGGCGCCTCCCACGGGAACCGTCGCCACGTGCGAGACGGCCGGCGTGCTGGCGCCGATCGTCGGTCTCATCGCCTCGCTCGAAGTGGCCGAGGCCCTGAAAATCCTGGCGGGACGTCTGGAAGCGATCTCGCCCCATCTGCGAACGGTGGACGTGTGGACCGGTCGGATGGACAGCGTGGACGTCTCCGCCTTCTTCCAAAAGGGGAAATGCCCGGCGTGCGGACAGGGCCGGTTCGACTACCTGGATGAGGCGTGGGACGCCAGGATGACGGTGGCGGCGTCGGTTTGCGGGAAAGGATCGGTCCAGGTTGTGCCGCCCCCGTCGCGTGAGAGGTTCGACTTTCAGGGCCTCGCCAAACGGGTCCAGATCTTGGGAAAAGCCTCCGTTGACGAGTTCATGCTGAAGTTCGAGGCGGAAGGAATGCGCTTCACGGTATTCCCCGACGGGCGCGCCGTGATTATGGGGCTCGACGATCCGGCGCGGGGTCGGAGTCTGTACGCGAAGTACGTGGGGGCGTGAGCGAAAGCGGCCAACGATGCAAGGCGGTGTACGTCGCGCCTTGGGGCGAAAGGTCGCTCTTGTACAAGGTGACGCGATCGACCTCGGCCTCGCCGAGCGCCGAGAGTTTGCCGTGGGATCTCACGACCTCCATCATCGCCTCCGCGTCGCGCAAGGATTGGATTCGCGCCAGAGTCAAGTGGGCGTGAAAGGGACGCTGCTCGGGCGGGAAACCGAGAGGTCTCAGAGCACGTTCGATCCTCGACGCGAGGACGCCCAGGTCCTCCGCGCCTTTCTTGGCCCCGACCCACAGCACCTTCGGTTGGCGCTCGCTAGGAAACGCGCCGAGCCCTCTCAAGTCGAAGGGGAACGACGCGACGCCGGCGATGGCCTTGTCAACCGCCGAAACGATCTCGCCCACGCGCTCCGAATCCACCTTGCCGAGGAACTTGAGGGTGAGGTGCATCCCTTCGGGTTTCACCCACTTGGGGTATGCCTTCGTGAACTGGACGCCTTTCCTGAGATTCTCAATCAACTGCGCGGCCGCCGAACGTTGCTCGGCGCTCAAGTCAGAGGCGATGAAGAGACGTAAGGGTGGCATGCGTTTGCCTTCGAGGATTTCGGCGACGGTGAGAAAACGATCTGCTTGGTCTTGGCGCTTCCGGCCTCGTCGTGGAAGTAGAGGCGTCCGTCGATGCCGCGGTCGCTCCCCGCAGTATCCATTGTTGATGCTACCTCACCATTGCCGGGGTAGATGACCAAGGAACTCGCACAGATACTTGCGTGCCGCACCAAGTGTAACGGGTATCGCAAGTCCTCCGTGAATCAGCGAGTTGCGGTATTCACGAACCGCATGGGCCCGGTTGAGGACGTCGGTTCGGACGTAGTAGTGTGAGGCAATCTTATTAACCAGCGTCTCGACAGGAGGTTTGGTGCGCCGTCGCGCGCAGTTTCGCCACAGGTCACGCAGGGTAACCTCAAACTCCGCGAACACACGAATGAGGTAAGTTTTCTCCAGGTCCTGGCTGCAATCCCATATATCGCTGATCGTGAACCCGCAATCAGCCCGGACGATATCCGAGTCTCCTCTTCGCAGCCTTTGGTAGCAGTCCATGGCGGCTGCTTTTCCCGCGCGAGCCATCTTCTCGCACGACTTGATTGCGTCAAAACGGTCCTGGATCCTCATTAGTCAGCCGTAAGCGCCCTAACGAGATTGACAAACGCTTTCTTCGACCAGTGATCGGGCCAATCAACGCCGGAATCCGTCCTCAGGACCCACCTGCCGTTCACCCTAATCAACAACATTCGATTGAGGGAAGGAAATGAAGAGATGTCAATCCGGCCCTCGGCTCCTATGATGTTTCGACCAATCGGCTCCACATGAATCCGCCCTTGGCCGGCTTGGATCAAAAGAACAGGAACAGCATAGGAACCGAGATGCTCCTCTGTGATGGTTTTCTCCTCTCTATGGACAAACCATTTCCTCTCTCGAGCCCACGACTCGATCGTACCGCAGAGGTCTTGCACGAGCGAGACCCAATCTCCTCGTATCTTCGTGCCAGTAGTGTTCGTCATCTTATCCTCCTCGCCGGACAGGCCGAAGCCCGAAGCGGGACGCGCCGAATCCCTTCCGCCGCCAGTTCTGTCGTCTCGGTCCCGTAGCTTCCCGGAATCCCTC
>Ga0315274_10013484_pt1 | contig 11631 bp, 15 predicted proteins | sample YL17G02_20_MG_FD_203700 | JGI IMG/M metagenome (GOLD analysis project Ga0315274, IMG submission 203700) | Sediment microbial communities from Yellowstone Lake, YNP, Wyoming, USA - YL17G02_20 | ecosystem: Environmental > Aquatic > Freshwater > Lake > Sediment | place: USA: Wyoming | collected...
TCCTGTGAATGTGCGAAATAGCCTTGGCGTTCTTGATAATTTTTCATAGGTCAACATAGGTGCATCCATCCTATGTTACGGTGTATGTGTTAGGTGTTAAAAAATGTTATTTCGCAAAAGGTCTATTTTTTCCAATGCGGGACAAGTAGTTTAATAGATGTTATGAACTTGTGAAGAATAAATTCTATCCTGTAAAAAGAAGGTGTACGATGAGAAAGGCATTGAAACATAAGTCTCTTGGATCACAAGAATACGGGATATGTTGCGAAAACTATAGAGAGTTTTGAATAACCCTCTTTGATTTTAATTTTTCTGTTTCGGTCTCGTTCAAGACCGTGAGTTATGTGTTTTTCACGGTTTTTCCTGATGTTTTTCCTTGATTTTCATCGCTTTTCCCTTGTTTTTCTGTTTGTTTACCTGGCTACCGCTAGCTGCTTACGTTCCAAGGTGGCTAGTTGGTAGAGATCATAGGCGAAATATTTGAACGTCTCTTTTACTCGTACACGTCCCAAGGTTTTTACTTGTGTCCGATCACCATGAAATACTCGTTTGACCACGCTGAACGGTCGTTCTCCTGGTGCTCGTTTTCGACTTATCCGTTTATTCCGCAGTATCTCATGTGGTGTAAGGTTTCCTCGTTTCATACTTCCATTTCCTTTCGCCTTGGTCTGTTTCCCGGTGTATCCTCTGTCTCGATAGATCACATCATTAGAATCAGCCAGATCAACCTCGCTGTCATGAGCACTTGCTGTAGTAACCTGGATTTTTCGGATCAGTTGTCTGTCGATATCAAGTTTGATATGGGATTTATACCCATAATGAACCTGCCCTTGTTTCACAGAAAATGATCCATCTTTATCCATATGTTGCAGTTGTTTCTCGGTATACTCGATGGTTTCACCTTTTTTCCTGGCTTTTTTCTCCTTGTGATATCGTTTCTTCCCCAGACTGCCTCAATAAACGCTGCATCCTGGATCATCCCTTTTTTAATCTCAAATCCTTTCGCATCAAGCTGTCGTTGCAACTCATCCCAGATTTGTTTATCAACACCTGTTTCTTTCAATCGATCACGAATCCTCCAGATCGTACTGAAATCAGGAATGTTCTCTGGGTATCCAAGGAAATTACGGAAACTCAATCGGTCAAGACATTGAAATTCAAGCTCGGGATCAGAAAGCCCGTACCATGCCTGTAATAACATCGAGCGAACCACAACCAGTTCATCTGTATGTGGACGGCCACCTATCGTATCATTATCTTGGAAGACACGCTTTACCAACGGGATGAACGGTTTCCAATCAATCTGTTGTTTCATCAGTTCTAAACGATCCCCAAGACCTTTCACTTTTTGATATTGTTGCTTCAAAATAAATCTGTCAAAACTCACCTTCATCTCTCCTTGTGTATAAGGAATGATGAAGGGTCAAATAGAGGTTTCTATGAAGGGGTTATTCAAAACCCTCTATATTGTAGTATGGCCTATCTCTTTATGATTTTTGGATGACAATAACGAATTGTTTTATCGTTTTTATGTTTTTATTTGTATTCCGTGTTAAAAAAGTATAAGTACTTACAAAATGATTCTTTTGCGAGGATGATGGCACAAATTAAGAGTACCTTGATAATATTTATCGCGGTTTACCGGTGGTTTACCATCGGTTTCATACGATTCATTAGAAGGAAAAAAGGATTGTTAAAATATATCATGGTTTACCAGAGGTTTACCATGGTTTACCAGCATTTTTAAGGGGAAAATTTCAATGAGGAAAACGATATCATTGAAGCTCACTTCTCAGGAGGAAGAGATCATTAGTTCCATTCGAAAAAAAGGTACCTCGCCAAGCACGATTATCCGCGAAGCGTTCTGGAACTATGTACAGCAAAATGAGGTTAAAAATGGGGAGAAACCATATAAAGAGGTAAACCAGGTAAACCACTTATACCAGGAGAAGGTAAACCAAGATACTAGAAAAGGTTATAAAGAGGTAAACCAGGTAAACCAAAAGGTAAACCTTGAAGAAGATTTTCTTCGAGAAAAAGTGGTAAACCAGCAGGTAAACCGTGTTAATCAACCGCATGACACATTTTTAGAGTATTACATGTGTCAACTTCACATACAAATCCAACATCTCGAAAACGAAATTAACGACTGGAAAACACGATATACTACGGAAACACAATATTGGAAAGATGCATATCAATCATTACAAGGTGAATATCAGAATCAAATTAAAGATTCAACGAAACGTATCGATGAGAAATTTGATCGCATTATGTTCTACATTGAAGAATCACGTAAAACACCTATACACAATTTTGAGGTATCAAAACAAGCAGATATATCTTTAGAAAAACAAAAGAAAAAATGGACTTCTCAGATGGTTCGGATGTAATAAAGGAGAACAATTCTGTAGGAGATTCTTTTTTTACTTTGTGAAAACAATGAGTAAAACCATCAACATTTATATGTGATGAAGATATTAACGGTGCGAATTGGGATGGATTTGCTATGCGCAGAACGATTGCACTCAAACTCTCTGAAGAAGAGGATCAGATTGTTACGCAACTCAATAAAAAGGGCGTGAGTAATAGTGAGCTTCTGAGGAATGCCCTTCGCCAATATTTTGAATTAATTCACGAATCTCCGTTTCAAGATGACCAGTTGAAAAGTAGTTTGCATATGGAGGAACACACAAACACGGGGTTTAATGACTCTTTTAAAGGCTTGAAACAGGAGATGCAGGAATTACGGGAACAGATAAAGATAACACAAGTGCAAGTTGAAAGCGATGTCATGACACTTCAGAGACAGATGTATCAGCTTCCTCTAACAGGTCAGATCTCTAAGCAGATTTCAGCTCCGGTGAAAGTCAAGGCTGTTTCCGATATCCATCATGAGGTTGATGAATTTCTTAAGAAACGATCACAACGAATGGATCAATGGAAAAAATAGAGACCCATAAAAAAAATTATTGGGGCGTAGCAAAATATCCTTTGACGGTATGTACTAATTGTTGGGTGTCAAATGGTTTTGTGATGTAATGATGGATATATTGTTTGAGATCATCAAATCTCCAATCACATTCATCCTTTGCCGATATCATTGAAATGACATTTCCTTTATTAAGACCTCTAATCACAATTTGACGAATGGTTGTCCATCCATCCATATGCGGCATCATAATATCCATAAGGATGACGCCTTTGAATCCGTTTTCGAGTTCATCGATACAATCTTTTCCGCATGGCACGGTATAGACTTCAAATCCTTCCAATTCAAAGAGTTCACGAATAGTAATAAGAATATCAGGATCGTCATCAACGATCATAACCTTTTTTTGCATCCGTAAGGGAAATCTATATGCGGGATATTAATTTTTTGTTTAAAATGCAACGAAAATATTTTTTTTAAGTAGTATAAAATAAAAGATAGAGACGGGTGAACATGTTTTCTTAGGAGATCATAGGGTCAAACGTGTCTCGATTCTCAGACGATGTAGAAGGTTCCCGTCCGTTTAATCTTTTTGCGATAAGGTGTAAAAAGTTTTTTTCAACGGTTTCAACTTGTCGTTTGCTCAGGTTTGTTTTTCGGATTAATATTTCTCCTTTTTCGTTGATGACTTCGATGATGCCTCGCTCTGGATCTGAGATAACCTTGAAGATTTTTCCTTTTGTTTGTAGCCAGGCCCAGATGTGTTCACTTGTCATAACAATTCCTTTTTTTATATATTTTTAAGTTAATTTAACAGTATATAAACATTCCGACAAAAACAGAGGAAAAGAGAGGAAATTATAAGAGGTGCTCAATCATAGAAAGGGATTTTTTCACTCTGATAGTTTATCACCGTACTTTTATATAGTATTACTAAGAGAATTAGATTCGGTAGTAGCTAAAGAGATGGAACGGGATAAGAAGATGATACTTGGAAAAGGGATAGCAGCGTTCGTTATGAGTATGCTCATGGTTTGTTTAGTCGGAAATCTTTTTCTAATTGAGAATTGTCCTGCTGCTGGAACAACCATTTATGTTGATGACAGCAATACCGCAGGACCATGGAACGGAACACAAGATTACCCATATCAAACAATACATGAGGGGATTACTGCTGCAAGTGCTGGTGATACTGTTTCAGTCTTAAGCGGAACATACAATGAAAATTTGGTTATTACCAAGGATTTAACATTAGTTGGTGAAAACAAAGATACCACCTTTATCGACGGTGGAGGAAACCACCATGTTCTTAATGCCTTTGGTACAAGCGATAATAAAATTCATGTTAGTCTCTCACAATTAACTATCCGGAATGCAGGTGGAAGTGGATTTGATTGTGTGACGTTTTCGTATGTGACAAACGGTGAAATCGCAGATATGCATATATTGAATAGTCAACAAGGCGAAGGAATATCAATTGATCATTGTCATGCAGTCGCAATCCATGACAATGTCATAAATAATTGTTACTCAATGGGCATTCGTATAACGGTGTCTGATCAGAATACTATCGAAGACAATACTATTCAATACAATCAAAAAGGAATTCAACTCGAATATAATGAATCCAATCACATTAACAGAAACATCATTCATGATAACAGTATGTATGGAATATGTGTGATTCAATCGTCAAACAATGTTTTTTCACTGAATAATTTTGACGGAGACGGACTTACAGGTAATGGTCAGAATGCACAAGATTCGTATTCGAATGCATGGAGTTTAAATGGTCAAGGTAACTACTGGGGGGATTATAACAAATATGATAACAATAGTGATGGTATTGGAGACACGCCGTATGTTATTCCAGGGGGAAACAACATCGATGAGTACCCACTTGGATATTTCAAGCAACCTGAACAACCGGGTGGTGGAAACCAACAACCAATTGCAGTATCGCTTTCGATTTCAAAAACCTCAGCAAATTTTGGGGAATTAATTTCCTTTACAGGACAAGGAATTGATTCAGATGGGTCTATAGTTGCTTATAATTGGCGATCAAACCTAAACGGAACACTCAGCACAGAGCAATCATTTGGCACGTCAACTCTCTCAATTGGGGCACATACGATTTATTTCAAAGTGAGAGATAATGACGGTGTCTGGTCAACTGAAAAAACAGCGAGTATTACCATTAATTCCCCAGTAAATCATGCACCAATAGCATATATTGATGAGATAACACCAACCCCAGCAAAACAAAGAGAAGCAGTCTTGTTTCGTGGTCATGGAACAGATGAGGACGGTTCTATCATTGCGTATAAATGGCTCTCGAGCAAAGATGGTGTAATTAGTACAGCTTCATCGTTTAGTAAAACAAACTTATCACTTGGAACGCATACTATTTATTTCCAGGTTAAAGACAATACGGAATGGTCACCACAAGTCATACGCACGCTAGTAGTTGAAAAGAATTCTTCGTCAAACCCAGATAATCAAGCACCCATAGCAGATGTTGGAGGACCATATCAAGGAATAGTCAATGGGATGATTATGTTTAACGGGTCTGGAAGTCATGATGAAGAAGGAGCAATCGTTGGGTACTGGAATTTTGGTGATAACAGCTCTGGAACCGGTCTTTCACCAACGCATGTGTATACATCTCCAGGGACATATATCGTGACACTCACCGTGACAGATGAGGATGGTGATAGTACAACGGCCTCGACATCAGTTGTCATTACACAATCAACCTCACAGGGAAATAATGCTGAAGGATTCTCTGTCTTTGATCTTGAAATTCCATTCCCGATTATCATTATCGTTGTATTTCTTTCAGTCTTGGGAGTAATTATTGGCTTTATTCTGAGGATGAAACGAGGGTAGGAAAACAGTCATGTATGAGGAAGAACCTAAAAATTAGGGGAAAGAAAAAATATAAGTGATGGAAATAGGTTATGGAAGTGGTTGGAGAGATGAAGAACAGAAAATTTGGGACGCACAATCAGGCGGTTGCAGGAGTAATAGAAGCATTGTTGATGGTCGCGCTAGTCTCGGTCGTCATATCAATGATTCAGTTAATCTACATACCCCAGATCATGGAGCAGAAAGAAGCAGAACATATGGATCTTGTATCGAATCAGTTTTCAACGCTGAAGTCCATGATTGATTTACAAGGTATTACCCGATCATCTGCACCCTTTTCTTCGATGATAACGCTCGGGAGTAGAGACCTCCCGTACTTTATCACTGCAAAAGCATTTGGTGAAGTAAGCGTCAAAGAAAATCCTACATATAAAATCACTGTTCTTCCACCACCGGGATCTCGTCCATCGGGTACAGTTCCATTGACATCTATCCAATATGCAGCAGATAACGCTTATTTTGTTGATCAAACATATATTCTTGAAGGTGGAGGGCTGATCGTACAACAACCAGAAGGATTGCCAGTGATGAGAGCTGATCCTTCGATTTCTTCAGTAAACAATACAAATTCTATCACCATACATTTTGATCTCACTCATGTTATGGCAATACCTGGTAAAAATTTAACAAACGGAGAGGGTAACTGTTACATTCGAACAAATTACTCAAGCAATAGAACTCATTTTGATACTATTCAACCTGGTGGACATATACGAATTTATACCGCATATCCGAACGCCTGGAATGAATCGTTATATAATCTTCTTGGGATTTATGCGGTCAACGGATACATAAATATTTCCTTGAATCCTGCACAAGGTTATATCGAGATCACACCAAGGATAAATGGTAAGGATATCCTGCTTCAGCTCAATGTTATCGATATCTATGTTCAGGTTGGTCAAGGATGGATTCAATAGAATAAAAGGTGAGTTTTCAAGGTCTCTGTATAAAAATTGTTAAACGAGAGCGATTTTCCTATGGCTGACACCAAGGCTGACAAGAAAAAAGAAGAAGAACCGGTATTGAAAACCCGTATTCCTGGGTTTGATGAGTTGTTCGCAGAGGGTGGTATTCCAAAGCGAAACTCGGTGTTAGTCGCTGGTGGGACGGGGACTGGGAAGAGCACGTTTTGCAGACAGATCTGTTATAATCTGGTGACTCAGGGAAAGCATTGTATGTATGTGAGTTTTGAGGAGAGCATCGAGAAAATCGAGCGGAGTATGCATGTGTTTGGGTGGGATGCCAAGAAATACATTGATTCCGGGCATTTGCTTGTTCAGAAGATTAACCCGCTTGATATTTTGCGGATGAAATTTGGGTCGGTGAGCGGGTCTGGATCGGCGACAGAGCTATCATATAAGATTAAACCGTTAATTATCCCAAAGGATTTTAATCCTGAGATAATAGTGGTTGATTCGCTGACCGCTGTTATCTCTGCGTCGATTAGTAAGGAGAAGAACTACAGAGTCTATTTGCAGCAACTGTTCAATTTCTTTGAAGAGACTGGTGCGACGTCGTTTCTGATTACCGAGACCGAGCCGATTCCAACCCGGTTTAGTGATACTGGAATTGAGGAGTTTTTGGCAGATGGAATTCTTGTATTGTATAACATTCAGCGGGGTGACAGACGGGAGAACGCAATTGAAGTGTTGAAAATGCGGTATTCGAATCATCAGAAAAAAGTGTTTTCTTTGGAAATTTCCGGTCAAGGGATAAAAGTGTATCCGGAGCGACAGGTGATGCTTCCTGTTTACAAATAAGTAAATGGTTCTTTGTGGTCACCAATTCGTTTGAGGTTGTAAGTCGCAAAAATGAGTTCGATGGTTTTGACTTGTTGTTTTGAAAGTCCAGTTCGTCGCAGGATGATGTTGTCACATTCGTCGTAGATGGTTAGGGTGCCTGCCTCTTTGTTTGATATGGCTTTGAGTATTCTGTTGTGTTGCACCCAGATCCAGATTTTAACGTCTTTCGTGTTCATGTCATTCATTCTCATTCATCTGCATTATATATTTAAATTTATAAATATATAAATATTTTCATAAATATTAATATACTATGAAAAAACCATGTCAATAATAATCATGCAAGATGGGAAGCGAAACGACAAAATAATTATATACGCACACCTATACAGTTTAGAGGGTAGATCATGGCACTCATCCAAACAGATAATACAGCTACAGTGGGAAAAATAAAACGAGTCAAAACAGGCATAAAAGGACTTGATGAACTATTATCAGGTGGAATCCCTAAAGAAAGCATCACGCTAGTTTCAGGTCCACCAGGCAGCGGAAAATCTATCTTCTGCTACCAATTTATCGCCAAAGGAGTTCAAGAAGGAAATAAATGCCTCTACCTAACTCTCGATAAAAAAATCGAAGGCCTCCTCCTCCAAGCAGGAGAACTCGGCATGGATTTTCAGCCAGCAATCGAGAACGGGCAAGTAAAATTCTTATTCCTCAACATTAACAAAAAACTCATCTATGAAACCATGGTCAACGAAATTCTTTCTGGTAATTATGACCGTGTTGTTCTAGATTCTATTACCCCCCTTTCTGAAATGCCTATCTACATCAATAATCCTGAGTTTACCAGCGAAGCGGACAACATTGATCATGATGAGATCTCGACTGGTACTTTTCCTGTTCGGAGATTACACCTGCATTACATCATGAACGCATTAGAAACATCAAAATGTACAGCAGTTGTGACCTCAGAGCTACCATCCGGTTCTACAAATTACTCCCGTGACGGACTATCTGAGTTCCTAGCAGATGGCGTCATCATTCTCAGCCTTGATCCAACCATGGATCGACGGAAGCTTGCAGTCATGAAAATGCGAAGCACCAAACACACGCTCAAGCCACAAAATATTGAGATTGGCAAAGGCGGCATACAAATTATCTAAGAGCCATGTTCCACTACAAGCCGCCCAAAAAACTCCGAGCATTGTTCATCGTACACTATGCACCATTACTTCTTATCATCCTCATCGGACCACTCACCGCATATTATGGTGTCTGGGAAATTCCATTACCCAAATTAATAATCGTTATTCTGGGGTGTATCATTTTTCTTCTTGGTGCCTTCGTTTATTTTAAATGGGAGATTTTCTGGCATAAAACCTATAAAGGACAACTCGTCACTGCTGGGATTTTTCAATACATCAGACACCCGCATTACACGTCCCTGCTCATTGTCGGATTTGGTCTTGCATTGTTTTTCTATTCCGTGTTCGCACTTATTATCGCCGCTATCGCAATCCCCATAATGATTTGGAGTATCTTCGATGAAGAAAAACTTTTAATAAAACAGTACGGTGAACCTTATAAAGAGTATATGAAAAAGGTTCCGTGGAGAATGATACCAAAGTTCTATTAATAGCCTTGGCACCATTCTCGTGCGGTTTTTAACATTCGATTTTTGGAGGTAACCATTCTTTTTTCTTGAACAAGAGGTACATCATATAGGTGCAAATAATTGTCGATAAAATTAATATGGTAACGATCCAAGGCCAGTCAATAAGATCATTTATTTTTCCGATACCGAAAATTGTTGCTAAAGTATTTGGTACCAATCCTGCCGTTGCCAGGACAGCAAGCCATGTAGCAATAAATGCTAAACGATTGTTCAACATTTGTAATTGATTATTGTAGATAGTTTGTAACACTTCTAATCCGGATGCGAGTACCTCACTCATGTGTTCGCTTAGAGCAATCTGTCTGTTAATGTCATCCCCCAGTATTCCGATTCGTTGCAGGAGTTTCTGGTTATCTGTTATCGTCTCTGCATCCCCGTATCGCAGAGAGTTAATCACATCCCATGATGCCCAAAGCGTATTGAGATAGGTAATTAAAGCATGTTTCATTTTATAGATGTCGTTACCGATTTCAGTTCGTGGTGCCTTTGGCATCACCATGAATTTTCCAAGTTCATCGCCTTCTTCTTCGATCATCCGCAGACCATTGAAATTCTTCTGGTTGTTCTCATCAATGATTCGAGTCAGCAGAATCGTGAGTTTATCCATCCAGGGAAGATCCTGACGGATTTTCTTCATGAAGATATCAGCATATCGGTAAATTTTCGCCAGTCGTACGACTTCCTTCGGATGAATGGTGATAATCAGGTTTTTACGAAACAAGATAAGCAGTTGATAGACTTGAACATCGAATCGTTCAACGCGAACTGCGGGTAACATAAGCCCAAGTTCTGAGTCCAAATCTTCATAGGAAGAATACCGCTCAGAAAGCACGCTTGCGACCAGTTGAAGGCTAAATTTTAATGAGGTCGCTATGAAAAAGCTATCCTCATTGATGTTTTCAACCGTGAAATCCATCCATTCCAATGCATCTTCTTTTAAAAGACCGACAATCTCAGAGACGTTATCGCTCTCAACCTTTGTAGTGACTCCATCTTTTGAAAGTGAGACGTAAAAAGCACTCTTTTGTATCTTCTCAGCTTCTCCCATAATCACTCACCCCAATTGAAATTTCGTTGGAGAATGTCTCTACATCAATATGTTGCATATAAAGCTACGGTTTTGTTAATAGAGAATGAATGAAAAAAATTGCTCTTCTTTCATACCATTTTTAAAAATTGATCAAGAAATTTATGGAGAAGAAATAAAATCTCGCTATTCAATTCTTTTTTTAGAAAGATATTGTTGAAACAAGCGGACCTGTCGGGATTTGAACCCGAGTCAGAGGCTCCGGAGGCCTCTGTGATATCCAAGCTACACTACAGGTCCAGGACTATCTGGCTAATCTGCAGAAGAATTAATAGGTTTTCCTTCTCGCCAGTTATTCGTTCATATCACATATGATATAGAATTAGATGAAGGTGAAAAAAGCTGCATTGATATCATCATAAGAATATATAGTAAAAAAAACGCATGAGAACGAACAGTACTGGCGAATTACGCTTTGGGTTTCTCTTCTTCCGGTTTCTTTGCTTTAAACTCAGTATATCCGCATTTTCCACAGCTGAATCGATCCTTATGGTCCGCGAGGAACACACCGTCACCGCATTTCGGACAGCTGCGTCGTTGTCGAACAATTTTGTCGCCTTCAACCTTAAACACTTCTCGTTTCATCATGATTTATTCCTTCTTTGCTTCTGCAGGTTTCTCCACTGGTTGTGCTTTTGGCTCTGTTTTCTGAGGTTTTTCCTTTGGCGCTTCTTTCTTCTCGTCGCCTTCTTTCTTGGCGTCCTTCTTCGGCTTCTTCTTCGTCCCCAGGCCATTACGTTTCAAAATAGGGTCTGCTTCACCTGCTTTCGCATCTTCAATAGACTTGTAAATCTTCGCATAACCGACTGTTTTTCGAGCACCAAAAGAAGATCGCATAAAATCAACCATGATAGTTTCTTTCTTCGCATTCAGTTTCTCAGCAAGCTCACTTCGCACCAGATCCCGCTTCGGAGTACCTTCTCCCTCATGAAGAATAACAAAACGCACTTCTGTTCTTCCAAGCAAGAGATTATCGGTTTTTGATTGAATCTCAATTTCCATAGGCCATCACATTCTATCTAATACTTCTTTTACTTTCCGTTTATGGGCCGTGGTTGCTTTCACGACTACGACCCCCTTATTCGGCAATCCATATATTACTGTTACGCCTCCAGGAGCAAGGTAGATTGCGGCCAACGAAGCAAGGTCTTCCTCCCCATCTACCTCGATACAAACAGGGCTAAGGCTGTTCTTTAGGTTTTTAAAAACGGTTTTAATCGCATGCCACAATTCATCGGTAATGGTTCCAGCAGGATTTTTT
>Ga0315274_10013485_pt1 | contig 11631 bp, 5 predicted proteins | sample YL17G02_20_MG_FD_203700 | JGI IMG/M metagenome (GOLD analysis project Ga0315274, IMG submission 203700) | Sediment microbial communities from Yellowstone Lake, YNP, Wyoming, USA - YL17G02_20 | ecosystem: Environmental > Aquatic > Freshwater > Lake > Sediment | place: USA: Wyoming | collected...
GTGAAAAGAACATGGTCGGTTGAGCCCAGCTTCTCGATCAGGAGAGTGCAGATGGAAAACGCAAGGATCTTGCTCGTAGACGATGAACAGGACATCGTGGACACCGTCAAGTACAGTCTGGAACTCCGCGGGTACACCGTGGAAGCCGCCTACGACGGGCCAAGCGCTCTGGTGAAGGGGCGGAGGGGTCACTTTGACGTCATGATTCTCGATGTGATGCTCCCGGGAAAGAACGGATACGAGGTGTCGAGGCTGCTGAAGGAAGACATGGAAAAGAAGTTGATCGACCCGTTCGGAATCATTCTCTTTACGGCGCGGAGACTCACGAACGAGTTCAGAGAGGATTTCGTTTCCACGTGGTCCAAGGCGGATGCGTGCATCTACAAGCCCTTCGACATGGAGGATCTGCTCGACAAGATCGCGACCGTGGTGACTACGGGGGCAGGGAAGTGCGTGGAGTCCTGACGGGGCTCGCGTGAAAGTGGTTTGAAAAAAGAGGGTCTATGGGCTCGTCTTCGGCTGGCGGGCGCGTAGACCCTTTTCCGGATCGGCGGACGACCACCACGGGCTGAGGCGCATGAGAAAGGGGCCGTTGTGATCACCGCCGCGGCAGCGATCACAACGGCCCCTCTCCCTTCGGGGGGCCGTCGTTCGATTCTATCGGAGTATCACCATTCTGTTCGTGACTGACGCCTCCTGTGTTTTCACACGGTAGAAATAGACCCCACTGGGCAGCGGCGCGCCGTTCTGATCGTTCCCCGGAAAGAGAAAACGGTTCCATCCGGCGTTCGCGTTTGGGATCCGTGTCGAGAACACCTGTCTCCCCGCGACATCGTAGACATTGATTTCAACATCGGCGGTTTTGGGAAGGCCGACGCTGAAGTGCGTCTCGCGGGCAAACGGATTCGGGGAATTCTGTTGAACGGTGAGCGTCTCGATCGCCGGGGGCGTGTGGATACCGGTGATCTCGGCAAAGAACATCGCCGTGATCTTCATGTCTCCGGTCACCGTGATCGTATCAGGGTTCTCGCTGCCGGTGCAGTCACCGTACCATCCATAGAAGTAGTAACCCGGCTCCGCCTCCGCGGTGAGCACGATCTTGTCCCCGAAGAGATAGTGGGGTGCTAGGGGATCGACGACAAGGGAGCCGTTTCCCGCCACCCACGTTTGTATCGAGAACGCCTTCCTGTTGAAGTGAGCGGTAACCGCCTTATCCCCCACCATCCTAATGGTGGCGGGGTTGGCGGATCCGGAGATGCCTCCCGTCCAGCTGTCGAAAACCCACCCCTCGTCGGCCACGGCAGTGAGCTTGACGGTCGAGCTGTCGTAGTACGCCGCGTAGTCCGGGAGTCTGACGATCGATCCGCCTTCGGCAACGGTGGTCGTCAAGATATGCAGCGGGAACGACGAGAGCGGGGTGATAGTAGCGTTACCGAAGGTGACGTCCGCCATATGGGCGATCAGCAGAACGGACCCGCGTTGCGAGGCGAAGTTGTCCGACAGCATCCAGGTCGACGGTTCCGGCGTGCCTTGTCGCCAGTACTTGACGCCGACGTGGCTGACTCCGGGGGATGTGGTTTCGGATCGGATCTTCAGTATATAAGTGACGTTGAGTGCCATCGGAACGCCGATTTCGCCCCTCGTCTGTTCGTCGTCCTTGAGCTGCAACACGGGGTTGGCGGGGAAGGGGAAGCTTCTGACCCACGCTATCGCCTGGTAGTCGTTCTCCACCCTCGGTTGTTGAGCCTCCGCTGCCGCGCCAGCGCCGCTCACGTGACCCGTCCACCCGATGCAAACGCCGACGCCGGTCCATTCGTAACCCGTGTGAATCGTCATCGGAACCACGATTTCGTAATCCGTCACCCAGTTCCTTTCTCCCATCAAGAGAAACCGGTCGTAGCCCGTTCCATTTGGAGCCGTGCGGACTCCGTCGCCGGTGACCAGCCATCGCCCATCACCGACGTGAGCAACGTCGGCGACCTTGGTTGCAGAAAGCCAGTCGGCAAAATACGGCATCTCCCACGAAATACCATCGGTGTGGTTGATGGTGACCACGTGGTCGGTCTGTTCGCCGATGTGATCTACGGCGGTAATGACGACCTCGTTCGGTCCGGATTCGAGGTCGCGGTAATCGATCTCAACGTTGAAGTCGCCGACCCCAACCAGACGGAATCCGTCGGGTCCCATGCTCAGAGGAAGATTCGGACCCCCGTTGAGAGAATAGGACAACGAGCTCACGCCGTCGGTATCCCAAACGGTCCCCAAAACGTTCACCCACGGCTGTGGAGTCCCCAGTTGTCCGAAGTCCTGCACGTTGCCGTACCACAGATCGACGACCGGCGGGGTCACAGCCGTCGCGGCCCCGCCGTCTTCGGGGGTAATCCTGGCTCCCGTGTTAAAGAAGTAGTCCACGTTGCCGACAAACGCTGCAGTGGCGTACCAGGCGGCGCCTCCTCCCGTATTGCTGAAGGACACCCCTGCTTCGGTCACAGCGAGCGTCTGGTTGAAAATGGTCGCGTTCGTCCAACTGGATCCATCGAGCGAATAGTCGAAGGTCCACGTGTCGCCGGTCCTCTTGACACGGAGGTAGCTCGGTGGCACAGGAACCGTGATGTCGCGTTTGGTCGTAAGCACACCCGCGTCGAAGTATCCGGCGAATACGCGACGACTACCCGAGGTGTAGATCACTTCGAAGCGGAGGTACGTGTCGTCGTCCTGCTGGACGAAAAGCCCCTGGTCCTGGTAGGTATAGCTCCCGATGGAACCGAGCTTGACCTCGGTCTCGAAGTCCGTGTTGGGAGCGTCCTGCATGAGCCGCGGTGCGAAGTTGCCCGTCGGCGTGAAGGTGTGCTTGATCCCGCCGGGGACGTAGACGATAACGTTCGTGCCGCTCAGGGTGAGGGTCGCATCTCCGAGTGGGTTGACGAAACGCCATAGGGTTTCGTCGAGCTCGTCGGACGAGAAGTCGTCAGAACGCATGCCCAACGGGGGCAGCGGCGCCACGGAGACATCGCCGAAAGTCGCTTCCGCATAATCGGCCGTGAGGACAACCGCGCCGTAACGGGCGGCGAAGTCGTACGTGAGGTCCCACGGCTCCGGCTCCGGCGTCCCGTCCTGCCAGAGCTTCACGGCGACGCGAGCGAGTCCAGCGCCGATCGCCTGAGATCTCATTTTCATGATGTACTTCACGCCCGCCTGTATGGACACCGCTTTCTGCGCGCGAATCTGATCGTTGTCTTTCAGGATCAACGTCGGGTTCGAAGGGAAGCCCACGATCTTCGCGGAAACCTGGTAGGGTTTGGTGATCCTCGGCTGCCCGGATCCGGTGTGCCCCTGCCAGCCGATTGCCATTCCCGCGCCAAAGCTTCCCCCGAGATTGCCCGTGTGCAAGGTCAGCGGGAGCGTGACCTCGTAGTTCGGCGACCACGTCCGATCGCCGAGGGAGATATACCGGTCGTATCCTGTCGCGCTCAAACCGATCCGCACACCTTCTCCGGTCAGAGACCAGCGGCCGTCCACCACGTGCGCCACATCGGATATGGCGGTTGCCGAGGTAAAGGACGCCGTGTAGGGGAGCGCCCAGGTTGTGCCTGGGGTGTAGTTGACTTGTACCGTATGGTTCGTCTGGTGGCCGAGGATGTCGAACGCGGTGATCACTAGTCCGTTCGTTCCCGGATTGAGGTCGGCGCAGTCGACTTCGACGTTGAAATCCCCCTTTCCGTCGAGACGAAGCCCATCGGGTCCGATGGTGAGGGGTGTGCTGGGGCCGCCGTTCAGCCGGTACGAGAGCGTTGCCATGTCGTCCGTGTCCCAGACCGTTCCGACGATGTTCGCCCACTGTTGGGGCGTCCCGAGGTGGCCGAAGCTCTGCACGTCGCCGTACCACACGTCAACGACCGGAGGTGTCGGCGCGGTCGGGTCTCCGCCGTCCTCAGGGACGATTGGGGTTGCCGTATTGAAAAAGTAATCGATGTTGGCCACAAAATCGGGGGTGTTGTAGACCTGGTCGTTGGAATTGCCGACAAAAAGCCCCACCTGAGTCACAGTCATCGCACGGGCGAACGTTCCCGCGGTCGTCCATGTGGACCCGTCGAACGAGTACCTGTATTCCCACGTGCTTCCCGTACGCGTGACTCTCTGATACGGCGGGATACCGGCGAGCGCGAGGCTTATTTTTGTCGACGGCGGGTTGATGCCGTTCAAGTATGCGGCAAAGATCACTGCCGACGAACCGTCGTGGTGGACGTCGAAACGAAGATAGGTATCCGCGTCCTCGTTGACGACGAACCCTTGCATTTGATGACGAAGAGACGGTTTCGAGTCGAACTTCGCCTCGATGGCGAAGTCCGTGTTCGATGCGGACTGGAGGAGACGTGGCGCGCAATCGCACGACGTCCAGAGGGTGTGCGAGACCCCCCCCGGAACGTGGATGAGCACGTTGGTGCCGCTCATCACGACGACGGCGTCACCGACGGGGTTCACGTACTGCCACCCGGGGTCGAGCGATGTCGAGTGGAAGTCATCCGATTGGATCGCTTGTCCGTTCGCGCCGGTGACGGCGACGGTGACGCCTAGAACAACGAGAACTGCAACAACGACAAATGAGAATCTTCGACTACTAAAACCCTGGGACATTACAGACAACCTCCGTTCGTGCGATCGGCAGTGCCAAGCCGTGAAGAGATACCAATGTGTTCCCGGGAGAGTAGCAGGATCGATACCGTTGACCGTTCTTTCTGGCAAAACCACGTCTGTCAACTGATTGTGGTACAATGAATTACAAATACGACATTTCAACTCTAGTGAAGATACTCCAATTTATCGAAACTCGTGGACCCCGACCCAAGTGATGGCGCTCGCGACGGGCGCGCTGGGCGAAGATCCCCTTATCCAGAGCGAGCGAGTGGCTTCACGCGGCGCCGACTTACCCGATGTGGCGCGCGGCGGTTTGCGCGCCCCGACGACTCGCGTAGAACCCCGGCACGCCATCCTTGGACGATCTTCTGAGCAGGATGGAAGCGAAGTCAGACGTTGACAAAGCCTCCGTCGGGTGGCACCATACTGTCGTTCCTCAAGTTAAAGATCACCCAACTTGTGGTTGAGAACGACCCTCGAAGTTCTCGCGAACAGACAAAAAACTCCGGGTGCGAAGGTAGCTCAGTAGGTAGAGCAACGGACTGAAAATCCGTGTGTCGACGGTTCGATTCCGCCCCTTCGCACCATTTTTTATCCCGGCAGATCGTCGTACGGGGCCGCGGGTTACTCACGGAGCGGGTTGGGGAGGTGTGTCTGGGACGGCTGTGCCAGAGGAGGATTCGAATGAACAGTTTCTCACGCGTGGCGGGTGGTTTTCTCGCCCTCGTCGTGGTCGTTGCCGCGCTTCCGGCTCTGGCCGGGGTGCAGTGGGCGGACGCCACCTACGAAGAAATCGTCAAAAGGGCGAAGTCGGAGAACAAACACGTGTTCATCGACTTCTACGCGACGTGGTGCGGGCCGTGCAAGAAGCTCGACGAGGTGACGTACAAAGACGACAAAGTCATCGGGTTCCTCAACGCAATGATCCCGGCCAGGTGGGATGCGGAGAAGGGTGAAGGTCTGGAACTCGCCAAGCGATACAACATCACCGCGTACCCCACACTGATTCTCCTTGGACCCGACGGGAAAGAGATCGACCGGTATCTGGGTTTCGTCGAACCCGATGGGTTTATCAAAGTGATAACCGACTACCAGAACGGCGTCGGGACCGTGGCCTACTACGAAGAGCAAGTCAGGAAGGACCCCAAAAACGCGGGGGCGTGGAAAACGCTGGGGATGAAACACGCCGCCGCCGGACGAACAGAAGGAGCCAAGATCGCTTTCAACACGTACTTGGATCTGTCACCGGACGTACAGGGCTACGAGAAGGCGGAAGTGGTGTATACGCTCGGCGAGGTGAACTACCGGAATAAATCGTACGACGATGCCATAGCGATTTTCGCAAGGGTGATCCGGGAGTTTCCCGGGACCGAGTGGCACGACCAGGCGCTGGTGATGGGCGCTCAGGCGTACTACAAGAAAGGGGACAACGACAAGTGCATCGAGTGGTACTCGTCGTATGTCAATCGCCACCCCGATGACCCCGCAGCGCTCAATTCGTTCGCCTGGTTCTGTGCTTCGAAGAAGGTCGGTATGGAAAAAGCGCTTCCGTATGCGGAAAAAGCGGCCGAACTTTCCAACCGGGACCCCGGAATTCTCGACACGCTCGCCGAGCTCCACTATGCGATGGGAAACTTCGACAAGGCGATCGAAGTCGGCGAGGAAGCGTTGAAGAAGAATCCCGAAGACACGTATCTCGCTGATCAGCTCGCGAAGTTCAAAAAGGGGAAGTCTGAGGGGAAAGGCAAATAAACTCCAGGGCCGCCGAATGGCTAGACAAACGGTTCGGCGCGCTTTCGCAACTCCTCGAGACCGGTCTCGTTGGGGTTTCGGGGTTTGCCGGGGTGAATGACCGCCACCTGGCAGCTTTCGGACGCTTGGACGAGCTGCGCATACGTTCCGGCCTCGATATCCGCAATGTACGCCTGTTTGTTCCGGTCGTACTTGAACATGCGGTCGTTGATCTTGATGCACTCGTTGCAACTCGAGCATCGGGGCGTCTCGATGTAGGGATCGTCGGAACGCTTCGTTTCCGCCTGCCCGGCAGGCGCGAGTGACACGGCGTCTGGCGCCAACCCGGGGGCCGGAGAGATTTCACCGGCGGTTGCTTGCTCGGCTGTTCGAACTTCCGTTCCACTCTGCGCTCGTTTTTCCCACGCCTCTCGTTCCTGAGCGACCAGGCGCTCGGCATGCGAGTTGTGGATACCACCCAGCTCCTGAAGGCTGCGCCAGTGGTCGCGGCAGCGCCGGGCCTCGCGGATCAGCTTTTTGACCACGATCACACGGTGCAGGTCGTTGTCGGTGTCGGCCAGGAGGACGTACGGCACCTTATCGGGGAGACCCTCGTGGTCCTTCGTCACGCAATCGGCAACGGGGATCATCGTGCCGTTCCACTTCTCCTTCGGAACTCTGGCGAAGAACCTGTCGTACCGGGGGTCGCAGGCGAGGAAGTCCACGAGTGTGAAGGCTACATCCGCAGAAGCGCGCTGCAGTGACTCCTCTTCGTAAACGAGATCATGGGCCGGCCAGTCGCGGTCGGCCTGCGGATTGAACTCCAGGGAAAAGCGTGACGCCCAGTCCGGTCCCGCCGACGGGTCGAACGTGAACACGGGAAACGCCCGCGACTCCAACGCTGCGGCCGAGGCGAGGTACGGGGGCAGGTCTCCCGTCGAACTCCCGGCTCCGGAGTAAATGCTGAAAAGCGCGGGCCCGTCGAAAGCCTGACCTCTGAGAATCTTGTCGCGAAGCCGGTAGAGGTGAGAACTCGTCGCCTGCAAGATGAACACGCCCCCGATTCCGATCGCCGCGTGGGCGATCTGCCTGGCGCGTGCGCCGGGGGATCCGTGACCGTTGGTGCCAAGCGGCGGCGCTACGAGGTCGTCGATCTGTACCAGTATCTTCATGGGCAGGTCGGCCGAGAGCACTTCCGTCAAGCTGACGCTTTCAGCCGCCGTCATCGCAATCGTGTCGATGTGGACCAGATAGTCCGGAAACTGTGCGAGCTCGGCCGGGCCAAACTCGTCCGCGCCGAAAGCCTCGAACATCGCATCGTGCACACCCTCACGGTAGCTCCCGTCGACCTCGAGTTCGGCGACGGCCATGGCCGTCGCGGTTTCGATCATGTGCGGGAGCCGCTCCCTATAGGCATCGAGCGCGTCAGCGCAGCTGCGAAAGAAAAAGGAGTAACCGGTGCGTTCGGTTTCAGCCCGGTCGGACGCTGCCGGAGCTGGGAAGAACGCCTGCGACTCGAGCGTCGAGAGCAACCGTTGGATCCGCGCGCGGCGCGAGTCGGAAAGTGCGACCATCGGTTTGGATGTGGTAAGAAGTCGCGACAGCGCCTCGAAGTCGAATTCGTCCGCAAAACCCCTGCCCACGCAAGCGCGAAGATGCTCCGGGGTGAGAGCGTCGGCGGAATTCGCATCGTCGGCCCTGAGGATTTCGGAGAGCTTGAGGATCAATCGATCGATGAGACCTCTCGTACGGCGGGCTTTCTTTTCCTGCACGGTTCTCCACGCGTGCGTGAACAAAACCGCGGGCAGATTCCGATCGCAACCAAAGACGTGTCCGTCGACCCGTAGCGATGCTCTCAGACGCGCAAGGCTCTCCTCGAGCAGCGAGTCACCCCCGTTCACCAACGATTGTTCGGCCTGATCCCAGAGCGTTGACAACGTTCTCCCAGCGCCAGCCGCGAGACCCTTGCGAATCTCGCACTCGAGACGCACCGCGTGGTGTCGCATTCTCTCGGCATCGACACCCTGAGCAACTTCTGAGAGCATGTCGTCGAACAGACCCGAAAGTGAGACGGCGAACGCCCCGTCCGCAGCGTCGTCGATGAGAACGAGCGGATAGTCGTATCGGATCGTGGTCAGGTCCCGAAACCGGGCCAGCATCGCGGGGCGGAAGCCGAGACCCTCGATCGAGCCCAACCCCGAACCGGACATTTTCCCGGTCAAGTAAAACGCAACGTGATCTCTGAGATCGGGTTCCATACGTCGGTCCTAACGTTTTCGGTGGTTTCGCATCCTCAATGGCGTTGTTCCAAGGCGCTCAAGCGTCGTGCGCCCCGGACCGCTCGTTCTCCTGCGGCCAAATCGTGAACTTGTCGAGTTCGGTGTCGAGACCCCTGCGGATCATCCCGGTTGTGCGCATATCCGTGTTCCTCCGGATGTCCTCATAGCAGGGAACCTTGGGATCGTGGTACAACACGCCCACGGGGATGACGTCGGACATCGACGCGATCTCTCTCGCGCGATGGATGTTCCCTGGGTCGTGCTCCAACTGGTTGTTGTAGACCGCAGAAAGCGACGGACTGATCTTGAGCGCGCGTTCATGGCGCAAAAGCAGGACTTTCTGCGGGTCGCGCAGCCACGGCTCAAAGGCTTTCGGCATGAACTCTGGGCACCGCTGCACGATCCGGATGAAGGAAAATCCCTTGTGACGGAAAGCCGCCAGCAGGATGTCGTAGAAGATCTCCGGGATCCAGTCCACCGCTTGCGCGACGAACGAAACGTTCGGAACGCCCAGAGTCACCGTCAGCGGTTGCAGAGGTTCCAGATACGCCCCCTGGGGTGTCGTGTTGGTCTTGAGACCCTTTGGCGAAGTCGGTGACGCCTGCATCTTGGTCAGGCCATAGACCTGGTTGTCGTGCACCATCACCGTCATGTTCATGTTGTAGCGCACGGCGTAAACCCAATGGGCCGCGCCGATGCTGAAACAATCGCCGTCGCCTGTGTTGACGAAGACGCTCAGATCGGGCCGGGCCATCCGGATGCCTTCGGCTACGGGCAATGCGCGACCGTGAAGGCCGTGAAAACCGTACGTGTTCATGTAGTGGGGGAGGCGGCTGGAACAGCCGATTCCCGAGACGAACACGGTTTTCTCAGGGCGCAGCCCCTCATCACGGCAGAGACGCTGGACGGCCGCGAGAATCGCGTGGTCGCCGCAACCTGTGCACCACCGCGGCACGCCCTTTTGAAAATCTTCGATCTGCGCGTGGTCGTTGTGAATCCGGAGCAAAGAATCTGTCGCGGAATTCTCCATGACTGACCTCTCGTTCATTGTCGTCCCAATCTCTCGAGGATCGCCCGGCGGACCCTGCACGGTTTGATGGGCTGGCCGCGCACCTCGCTCCAGCAGTCGACGTCGACGAGGTAGCGCGCTCGGAGGAGCATCGCGAGGGCCGAGTAGCGCCGATTCGTCTCGTCGATGAGCTCGTCATCCTCGCTGTCGCACCAGTTGCCCTCGACCGTCATGACCGTCTTGAACCGATTCATGATCTCCTTGATTCCGGGCGGCAACGGCTGCAGAAACCTGAGGTGCATCGAGGAAACGCCTTGTCCTTCGGCGCGAAGGCGCTCGACGGCTTCTTCGATGGCGCCTTTCGTGCTTCCCCAGCCGATGACCAGGAGGTCGCCGCTCTCGCCCCCGAAGACCGACGGGGGTTTGAGCGTTTTTTGAAAGGCGGCCAGCTTGAGACTCCTCGCACGGATGCCCTGTTGGTTGATCTCGGGATCGTAGGCGACGCGGCTGCTTGTGTCGTGGGCGAGCCCCGTCAAGGTGTGCATCCCGCCGGGCTGCCCGGGGAGAAAACGCCGCGAGAGACCGGTTTTCGGATCCCACCCGTATGGTCTGAACCCTTCAGGAACCGCACTTTGGTCGACCGGCGGGGCCACCCATGCGTCGTCGAACTGGGGTCTCGGGAACGGAGTCTGAGCGGTCGCGAGGCTGGCGTCCGAGAGAACGACGACAACCATGTTGAATGTCTCGGCAATCTTGCGTGCAGCGATAACCGAATAGAAACAGTCTTCGATCGTACTCGGGGCGAACACGATCTTTGGTGCGTCACCGTGGCTGCCGAAGATCGTTGCCAGGAGATCTCCCTGTTCGGCCTTTGTCGGCTGACCCGTGCTGGGCCCGCCCCGCTGGACGTTCACGACCACGAGAGGAATCTCGCCCATCACTGCGAGCCCGAGCCCTTCTTGTTTGAGCGAGTAACCGGGGCCGGACGTAATTGTCACGGCACACTTTCCCGCGTACGAGGCGCCGATCGCGAAGGCGCACGCCGCAATCTCGTCCTCGGCCTGGTGGACGACACCGCCCACACGCTCGAAGATTTCGCTCAAGTAGTGCGACGCCGACGTGGCAGGAGTGATCGGATACATGGCGCAGATCTCCATGCCCGACGCCAGGATCCCGAGCGCCAGCGCCGTGTTTCCGTTGATGATGACCTGAGGCTCTGAGGGGCGACCGGCCGGAATGCGGAACTTAGAGTCCAGGTGTTGCTCGGCCCAATCGAAGCCGGCCTCGAGCAGATTGATGTTGGCCCGCACGACGGTCGAAGTCTTCTTGCGGAACGTGAGCGCGACCTGTTCTCTCGCCAGTTGCTTATCCATGCTGTAGATGCTGCACAGCATCCCGAGGACGAACATGTTCTTTCCGCGCCGCGTGTCGGGGACGATCTTGAGACACTCCTGCTCCATCGGGATCTCGTACAACCGGTAGCCGCCAGCGACCAACGCGTCGACCGTTTCCGCGTACGACTTCGCGATCTGCGGGTTGGGGTCACTCCGCCACAAGCTCTCGAGGAGGATGATGCAGCCGGGCTTGAGTTCTCCCGCCCGGACACGGCCGAGGAGCACCTCTTCGTTGAACGCCACGACGAGATCCGCTTCGTCGCCGCCGTTGCTGACACGGCGAGACCCCAACCGAATGCGGATGCCGCTCGCGCCGGCGATGCTGCGGGCGGGCGGTTGGATCTCGGCGGGAATGATCTCGACCGTCCAGACCCCGTTGCCCGTCCTCGCGGCGATTCCGCCAAACGACTGGCCGCATCGCTGCGCGCCTTCTCCCGAATCGGAGATCACGTCGACGACGTGTTCCGAAACGGTTGTGACGGTCTTCTCGCCGCCGGGGGAATCAGCCCCCGGTGCCTTTGCCGTAGAATCGCGTGTCGATGTGATGCTCATTGTCGTTCGAAAAACCTTTCTGTTGCCGCTG
>Ga0315274_10013489_pt1 | contig 11630 bp, 8 predicted proteins | sample YL17G02_20_MG_FD_203700 | JGI IMG/M metagenome (GOLD analysis project Ga0315274, IMG submission 203700) | Sediment microbial communities from Yellowstone Lake, YNP, Wyoming, USA - YL17G02_20 | ecosystem: Environmental > Aquatic > Freshwater > Lake > Sediment | place: USA: Wyoming | collected...
ACCGGCTTCATGGCGTGGGCAAAGCCCAACCCCTGCAACCTCTCATAGTTGTAACTGGCATGCAGGAACATCAACCAGCGCACCCAGGCCCCATACAGCACCCGACGGGGAACGCGCGCTGCCGCGCCGGGCTGTGGTTCACCCCGAAACGGCGATCTCTCCACCCGTCCCACGGCCAGCCACGCGGCTGCGCCGCCCAAGAGCGCGATCACCAGGAGAGGCAGGTCCAGGTAGGCAGCGGACACAAAACCCAGGATAAAGTACGGGAACAACCGGGCTTTGCCCAGGCTACGCAGGAGGAGCCCAAGCCCAGCCGCTGGTAGCATGCCGCCCACGACCGACAGGGCGGAGAGGAAGCGAGCTGGGATGAGGGCCAACACCCGATCCAGGCCCCATTGGCCATAGTAGACGATGACGAACGTGGGCAGGGCGTACATCAGCAGGAGCAATGCCTGCCCGGCCCAAAGGTTCACCGCCGCCACGCCCCGCACGTCCCCTCGCTCGGCGCGGAGATCGGCCCACCGGACCAGGACAGAGCCAAAGGTCATTCTCACGAACCAGAGGAACCCGCCTAGCACGCCCAATGGGACGCCAAAGGCCGCCAACGCCGGACCCACGTCCAGGCCCGAGATCAGGGCTAGAGCAGTGCCGATGTAGCCTGCGGCGACCAGGTCGCTGGGTAGCGTGCCGCCGGTGGAGATGAAACCCAGGTGCACCGCATTCAGCGCTGCGCCAAAGGCCATGCCACGGTGCACGTCCCCCAGGATCAGACCGACGATCGTGCCGCCGATGAGAGGACGATACAAGGTGAAATAGCCCACGCCGAACGGCCAGACGCTCATAGCGAGATAGGCGGCGATGGCGATCAGGAGAGCTTGAACCCACGTGACGTGCACGATCTGGCACCCTTTCGAGTCAGTCTCACCAATCTCCCTGTTGGGCCTCGTCAGACAGGGTCGGGGCTGTTTTCACCACAAAGGTACGAAGGGCACAAAGGCCAAAGCGAATGAGCGTATCTGGACGTCAGCGTATCCACTGAGCCAGCTACTCGAACACGTAAACAGCCATGTCCCGGTTGCCAGTCTGGTTGAGCAGAGGCTATCTCTGGTTCGATTGTAGCACAGAATAGCGTTCAGTTCAATCATGAACCCAATTCACCGCTTGCCGCGTTCAGTTGTTAGGGTCATGCGGCAGGGGCTTCCCACTCGCGTGATCTGCGTTTTCTTGCGCAAAGCGGAGCGATCAAGTACAATACGAGTAAGCAGGAAACTATCTGTCCTGGTGTATTGTCTTGCAAAACCCGTGATTCGATCTGGACAGGTTGGGTGGGGAGACAAGGACAGCGCATGAGGGACAAGACCATCTACACCACTAAAGAGGTGGCAGGCCTGGCCGCGCAGTATGGACGGTCTGTGACACAGGAATACATCAGGAGGTTGTGCAAAACCGGCAGGATCCAGGCCGTACGGCCATCCAGAGATTGGCTGATCACGGCGAGCGAGGCCATGCGCTGGCTGGCAAGCTGGTTGAAGGGTTGAGCTCCCCTGGGTGGAAGGCGTAGGAAAAGCGTATGGAAATCGTCCGGCATGCCAAGCGAGATTGTGATATAGTAGGTGATAACAATCTTCTCCTCCTTTTTGCAGGAGCCAGAGCATGGGCAACTCTGGCTCTTGTCGATCCAGGGCCATTCGAATCGGCCTCTGGGATTCTTGCGCTGCAAACGGTGCAGCACCGAAGAATGACAGGCCAATGACTATGCAGCAGCCACATTCCTCAGGCTGATATGGATTGACATGTCTGCACACGGATTCCATGAGCGTTGGTTCATCCTGTATGCCTTGGTCTTGGGGATACTGGGGGTCCTCGCCCTGGCGTATCTCTTTGTGTACCAGACCACGGCGGTCGATCTGTTCACCCTCCTCCTGTTCACCGTAACGGCGGTGATCGTCTCTTCCTTCCAGGTGCCCATCTATCGGACAGCAGCCCGGTCCCTGCTGCGAAGATCCTCCACTCTGGCGGCGTTGGGCGATGTGGAGTTGGGCATGGAAGGGGCGATCTTGCTCGGCTTCATGCTGGCGGCAGGGCCGTCACTGGGCGGCTGGGTGGCGTTCATCACCGGGCTGGTCACGTCGGTGCTGTCCAGGCCCCGTGCCAGCACTGCGCCCTGTGCAGGACAGGCCACGTCCGCAAGCAAAACGTCGCCTAGCCGAGCGAGTGGTGCCCATTCGGCGGCGCCGCGTTCGGCGATGACAGATGGCAGCTGGGACAGAACCCACGCTTATCGCCTACCTGGCCCGTGGGTTGACCATGTGGCTTCAGCTCTGCTCAACGGAGGGCGAAATGTCCTGGCCATCGGAGCAGCCTGGTGGGCCTATCACGGCATGGGCGGAACTCTGCGCCCTTTTTCCGTGAACACGACCTTGGCCCTGGCCCTGATCGTCATGTGCATCGTCTATGCGCTGGTCCGTCGGTTGGCCGCATGGCTGGCGCTGGTGTTGCTCCATGTGCCTCCATGGCAGGGGATAGAGAGTTTTCTCGCACCCGGACCGCTGGCGGTGGAGCTTCTTCCCCTGCCGGTCGCGTTCCTGGTCTCGGCTACGTACGCCGGGCTGGGCTGGTCTTGCTTTCTGATGCTGGCCCTGGTGTTCATCGGCATGGGCGCGGTGGTGTGGCAGATGATGGAGACGATCTGGAACGGGCGCGAACAGGTCGACATGCTAAAGCTGCGACAGGAGGTGAGCCAGGGCGCCGCCGGTGCTGTGCACGATGTCGATGCTCTATGTGCGCTGGCGTATCGGTTTTGTGACGAGGCGGCGGCCCCGGCCAAGTTCGAGATTGGCCTCTATAACCGCACGCTGACCCTGGTCTACATTCGCCTGGCCGTCGAGAACGGCTCCAGCCTGCCCCCCATGAGCATTCCACAGACACCCCTGTGGACATGGCTGAGCGAGCTCAAAGAAGGGGTGCTCGCTGAGACAGAGGCCGAGATCGCGGCCCTGCCATTCGACTTGCCGCCGCTCGGACCGGGGCAGCTTCCTCGTGCGGCGATATTCGCTCCCCTGTTCTCGGCCCAGCAACAAGACCAGCCCTTACCAGCCGAACCAGCGACTTTGTCAGTCAGTGTGCCTGGACCAGAGGAGGCCACGCCACGGCCCATCGGGGCGATCGTCCTCCAATCGCCTATTTCTAACGGCCTGGATGCCCGCGCTTTGGCGTACGTACAGGTGATCGCCGAGCAGATCGGATTGGCTATTGGGAGGGTGCAGTCTGCGCTGGCGGAGTGAGGGGAGAAGAGTGGAAGGATGGAAAATGGAGGGATGGAAGGCTGGCAGGTCAGAGGACTGCCAGCCTTTTCGTTTTCGGGCACAAGGCCCTATGCTACGGCACGGTCGATGGGCACGGGCGCAAGGCCCTGGGCTACGGTGCTATGCCTTGTCAAAGTCTTTGCTGCCCCGGTGACGGCGCATGGCAGCATGGGTAGCTGCCTTGGCCGCTGGAGCAGCAGCAGCCACCTCGTGCAGCACACGTTCGCTGTCGGCGAGTGCACGGCGGGCTTCGCTGTCCTCGCCTAACAGGGCCGCATATTCGCGCATTGCACCCAGACGCTCCTTGCTCTGTTGCTGGGCATCACCAGGGCTACGGGTTGCTGCCCTAGAGGTGGCCAGGACACCGGCGGCCTGCATATGGTCCAACACCCGCCGGACGATGGGCCTGACCGCGCCGGCCACCGGTGTCCACTGCCCGATGCCCTGGTAGCGCAAGGTCACGTCATTCAGGGGCATGGTCAGCTTGCTGCCCGCAGGGGTGACGTAGCTCAGGATACCACCTAAAGGAAGCCTGGAACCGGAGGGCTGGGGCGGCAATAGCAGGCGAATGACGACCTCTAACGTGGTGGCGAGTGGGATGTCTCCCAGCGACACAGTGTGGGCTCGCACCGGGTATGCAGCAGACAGGGTCTGCACTGCGGTGTTGACGGGCAGGCGCAGGTCAACGGCCATATCGCGCGCGGCCAGCGAGGCTACCTCACCCAACTCGCCGGTGAGATAGGCAGCGATGCGGTTCGCATCGGCAATGTGGTAGAATCGCCCGCCGCCATCGATGGCAATCTCGGCCATCAGCGCTTCATTGTAATCCTGGCCCACACCCAGGGTGGACACCGTGATTGCGCGGGCACGGGCGTCTATGGCCCGGCGGCCGATGGCCTCGATCTCGGTCTCGCCGACGTTGGCCTGGCCGTCACTGACCAGCAGCACCAGGTTGGTTGCGCCAGCGCTGGTCCAAACCTGCTGGATGCCCAGTTCTAGACCGCCACACAGGGCTGTCTGGCCCCCAGCCTGGATCTCTTGCAGCGAGCTGGCGATCACGCGCCGAAAGCTAGCATCGACCCGGCGACACGAGAGCGGACACTGCACATCGGTGGCAAAGGTAACCAGTGAGAACAGGTCCCCATCCTGCAAGCGCTGCGTCGCCTGATGCACCGCTTCAGTGGCCGCGGCAACCTTGGCCCCGCGCATCGAGCCCGATGTGTCGAGCACGGCTACAAAATGCAGAGGCCCACGGCCCGAGCCTGCTGGCGCCTGTTCGGCGGGCGGAACTGCGGCTGGAGTTTCGATGGTGAGTACTAGATGTCGCTCCACGGGCTGATCGCAGGGAGCAGCGATCTGATCCAGCTCCAACTGGGCACGGATGTAGGAATCGGGTCCTCCGCTCCAGGGATCAGCAGGTGGAAAAGCCAGTTCACCTCCACATTGCACACAAACCTTGGCACCCTGTGGTTCGTCCTGCAGAGTTCCACAGTATTTGCACCTCATGAGCCTGGCCACAAGATCCTCCTCTCTCGGTGCGATGGCCTCCCCGTCGTACGTGAGTCTGCATCTTTGTACACGGACCCATTCGATTGTAACACGTATGGCCTCCATACGTCAATGGGCAATCCTCTCGGCCTCTCGGTGTACGGTTGCACCCCTACTTGTCAAAAGGATGACGGTAGCCTATACTATCCTTATGGAAAGGAACGCCATCCGGGACATATCACTGGTTCGGCTATTCGGCTTGTGGCCGGACGGGTCAACGAAAAGCTCACGGATGTTACACAGGTTCAACACCTACCCTGACCGGCGACGTCGAATCGTCAAAGGCAGCTGTGACGCTCGGGGTCGGCAGAGAACCTGAGGAAGGCTCAGATCAGCTAAGGGAGGTCAAACGTGGCACACCGTAACTTTTCCATGATCGAGTATTTCAACCGCCGCGCAGCAAACTGGCAACCCCTCCTCTCTTTTCGGGGGCAGACGAGAGAAGAGTGGACGGAATGGCGTGGGCATGCTCTGGCCAAGTACATGGAGTTGCTGGGTGAGTTTCCAAAGCCAGTTGACCTGGCGGCAGAGGTGATCTATTCCATCCAGGAAGATGGGCTGATCCGGGAGCGGGTGATCTTTGACTCTGAGGAGTTTATGTCCGTACCATGTGTGGTGCTGAGACCAGCAGACATGCCGGCCGACAAGAGTGCGCGGGCCATTGTCTGCAGCCATGGGCACGGCCCCTTTGGAAAAGAGCCAGTCGCTGGCAACGCCACTACCCCTGAGCTGCGGGCCAACATCGAGCAGCATCATTACAACTATGGGGAAGAAATGGCGCGGCGCGGCTTTTTGACCATCAGCCCGGACTTGCGCGTGTTTGGCGAGCGATCAGACGGGAACGACCCTTACCCCGGCCGGGACAAGTGCAACGTGCACTTTGTCCGGGGTGCGATCATGGGTATCTATACACTGACCCTCAACATATGGGACATGAGGTGCTGCGTTGATTACCTGCAGACTCGCCCGGAAGTGGACCCAGAGCGGATCGGCATGATGGGCCTCTCTCAGGGAGGGACAATGACCACCTTTACGACGGCTGCCGAGCCACGGATCCAGGCAGCGGATATCATCGGGTATGTCAACCCGTGGGTGGAGTTTGGCATCAAGAGGGCCAACTTTTGTGGCTCGCAGATCGTGCCGGACATCTGGAAATACATGGACACGCACGATATCGCCGGACTGATCGCTCCGCGCCCTTTGCTGATCGAGATGGGCATACACGATACCTGCTTTCCGATCGAAGACACGCTCAAAGGGTTTCACGGAGTGCAGCGCATCTACCGAGCCGCCGGCTGTGAGGACCGGCTGTGGGCAGACATCCATCCTGGCGAGCATGCATTCGCGGCCAACAAGGCGTACGAGTTTTTCGACCGCTACCTGTAGCCATTGTTCGCTGTTTCGCCAGCGGGCCCAAAAGGTGCGAATGTCCAGATCGAGGAATCTTGCCACGCACCCATGCGAAGATAGGGTGACGTTGACCATGGGCGTTTCTGCCGTGCTGAGGCAAAGGATGGAGTACCGCTGCATGCCGCCAGCGCAGCAGGGCGACAGGCACAAGGCCCTATGCTACAAGGTGGCTATGGGGATCGGGCTGCTGATCCTGTACACCTGGCTCGCCCTGGGTTCGGGGACCTTGCTGATCCATGCCGATGGGCCACAGGGAAAGCCCTCTGAAACAGGGCGCGGCCCCACAATTGCGCAGGGTGGCGGGACCGAACCGGCGGCCGGCTTGGTCGACTTGGCGGCGGTCAACAACCGTGAACCGATGTTGGGGCTGCACCAGTACCTCTCGCCTCGTCTGAATCGCCCAGCAGGACGGAATCTGCTTTCGCTGTCCGCGCTGGGGCAGGCTTTGTGTTTCACGGCCGGTGACGATGGCCCTGATTTCTCCGCTGCCGACCTGGCACATTACACGCCGCCCGCACCCAGGCCAAACTCCAAGATCACCCCGCCGGTGTGGACCCAGTATCCGGGTCTGCTCCAGGACTGGCCCCTTGACACACATAGCTACCCGACCGAGACCATCACCTATCTGGCAGAACACGAGGTCCATTACGGCGACCGGCAGTCGGCATACCTGGCCCTCACTTTTGACTGTGAGAACGAGACAGGGGCTACGCGCAAGATTCTGGAAACCCTACGCAACGAGAACACCCACGCCACCTTTTTCCTGACGGGCCGGTATGCGTACATGTGGCCCGAGGTCGCGCGCCAGATCGTAGAGGGCGGACACGAGATCGGCAACCATAGTTTTTTCCATCCCCTGTTCACCAGCATATCTCCCCTCACGGCAACTAGGGAGATAACGTATACTGAGGCGGCAATTGCCCGGGCAGTTGGATCAGAGGTTCCCATGCGCTTTTTCCGTTTTCCCTACGCCGGGCGAAACAACGCCACGCGCGTACACGCCGCGGCACTGGGATACCAGTCGGCATTCTGGGACCTCGACGCACGGGGATGGGAACCGGGCAAGACACCAGAGGACGTAGTGGCCTACATGCGACGAACAGCCCACAGTGGGGGCATTGTCATTATGCACTGTCACTCGTGGAATGACGCCTACGCCCTGGCCGGTGTCATCCAGGCGATCCGGGACAAAGGGCTCACCCCGGGCACCCTGTCGGACGTGCTCACCGAAGCGGATCGCGCTGTACCCGGATATCCGCCAGGCAGGCGGTGAGGAAAACAAGGCATTACCGACGCACCGTTCGATGGCTGACGGACACAAGGCCTTCAGCCGTAGAGAGGTCATGTGTCGCCGCCAGCCAGAAATTGGACGTCAAACGAGCAGCCGGCGATGCCGGACAAGGTGCGCTGGATTGGCGTCCTCCAGCGTGTGGAGAGCCATTCGGCCGCGTACTCGTCCCGAACCCGTATCGAGAGCAAGCCCTCTTGCACGTCTTCGACCGCGGACCCCTGCAACCACATGTCAAACGTGGCATGTGTCATCTGCATACGCAACTCTGCCAAGACACGTGCCCAGGCTACCTGAGCGTCCAGGCCTGTCCCAGGCAGGATGATCCGGTCGGCAGCCTGCCCATCCAACCGATCCGTGGTATGGAGGTGGTCCGCGTGCTCGCCGCCCGGCACAATGTCCATGTCCTGGCAGGCGCGACCCGAGCCTGCCATCCAGGCAGCCCACACGTGTCGCGCTCGCTCGAGGTCAGCCAACGAAGGACGAGCCCAGTTGCCTTGCACAGAGCTGATCCACATCGCTGCCGGGTCGCGCGGGTTCCGCGCCGGCAACCACTGCATTTGTTGCCAGAGCAAATGCAACGGATGCTTTTCGATCATGACATCGACCACGGCTGGTGCGATGCCCAAACAACAGCACATGGAACGAAGGGAAGCCACATTAGGAGGCTGGCTGGCCACAAGATCTTCCACTGCTAACTTGGTTTCTGTTGTTTCTTGTTCTTGTTCGGGTTGTGTGGCACATGCACCCTGATTGTGGCTCACAAGCAGGGTGGTTGTGGAACACAAGCAGGGTGCATGTGAGCCACGATCACCGTTTTCGTGGTGATCGGCTGGCTGATCGATGCCTGAGGCTGAAAACTCTGGTTGTGGCTCACGCTCACCCTTTTGTGGACGCACAGTCTTGACTGGTCGGCCTCCCCTCCTGGCCCGTCGTTCTGCCCAGATGCTGGTGAGGGAATGGTGCCTGTCGAGGGCCTTGCGCACCTGGATGACCCAAGCCTGCCAGTTCTTGCTGGTCTCAGTGGCGGCAATGTCATCCAGGCGGCAGTAGATGCGCTCCTTGAGCTCAGGGGTGAGGGGCGGGGGCTCGAGGATGTAGTACTCGTTGCTGGTCAGATGGTTGCCTGGCTCGATGTAGAGCAGCTCACAGACCTCGAGCAGGCGGTTGCCACGGATAATGAGGTCTACACCACATTGAAGATACTCGGCTTGGGTGCGCAGGCTACCCCAACTGCTCTCTGTTTCGCGGTTGGCCATGGATAGATAAACGGAATAGAGGAAAAAAGCGTCGCCAACGCGCAAGATGGGCAACCATTCGCGGGCTACCACATTGTCGGTGGTGTATTGGTTGGGCTTGCGCCGGTCACGGATGACGATGGTGCGCTCGGCGTCCAGGACAGCGTCGGCAACGCCGTCCTGGATGGCTGATGGAGCCTGCTGAGCAGGAGCCTCGTAGAGCACGAGTTGTGTGCGTTCGTCAGCCATTCTGTTGGTCCTTCTGGCCCTTGACACATGAGAATTGTTGTGCTATGCTAGATGGTGAAGAGCGCTGCTGCAGGAGCCGAGGATCGGGCATGCCTGGATCCCCAGAGGTACCTTTCATTGGGACTGCTGCTCTTCACTTGGGCCGATTGAGGGGGCCAGCCTCAATCGGCCGTTTTCTTGCCTACTTGCGAGCGAGTTCCTGCAAGATATAAAATTTCAAACTTTCAAAGTTCTGAAAGTTGGAAAGTCCGTCTCGGTCATCTGTGACCACGTTGAGCAGGTCGATGGCTAACCCGGCGATGTCACTGCGGTCTACTTTGAACTGCTTGCGCCATGCATGGTGCAGATCGGTCAGGGCTTCCTCTTGTTCTTCGGTCAGATAGAGGGTAACCTGTTTGCGCTCCTTGGAGCTGCGGGGCCGTCCGGAGCGCGTAGCGCGGACGCGTTTCTCGGTATCGTACAGGTCGGCAAAGGTTCCTCGTTGAGGTTGGGGCATCTAGGGTCTCCAGGTTCAGCGGAATGACGGGCGTGCATAGTGTATCGCGCCACGATCCGCATCAGTCATTGCCCAGCTCTTCGATCGCCTGTTGAATCAACTCCAGGCCAATCCGGTTTGCGTTTCTGAGCAGGGCCAATGGCAGCACGTTCAAGCCCAGGGTACACACATCCCTGGGCATGCCATGGGAATAGTCGTAGATCTCCTGGATGGCATCGTCGGTGAAGAGTGGTTCGGTGCGCCCGGCGACCATCACCCGGAAGTTGATCATGTCGCGCGTATCCTGCAGGTCCAGGGGTTCGATGGCCGAACGGGTGGCAATGCGAGAGCGCAGTGCCTTTTTGAGCCTGAGCTTGTTGCGCAGCTCGTTTTGGCCGATCAAGATGATCTGGATCAGCTTCTGCGAGTTTGACTCAAAGTTGAGCAACTGGCGGATCAGCTCGAACTGCTGTCCAACCAGGGCCTGGGCCTCATCGATGATCAGCACGTCGTTTTTGCCTTGTTTCCACACGTCGATCAGGTGAGCGTTCAGCCACTCGATCTGCGTGTACTTGCTCCGCTTGGGCGGCAGACTGAACTCGCTGCAGATGGCTTTCAGGAACTGGAACTCGGAGGGAAAGATGGGCATCGGCAGATAGGCAGCTTCAAATCCTGGATCGTCGTTGTAGATCTGGTAGATGCGGCGGGCGATCGTGGTCTTGCCCACGCCCACGTCGCCATATACCACCGACAGTCCCTGACGCGTCTCAGCGGTGTAGGTGATCTTGGCCAGCGCTGTCTTGTGTTGGGTGGAAAGGAAGAAGAACCGGGGATCGGGTGACAGCGAAAAGGGCGGCTCGGCGAGGCCCAAGGGGCTGAGGTTCAGCATGGTTTCTCCTGGTTTAGACACTATACAGTTCGTACGAGACGTGGAACTGCCTGCACAGTCCAGACATGAGCGCTCAATCGAGGGGCATGGTTTCAGGCTCCATGCGGTGCACCCGCCCACCTATGCGACATGTACCAATTATACCACTATAGTGTTGAAATTGCAAGTACCTTTTGATGATTGTAGCTCAACTTGACCGTAAATAGGGAATGGCAGTACCTACTGAGGCACTACATGTGGCTATACCTTGTGGTACGAGGGGATGGAGCTTCTATTCCTAGTGGACGAGCCAGGCAGGCGGAAAGCGGTGAGAATGCGAAAAGGTGAGGCCAAGGGATTTTGAGCCTGTCAGACAAAATGGCTCGATGAAACGCGCGTTGTCTGACAACGGCGTGTTATCGCATGATCGAGTGGGAACGCCGTTATCGCGTTGCAGCAGATCCCCGACCCGGGGGATGCTTTTGTGACGGGCAAGAGGGCTGATGCGGCCGGTTGGAGACGGATCGAGGTACCCGTCCGGCGAAAGAGAGCCTATCGCTATGTGGTGGGTGTGGAGACGAACTGTCCGTCTTGCATGAGCAGCACATCCATCCGCCCGTCTGCACCGGGACGGCGGGCGCGCTCGATCAGCGAGTCCTGGAACCCGGAGCGCGTGGCGATGACAAACCACTCCCGGCGCTCGTCGCGGTGCCAGGGGACCTGGTGGGCCTTGTTGTACAGGCCCTTGAGGACGTCCAATCCGACAGGGCTCTGCGACCATTTGCACTCGCCAAAGAGGATGTCGTGGGTGGCATTGTTCAGGCCGACGATGTCGATCTCGGTGTGCTTGTCCCACCAACTGCCGAGTCTGTGGAGCTCGAAAGGAAGCTGGCCCTGGTCGTGCATGTGCCAGAGCCAGTCGCGGACGCAATCTTCGAAGGCCAGGCTCACGTACTGATCAAAGGTCTGGCGGATGTCGGCGCGGGCAATGGCCGGCCGGCCGCTCTCCAGCTCGCTCTGGTAGGGATAAACGTAGCGGAACCAGAAGTCGAAAAAGTGGTCGCCGATGTAGTATAGAGAGCGGCGACTGCGCCGGGGATCGGCGGTAACCGGTATGCGCTTATCCAGCACTTCCAGGTCGAGCAGCATGCGAGTGTAGGAACTGAGATAGTTTGTGGATAGGCCGAGCTTGCCGGCGATGTGCATCTGTTGGCGGTTGCCGGCGGCGATGACCTGCAGGATCGAGAAA
>Ga0315274_10013490_pt1 | contig 11630 bp, 29 predicted proteins | sample YL17G02_20_MG_FD_203700 | JGI IMG/M metagenome (GOLD analysis project Ga0315274, IMG submission 203700) | Sediment microbial communities from Yellowstone Lake, YNP, Wyoming, USA - YL17G02_20 | ecosystem: Environmental > Aquatic > Freshwater > Lake > Sediment | place: USA: Wyoming | collected...
CTGGATTTTTGTTCAGGTCGTTATCGGTAGCACTGTCGGCTATGCGATCTTGACGAAAAAATCCGGTTAAAATCTTAGGAAAAAGGAGATTTAAAAATGGGCAGACTGAAAGGTTTTTTGGTTACGGCGATTGTCGTTCTTGTGATCGTCGCTATCGCGTATCGGGTCAATTTTCTGAGGAACATCGTCTTTGGTTCCTGAGAAAATGACGGGCTTTAGGAAAGGATAGGAGAAAAGTTATGTGGTATCCAAAGGAAAAAATCACACTTGCGGGAGGGCTTCCCTTGCCTCAGGGGTCGATCATTACTTATACCAATATTTTCCCGTTGGACGGGTGCGGTTGGTATAAGATTCGGCTTCACCTTGAGGCGGCTATCGCGGCGATTGTCGGGCCTTATGGCGATATGCTCTATCGCTGGATCAAAGGCGTTACCGTCCGGACCTCCAGGGGCGAGGTTTTAGTCAATAATGTTCCGGGTATGGCGCTCTATAGATTGAACGCTTATCTGGACCATACGGCTCCTTATCACATTCAGCCGCTGGCTGCGGGTAGTGCCTATATTGACGCGATTCTTGACATTCCCTTCGTGTTCCCGTTTTTGAACAGACAAGAGGACACGATTTTCGAGTCTGGAAGATATTCGAACCTGGAAGTTCAAATCACAACCGGGACGATTGCGGACTTGTCGGCGGCGGGAGCGGTCAACTTCACGGCTCCGGGTGTTACCGTTTGCATCGAGCTGATCCGCACTATGTCGGCCCTGGTCGATGACGGGACAAGCAAGCCTTTTGCGCTTCCCTATATTTCGACCTATCCCCTCATCCATGCCGTTGCTCCGCTCAATTTCTGGGATCTCGAAAGTTCGCTTGACCTGGGGCTTTTTGGTTTCTTCATTTATAATCATGACGCGATTAATCAGCCGTTCTGCTGTGCAGTCGCGGGAGGCGATAGGCCCATTCTGATTAACTTTCGGGATACGGTGAGAACGTGGATGTCGAACGTCAACGTTTCGAGCTTCCAGTCCGAAAGACAGCGGCTCCTTCCCTTCAACCGCTATGATACCGTTGCGGTTGGAACGGCTGTTCCTACTACCGATATCGGGATGTATCCTCATTTGTTCGTTACGAACGGCTCGATCAACGAGGTCTATCCTACCGGGAAAAAGAATTTTATCCGGCTCGACTTCACGAACGCGACGGCGACGGACGAAGCGGATCTCTGCGTTTTCGGAATGAGGACTCTCCGGTAAGCGATTCCTCCTTTTAGTAGATTTTGGATAGATGGGAGGGTCTTAATGGGGGGAGATCCTCCCCTTCCCTCGTGAAAGGGCGAACATGAGCGCGACAAAAACGGTTGGTTTTGTAGTTCTGATCGGGGTTGGGATTTTTGGCGTTTACTATTTCCTGAATAAGAAGGTTGAAGCGGCTGAAACAAAAGCTGGCTCTCAGCTTGACGCTATATCGGCGGGGCTGAAGGGAACGGTTACGGGGATCGCGGCTTCGCTTGGCGCCGGGGTTAAGGCGTTGACGGGCGGGCTCACGAAAGCGGGGACGGCGGGGACGGCGACAACGGCGGCCGCAGCGGCTTCAAAGTTTGTTGGCCCTATGCAGCCGGCGGTGAGCGGAACGGGGTTTACCGGATCGGCGGGGGCCGTAGGGATCGGCGGGGCAATCCTTACCGGGGCCATGATAGTTTATGCGGCTTTTAATCGCTTGTTTCCTAAAGCGGATCCTGAGTGGGAAGCGATAGAACGAAGGTTGCAGCAAGCGAGAGAAAGTGGAGAGCCGATTTTATCAACGGTTTCAAAGGCTCAGTTAAAGGCTCCGGTGAGATAGGAGAAACTAAAATGGCAAAAAGACCGGGAGAACCGATTCCCAGAGTGATACCGGATCCAACTCCTCCGGGAACAAAAACGGTAAGGAAGTTTTTTACGGGATCGAACACGGGGAGAAGGGATATAGGCTGGCTTCCGGAATATCCTCCCAAAAAAATAAATTGGGAAAGTATCAATGCGGCTTATGGTCATGATGTTAAGTCTGTGGGGACCGTAAGCGTCTCCGTTAAAGCGGTAAAAAAGGCCAGTTTAAATAATAAAAAATATAATGTCGGCACTTCTACGGCAGCAGATCCAACGGTTAATCCCGTTCTTTATGGCGGGGGTGGCGGCGGGGTTATGGTAACACCGGAAAAAGAGTCTTTCCTTTCCTCTATCCCTTCGATTGTCTGGATCATCTTGGCTGTCGGCGGGGCGTGGTATGTTTTGAAAAGTTCCGGGAAACGCTAGGGGGATAAAATGGGAATTATCGTTCGCGGTATAAATCCAAGTCCGAGACTTCGGGAAGCTCCCCCCACCTTTCCGGGTAATCCTCCTCCTTCTAAATGGAAGCTTCCTCCTTTAGAAAAAGGTGTATATCGTCCTCCGGGGGGTTGGGATTATGATGAGTTAAACCGCCAAAATCCGATGATGACGCTTACGGCTGCGGAGATCTTGTCGCACACCAGTACTTCTAAAGATCAGGAGGATGAGGATGGCGCGAAAAAGCGATCTAGGGTCGAGGCAATAAAAGCGGCGAATAGGGCGAAAAGAAAGTCCTGGAAAAGCAAGGTAAACGCAACGGGAACGGTTCTTTCGACTTTAAATTCTTATCCTTCGGGGACGGTGGATTCGGGAAATGGGACGGGGTTTTCTTTTTCGGATATTCCTTCGATTGTCTGGATCATCTTGGCTGTCGGAATAGGGGTTTTTGCGATTAAAAGTGCCGGGAAGGGGAAAAGATAATGACGGGTTCAATAAGGTCAAGTCAAAGCGGACTTCCGGGGATGATTCGGAAAAAGAATCCGGGGACAAATAATTCCGGAACGGGTTCCATTTTAAATTCTATCCGAAGGGGCCAGCTGGCTCCGGGGGGAGATGTTCCGGACTCTTCCGTTAATCCGACTATTCAAAAAGCGGGGTCGTTATCCGGGACGATTAGAAAAGCGGTTCAAGAGAACCTTTCCGATAGCGCTCCGGTTACGGCGGGAAAGAAATTGTCTAGGGAAGATGAGGCTGTAACGGCTCCGGTTGCTTATGAAACGGGGGGAATTTTGGCAAGCTTAAAATCCGGGCTTTCAAGTTTCATGCCGTTGATCCTTGTAGTCGGGGCGGTCGTTGTCGGGATCGTTATAATTAAAAGCGCGGGGAATAAATAAAATGTTGCCTCAAAGTTTGGACTGGGGTTTTCTTTCGGAGAATGTCGGTAAGGTTGCCTTAGATGTTAAGTCAAAAATCGATGCTGAGAATAGACAAAAGTGGATTTTGATTGCAGCGGGAGCGGTTGGGGCGGCGGTTTTCGTTCTATTGTTTAGCGGTAAAGGGAGATAAAAAATGGCCGAAGAAAGACGGATAGACTGGGAAGGAATTGCTACGAGGGCTATGGATACGGCTATCGTCGTGATCGGGAACAAGCTCCAGGGTGTTGACACCCCGAAGCAAGGGGGAGGGGTTTCGGTTTCGCCGACTTCGGTTAATGTTTGGAGTTCCCAGAACATGATGCCCTGGATCTTGGGGGCTATGGCGATCGTTGCGGCGGTCCTGATCTTCAAGAAGTGATTTTTATGAACGTGATTTTTGATTGGTTAAAAGAGAAGTTTTATAAGGCTTTCGGCTGGAATAAGGGAAAGGTAGTTGAAGGGCCGAGAGTAGGCGAGACGATAGAATGGGGCATGGCTCCATTCCCTCCGGCTATAGGGGAAATGGCGAGCCATACGGCGGTTAGTTTAGGCAAGGCTATTGAAAAGGTTTTCGCCCCGATAAAATGGCTTCTTTTCGGAGTATCGGCGGTTTTGATCCTATGGGGGATTATGGGTTTACGACGAAGGGGATAATAAATGAACGGGCTCGAGATTTTTTTAAAGTTTTTGAATCTTCTGATAATTCCGGCGTTTTTTTATATTGTCAGGCTCGAAAAAAGGTTGTCAAGAATTGAAACGATTTTAGACCTTTGTATAGAAAAAAAGATAACTCTTTCGGAGCAATAAAAATGCCTTTTTTAGTTATCGGCTTGGGATGTTTGGCCTTGTTTTTTCTTGTTAAAAGCTTGGGGGCTGCGCCGACTCCGCCGGGAAAGCCGTCTTTGCCGACAGGGACGGCGAATGTTCCTTATGCCGATATAATTTTAATGAGTTCTAGGACTTGGGGTGTCCCTTCGGCGTTGATCCGGGCGGTTATCCGACAAGAATCTAATTTTGATCCAAACGCTGTAAGTGCGAAAAGCTGTTACGGGCTTATGCAGGTTAGATTGATAAAAGCTCAGGATTTCGGGCTTTTAAAGGACTGGCAAAATCCGACGGAATATGAGATTGCGAATCTTCTAAAGCCCCAAAATAATATCAATGCCGGGACACGGGAATTGTCCAGACTTTTGGGAAAGTATCCTTTTGATACGGCAATCCAAATGTATAACGTGGGCGAAGCCGGGTTCAATAAGGGATACCGGGCTCCGGATTATTTAACGAAGGTGAAGGGGTTCTACAATGACTATAAAATCTGAGCTTTTCATTCAACCTTATTCGGCCCTGATTCTTGCGGGGACTTCACAAGACCTTTTTACGATTACCGTGCCGGCGAAGGCGATTTTGAAGCTTAAAAAGTTTGGAAATTATACGGACACGCCTTTGGCCTGGACGGTGATAAATTGGGTAGTTTATCTTGATAATTTGCCTCTCTATCCTTTCAATGCAATTTTCGATCAATGGGCCTTTGGGACGGAAAGGCAGTTGGTTCAAGCGATAGAGGTTACGGGAGGGCATACGCTGAGGTTCCAGGCGAATAATCCAACTGCGGGGAATGTCCGGATGGGGATCTCCCTGGAATATGAGTTATCTTATCCTGAGCAATAATGAGACAGTTTTTGAGGGGGATCCTGAACTGGATCCAAAGGGAGCCGCCGGATCCTTCCGGGTCGGAAAACTTTGTTGAGACGACTTCGCAAACAATCCCGGCGGGAGCGGCGGTTGATCTTTTTACCGTAACGGTTCCGTCAAGGTGTTCGATGGAGCTCGTTGGTTTCGGAAACACTTGCGGAACGCTCCTGGCATGGAAGACCGTTTATTGGGAGATCTTGGTTGACGGGATCTCCGCTTATCCCAGGGGGACAAGGATTTTAGATCAAATCGGGTTTGAAACGGGAAGGCAACTCTTTCAAAAGGTCGTGGTTCCGGGGGGGCATACTTTAGTTGTGAGGGCCACGAATCCGACGGCGGCGGCTTGTGACATGGGCATGGCCCTGGAATATGTTTTAAATTATCCTAATTAAAATGGGCGTTCAAGTTGGAATGTTCGGGGAGAGCGTAGAGCGGACTACTACGCAAAGTGAGGAGTTTTTAGCTTCCGGGACATGGCATTTAACCTTCGGAGTAACTTGTGTTTGGGTTACTTTGTTGGGAGGAGGAGGGGGAGGGGCCGGGGGCCGGGGGGCCGTAAATGGAGGAGGAGGGGGAGGAGGAGCGGGGGAGTTTGTTTATAGACGCTCCGTTGTAGTCGGCGGAGATATAGTCGTTACGATAGGAACGGGAGGAGCCGGGGGAGCGGTGGGAAATAATGGCGTTGACGGCTTGCCGAGTTCGTTCGGCGCGCTAATTGCGGATCGTGGACTACGGGGAAGGTATGCGGCGGGAGGAGGAGCGGGGGGAGATGGCGGGGGCCTTTTACATGGAGATGGAGGAGCGGCGAATCAAGTAGGGTTTCCGGGAACGTCGGCTATTGTCCTATATGTTGGAGGTTCTGGGGGAGGAGGAGGAGGGAATAATACCGGATGGTTGGGAAGAAAAGGAGGAGATGGAGTTTTGTATCCGGGGGGATCCGGGGGCGGCGCTGATGGAGGAGGAGGAGGAGGGGGAACTCTTTACGGGCCTGGAGGAGATGGAGGAGCGGTAGGGGTAAACGGGACGGCGGCCGGAGCGAATACGGGAGCGGGAGGAGGAGCGGGAGGAGCGAGCGGCGGGATCGGAGGGGCGGGAGGAGCCGGATATTGTCTGGTTGAATGGATAGGAGTTTAGGACAATGACGCAAGTAGGAATTAGGGGGCCTGGTCAAAAAATGTGGTTATCCTTTTATGTTTTGGGATGGACCCATGATCCGGCGGATTCTACGGTTTATTATATCGGCGGGAGACAAGTTGCGCCGGGAACGGTTGTAAATATGCGAAAGGTTATTACGGGGATCGCGGGGAGAATCTTTGGAGCGGAAATTTCGACTTATGCCGGAACGGGGGCGGGATCGGCTGAGAATATTAGTTTATATATAAGGTTAAATAATATTACTGATTATTTAATCTCGACGGTTGGGCTAGCAGCGGCAGAAAGAAATTTTCAGAACTTTAGTTTGAATATCCCCATAATTGCTACAGATTTTTTTGAGATAAAAATTAGTTGTCCGGCATGGGTTACAAATCCGACGGGGGTTAATTATTGGGGATATGTTTATTTTGAGGTTTAAACGAATGATAAAATTCGATGAAACGTTTTGGCGGGATATAGTGATCGCGGTCTTGAGCGGACTGATTTTGATCCTCATTTTTAAAAAGGTTAAGGTATGAGCGGATCGTTCACGGACGAAGAAAGGCATTGCATGATGATAGGAGCCCTGGAAGTCCTTTGTCCTTTCAGGCCAAGATACAAAATGGATTTTTTGACGGCTGAATTTACGACGGCTAAAGAGTATCACTATTACCTGGGCGGGCGGGCAATAGGCTTGCCTTTTATGGTTCTCGAAATTATAGGCTTTATAAAGCTGGCAGCGGTCTTGTTTTAGGCCGGGAGCGGCTACAGGAGGGCCTACAAACGCAAAATAAGGGCTCCGGGGAGGGTTGGTCAAGCGGATCTCCCGGACGTAGCAGCGACGAAAGGAGGAGCTTTTCGTTTTTGTCGAAAAAACGGGGCTCTGGGATCGTCCAGGTTGAACGATCTCGCCGGCGGGAGGGTTAACCTACCGGGAAAAATAGTGCTTGACAAGAACTATTATACTATTATATACATCGAAGCATGAAGGGGCGAAGAAGATGACAACGCTTTTCGTAATCCTTTTCTCGCTCTTGTCGTCTCCGGGGATCAATCAAGGCCCTATCCTTCGGAAGATTTCAAAAGATCAGCTGAAAGACCCGAAGAAAATTGTTTATGTTGTAACACAAGTTTCAAGGCATCAGCTGAAGGTTCCGGATGTTAAATAAGAAAATGGAAAAAGAAAAGTTAGAGAAAGTTCGAAGGATTGTTTTTTTAGAGAATGAATTGTCTTATTTGGGAAGCGTTCGGCCACAACGCTTAGATGTTTTTCGGGATTTTAATTCTTTAAGAGCGGAGGATGACGTTGAATTGACGAGTTTGTATTTAGAAATTTATCCTGACCCCCCGAAGGATCTCATGGAGGATGTGAAAAAGCGCATGGAGGCTTATAAAAGCGTGAAGCGTGGAACGGGAAACAGGATCCCCCCTCTTTCTTTGAAACAAAAATTCGAGCTTCTTTTTAAAAGAGAAGGAAATGAAAACGCGAAGTGATGGCATAGGCCAAAGGATAAGGAAAAAAAGGCTTGACCTCGGCTGGAGCCAAGAGAGGTTAGCGAAGGCAAGCGGGTATAGCCGGATATATGTTTTGAAACTTGAAAACGGCCAAGTCGAAAGTCCGGGGATTAAGGCGTTGGATAAGATGGCCCGTTGTCTGGGGATGAACCTGGAGGAGTTATGGAAGTAAACTATAGTATACATACTAACCGTTATGCGACGCAGTTCGCTATAGGGAGGCCTCTTTCTTCGCCTCTTTTTAATCAAACTATGGAGGAAAAAAATGGTATCTGAAGAGAACGCAAAATATTTTTTATTAAAGGCTTACCTTTTAACGAAAGCCTCTCGATATAAGATCCTGATTCATCCGATTCCCCCTAAGGATGTGATCGAAATGCTTCTTTGTATGGTCGATAGGTTGGACGAGCTTTTCTCTGATAAAGTAGGTTTAAAGTCTTTTTTTGAAATTATGTTTAATGTTTAAACGATTCTTTTTCTTGCGAAAAGTCCGGAAGGCTGAAGAGGCCTTTTGTCGGCTGAGGTGTGAGGTTGAAAGAAGGCGTCTCCCGAAGTTTGAACGTCGAGGGATTTTTAAGGATCTTCTAAGGGCTGCGGGTTTTGTCAATATTAGAATAAGGGAAAAAAGGGGGGAATAAATGGAAAATAAGATATGGGGGGTTTTTGTTATAGACTTTTTTGGCATTAGACTTATTGAGCGTTTTGTTACTGAGCGGCAAGCTTTTTCTTATGCTGAGAATCTGAAGCTGGTTTATCCTTCGTTAGTATATTTTATGGCAAAGGTTCTTTAAGGGGGCTTAAATGAAGTTTGACATTATTGTTTTTTGTGCAGGGGTTTCGGTTTGGGCTCTTTTGGTCTCCGTCTTAGCTAATTCAATTTTTTATTTTTTGGGCCTTTCGGTTTCGCTTACGGCGGGGTTTATTTTAGGTTCAATCCTTACTAGGTTAAAACAAGAGCGGGAGATCGATCTTCTCCGTCGTTCTCTTTCTTACTGGAGAACGCATCTTGGAATGTCCTACCGGACGTTTGATCCGGATCTTTATGATGAATAGTTTTAGGTTTCCGGGTGAAATTGACCTGGACGGCGAAATTTGGAAGTCCGGGTTAAAATTTTTATTAAGGAGGTCTCTAAAAATGAGACAGGAAGAAGAGGCAAGACCCGAAAAAGGTCTTGAGGACGACGAGGAGCGGTCCCTTCTCGAACCGGGGGATCTCCCCCCGTTCTGGAAGCCGGAAATGATGGGGGCCATGATGCAAGGCGAGCTTTTGTCTATACGGAAGCTCCCCTACTCTGAGGTTCTTCATCTGAGGACGGATACCGGGGTTGTAGCTATCCCAATTAGCTACAGCATGGAAGAGGTCAATTTTTGGGCTCTCAAAGGCCAGCGGCTGCGCTTCGTGTTCAAGGGGACGACGGAAACGAAATCCGGAAACAGGGTGAAACTTTTCCGGATCACAAAGTTGAAGGCAAAAGAGAAAAGCGAAGAGGTTCCGTTCTAAAAGTCGTTAAAGGCGGGGGTGACATATTCGGGGATCATGGCTCCCCTTCCCCCGCCTTTAAAGGGTTACTCAAATATGATTTTTTTTTAATGAATTGAGTAACGAATTAAAAATGATCGAAAATCACCCCTTTAAAACGCTCTACTGTTCCCATTGCGGAACGTCTTTGAAGGTTAAGCTATCCTGTGGGGATAGGACTTGTCCGGAGTGTCGAAAGAAATGGTTCGGCTATCATTATAAAACTTTAGTTGATTGTGTCCGGGCTTGGAAGAGCCCTTACTTTATGACCTTGACTGTAAAAAATATTCCTGATTATCTATGGGGAAAACATAAGGTCAAGGAACTCCGTGGATGGTTTGGAAAACTAAGGAAGAGGTTTAAAAAGATTGCGGGGGGCTTCTATGTTGTCCAGGCTACGAATTATGGGCGGGACTGGCATTTACATTTACACGTTCTCTTTGATGGTTCGTTTATCCGGAAGGATGAACTCTCAAAGGCTTGGGATAAAATCTCTGAGGGAAGCCATATAGTTGACATAAGGATTGTTATTGATCCGAAAACGGCGGTGCGTTATCTTCTCTCTGATTTTTTACAGGCTCCCCGGATCAGGCCGGAGGATCGGAAATCTTTTAATGATGTGTTCAAAGGCTCTCGGCTTGTGCAGCCGTTTGGGGCTTATAGAAAAATTAAATTCAGGGTTCCTTTTAAATGTCCCGTTTGTGGACGGGTCGAATGGATTGATCTTGACAGGTTTTTAGGTATTAGGGTAAGCTTTTTAGGCAAGACTTATTGTGATGATACCTGAAAACGGGGGTATGAATGATCGAACTAAAGGGAGAAAAACGATCCTGGGGGCTCCCAGGGCCGAGGTTTGCCGTAATTCCGGTTGACCCCTCCGGATTGCGGGGATATACGGGGAGGGCTCTTCTTCCTCCTCATTTTTAGGGTGTCGGGAGGGGCTCCGGCCAGGGGCTTTCCGGTCTGCGGCTGCTCCCCTCCCCGGCATCCTCCTAAAAGGGGTTCTTTTCGGGGGTTCCGGGGGGCTCCCCCCTGGCTGGACTTGATTCTATTACAAGATCTTTTTCCCTCAAGAAAAACGATCTTGGGTAAAGAATTACAAAAATAAAGGTTGACAAGTTGAAAAGCATGTGACATAAATTGTCATTATGACGGCTAAAATGACAAAAAGTGGCACTAAGTCCCTCATGGTTTGGATTCCGGCTGATCTTCAAAGAAATTTCAAGAAGAAGCTTGCTGGCCAGGGAAAAACTATAAAAGGCGTTTTGATTTCGTTCTTGGAGGCTTATTGTGGCAAAAATACCGAAAAAAGTCCAGGTCATAGCGGACGATCTTCAAAAAGTTGAAAAGGTTAAGGCTCCTCCGGCTGTTGTTGAAGTTCATGCTGTTGAGCCTGTGCTTAAAGGTGTTTCTAGTTTTTCAAGACCTAAAGGAAAAACTAAAAAAACACAAAAACAGAAAAAAGAGGTTCATAATGTATTACCGGAAAAAGAATCTTCAGAAAAAGAGAAAAGGGCTCCCGGATATGCCGGACTCGCCAGGCGAATTGCAGGAAGGCTTGTCGGAGAAATTAGAGGAAAACCTAAGTTCTGGTTTGACGACTGAGGTAAGTGAGGAGCTTGCCGGGGATCTTATCAATATTCCCTTTGAAATCTGGGGCTCTTTTAATCCGGCAGTCCTTCCTTTATCCCCTGCTGAGCAAGCTCACCTTGCGGGGCCGTTTTCGAGGATCCTTGAAAAATACGGCATGGGAAAGCTGGCAAAAGATGAGATCGTTTTTGGATTCTATTTGACGGCTTTTGCTTATGGACGATATAAAGCAGTCCGGGCTGCTAAGCCTAAAAAGGAAATAAAGCCTGATGTTAGAGACGATAGTCGGAAAGCGGGGCCGGGGCAAGACGACGCTAGCAAAGCGGTTGATGTTGGAACGTTTGGGAACGTCGGCGCGCCTTAAAGTTTATATATTTGATTATTTGGGCGAATACCATAAATTTTCCTCTCGAAACGTTCATGTTCAAAGTATGGGGACAAAATCTTTTTGTCATAAAGTTTGGGACGAATCTAGCCCGAAAAAGTCTACTCTTGTTGTTTTAGATGAGCTTGATCTTTATGGGATAAATGATTTTAGGTTGTCTTTTTTATATCGGTTTGGAAGGCATAAAAATATTGATATTATAGCGGTAGCAAGGCGATTTTATGATCTTCCGGTTTATGCAAGGGCTTTAACCGACGAATTTTATCTTTTTCAGATAACTGAAGAGCGGGATCTCTCTTATTTAAAAGATCTTGTTTCTAAGTCTATCCTTCAGACAATAATTAATTTAGAGCCTTTCCACTATATCAACGTTTCAATCTAGTAAACTTTCTTTTCTTGACGGATTCCCCCCTTGAGTTCATGTTCTGTTTATGAACATAGCAAGCCTTATCGGTATTACGGCGGTTGTTACGGAATTTATCAAAAAAGCTCTTTTGAAAATCAATGTTGAAATCAAAGGGGCTGCGGCTGTCGCTTTAGCGGTTATCGTTTCCGCTGGAGTGGTAGTTGTTGAAACGTTT
>Ga0315274_10013494_pt1 | contig 11628 bp, 7 predicted proteins | sample YL17G02_20_MG_FD_203700 | JGI IMG/M metagenome (GOLD analysis project Ga0315274, IMG submission 203700) | Sediment microbial communities from Yellowstone Lake, YNP, Wyoming, USA - YL17G02_20 | ecosystem: Environmental > Aquatic > Freshwater > Lake > Sediment | place: USA: Wyoming | collected...
TACGCGGAATGGAGCGCGCTCTCGGACCGCGGAGAGGACCCTGACGGCGCTCGGAGCAGATGGCTTGACCACCTCCGCCAATCGCTTCCATCATGCTTCTGCGCACAAGAAGACCTGCCTCCGTAACTGGGTACGCTTCACCTGTGTCGGAAACACTAACATCTACCCTTGGCAGGCTGCTAAAGAAGTTGGCGAGACCCAGTTATTAGGGACGCTTCCCTCTTTCGGCCCTTCCTTGCGGAGGCGACCCGCCGTGCGGGCCGCCGGCAGGCGGCCCGGCCTCGCCGACTCCAAGTCATGCTGCGCGGTCGATGGCGTCAAGTAGGAAAGACAGTTCCAAGTTTCAGGCCTGCCTGCCGGCAGCCTGCCTACGGTAGGCAGGGCAGGTTCCAGGTTCCAAGTGCCGTGGGATTTTGCTCGTTGCCCGGTCCCAGTCCCCCGAATCCCGAATCCCGAATCTTGCAGGCCGCGAGCCACGAGCGACGAGCCACAAGACAAGCCACGAGCGACGAGCCGCGAGCTGTTTGCTGGTCATTCCGCACTCCGCATTCCGCGGCCTGCCCGCCTGGCCTCTCTGGCGGGTTCCGCGCTCCACGTTGCTTTTTCGCAACAAGTTATCCACAACGGCGTTTGCCCAAGAGTGCCTGTCAAAAACCATCAAATTCGAGTCAAAATCGATCAAAAAGGCGACGTTTTCCGTCAAAAAGGCATCAAAAAGGCGCGCATTTCGTCATGCCCATCTTAACATTTTGGGGGGTCACCCCCTCTGGCGCTAGCGCCAGGGCCGTTTTCGCCTTTCAAAGGCGCCATTTTGGCCGTTTTGGAGGGCAAAAAAGCGCCATCCGAAAGTTATCCACAATTTGGACTTGGCATAGAGGGCGGGGGTCGCGAAAGGCCGTGCCAGGGTGCTGAATGCGGATTCAGGACGGCCGGCGCAAACGCGCGCCGGGCCGTTGCCGTCAATCCGCAATCCTCAGCTCTTCTTCGCCCGCCGAAGCAGCCGGCGGGCTGCGAAGAGCGGGTCTGCAATCCGCAATGGCTACTTGCGTTTCGCCCGGACCTCTTCCTTGATTCTCTGGATGTGGCCGCGGCCCAGGGCCTTGACCTCGCAGCCCAGTTGGAAGTAGCGGCGGATCTGGTCGTCCGCGAGGATGCCGAAGCAGTCGACCACCGCCAGCGGGCCGCCGGCCCACTTCACCACGTCCTCCGGCCGCAGCGTGAGGTACGGCGCGTGCCGCACGGCCAGGATGACCGCCTCGACGCCCTTGAGGCACTTGGGCAGGTCTTTTTCGACGCGGGTGTTAGTCAGGTCCTGCTGGTTGCGGAAGAACCGGGCCCACGACTGGCCGGGGGCGGGGTAGGTGTCCTGGCTCTCCAGTTCGTACCAGTGGTCCACGTAGGGGTCGTGGATGCGGACGTCGGCGCCCATTTCGGTGAGTTTGCGGACGACGAGTTCCGAGCCGCTATAGCGGGTGTCGCCCACGTCCTCACGGTAACTGGCGCCGCAGAGGAGGATGCGTGCCCCGGCGATGTAGCGGCCCATGTTGCGGAGGGCGTCGCGGACCAGTTCCGCCGCATGCAGGCCCCGCGTGTCGTTGGTGTCGATGGCCGTGGGCGTGATCTTGAAAAGGGTGTCCTGGTCCTCGAACCCCAGGATGTGCTTGTAGGCCCAGTAGCCCAGGCCGCCGTCCTTGGGCAGGCAGTAACCGCCGACGCCCGGGCCGGGGAAGATCATGTTCGAGTGCGTCGGGCGCACCTTGATGGCCTGGATGACCTTCACCAGGTCCACGCCGTTGCGCTCGGCAAAGAGGCTCCACTCGTTCAGGAAGGCCAGGATGGTGGCCCGGTAGGAGTTCTCAACGATCTTGGTGGTCTCGCTCTCGATGGGGCGGTCCATGACCGTCAGCGGGAACTGCTTGGTGTTGAGGACTTCCGTGAGGAACTTGACGACCCTCTTGCGGGCCTGCGGGTTGCAGCCGGAGCAGACGCGCCAGAAGTCGCGGATGCTCTTGACGTAGTCGCGGCCGGGCATGACCCGCTCGAACGAGTGGGCCAGCAGCGGCTCGCGCTTGATGCCCCTCGCGGCAAACGCCTTCTTCATGATGGGGTACGCGACGAACTCGGTCGTGCCGGGGGCGACGGTGGTCTCGATCAGGACCAGGCACTTCGGCTGGACGCGGTCGCCGATGACCTTCATGGTGGCCTCGAGGGCCGCCATGTCGGCCTCGCCGGTCTTCATGTTGCCCAGGTCGTGCTTCGTGTAGTCGCACTGGACGTCCACGACGACGCAATCGGCCAGCCGGAGGCAGTCGCTGGCGAAGGTGGCGGTGAGGGTCTTCTTCGCCAGGACGCAGCGGGCGATCATCGGATTGACTTCGGGGTCCTCGGCCTTGACGGGCGACTCGCCGCGGGCGAGTAGCGGTACCTTCCAGTAACTGCGCGTCGAGGGCCGCTGGCACCCGATGACGAACTTCGAGGGCTTGCCGGTCTTCTTGTTGACCGTGTCGGCCACGATGGCGGCCATGACGGCCCCCACGAAGCCCACGCCCATGACGACCACGATTTCCTTGCCCTCGTTACGGGCGGCCTTGACGAGCCCCTCCAGGCGCTTCATCTCGGCCGCGTACTGGCTCTTCTCGGGCAGGGGGAACTTCTCGCCGCTGGGACTGGCCGAATAGTCTGCCATGCGTCTTCTCCTGAAAAAGTGCGTAGAATCGACCCTCCACTTTATCGGCCTTCGGGCGGCCCCGCCATGAATTGTCGCCGGGCGATGCTTGCAAAAGGCCGCGCCAGGCGCTAGTGTGTGCGTCGGGATTCTCCATGAAGGACGGGGGTGTCGCATGCGGATCTTCTCGCGTCTTGTCGGCGGACTTGGCGTCCTGGCGGGCATGGTGTTGGCGGCAGCCGCGGCTGGCGCAGCCGAGGGGCAGCCGTCCGACGGGCGCGTGCCTTTCATCCGGCCCAAGCCCGACTGGGACCGCTTCGTTATCCTGGTCTGGCAGTACCAGACCCGGGCGCAGGACGACCTGGAACTATACAAGCAGGCCGGTTTCCACGGCTTCCACATCGACCGCGGGGCGGGGGCGCAGGCCCAGGTCGATTTCGCCCGCGAGGCGGGCTTTCCGTATTATGTCGACCACGCCGCCGACAAGGGGTACCTGTACCTCTCATCGGATGCCAACCGCAGCGCCGTCAGCCGCAAGAAGACGGTTATCCCGCGGCCAAACAGCCTGGCGGACCCCAAGACGATCGAGATCCTCCAGGGCCACCTGCGGAAGAACGTGGCCGTGACGAAGCAGGGGCCGGTGCTGGCGTACGCCTTCGACGATGAGATCAGCCTGGGCGTTTTCAACTCGCCCGCCGAGGTGGACGGGTCGGAACTCTCCGTCGCCGGGTACCGCGCGTGGCTGAAGGCAGCCTACGGTTCCATCGAGAAGTTGAACGCCCAGTGGGGCACGTCGCTGAAGGACTTCTCGGAGGCCCAGCCGTGCTCGTTCGAGGACGTGCGGGCCGCCCACGCCGCGCCGCCGTTCGCCAAGTGGAACCTCTCGCGCTGGATGGACTGGCGCACCTACATGGACACGCAGTTCGCCGATTGCCTGGCTGGCCTTGCGCGGTTCACCAACACGCTGGACCCGGCCACGCCCGCCGGGTTCGTCGGCGGCCAGCAGCCAGCGCCGTACGGGGGCTACGACTACTCGAAAATCACGAAGAGTATCCAGTGGATCGAGGCGTATGACATCGGCGGCACGTGCGAGATCCTGCGGTCCCTGTGGAAGTGGCCCGAGCGCCGCCCGTACGTTCAGACGTGGTTCTCAAGCGGCGACCCCCGGCGTGATGCGTGGTTCCTGTGGTATTACCTGGTGCACGGCAACCGGGGCGTCATCGCGTGGCCCGACAAGGGCGGGTCGTGGTTCCACTGGAAGGGCGGGGGCCTCGCGCCGTTCATCGCCGCCAATGCCGCCACCATCCGCGAGGTCCAAGGCGAGGTGTCGAAGTTCATCCTCGACCCCGAAACCCGCTTCGACGCCGACCCCATCGCCCTCTATTACTCGCACCCTTCCGTCCAGGCGTCGTGGGTGATGGACGCGGTGCCGCACGGCGGCACTTGGCCCAACCGTTCCTCCAGCATGGACAACGCGAACAGTTCCTCCGCCCGCAACCGCGTGGCGTGGATGAAAATCCTGGAGGATTGCGGCTACCAGTACAACGTGGTCACGCCGGAGCAGGTGACGGCGGGGGCGCTCGAGAAGGAAGGCTACAAGGTGCTCATCCTGGGGCGCACGATCTGCCTCTCGGACGCCGAGGCGGCGGCCATCCGCAAGTTCGTGGAGCAGGGCGGCACGGTCATCGCCGATTACCTCACGGGAGTCCTGGACGAGCACGGCAAGGGCCGCGCGGCAGGCGGGGCGCTGGACGACCTCTTCGGCATCAAGCGTGACGAGTCGAAAGGCTACCTCGACGGCAAGACTATCGCCGAGATTAACGGCGAATTGTACTCCAAGCCGTTCCTCCAGCGGCTGAGTTATGAAGGGAGTTCCCGAGTATACGAGCGTGGCACAGTGTCGGTTGGGGACGGTCAACATGGGCAAGTCTTGAGTAAAGTCGGTCGCGGAGAGATGCGGTACCTGAACTTGTCACCGGTGGACTACAACGATCTCGGGAAACGCACGGGCCAACCCGGCGGTATATGGCGGTGCGATATCGGCGGGATGCTAGTAGAGGACCTGGGCTGGCGAGCCAGGGTTCTCGTGGGCAAGGACCCCCTCGACCTGACCGAAACGCTCTTCTGGCGCAAGGGCGACACGGTCGTGCTGGCGGTCATCAAGAACCCGCCGCGCGATGCGGCGGTCGACAGCGCGGGCAAGATCGAGGATGTCTTTGGCGACCCGATTGACGTGGAGATCAGACTGGCCAGGCCGGCCACGGCCATCCGCAATTTTCGCACAGGAGAGAAACTTCCCGACGGCGCCGTGATTAAAGCAAGGTGGCAGCCCTGGGAGGCGCTCCTGTTTGAAATCAAGTGGCCGTAGCCGCGTACGGTTCGGAGGCAGGCTCATGGTGAGGAACTTGGTGCTGGTGCTGGTGTGCTGCCTTGCGGCGGCCGGGTGCTCGGCGAAGCGCGGCATGGAGGTCCCGCCGGTCGATTACGCGGAACTGGCCACGGCGGGTCCCAAGCCGGCGGTCGACTATGAGGCCCGGGTCGGCGGGGCGGTCGAGGGCGCGGTCCTGCCGCTGCCGCATTTCCAGCAGCGCGTGGAGCACGTCCTTGCGGCGAGCGGCATGTTCTCGCGGGTCCGCGCCGGCAAGGGCGCGGAGGAATTCCACTTCGTCTTTGCGTTTGCCCCGAGGCCCCTTCCGGAGGGCCGGGTCGTTTACGGAATCGTCTGCGGCGTCACGGCGTGCCTGGTCCCGTTCTGGAGCCGCGAGACGTTCGTCCTGACCGTTGACGTGCAGAAGGGCGGCAAGACGCTCAAGCGCTACGAGTACCAGGAGCATGTGGAGGTGTTCGCCTGGACGCCGGTCGGCATCATCACCGAACTGGCGAACACCCAGGCGAGCGACGACGTGGCCGACGCCCTGCTTCTTGTGTTCCTGAAGGACCTGAAGCGCGATGGCCTGCTGGAACCGCCGCCGGGCAAGTAAAGGATTCCCATAGGGACCGCGTGGCGCAAGGAATTCCGCGGCGGACAGGCCCCTGCGCAAAAAAAGCGGCGCGGCCCGTGAGGGCCGCGCCAGGCCGCCGTGGGTGCGTGGCGGGGCACGCGCCCCGCCACGTGAAATCCCTTTTGCCGCTGCATTCACTCCCTAAACAGGCGTCAGCAAACCGCCCGCTGCCGGCGCGAGGTCAGGAAGACGAACGTCCCGCCCACCGCCATCATGAAAAGCGTGGCCGGTTCCGGCACGGGCGGCACCGTGGCGCCTCGGGTGCGGATGACGTCGTTGCCGCAGCCCCACGTAACCTGGGCCGTCAGGTTGCCCGGTTTGGCGAGGCCCAGCAGGGTGCTTTCGAAGGAGTACTCCAGCAGGAACGTGCCGTCCTCGCGGCCGCCGTAGTTGAAGGTGGCCGCGCTCACGCCGGCCATGCCGAGCAGTTGGCCGGGATCGATGCTTCCGCTGACGGCCCACGGCCCGACGACCTGGGGGATGGTTGCCTGGGGACCGTAGTCGTTGTCCACCAGCGCGGTCGATGCGTAGTAACTGCCGGTCTGCCTCTGGATGCCCTGGGTGTCGCCGTCGAGGTCGAGCCGGTAGATGGCCCCTTGCGCCAGGCCCTGGTTGTCGGTCTGAGTGACGATGCCGTACTTCTGGCCGTCAACCGTCAGGAACATGTCGCCCAGGTAGAACGGGCCGCCCCAACTCGGGTTGGACCAGGCGGAACTGGTGACCAGGAGCAGTTGGATTCTGGTGTCCTGGACACGGATGTGCAGTTCCTCCAGGTCGTACACCTCGCCGCCGCTGGCGTTGCCGGGGCAGGGCTGGTGGCCGATGCCCGGGTAGTCGATGGGCGCATAGTCGTTCTGGATGGTGGACCACCGGTTGGTCCCGGGGATGTCCGACCCGTTGGGGCTGGTGAACGGCTTGAGTCCCCAGTCCGTGACGATGCCGGACGAGTCGATGATCATACCCCACGCGCCGGGCGTGAGCACCGCCGTCAGAAAGGCTGCCAGGAGCAACTTGCCGCGCATGCACGGTTCCTCAAGAGGGTCCGAAGACCGTCGCCAGACGATTTCAGGGGTGCATTTCCACCGATGAGGGCCGCCGGCCTCTTGATGCGGCGGCTCTGCCGCTTTCCGGTGCGGCCGACGCCGCCGCACCGTGAACCGAGTTCTTGATTGAGGGGTTCTGCTGTCGGGCGGCAAGCCCGGCGACCCACGGGCTTCCGGTGACCATGGAATAGCCTATTCATAGACGTGCGCGTGTCAAATCCGGTCGCCTGGGTGACCCGCGGGCCCGGGCCGGGGCGTGCTGCGGCGTGCGGCAGGCCCTTCCTAAAACCCTTCGGACAGCCCGGAAAACGCGGGTTTCATAGCGTTTGCCTGGGGCGCGGGGCGCCGGCCGTCCGCAGGGGGGCCGGGCCGTCTTGGATTCCGGGTTTTGCGCGCACGCATCAAGAAACTGGTGGAAAAACCGGGCCACGTCGGGTAAGCAAGATGGGGTTCATTCGCCGCCACACCATCCGTCGAGGCGTCGCCGGGCGCGGCGGGGCCGCGTGCCCTTGCGGAGGTCTGACCATGCTTACCCGCTGTTTGTGCCTGGCCGGCGTGCTCGTGGCGGCGGCGTGCGCCGCCTCGGCTCTGGCCGCCGAGGCTTCCGTGGCCGAGAAGCCGGGCCTGGACGTTGTGCCGGCGCTCAACAGCCGCACGATACCCCCGTACGAGGTCCTCGAAATCTCGTTCCGCCACGAAGGGGCGTACCAGGACCCGTTCTTCGACGTGGCGATTGACGTGGCGTTCACCTCGCCCGGCGGCAAGACGTTCAAGGTGGGCGGCTTCCACTACGGGTCGCCCGAGAAGCCGCGCATCGTCAAGCACGACCCGCCGCCGGGGGCGCGGGGCCCGCCCCGCGTTGGGTACGTCTTCGACAAGCACGATCTCTGGAAGGCCCGCTTCGCGCCCAACGAAGTCGGCAAGTGGACGTTTGTCTGGACCTTTGCCAACGCCGACGGGGGCAAGGCGGCCGGTTCGGGCGACTTCGTGTGCGTCGAGAACCGCGCGAAGCACCACGGCTTCGTGCGCCAGGACCCCGCCAGCCCGATGCGCTGGGTGTTCGATGACGGCACGCCGTACTTCCCCATCGGGTTCCAGGACGGGCAGTTCGACGGGGCCGGCGTGGCCTCGTGCCTGGCGCAGGCGGCCATGGAGGGTCCGTTCCGGCCGGATCGCGCGGGCCGGACGGAACCGCCGCCGGGGGCGATGTTCAAGCCCGGCCCGGCCCCGAATCCGCAGAACGCCGACGTGCAGTTCCGGCGGTTCTCGCGGGCGGGCTTCAATTGCCTGCGCTTCAGCCAGCAGAATTTCTCGTACACCATCATGCCGGCCCAGGACCGCATCAACGTCATGGAAAGCATCATGACCGACGAACTCCTGCGCCGCTGCCGCGCGTACGGCATCCGGGTCTTCTACGGACTCTTCGGATACATGAACGTCTCGGCCCTGCACCCCGAGGACGAGGCGGCCATGGCCAGGGTCAAGCGGCTCGTCAAGTACAGCGTGGACCGCTGGGGCGCGTACGTCGATTTCTGGGAGTTCCTCAACGAGCAGAAGGCCGAGGCCCGGTGGTACGAAATTCTGACGCCGTACCTGAAGTCGCTCGACCCGTACCATCACCCCGTGACGACCTCGTGGGAGCGGCCGGAACTGGAAGGCATCGACCTCTCGGCCCCGCACCAGTACGTGGGCATCAACGAACTGGGCTGCGACCAGCAGATCGCCGGCGCCGCCGGCAAGTGGAAGCAGTCCGGCAAGCCCGTTATCGTGGGCGAGGCAGGCAACTCCGTCGGCAAGGCCACCCCCGAGAAGCCGTGGCCCCCCGGCGTGGGCGGCGTGTGGGACCCCGGAAGCGCCCAGCGCATGCGCCTCCGCAACTGGACTGGCCTCTTCAACGAGGTCTCGTTCATCTTCTGGAACACCAGTTACGCCCGAGACGGGCACTTCATGAATATCTGGCTGGGCCCCCGCGAACGCGAGTACGTCCGGGCGATGCAGGACTTCGCCTACGCGCTCGGGCCGGGCCTCAAGATGGTGCCCGTCACCACGAGCGCTCACGGCGAGGTCCGGGCCTGGGCTCTGGCCAACCCGCGGCGGGCGGGCGTGTACCTGCATCACTTCAAGGACCACGCGACCCCCGTGAAGGACCTCAAGGTCACGCTCGATGTGCCGCAGGCCGCCAGGGGGTACTGGTACGCCGCCGAGACGGCCCGCATCCTGGGCCAGTTCGATGCGCCGGCGGGGAAGCACACGTTCACGGCGCCGGAGTTCACCGTGGACCTGGCGCTCTTGATCACGCCCGACGGGTGCCCGGACATCGACAAGGACGGCATCCCGAACGACCGCGACCCGGACAACGATAATGACGGCGTGCCCGATGCCAGGGACGCCTTCCCCCTGGAACCGGAGGAGTGGGAGGACAAGGACGGCGACCTCATCGGCGATAACCTCGACGCTGACATCGATGCCGACGGCAAGGGCGATGACCGCAACGGCAACGGCATCCCCGACTGCGAGGAGATGGACATCGACGGCGACGGTGTGCCGCGCGCAAGCGCCAATCCGTGGGACGCCTTCCCGCTGGACCCGAAGGAATGGCGCGACACCGACGGCGATGGCATCGGCGATAATTCGGACCCCGACATCGACGGCGACGGGTTTACGAATGCAGAGGAGAAGGCCGCCGGGACCGACCCGTCCGACCCGCTGAGTTTCCCGGTGAAGTAGCCGATGCGTGCTGTTGCCGCTGGAGCCCGATGCGGGAGCGTCGGGTTATGTCCGACCAAGGAGCATTCATGGCGCCGATGCAACGCCTGGGCCTGGCCGCGTGCATCATCGGCCTGTGCGCCTCGTTCGCCCGCGGCGCCGAGTTCTACGTCGCCCCCGACGGCGCGCCCTCCGGCGATGGCTCGCGGGCACGGCCGTGGGACCTTCAGACGGCCCTCGGGCATCCGGCGGCCGTCAAGCCGGGCGATACCATCTGGCTCCTGGGCGGGACGTACCGCGGCGGCTTTGAGAGCCGCCTCAAGGGCACGGCCGATGCCCCCATCACCGTCCGCCAGGCAATTGGGGCGCGGGCCACCATCGATTGCTCAAGCGACGATCCGAAGAAGCAGGTTCTCTTCACCGTCCAGGGCGAATGGACGCGGTACTGGGGCTTCGAGGTCATGTCCTCCAGCCCCAAGCGCCGCACCGAGACCGCCGGCTCGCACCCGGAGGAGATCAGCCGCGGCGGCGTCAACGCCTTCGGCAACCACGTCTCGTTCATCAACCTCGTGGTGCACGACTGCTCCAACGGTTTCGGGTTCTGGTCCAACGGCGAGGGCGGCGAAATCTACGGGTGCATCATCTATAACAACGGCTGGGAGGCCCCCGACCGCGGCCACGGCCACGCCATCTACGCCCAGAACAAGACCGGCACCAAGCGCCTCGTCGATAACATCATGTACAACCAGTTCTGCTACGGCGTCCACGCGTACGGGTCGAGCAAGGCGTTCATCAACAACTTTCACGTCGAGGGGAACGTTTCGTTTAACAACGGCGCGGCCAAGGACCCCAAGAGCCTCAACCCCGCCATTCTTGTGGGCGGCGGGAGCCCATCGGAGCAGGTCGCTGTGGTCGAGAACTTCACCTACTCCACCGGCCACGGCGGCACATCTCTGCAACTGGGCTACGGGGCGAACAACAAGGATGCCGTGGTCCGCGACAATTACTTTGTCGGCCCGGCAAGCCTGCGGAAGTGGGAGGCACTCGTCGTGACCGGCAACACTTTCATCGCCCTTGCGGCCCCCGTGCAGGTGGAGCCCCCCGGCGGAGACCTGGCGGCCGGCAACACGATCGTGAAGGGCCGCCCGACGGGCGTAAGGGTTTTTGTCCGGCCAAATCGGTACGAGCCCGGCCGGGCCCACGTCGTTGTCTACAACTGGGACAAGAAGTCCGAGGTTGAGGTGGACGTGTCCGCGGTTCTCGGGGCCGGCGCCAAGTTCAAGGTCGCCAGCGCGCAGGACTTCTTCGGCAAGCCTGCCCTCGAAGGCACCTACGATGGCAAGCCCCTGCGCCTGCCGATGACCGACTTCCGCGCCCCGCCGCCTGTCGGCAAGCCCGACTACGTCCCGCCCGCCACCGGGCCGGAGTTCAACGTGTTCGTCGTGCTGCCCCAGTGACGCGGCGGCCCGCACGAAATCCCGCTACAGCCGACCGGCGGCGGTACTGCGTTAGTTACGGTTGGGAGGGTGGCATGGTCACGCTGTTGCGTGACCATGCTTGGCGCGAAGGGACGCAACATGGCCACCCAACAGGGTGGCCATGCCACCCGTAACTAACGGGTTACCGGCGGCGGCTCTAATTCCTTGATTATCCGCCGATTCGGGTTAGAATACTCGGTCTCTTTAGCCGTAAGGAGTCTGTATGGCTGGTGCAGCCGAAACGAGCGGCCGCTTCGGACCGTACGGCGGACAGTACGTCCCCGAGACGCTCATGGCGGCCCTCGAGCAACTCTCCGACGCCTACGCGGCGGCACGGGACGACCCGGATTTCCGCAATGAACTCGGCTACCTGCTGAAGCAGTACGCCGGGCGGCCGACGCCCCTGTACTATGCCCGGCGTCTCTCGGACGCCTGGGGCGGGGCGAGGGTTTACCTGAAGCGCGAGGACCTGGCCCACACCGGATCGCACAAGATCAACAACACCGTTGGGCAGGGCCTCCTGGCCGTCCGCATGGGCAAGAAGCGGCTCATCGCCGAGACCGGGGCCGGCCAGCATGGTGTGGCCACGGCGACCGCGGCCGCCCTCCTGGGCCTTGAGTGCGAAATCTACATGGGCACCGAGGACATCCGACGCCAGCGCCTCAACGTCTTCCGGATGCAGGTCCTGGGGGCCCGCGTCGTCGGCGTCGGCACCGGCCAGCGGACCCTGAAGG
>Ga0315274_10013498_pt1 | contig 11626 bp, 8 predicted proteins | sample YL17G02_20_MG_FD_203700 | JGI IMG/M metagenome (GOLD analysis project Ga0315274, IMG submission 203700) | Sediment microbial communities from Yellowstone Lake, YNP, Wyoming, USA - YL17G02_20 | ecosystem: Environmental > Aquatic > Freshwater > Lake > Sediment | place: USA: Wyoming | collected...
CATAAACGGGAGAGACACCATGGCTCTTATTCACCTCGATCATGTGCCCGAAACCGTAAAAGTCAATCTTCCCCTGAACATCATCCTTCCCGACCCGGGAAAAATGGGAGCTGTGCCGGTTGCAAAACGTAAGGTCCTGTACTTGCTGCATGGTCTCAGCGACGACGCAAGCGCTTGGCAGCGCTATTCATCCATAGAAACCATTTCTGCAGTCTATGGATTGGTGGTGGTCATGCCTTCGGTGGGTCGCAGCTTCTATATCGACCAGCCCAACGGACAGAAATATTTCACCTATTTGACCGATGAACTGCCGCGCTACCTAATGGATGTCTTTGGGTTGGCGCCCCGCCGCGCAGACACGCTCATCGCCGGTGTCTCCATGGGCGGCTATGGCGCCTTCAAAGCGGCATTGCTGCGCCCCGAGCTTTATTCTGCCGCGGCCAGTTTTTCGGGAGTCCTTTCCCTTGAGGTCTTCAGAGTCATCCCCAACGACCCGCGCCGGGAGGAGTTTTCCTGCCTGTTTGGAGATTTGGAAAAACTGTCCGGAAGTGAGCATGACCCGGCTGTCTGGCTGCAGCGCGCAGCCAAAAATCCATCCCTCCTGCCCCGTTTGTTCATCGCCGTCAGCCGGCAGGAGGACATCTATCCGTTGAGCGGCATGTTCCATGCAGCCTGCCAGTCACTGGGCGTGCAGGCGGATTACCACGAGGAAGATGGCAGCCATGATTGGTTCTTTTGGGACGGGCAGATCAGGCGTTTCCTGGCTGCAGTTTTAAATACACCTTCAACAAAATAAGGGGGACCCCCATCGAGAATCCGCTGAGGATCCAATTTTTCGTCGGACACGAACGGGAGGGCACCTACCTCACCCTCCCGTTCACCATGCCCCCCAATACCGAATCTTTCTCTCTCACCTACCGGTATGAACGCCACCACGAAAGCGAAAACCGGCTGGAGATTGGGAGTTTTATTTCCCGGCAGGAAACCAATATTATTGACCTCGGGATTTTTGCCCCTGATGGCACCCAGGTGGGAGCCTCCGGTTCGGATAAGACTGAAATCCAGATTAGCGAAACCCGTGCCACCCCTGGCAACCGGCCCTCTCCCCTGGTGCCCGGTGAATGGCAGATTCTTCTGGGGGCCTACAAGGTGGCCTCGGCTGGCGTGACCGTTCTATACGAGATTACGTTCACCCCCAAGCGCTTGCGTATCTTCAAGGGTGACCTGCACACCCACACGCTGGCATCCGACGGTGTCCTGACTGCCGAGGAAATGGCCCGGCACGCCCAACGGCAGGGCTTGGATTTTCTTGCCGTCACGGACCATAACCAGATGGTTTCGGCAGAGTCATTACCCCAGGTACAAGGATTTACACTGATCCCCGGAATCGAGTGGACCCATTATCAGGGGCATGGCAATTTTCTGGGTGTGGACAAACCCTATGATGGATCTTTTGTCGCGAATACACCAGTGGAAGTGCTGGCCCGGTTCAACTCAGCCCGCGAGCGCGGTGCGCTCATTTCCATAAACCATCCATTCGACGAAATTTGCCCATTCCTGTTCGACATGAATTCACTTCCTTATGACTGCCTCGAAATCTGGAACGGTCCTATGCGGGAATCCAACCTGCGGGCAGTGGGATTATGGCAACGTATGCTCATGGCCGAAAAAAAGGTTCCCATCTGCGGCGGGAGCGATTATCACCGCGACCACCTCTTCATAATGCTTGGCGGGCCCACCACGTGTGTCTATGCCATGTCGTCAAGCCCGGCGGATATCCTTTCTGGATTACGAAAGGGGCATGCGTACATTACATTCGCCCCCAATGGTCCCACCCTGGAGATGACCGCCGGAGACGCCCTCCCGGGCGACAGTGTACCTTTTTCCAGGTTGAGGGAGATTCAGATTAAAGCCAACGGTTTGTTGGCTGGAGATATTCTACAGGTGATCACGGCGCATGGCAGCACACCTCTCCTGAAAGCAGAAACGGATGGAAGTTTTCAGGGGGTGTACACCATGGACGCGGCGGGATTTGCCCAAATTGAGATCTTGCGAGGCTTTGTGCCGGGATTGCCTCTGCTGCCTGCATTGATCTCCAACCCGATCTATTTTGACTCGGAGTAGTACTAGATATCTATCTTATTGTTCTCGCCACCGTCCCTCGCCGAGCACATCGTCCCCGCTAGGTGATATCATCCCTGCCTACATCGGCCAGGTGTCTTTTACTGTCGGGTTTCCGGGATGGGATCTAGATGTACAGATCCCTCTTTGCGTAGATTACATACGCGCTGGCCAGGCAAACGGCGATGATGGCCACCGACAGCACTACGAAAGTGATATCAAACCTGGACTCGCGCAGCAACAAGGCGGGATCGAAATATTTGAATGGAGAAACGTATCTTAAGAACTCCAGGTCCTCGCTCAATCCAGAAATGATGGATACGAAATAAGTGCCCAGCAGGAGCGATACCGCCACGGAGCCGGCCCGCTTGTGCTTCTTCATTGCACACCCAAGGAAGATGCCTATTGCCAGGAAGATCATCTGCAGGAACAGGAAGGCCAGCATGGTCATCGATACAAAATCGTAAAATGCGCTGTCCGGTTGGTATTTTTGAGCGCTGACCAGCGTGATGCCCCCGGTGACGAGCAGCAGGACGATGCAATTTACCACAACCGCGGCTGCTTTTGCGGTTACCAGTCTGCCTCTCGTTACCGGCAGTGTGAGGGAAAATTCGACCGTTTTATCGCGTTCTTCCTTTGAAATAATATCGCTGCCCCACATGGCGGCAGATATGGAAAGAATGAGGGCGAAGTACGTGACCATCACGCCAAAAAATCCCGTGACCGTGGTCAGATTGAAGGCGTTCAGGTTAAGCGCAGCAAGCGCAGCCGGTGGCACGCTGTCCAAAATGGCCAACAGATCGGGATTTCCATAAAACGCAGAAAATTTTGAAAATCCCACCACGATAAACAAAATGACGATGCCGCTCCATATCAGGAGGGATTTTAAGTTTGCTCTGAGTTCCCGAAAAAAGATATTCACCGGATCTTCTCCTTACACCGCCGAGGGGATATTCCTTCTGGAATACAAGACATAGCTGCCAGCCACGGAGACTACAATCACCGTCACGCTGATCAGCACCAGCGGCAACTCATAGGCTGCATTCTTGAGGATATAGTTGGGATCAAAGTGTTCAAAGGGCGAGATGATCTCCAAACTCTTTTCGCCGATCATGTCGCCAAAAGCGTTCAGGATGTATAGACCGAACACCAGTGCCATGGAAAATGGCGTCACACTCCTGACCCTCTTCACCAATAACGATATCAACATTCCAACCGACAGGAAGAACAGCTGGAATACCACAATGCTGAACAGCAGAAGCACCAGGGGCTTGACTTGATATTCCATTCCCTCATTGAACAGGGTGACACATAGAAAGCTGCTGACCCAAACGACCATATTCGTGATGGTAAGACCGGTGATGGCCGCCAGCAATTTACTGGTGATGATCTGTGTGCGTCCCACCGGCTTGGCCAGCAGGAAATCGGCGGTAAGCTCACTTTCCTCGATCGAGACCAGGGAAAATCCGTAATTGGCTGCCTGGATCGCCAGGCAAATTTGACAAAAGAGGAAAACGAGCCCGAAAAATCCCAGGATGCTCGACCAGTCCATATCCGCCATTCCAAAGGCGATCAACAACTCCTCCGGAAAACTTGCCATCATTTGGTTTAACAATGCCGCATTGGTGGAGAAACTGGACGAGATGGACATAAATACAAATATCAGGGCAGCTATGGATGCCGACCATATCAGCACCGATCGAAGACTGGCTTTGAATTCATGCTTATAGATATTCATCTTCATCACCTATTCATAATAATGCATGAAGATCTCTTCGAGGGTCAAGTCTTCGATGGTCAGGTCAGAAATTTCTTTAGCGCTGATCAACCTTGTGATCGCATTGATATCGCCCTTGTAGAAGAAGCTGATCATTCCGTTCATTCTTTCCAGGTTGCTCACGCCGTCGACCTGGAAGCGCTTTTCATCGACCTCCTTGGCCGAAATGCGGATCTTTTTATAATTATCCTTTTGCAGTGTTTTGATGTCCTGGATGTTGATGATGCTGCCTTCTTTGATGATCGCGACCCGATTGCACATTCGTTGCACTTCGCCAAGGATGTGCGATGAGAAGAAAATGGTCGCGCCTCTCTTATTCTCCTCTCGAATGAGATTAAAGAATTTTTGTTGCATCAGCGGGTCCAGGCCCGCGGTCGGTTCATCCAGGACGATCAGTTTGGGCTGGTGCAAAAGCCCCTGCACGATCCCGACCTTCTTCTTGTTGCCAAAGGAGAGATCGTCGATCCTTCTTTTCAGGTCCAGTTCCATCAGGTCGGCCAGCTCATGCAACCGCTGTGTGCAGTCCTTCCTGTAAAAACTGGCCGAATACTTGAGCAGGTCGAGGACCTTCATTCCTTCGTAATAAAAAACCTCAGAAGGCAAATATCCGATTTCTTGTCTGATTTCAGAACCAAACTTGATGCAATCTTTCCCAAAGATTTTCGCATCCCCTTTGGTCGGATAGATCAAGGAGAGGAATAATCGAATGGTGGTTGATTTTCCAGCCCCATTGGGTCCAATGAAACCAAAGATTTCCCCTTCCTCCACGTTAAAAGAAACATCAACGATCCCCCGGGCTTTTCCATAGTACTTGGTCAGGTGGTTGACTTCAATGATGCTCATAAGGACTCTCCTTGATTGTTATTTGTTGGGGAAAAACAGGCCGCGAGATCGGTATCAGGTCCAATAACCGCCGGGTCTTTGATCGGGTTGCTGAAGGTGAAGGGATTCATGCGCGCGCTCGTACCTGGTCAGGGCAGGGTGGAATTCAAGTCCCAGATTTTGAAGTTATCGAAGGCAACAGCCCCATCTCTACCGGTTCCCCAAAATACTTCACCGCTTTGATAACCAGCTGGCAGATTGCCGTATTCAATAGGCCGGTCATTGACATAGAGCGCATACTCTTGTTCTAAGACGATGATGAGCACATGCTTGACGCTCTGTCCAGCATCCATAGCATCCGGAAATCTTTTTTCCAGTTGATCGCTTACATTCACATTCACTTGGCCGTCGTAATCGAAGCTGATATGCCCATCGTACTGCCGGAAGTAAATTTCCCAACTGCTGTTTGGAGTTATAAAGCGGTAGTCCATCTCGATCACAAAATCGGTGTACCACATAGTCCATGAAAAATTGCAGTTTGAAACGGCCATTTCTCCACCGACATATTCGATACTCCCCCCCGGGGAACATTCTGCGTTTACCCATGTATGAAAATACATATACTCATGAAAGCCATCTTCAACGTCGGGTGAACGCCCAGCGATATAGGCCAGAATGGGTTCAGCGAAATCGGTGACCCAGGTGGGCTGGGGTGTTACAGTAATCGTTGATGTGGGTATAAACGTTGAAGTGGGTTCATACATTGAAGTGGGCGTATATGTTGAAGTGGGTGTATACGTTATCAAAACGGTAGGTGAGATGGTCGCCTTTAGAGCGGTCATGGCAGGTAGACCGTTCTTCCCAAACCAGAATACAGCGCCGCCGATTCCAAGCGCCAGGATGGCCAATAAACCGCCCAACACCCAAATTCTCCGGCCGCTGGTTCTCGACGCTTTATATCCCGAGCGGCGCAGTCGCACCGACTCTGCCAGCAAGTCGGTCGCATCCCTGTAATCCGCATCCTCCACCACGATGCGCTTGAACAGGTCAATGGCTTTCTCGTAATCTTTCTGTGCATACACCCTTGTGGCTTCGGAATAAAGGGATGCCAGGGTTTGCGCCTTCTTGACCGCCTCGATCTGCGCCTGCGCTTTTTCGCGGTCTTCGGGTTCGAGCGCCAGGTATGCGTTCCAAGCCGCCAGCGATTCTTCGAACTTTTCCGCTTGCAGCAGGTTTTGCGCCTGCGTTTGCAGGGCGTTCAACTTGCTCTCGCGTTCCAGCCTCTTGATCTCTGCCAGTTTTTCCTGGAACTCGGCATTGTCTGGCTCGTTGGCAAGCACTTCCTGGAGCGAGGCGGCCGCGGTTTCCCATTTGCCGGCCTGCACGGCTGTATCCGCCAGGCGCAGAGCCGCTTGGAGCCGCTCCTCACGCTTGGCCTTGCGGGCCTCTGCAAGTTTGGCCTTCAGCGTTTCATTGTCGGGGTCGGAAGCCAGCCCGTCGTTCAGGATGTCGATCGCCTCGTCCCAACGGCCTGCGCCCGCGGCCTGGTTCGCACGCTTGAGCATGGCCTCCAGCTCCGCGATGCGCCGCGCTGCGTGCACCTTGGTCGCTTTGGCTTGCATCTCCGCGTTGTCTGGCTCGAGCCGCAGGGCCTCATTCAGGGCGGTCAGCGCTTCATCCCAGTTTTGGGCCGCCGTCGCCTGGTCGACGTGCATAGTAATTGCACCTAGCCAGGCCGCATGTTTGGCCTCCACCAGGTCGGCAATCCGTTTTTGGATGGCCGCCTCATCAGGCTTCAACTGGAGATATTCATTCAACCCGGCGATGGCTACATCCCAGCGCCCCGCCTTCTCGGCCGCCTCGACTTTCGACAGAATGGCCTCGAGCCGCTCGCGGAGTTGTTTCTCTTTGATGTTCCCGATCTGTTTCAGGATGGACTCGTCCCCCGGCGCGATCTCCAGGGCTTCGTTCAGCGCGGCGATGGCCTTGTCCCAGTTCCTGGTCGCCGCTTCTTTTTCGGACCTGGCGACCTGCGCGGCCAATACCTTGGCATTTTTCTCCGCCCGCACTTTTTCCACGCGCGCCATCAGGGACGCATCCTCTGGGGTGTATTTCAGCGCTTCGGAAAAAGCGCCCAATGCTTCCTCGTCCCTGCCGCCTGCCAGTGCCTTCTCCGCGCGCTGGCGACTCAGCTCTGCCATGCGCTGACGGGCTTCGAGGTGCTCGGCATTGATCGCCAGCACGCGCTGGTAGGAAAGCGCCGCCTCTTTCGCGCGGCCCCTCTTCATGGCCGCGTCCCCCAGGGCCAGGTGCGCGTCACACAGGCCTGCCCGCGAGGCCACGTCTTCATCGTCAATGGCCAGGGCTTTCTCGAATTCGATGACCGCCTGTCCGAGTTGTCCCTGCGTTGCGTATGCGAGGGCGATGTTGACCTGGGCCTGGAGGTTGTCCGCTGAAATGGACAGGGCCTGGCGGAAATACTCGATGGCTTTCTCATGCTGCCCGCTGGCGCGAAATTCCAGCCCGATCTCGATGAAACGGCTGGCGATGGGATTGGCCTCGGTCAACTCCTCACGGACTTGTTCAATGGGGCGGTTCTTCTGTAACCACAGCCGCAGCAGTTGGATCACGAAGTGGTTCTGCGGGGTGAGCACATCCTTCTCACGCAGGTGGAGCAGGCCCGAGGTCAGGTCGGATTCGCTGAAGCGGACGCTCTGTTTGCGCAGGAAGTCGACCAGAGCGCGGTTGTCCGCCTTGTCCAGGTTCGCCAGCCCCGCCAGGCTCCACTTCTCTATGTTCGAGGCCTCGTCCCAGACGAATTTCAGGTTGACGGTACCGCGTTTGACCACGTCGTCGAGGACGGCTTCCACGTCCGCATTGGCGATTTTGCGCTGTTCGGTACGCTGACAGCGGGCAAAGAGTTCGTGGCAGGTCAGTTGAGTAAAGTAGGGATGCCCCGAGGTGATGTGGTAGATGAGGTCCACTGCGCCGCGTTCGTATTCGAGCACGCCCTCCACAGGCCGCGTGACCAGGCCATGCGTTTGCTCTTCTGACAGGAAGCTGATTTTCTTGTAGAGGGCGGCCTTGAAGAATTCGGTATAGGCCGCCTGCATGTTTTCCAACTTGCGCCCGGAGGAACCGATGCAGAAGATGAAGTTCATCTCCCCGCGGCCCATCAGGCGGCGCAGGTAATCGGTGAGCGGGCGAGCCAGTTCCTCCCTGACATCAATCTCTTCCAGATTATCGAACTCATCGAAGGTGTACAGCAGGCTGGTTTCCCCCAGGGCGGGCCGCAGGCCGGGCAGGAATGTATTTTCGAAGTATTCCGGGTCTTTGGCAAAATCTTCTTGTTCGGGGATGGAGACTTCGATGCCGCGCTCCTGTTTCAGCACGCGCACGGTCTCGCGTGCCAGCCACCACAGGAAGTGGTTGAGCGTGGTGTGGGTGCGGCCTTGTAAATCAAAGAATACCGGGATATATTTTTCGGGCAGGCGGTTGCCCAGTTGCTTGAGCACGGACGTTTTTCCCACCCGCCGCTGGCCATGAACGACCAGGATGTGGTCGGCGTACTGGCCGCTCAGGCTTTTCTCGATCCAGTCGAACACATCCTCGCGGCCGAAGAACATCCTGGCTTCGGTCACCGGAGCGCCTGCGATATAGGGATTCATGATCTCACTCATGCCCGGTCCCTTCTGCAAAGAATTTTGGTATTCTGATAAATATTGTATCTTACTTTTTGCATCTGATATCAGTGGAATATCCACAGAACGTATCCCAGCAAAAGGCGTACAGCCGCAGATCCGGGCGCGGCCGAGCCTGCACGCGTTCCTTCACTTCCATTGGAACTGAATCTGGATAGCAAAAGCCCCGCTCACGCGGAGCGGGGCTTCTTGTAAGCCTTTATCAGTGAAAGGAATACTGTGTCTATTTGGGAAGTGCCCCCAAGCGGACTCGAATGTCATCCCCCTTGGGGACCGCTGTTTGGGCCTTGAGAGGCACCCGTCCTGGGCCACTCGAAGATGGGGGCTTGTGACGCCGCGGGAATCGAGCGGGAGCATACACGGTCCGATGGTGCTGACAGCCACCGCCCGAGCGGTCAATCCCACGAATAATTAGGGAAATCGCAGGTTGCAAATTAGCACATCTGTGCTATAATAAACATGCGGCAAGGGACGTTCATTGGGAATATCATCCCCGCAGGGGATCCTTGGCGCGTTTTCTTTCGAACCTTAACATCTGAAGATTCCGGTGAAGGTCACCCTCCTGCTTCCTCCCGGAAATGGAGTTGTTCCTCATTGTTTTGACCACAGGTTTAACTTCCCCGCAGGCCTGGCTGAGGCGGCTGGTAGGGGCGCAGTGCCTGCGCCCGTGTTCAAAAGTCATTCACCCGCTCGCCGTCCTGGTGTTTTTCCGGCCAACGATCCCGGTGTCCATCTGGGAAAAAACGAATTGTTCCTCGTTGTTTTGTCCTCAGGAACAAATATCATCCCCGCCAGGGGACATCGAACCCGAGGGTAGTTCATCCACGTCTTCCGTCCTCCATCTCCTGTCTTCTGTACCGTCCCGGTGTCCTTCCGGGAGGATTTGTTTGATCCTCATAAACAAATACTATCCGAGACAGCCTGCCACCACTGGCCTAGTTGATAATGAAGAGAGCCCCGAAGAGAACGAGGGCGCCGGGAGGATTTGTTTGTTCCTAGTTTCGCGAAACAAACAATACCCCGCCTCCCACCTCCTGCTTTCCGCTCTTTGTTCTTTACCCGTAATTGCTTTTCCTTCGTGTTCCTTCGTGCTTCTTCGTGTTACTTCGTGGTTAATCTCTTTTTCTTTTCATAATCGGAGTAAAATTAATCCAGCCATGCTAATCCACTCCGCCTCCCAACTTCTGACCCTCTCCGGCGGCCCCCAGCGCGGGACCGACCTCGGCCGCCTTGGCATTATCGAAGATGGCGGCGTGCTCGTCCACGAAGATAAGATCCATGCTGTCGGGCTGACCAAGGAACTATTGGCCGCGTTCCTGCACGAACCCCGCCTGGATGCCACCGGCTGTGTGGTCATGCCCGGTTTCGTGGACCCGCACACCCATATCCTCTGGGCCGGGGAGCGGGCCGCCGAGTTCGAGATGAAGATGGCCGGAGCCAAGTACCTCGACATCCTGGCGGCGGGTGGCGGGATCCTATCAACGGTCCATAAGACACGCGCAGCCACCATTGAAACCCTCATGGATGAGACCCGTCCGCGGCTCGTCCGTATGTTCGCTCATGGCACCACCACCGCCGAAGCCAAGACCGGCTATGGCCTCAATACCGAATCTGAATTCAAAATGTTGCAGGCCATTCTGGCCCTCGACGCCGCCGGCCCGCTCGAACTGGCTCCGACGTTTCTGGGCGCGCACGCCATCCCTCCCGAATATAAAGACAACCCGCAAGCCTATACTGACCTGCTGTGCACAGAGATGCTGCCGTTCATTCACCAGTGGTGGAGCAGCCAGCCATCAACGGCCAACCGCCCGCTGCCCTTCGTGGATGTCTTCTGCGAAACCGGCGCCTTCGACCTGGCCCAGTCCCGCCAGATATTGACCAAAGCCAAAGAGCTGGGTTTCCCGCTCAAACTCCATGCCGACGAGTTCGACAACCTGGGCGGTGCTTCGCTGGGCGTCGAACTGGAGGCTGTATCTGCAGACCATTTGGTGAAGACATCTGATGGCGACATTCAGAAACTGGCTTCGAGCGATACCGTGGCTGTCTCGCTGCCCTGTACGCCCTTTGGCTTGGCCGAGAGCGAATACACCCCGGCGCAAAAAATCATCGCGACTGGCGGCCTCCTGGCACTGGCCAGCGACTGTAATCCCGGTACAGCATGGTGCGAGTCCATGCAGTTCGTCATTGCGCTGGCATGCCGGTCCCTGAAACTGACGCCTGCCCAGGCCATCGCTGCCGCCACCATCAACGCCGCCCATGCCATCCGCCGCGCCGACCGGATCGGCTCCATCGAACCCGGCAAGCAGGCTGACCTGCTGATCCTATCGGTACCGGATTACCGGCATCTTGGCTATCGCTTCGGAACAAACCTCGTTAAACAGGTCATCAAGCGGGGTCGGGTTTACACGGTGGAGACCGGTACTCACCCTGCAGAACGTCTCGCAGAGGCAGAGGATGTTTCCTTTTAGGAGGTTGGCATGAATATTGATTTTTCCTCGATTCCATACAATCAAATTGTCTGGTGGGTGCTGGCCATCGTTGGTGTGGTGGTGGTGTTTGTGGTCGTCCGCTTTTTTTGGAAGCATATCCTGAAATATCTCTTTCATGGCTGCCTGGTCATCCTGGCGGTCATTGCGCTGCTGGCAGTGCTCCGTTACTTCAAGGTTTTCTAAACCGCCTGGAACTATGAACCCCCCGGATCCTGGACGAATTCAAACACCGCTAACCATGAAACCTGCGCTTTCGGACCTCGAACGGCTGGCCCGCCAGGCCGGTGAAATTCTACGCCTCGGATATGAGCACGAACACCAGGTGGACTATAAGGAAGTTATTGACCTTGTCACCGAAGTGGACCGCCAGTCTGAGGCATTTATACTCGGCGAGATCCAGCGTCTCTTCCCCGGACACCAGATTGTCTCCGAGGAAATCGGCCTGGTGCCCGGCCGCGAGGGTGACCAGTGGTATGTGGACCCGCTGGATGGGACGGTAAACTATGCCCATGGCATTCCCATTTTTTCGGTATCCATCGCGTATGCCCGGAACGGGGTCGTGACCCTGGGCGTGGTCTACGATCCGATGCGGGATGAAATCTTTGCTGCCGAACGCGGGCGGGGGGCCTGGTGTAACGGACGCAGGCTCCAGGTTTCACAAGTGACGGAATTCCAGCGCAGCCTGCTGGTAACCGGTTTCCCATACGATGCCTGGT
>Ga0315274_10013500_pt1 | contig 11625 bp, 6 predicted proteins | sample YL17G02_20_MG_FD_203700 | JGI IMG/M metagenome (GOLD analysis project Ga0315274, IMG submission 203700) | Sediment microbial communities from Yellowstone Lake, YNP, Wyoming, USA - YL17G02_20 | ecosystem: Environmental > Aquatic > Freshwater > Lake > Sediment | place: USA: Wyoming | collected...
TCACGAACAAGGCGGCAGGCGAGATGAGAAGCCGGCTCGAGAAGATGCTTGGCGTCAGGGCTCGCGATTTGTGGATCGCAACGTTTCACTCGACGTGCCTTCGGATGCTCCGGCAGCACTCTGTCCATGTGGGCTACGGCCCCCATTTTCAGATATTTGATGAGGCCGATTCAATCTCGCTCATCAAAGAATGCTTAAAGGAGCTGAATATAAGTGACAAGTTGATCCAGCCGGGATCGGCCCTCGATCAGATTTCGCGGGCAAAAGACCGCTGCAATGGGCCTGAAGATTACAGATCGTCGGCTGGAAATTTCTATCAGGAGAAGCTTGCCGGCGTCTTTGACCTTTATCAAAAGCGTCTGATTGAAGTTCAGGCGATGGATTTCGGGGATCTCATACGCCTTGCAGTGAAGCTCTTCGAAAAAAATCCGTCAATTCTTACGGCGTATCAAAAAAGATTCAGCCACGTCATGGTCGACGAGTATCAGGACACAAATCACGCGCAGTACCGCTTAATCGAAATGCTCGTACGCAATCACAAAAACATCTGCGTGGTGGGCGACGAGGACCAGAGCATCTACAGATGGCGGGGGGCGGATATTTCGAACATACTGCGCTTTGAGAAGGATTTCGAGGGCGCCAAGGTCATCCGCCTGGAACAAAATTACCGGTCCACAAAGACCATAATCGATGCGGCGACGAAGCTCATTTCAAACAACGCGGCGAGAAAGCCCAAGACCCTTTGGACCGAAAACCGGCAGGGGCAGTCGATTAATATTATATCAAGCGTTTCCGAACGCGAGGAGGCGGAGGCGATCGCCGACAGAATTTCGGAGATGAAGAAGGAAGGGCGCTCATATAATGATATCGCGATTTTTTACCGCACGAACGCCCAGTCGCGGCCGTTTGAAGACGTCTTCATGGAGGCGGGCATCCGCCACAGGATCTTCGGGGGTTTCCGGTTCTACGAACGCCGCGAAATCAAAGACGCAATCGCCTATCTGCGTCTGATCGCGGAACCGAAAGACGACGTTTCGTTTGCCAGGATCATAAATGTCCCGGCCCGCGGGATAGGCAAAGAAACGCTTTTAAGTCTTCGGGAGTTTGCGTCGTCAAAAGGAATCCCTCTATTTGAGGCCATCAATGATTTTGTGCGCATTTGTCATTCTGAGCCCCGAGCTGGTCGAGGGGCGAAGAATCCCACTAAGAAACTCCTCGCCTTCCGCGAGATGATAGAAGGTTTGAGAGAAGATGCATTGAAACGGCCTCTTTCGGAATTGTTGCAGGATGTGCTGGAGAAAAGCGGCTACGTGGCGGATCTCTCGCTCAAGAAGACGACAGAAGCGGCGGAGCGCCTTGAGAATATAAATGAGCTGGTGGCGGCGGTCGACGAGTTCGACCCCGATCCCGATTCGCCGGCCCTTGTTCAGTTTTTAGATCAGGTGGCGCTTATAAGCGATCTGGACAAGATGAATGAAGGCGAAGACGCGGTGACCTTGATGACTTTACATCTAGCCAAGGGCCTTGAGTTTCCGGTCGTGTTTGTCGGCGGGATGGAAGAGGGGCTCTTTCCGCATGTCAGGTCTCTGGAAGATCCCGATGAGCTGGAAGAGGAGCGTCGCCTCTGTTACGTCGGCATGACGCGCGCAAAAGAGATCCTCACAATGTCGCATGCGTTCAGACGCAGGGTGTTTGGCACGACGCGATACGGCGTCCCGTCGCGCTTCCTCGATGAGATTCCAAAGGAGCATGTCAATACCGTCATTGCGAGGAGCGTAAGCGACGAAGCAATCCCACGAAAACCATGGGATCGCCACGTCGCCCTTCGGGCTCCTCGCGATGACGCCGCGCACGACGATTTCGATCAGCGCCCGCCGGAAGAGATCGTGCCCTATAGAGCAGGTATGCGCGTTATCCATCCTACATTTGGCGGGGGATTTATCAAGAAGTGCGAGCCGTCTTCTTCGGGCCACAAAGTGACCGTTCAATTCAAAAACGGCGCGCTCAAGCGTTTCATCGCCGAGCGCGCCGGTCTCACGTTTATCCAGAATTGATCTCACTATCTCGAAACCGTGAAGTATGAGAATTCGAAATCGGGATCCAGTTGGCCAAAATCAGCGATGCTTCCGCTGATGATGTTGGTCCCTATTAAATCGGCATAACCGTCGTTGTCGATATCAGCAATCATTGCTCCGATTGCCTCCTGAAGTTCTATGATTACGGGTTCGCTTTCTATGTCCTGATTTAAGTATACATACATCGATCTGAGGCCGATAATCGCAAGATCATTGATGCCGTCGCCGTTTATATCACCGACTTCGGGCCTCCAGCCGCCGTCATCCGTGATATCGGCTCCAAGCTGAAAAACATTTTCCGGGTCGAGCCCGTTAGGGCCGCCCCACCATATATTCAACAGCGATTTAATTTCCGGCAAAATGAATGTGGTCAGGAAGGCGACATCGTCGAAACCGTCCTTGTTATAGTCCTTCCATGTGCCGTTCAGCCAGAAAAATGCCTGTGCGCCTTGTTCGGGAGCGCACCACGGAGCGCTGAACTGGGCCAATATAGCGCCATCGCAGTCGAAGCTGTTCATGCAATATTTGAGCTGGCGGCACATTGAGTTGTTGTGGAACCTGTCGACGGTGGCGACAAGTGCGATATCCGCTACTCCATTGTTGTCATAATCCCCCATTGTCTGGAAGCCCAGCTTGTCCTCGGTCTGCGCACCCACTTGAACTATTCTCTGCGCATAGAACGTTTTGTTTTCAAGGTCAAGGGTCACTGCGCCTATCATGCCGCAGTCCGGCAAATTCGTGACCGGGCAGGAGGCCCCCTCGATACTCGCGAGAAATGTTTTGGTCGCAGGGTCGTAGGAGAAGGAATTGCCGAGTCGCGTTTCAGTGTGTATCAAGTCCTCAAAAAATAGCTGCATATCTGCGTCTTCAACTGACATTGTCTGCAAGATATCGCTCTCGTTGATGAATATATAGCATTTTCCAGTTCTCTCATAAAGGGACCCCTGTTTTCCCCATGCTGGGTCGCAGACAATGGTCAAGGCCTTGTCCACGCTGAAGGCGGCGAGGAAATTATAATCTAAATCGTTTGCCGGGTTCGAGAACGGATTTATAGCGAACACCGACTCGTTATCGGCGGGAAGCGAATCGGCGTCTGTCACAAGGATGCCAACCTGATCACCCTGTGTCCTGTCACCGCTGAAACTTGCCAAAAAGTTCCAATGAATGCCGTCGGCCGCCTGCATTTTATCCATATAGAACCCCCAACTATGACCGAAGGCCTGCGTCTTGATCGTCTTGAATGTTGTGTCGAGCGGCGCCTCATTTGAAAAGGCAACAAATGCGTTGGCATCTTCATCGAGGGCGAAAAATTTCGCCTTGTATAAAGTGTTAGGCATGAGCCCCGGGATTGTTTCTCTTATTTGCATGCCCGACGTGATACCCGTAACCGTTATTTTAACGAGCGGATTTTCGAAGTCGCCGCCGTCCGCAATTACACGCAACTCGCCCTGCGCGTATGGAAGATCCTCGATATCGGGAACTGTTCCCTTGATGACTGCGCGACAGCAGTTGTCCTGCGAAAGGCTTATGACAAATTCCACATCTGTTCCCTCTCCGATGTCGGAACTGGAACGATTTGAACTAACACAGGAGCCGCTGCCGGACATACCTCCCGTATCAGCCCCCATTGCCAGAAAGAGGAGCGGCAATGCAAATATCAGAAATATTCTGAAATAAATGTTTTTCATATGCCCTCCTTATTCAAAGCGTGCGGATACGACGTTCCAATAATTGCCGTCGTACTGCAGCCATATGGCTGACGCCCTTCCCTGCTCATCGACCGCCACTTTAGGATCCACTGCATTCAGGCGTCCTCCGCCAATATATGCAGCCTCGCTGTCCCAGCCCGATCCCAGTATATAGTGTTTGGCATATATACTGCGTCTCCCACCTGTTTGATCGGATTTTTGCCAAATTGCGGTTGCATTCCCATTGGGGTCCATGTCGATATTGGGTTTGCAGTCCTCCCAATCACCGCAGCTTCCGACAAGTTCCGCCGTTTCCCATCCGCTTTCCGGTGTGTAACGGCTGGAGTACATATATCTATTTATTGTTGGTGTACCTATGCCTTCGCTCTCCTGCCAAACGGCGACAGCGTTGCCCGCTGAATCCATCGCAACTCGGGGGCCTACAGTCGGTAGTATATCAAAAATAATAATATTGCTCTTTACAGGAGCGGCTGCTCCCCACCCCGTGCCTGGAGTGTAATGATTGGCATAGATACTTTTGGTATTGCCATCAACCTGCCACCATACGGCAATGGCTTCACCATCGGCGTTGACCGCGAGATCCGGAAAGGAAACGTATCCTGTGCGCTCACTTATGGGAATTTCCTGCCCCCAGCCGGAGCCCGCCGCACGATAGTCGGCAGACATGCTGGACTTTAAGGTTACTATGTCCCCCAATGCCCATATCGTGACCGCATTGCCGAAGGAATCGAAGGCGATTTGAGGAGAGCCCGCATAATCGCTGCTTGATTGAATAACGGTGGGCCCTGTCCAAAAGGAATCAAATATAAATTGATCTGAGTAGACAATGGGTCTGCCATTCACAACCTCCGCCCAGACCGCAATTGCATTTCCATCCGGGTCCATCGCGACCTTGGGCACCAGAGAATTAGTGAAAGCACCGCCTACAACGGGTCCCGCACCTGTCCAACTTAAGGCCACTCTTGTGTAGAAATTGGAATACAAAATGTATTGGTTGTTGGTAGAAATTGCCCAGACGGCAATTGCATTGCCGTCATCGTCCATGGCTATTTCCGGCTCGTAGTTGCCCTTTGCGAATGCAGGATCGATTGCGATTTCGTTCCCCCATCCCTCATTGACATCGAAACGATTTGCATAAATCCTGTTAAAATTGCCGTCGGATTGTACCCACGCAGCGGTTGCGTTCCCGGGCTTGTTCATTTCAATATTTGGTAAGAATGCATCTTGATTCCCTGATTCGATAATCACGGGCGTATACCAAACACCGCTGCGGGTTTTGAAACTCCATGAGAAATCACTTTGTGATGCGTTTCCTGTTTTATCTTTTATCCCGGCCTTCAATGTCGCCGTATAGGTTGTGGCCAGGGCCAGCTTTTTCAATGGTGAAAATGTTGCGGACGTGCCCGCATAACTTACTTCGCCTTGAACTTGGACGGCGGGCCCGGCGACGACAAATGTGTCAGAATTGATGGTTCTTGAATCCATCTCTTGTCCAAAATCGACTGTGATGACGGAATCCGTTTGTATATCGACAGCCGCATTGGACGGAAATGTAGTAAACGCGCTCTCGTTCAAAGGTGCCGGAATAACAAATTCTCCTCCGCCGCACCCCGCCAGTAAAAAAAGCGTGATAAGCGTTGTGTGAAATAATTGTTTAAACATAATCCCCTTTCAAAAAATTATTTAAAGCTTCCACTCTGTCACGAGCGGATAGTCTTCGTTCTCCGAGAACGAATCCTCGGAGGCGTCTTCAAAAACGTCTTCCCCCCTGATCAGATGCGTGATCAGTTTTTTGATCTCTCCGATGTTGCTGTACGGTTTGTGTATGAGATGAAATCTGCATCCCGTCAGGTCGAAGCGCGAAAGGTCCGTCGAATAGCCGGTCGTCAAAACTATTTTGATGTCGGGTTGTTTTTTTAACGCGTACTTGGCAAGCTCATAGCCGTTGACGTGCGGCAGGACCACATCGCTGATGATCAGTGTGAAGGCCTCTTTATCCAGAAGGCGTATCGCCGCAATCGGATCCGACACGATTTTCAAATCATGAATACCCATCTCGTCGAAAAGGCGCATCCAAAACGAGGCGAAGGTAGGGTCGTCCTCCACGACCATCACCCGTGGGAAATCATTTAACTTTTTCATACCTTCCTCCCAACCTTCTTCTGACTACAAATTTTATGCCACTATTGGGTCCATTGTGGTTTTTTCAATTAGTTGAAATCATTGGATATTTAGGACGGTCTTGGCGAAAAAGGGGTATAAAAAGCGCGGTTTTTAACGTTTTTTTGACGCTCTAAGGGGATGATTTGACATCACTCCTCCTTATCCGCCGGAGGCGGATCCGCCTTGGGCGGACAAAGGGGGGGATTTGCTCGTCAATAAATTGACGGCATCCATATAGAAAGAAGGGCCGTCATTTACGCAGTATCCATGAAACTCTTTTCTTTGCCTTTTGACGGCATTAACGATGCCGCTTTTTTTTGAGCCGCCGTCAAGGCGGGGGATGAAGCGCCTGATTCGCTTCGAATGGTTTCCGATGACGATAAGCCCCGCGATATCCATGAGCCGCATGCACGCGATCACGTTCTTCAGATGTTTCGATTCGACTTTGAAGGGGAGGCACACATAGGGAAGTCTTTTTCTCTTGATAATCGAATCAAGGCGCCGCCTGATATTTGATGAAACGGTCCGGTCGCTCAAGATTCCGATGATCGCAGGCGTCTCGAATTTAAAGTGTTCGATTTTCATGCCAGATTCTTGCCTCTTCAACGTCTTTTATTATCTGCCCGTGCAATTTTTCGACGGACGGGAACGCAATCTGATCGCGCATCTTTTTTAAAAAATCAACTGCGATGATTTCCCCCAGAAGTTTCCCCTCAAATCCGATGAGATGCGTTTCAACGGAAAACGGTCCGCCGGGGAACGTGGGGTTGTGTCCTATGCTTGTTATGGACGGCCAACATCGTCGCTCGTCGCTCGTCGCTCGTCGCTCGAAGACATATGTTAAACTCAAGTACACGCCGTTTCCGGGCAGGAGCTCATTTTCCGGTTCGATGTTTGCAGTATGCGCCCCAAGATAGGCGCCCAACCCCTTGCCGGCCACAACTTTGCCTTCGATACGAAACGGCCTTCCTAGCATCTGCTCCGCCTCTTCGACGTTTCCCGTGGATACGAAGTGGCGGATCTCCGTCGAGCTCAAGAGAAGGTCGCCCACAAACTTCGCCTCGACGACAAGGACCTCCACGTTGTGCCTTTTGCCCAGCTCCTCAAGCACTTCTATCGTGCCGCCGCGATGGTAGCCGAACGTGAAATCGTAGCCGACAACTATCGCCTTTGCACCCAACCGCTTTATAAGTATTTGCTCAAAAAATTGTTCCGGGGTCTGCGCGGCAAATTCATGCGTGAAATTTTCGACGATACTGACGTCCACTTTCAAATCCTCAAGTGCGGCAAGCCTCTGGGAAATCGTTTGAATCAGAAGAGGGCAGCTTTCGGGCGCCAGTATTTTTACGGGATGGGGATCGAATGTGTAAACGACGGATACGCCCCCCGTCTTTTTTGCAAGCTCGATTGTCTTTGAAATTATGTATTTGTGGCCAATGTGGACGCCGTCGAAGTTTCCAAGTGCCACCGCCGCGTTAGGGAAAGGACGGGGCACACTTTTTGAGCTAAAGTATCGTTCCAAGCTAATCCTCAATTCCAGGTATAACCGGTAGCATTTCCCCGGCTGTCTTTTCTTCTTTCTTGCCGGATGTCCTCTGGATCGCGATCAGCGTGCGGCCCATGAGCAGGTCCGCGTCGCGCGCAGCGATCACTATCAGGTTTTCCCCCGGTTTCAAGGGGACGGTGACCTCAATTGGAATTTCGTTCGTCCTTTGGGGATTCGAAACGTATGTAATCTTTTTGTCGCCCGCGAAGACGAAATAATCGTGGACGGCTTCGTTGTCACGCACGACCCCCTTGAGCTTTACTTCTTCATCGGCGGTCGATTTGGGGAACGCGCCAAGCTCGATTATCGGCGGTTCATAACGTTTGCCCGAAGGGGGCGTCGTTTCGCCGGTCGCCGTCTTAATTTTTATTTTCTGGTCTACCATATCGACACGCATGGAATCGAACACCGCAAATTCAAACTTCACCTCGTCCTCTTTAAATTGCGGCGTCGTGTGGAAGCGGAAGGCGGCGCTCTTTGACCCGCCTGCGGGCAGCGCGCCCACCGGTGCGCGGCCCACCTCTATGAACACATCCTCCCCGCTCTTGTTAGATATCTGCGCAACCGTGTCTTTGTTGCTTGACCCCTTGCCGATGTTTACGACGTTGAACTTCAATGAAACGGGAGTATTTGTTTTTATCGCCCCGCTCTGGCCCGGTCTAAAGCTGAATGCAAAGCGCGGAGGCTCCTTTCCCTTCACCGGGATAACCGCATTGATCGCTATCGGAATACTTTTGTTCTCGTCCTCGAATTTCACCTCCATCGATATATCTTCCGTGGGAAGCGCGTCCGGTATCTTGGCCGGGGCCTGCCAGCTCTTCGTCTCGCCCGGCATCAGCTTTCCGTAAACGAACTCTTTGTTGACGAGGAAAGGCGAGTCGGATTTTCCGACGCCGATCAGCTTATAGAGCGGACCGTCGCCGATGTTTGTGACTGTGAGCTCCAGCATCGCTTCGGTTCCGGCCTTGATATCCTTGATCGGCGCAGCGCCTTTCTTAATGTCAAACGCGACTTTCAGCTGCGGTTTCCCCGTAGCAAGGCCGACACTCCAGTCGATTCCTGACGCCTTGAGGCCCTTTGCGATTTCGGCTTCCTGACCCGCTTCGGCCTCCTCAATCGGCGCCTTTATCTCCTCGATCATTTTCTTGCGGTTCGTATCGCTCACGTCGATCAGAATCTTGCGGGCAAGCTGGACCGCAAAATCATCTTCGATCTTCGGTTTCTTCGCGTATTCCTTCAGGCTCCGCGCCTCTTCCGTCTCTTCACTCTTTGGAAGCAGGAATCTCACACGGTAAGAGGGGGGCTCCACCTTGGCTTCCTCTACCAGGTGTTTTTCCAGACTCTTTTCGCTCACCGGTTCGTCCTCGACAAGATCCATCGCCTTGCGGTCGACAGTCACCGGCAGGAGTTCGACATCCGGGGAGAGGCCGACGGATTGTATCGAAAGTGTGCCGGCCGGCAGATATTTGGCTATCGTGAGTTTCACGGCCGCGCCGCCGCCGACCTCGAATATCGTCTGGACCGATCCCTTGCCGAAGGAGCGCTTCCCGATGACTATTCCGCGATTCAATTGCTTTAAGGTTCCCGCGACGATCTCGGAGGCGGAGGCCGATCCCTCGTTGATCAGCACGGCGACGGGGTAGGCGGGTTCCGTGCCCTCTTCATGGGCCTCGCTGCTGTCTAAAACCTGCCCGCCAACACCCACAGTTGAAACAATGGTACCTTTTTTTATGAAGCGGTCGGCCAGATCCACAGCCTGATTCAGAAGGCCGCCGGGATTGTTGCGCATATCCAGAATAAGGCCGTCGATCTTCGCACCCTCTTTGTGAAAATCCCCGAGCGCCGCTCCCACATCTTCATCGGTGTTCGACTGGAAGTTTTTTACTTTAAGGTATCCAATTCTTTTTCCGTTCTGCTCGAGTATCGCGTGCTGGACGCTGTCTATATTGATGAGCGCGCGCGTCAAGGTGAGTGTAATGGGCTCCGTGCGCCCCGGGCGCTCGAGAACAATTTTGATCTTTGTCCCGACTTCTCCCCTCAATTTGTTGACGGCGTCCGTGAGCGACAGGTTGATCGCAGATTCATCTCCGATTTGTATAATGTGATCGCCGGCCTTTATGCCCGCCTTTTCTGCGGGTGTTCCGTCCAGCGGGGCAATGACGGTAAGGTTTCCGTCCTTCACGCTTATTACGATTCCCAGTCCTCCGAATTCCCCTTTGGTCCCGACTTTGAATTCCTGATAGACCTTCGGCGGCATGAACGAGGAGTGGGGATCGAGCATCGAAAGCATGCCGTCTATCGCCGCATATTCAATTTCCGGACGCTCCGTATCGCCGGTATAATGTGTGTCGATGAAGGCGAGGATATCCTGAAGTATGTTCCGAAGACCCGTGAGCGAATCCACGTCTTTCAATGAAAAGCGCTTGGAGGCCATGTCAACCGTGAAGAGAACGGATTTCGAACCCTCAAACTGCGCGAGAATTTCGGGTATCTTCCTTTGGACCTGATCCATGGCGCCTTCAAGCATCTGGCGCGGATTTATCCTCTCCCTTTCCAGATATTCCCTCTGAACCGCCACGAGTGTCGCCGCGACATATCTGGCTTCGGGCAATGCGTAGCCCGCTTTTTTTGTGGAAGAGGTGAGTTGCCGCGAGGCCGCAACGGCAATAACTATGATTGAAATGATAAGGACGGGAAGCGCGTATTTGAAGGCCTTGATTCGCTTTTTCATGAGTCCGGATACTATATTAAGTTCCCCTATACATCAATAGGTTTGAGAAAAAAGCTCATAACTTTATGAGATTATCTTGTCAACCCATTGAAGTTTCAGTATAATACGGCTTGTCGGTGTACCGACAAGCCGTCCCGAGGAGCGAAGTGACGAGGGATCTCGATGTTTTTGTTGGGATTCTTCACTTCGTTCAGAATGACAACAATGGAATTAGTCCACGTTTCAGCGCAGTTTTTATCGGCCTCGATGCCTATAATTTGGACCTCCACGGGCATAGTGACGGGGCTCTTGGCCATTGTCGGAGGACTTTACCGCTGGAACTCGATTGTCCGCTTTGTCCGGCGTTACCTGCTTTTAAGGCCGGAATACGATTACCGCCGCATATTCGCAGATTATCTCGATCGCGTGGGCCTCGTAAAAAATCTCCAGGAACTTTATTCCGCAATACTCACCGCGACATGCAGGACTGTGGGCGCCAGAGGAGCGTCGTTGCTCATTCGCGATGGGTCCGGGAATTTTCAGGTGTCCGCCACCGAAGGGCTCTCTCCTTTTTCCTTCAACATCGATCAGGTGAAAACATTTCTTAGCTGGGTCGAGAAAAAGCGGATGGTGGTCACGCGCTCACAGCTTGTCGAATCAAAGTCATTTGCCGAGATTAAAAGCGACGGCTTGAGATATTGCGTGCAGTTCAATGCGGAGGCGTGCGTGCCGCTGTTTTTGGGGGAGAACCTCTACGGCATACTGAACATCGGAACAAAAAGGAGCGGAAGCTTCGACCGCGAAACGCGGGATCTTCTCCGTTTGCTGTCCTCTTACTTCACCTCGACGATACGCAACGTCGATCTCAATTACACGCTGATGCGTCAGAATTTCTCTCTCGAGCAGGCAATGCAGCTGCGGGGCAGGCTCTTATCCAACCTTTCGCATGAGCTCCGGACGCCGCTCAATAGCATCATAGGCCTCACCGAAATTTTGAAGGAAGGGGTCGACGGGCCCTTGAATGAAGATCAGAAAAATCACATCTCGATGATCCATCAGTCGGGCAGGCGCCTTTTGGATACGGTGAACGCGATCGTCGACCTGTCGAAAATCGAGGCGAACCATTTGGAGCTCAATATCCAGAGAGTGGGTTTGAAGCGCGTGATTTCAGATGTTTCGGAGTCGATACAGTTCAATGGAGAGACCAAGCTCTCAATTGATATAGCGGACGACACATCGGCCGTTTACGGCGACGAAACGCGCCTGCGCCAGGTGTTCTGGCATCTCCTTCACAACGCGGCCAAATTCACAAAGCGCGGAAAAGTCACCGTCTGCGCAATGAAATGCGGCGAGATGCTTAAAGTTTGTGTTGCGGATACGGGCGCCGGCATCCCGGAAGATAAGCAGGAAGCGGTCCTTAAA
>Ga0315274_10013502_pt1 | contig 11624 bp, 10 predicted proteins | sample YL17G02_20_MG_FD_203700 | JGI IMG/M metagenome (GOLD analysis project Ga0315274, IMG submission 203700) | Sediment microbial communities from Yellowstone Lake, YNP, Wyoming, USA - YL17G02_20 | ecosystem: Environmental > Aquatic > Freshwater > Lake > Sediment | place: USA: Wyoming | collected...
CGCGATGGTCGTCCGCAGGGGCGCCTCACCTTGGAGTCTGGTCACTGCGCTGATTGTCATTCTCGTGTTTGTGGGGCTCATCGGCGGCGCGTTTTCCCACGCCCACAGCAGAGCCGCACCCTTGGCTCGCCGATCGGCTCGCCCGCCAACGTGCGAGTCCTCCAACGCCAGCGCGTCGGAGTCTTCGACACCGTCACGCTCACGGCGAAAGACCCCACTGCGCTGACGACCTGGCTGACGACCAATGGCTTTGCGACGCCAACGAACGCGGGACCGGTCATCGCCGACTACGTGAAGCAGGGGTGGGTGTTCGTGGCGGCGCGCGTTGCCCGTGCGACCAACACCACGGAACCCACCTCGCCGCATCCGCTCAGTTTCACGTTCAAGACGCGTGAGCCGGTGTATCCTCTGCGGCTGACGGGCGTGGACAACGGCCTCTGCACGATCGACCTCGACGTGTTCGGCCCGCAGCGAGCGGAACTCACGGGCTTTCGGGTCAAGCGATGCGCCAGGCCGACGTATCATGAAGTTCTCAAGTGGCCGAGGATCGAAGGCGGCGAGGTCCGGGTCCGGCACGCAGAATTGGCCCGGTTGGTCAACGGCGCGCCGGTAGCCACCAAGCTCACGGTCACGCTGGCCCCGGCGCACATGAAGCGCGATGCCCATCTGCGCTGGGTCCCTTACCGGCTGCAAGGCGCGGTGCTCTACCGGTCACAGGCCGCCGTCACGCTGGCTGCCAACGTGGCGTCCTTCCTCCTTCTTCTCAGCGCACTGGGGACCTGGTTTGGCTATCGCCTGCTCACGCACCGCTCAGCCGCACGAGTTCGCTGCCCGGTTGCGACTGCTCGATCGCTTGTCCCATGGGGATTCCAGATGCGCCACCGTGCAATTCCTCCGCGTGGTCCATCGCCGCGCCACAGCGCTTCCGCCCCTCCGCCAGATCTTCTAACGTCCCAGGTGTTCCCCGATTTCCTCCACGACAGGGTCACGCTCGATGAACTCCGGCGCCGACCCAGTGGCGATTTCCCACCCCAACCACGCCAGAAACGCGCACGCACCCGCAATCAGGAAGGCGTCGATGGCCACTCGGCGAAGCCCTCCCACGTATTCGTCGGCGATCTTCCGCGCCTCCGCCGCCAGCCGGGCGCGCTCTTCGAACTCGTCATGACCCGCCTGCACCGTCATCAACACTGAACCTGCGCCCAAGCAGACGGAAAGTCCAGCACCTACACGGCAGTCGGTCCCCTGCCCTTCTTCGCGCCGGAGAAGATCGTTCGTGCCCGCTGTTCAGCAGCACGAGCTGGCGGCCGCGTCGCAGCCGCAAGATCACTTGGCTTTGGGATTGTTGATGCGGAACCCGCCGCCGGGCGAGTCATCCTGGTAGTCCACCACGGCGCCGTGGAGATATCGTGCGCTCACGGGATCCACGAGCACGGGAATCCCGTGGCACTCCGTCGAGTGATCGTCCTCCCGCCGGTCATCGAAGGTGAGTCCGTATTGAAGTCCAGTGCAGCCATCACCCTGCGCGAAAACCCGCACCGCCTTGCCCGCGTGGACCGCTTCCTGATCCCGCAACTGCCGGATCTTTCGGGCGGCCGGTTCAGTGAGGAGGACCACGAGGTCGGCGTGCGGGGCATGGTTCATAGGTTGGCTGGTGGAGTGAGGCTAATGCGCGCCGGTTCGGGTGTCAAATCTGCCTGGCCCCCGACCAGGTACTGGCTGGAAACGGATGGTGCGCGCTGCAGGATTTGAACCTGCGACCCCCAGTGTGTGATACTGGTGCTCTACCGCTGAGCTAAGCGCGCAACGCCCTCACGCTAGCCCGGAAGTGGAGCAATTCAAGCCTTTCTTCCGGCGCTCTATTCCGGGCAGGATGTCGGCAAAAACCTGTGGCCAGTCTCCGGCGGGCGTGCTAAATGAATCTCTCGAAAAGCAACCATGTCGTGGTTTCGCAGATGGTCGGGTGATGAGGCAGAGGCACCCCAGCCGGGGCAGTTCGGCCCGTACTGTTTACAGGAACTCATCAACAGCGGCGGGATGGCCAACATCTGGCTCGCCACCGATCAGCAGGGCAAGGCCTTCGCCCTCCGGCGGCTTCACCACCACTTGCGCTTCAGCCCCGCCGCCAAACGCCGCTTCCTGCGCGGCTGCGACATCCTCTCCAAAATCCACAACCACGAGTTCGTCATCGGCTATGAGGGGCATGGCAAGATCGACGGCGACCTCTATCTGCTCATGGAATACGTGGAGGGCTCGAACCTGAAGCTCCTGCACGCCCGCAGCGATCCGGTCCTGACCGAGAACATCGCCAACGTGCTGATCGATTCGGCGATCGCCCTCGAGCACGTCCACGAGAGCGGCTTCATGCACCTCGACTTCAAGCCGGAGAACGTGCTCCTGACCCGGAACGCCAGCGTGCGGTTGGTGGACTTCGACATCGCCCAGCCCAAACCGGAGCAGCCCAGAAAGATGTCCGACAATCCCGGCACGCCGGCCTACATGGCCCCCGAGCAAATCCGCCGGCAGCCGATTGACCATCGCGTGGACATCTTCGCGTTCGGGGTTGCGGCCTACGAGTTGTTGACGAACCGCAAGCCATTCCCGGGCGAGACCCCGGAGGAAATCCTCCGCAAGCAGTTCGATCGCAGCCTGGATTTCGTGGCGCCCCGCGAGCTCAATCCGGACATCCCGGCCGCGCTCGAGAAGACGATCCTCAAGTGCATCGAGCGCGAGCCGGACAGACGCTATCCTTACATGAGCGTGCTCGTGCGGGACCTCCAGTCGGCGCTCTACGTGTGATCCGCAAGGGAGAATCTGCTTGCCTGACGGGCGGATTCCCGTTTGATTGACCGCGGTTGGTGAGGTGGCCGAGTGGCTGAAGGCGGCGGTTTGCTAAACCGTTGTAGGGTCAAAAGCCCTACCGGGGGTTCGAATCCCCCCCTCACCGCCAGTTCTTCTTTGCTCTGAGGTTTCCGACCGCTGCGTCATGCGTCTCGGGTGCCCGTTACTCCTCAGCGTCGCAGGCGGAAGTGCTGGCCCATCGACGCAGAAACCGTGACGGCGTTCTCCAAGCCGATCACCGTCGGCGCGTTGGTCACGAGGGTCCAACCCGCCGCAATCGACAGGGCCTCGCGGGTCTCGAGCAGACAGCCGGCGAGCGAGCGTGGCCAGAACAGCGTGATCTCCCCCGGATTAGTCAGTTGGGCGCGCAAGCGGATTTCCGCCGTGAGAAGCTTGAGGACGAAGGCGTCTTCGCTTCCAGCCCTGATGCTCTGAAGACTCCCCGCGTTGGGCGTCACCGCGAAGTTCGTGGAGGAAGTGTAGCCCACGACATAGGCGTTCCCCTCAAGGTCGAGCGCCACCGCGCGCGCTTCATCCACGCTGCTGCCTCCCAGATACGTGGCGTACTCCAGCGCCGAGCCGTCAGAGCTGATCTTGACAGCGAATGCGTCGGTCGCGCCGCCGAAGGCGGTCTGCACCGACTGGATCGACGGGAAATTGGTGGAGGCCGTCATCCCCACGACGAAGGCGTTGCCAGCCGCGTCCGCCGCGATGCTCCAGCCTTCGTCGTTGGCCGACCCTCCGAGGTAGGTCGAATAGACCAGGTCGGTGCCACTGGGGTCGAATTTGGTCACGAACGCGTCGCGCAGGTTGCTGTGGTTGGTGCCGAAGAGGGCGTGACTCGTGGGGAAATTCGATGAGGTGGTCCACCCGGTCACATAGATTTGCCCGCCCGCGTCCACATCCAGGCCATAGATCCAGTCATCCTCGCTGCCGCCCAGATAGGTTGAGACCATTTCGAGACGACCGAGCTTCGTGACAAAACCGTCCTTGCCGCCCGCCAGCGTCGCCTGATACGCGTTCGTCACGGGGAAATCGCTCGACTCCGTCCGGCCCGCCACGACAATCTGCCCCAGACCGTCCACAGCCACTGCTTCCCCGGAATCTGCTTCGGAGCCGCCGAGAAACGCCGAGAACAAAAACGGCTTGCCGCTCGGGCCGAGGCCCACCAGAAAAGCGTCCGTCTTTCCTGCGAGCCTGGGAGGGACGCCATTCGTGGGGAAATCGAAGTCATCCGATTCGCTTGAGCCGGTGACGCAGACGTTGCCCGCACCGTCCAGCGCGAGGCTGATCCCGTTGTCGTGACCGCTGCCACCGAGGTAGGTGGAATAGATGAGCGCCGAGCCGTTGGCGGCCAGTTTGGCGACGAAGGCATCGTAAGGGTACGCTCCCCAGGTGGCTTTGCCATGGATGTTGGTCGAAAGCGCGTCGGGCGTGACCGGGAAGTTTTCTGAGAACGTCGAGCCGGTGATCCAGATGCTTTCGTCGGCCGCCAGGGCGATGTCAAAGCCGACCTCGTCCTTTCCACCCCCCAGGTAGGTTGCGAACACGAGGTTCGTGCCGGTGGGGTCCAGCTTGGCAACCAGCACGTTGTTCAGCTCCGTGGAGTCGCCGTGGAACGTCGGATCGAGGGCATCGAACATCGGGAAGTCCATCGAGAACGCCTCGCCCGTCACATACGCCGCTCCCGCCGAATCCACCGTGATGCTCCACGCACGGTCATCTCCGGTTCCACCCAAATACGTCGAGTAAGCCAGAACCGGGTCAATCACCAGAGGCCTGCGGACGTCATACTCGCCGACCTGGAACGTTGCCGTCCGGCCATTTAGCACAAACTGGCAACGTACCGCCCGTCGCTTGCCGTCCACGTCCTGGTACGCGACGGGCGCACGCCAATGCAACTCGCCAGTTCCTGCCTGTAGGATCAGATCGCCCGCGGCATCCAGGTTCATCCCACCGGTGCCCCCAAGGGCCAATCTGATCTGCCGAGGATCGGCGCCCGCGTCCACGACGAAGTCGTATTCAAGCTGGCGTTGATTGCCGTAATAGACCAGGTCGATGCCGGGATAGACCGCCTCATAGCGAATGCGGGCGAAGGTGGGCACGCCGGTGCGCCAGGCCTTCGCGTCGTTGCCGAGGAAATAGTTGATCCGGGTGGGCAGCGTGTCCAGTGCGGACGCAGTGGCGTCCGGGTTCGCGCCCACGAGCCGGACCCGCACGGCTGACACGGCCGTCCCGGGTGAGGCGCCGGTTCGGGCGAGGCGCCGCTCGAACCGCTCCTTGGGCTCGTCGCTCGTGGTTCGCGGCAACGCCAACACCATTTCCGTCGGCTGGAGGGAGACGGCATAGCCGGATCCTCGACAGAGGAAGCGGTTGCCGGCGGCAGGTTCGCCCGCTTCGAACATCAAGGGCACGTGGCTGAACAAGGCGCCCGGCGGCCGACCGCCAGCCAACAGGTCTTGGCACAGAACGAACGACACCAGGGCTGCGGCGACGGGAGACAACCAGGCAAGCCGCCCCGGGTCGGGTCGCGCCTTGGGGCAGTTGGGCAATCCGCAAGGTTCCTGCATAGGCGAAAGACGATTGTCCTGTAATTGAGCGGCGATGGTTGGGCTTTTGCCGCTGGGTGTCAAAGGATTTAGTCCAATGGCTGCCGCGAGGATTTCAAAAGGAGACAAATTGGGGGTTTTGTAGTTAGCAAAAGGAGACCGGTCATTTAGGGAGGTTAGAGAAGAGGACGGTGGGTTTGGTGTTTGGGGTGGGCGGACCCGCCAGGATGGAGTGGTGGCCCGAGGGATGGTGGCAGAGGATAAGGGGGGTGCCTGGAGAGGCTTCGAGGCGGAGGCGCTGGGAGCCGATGGGGACACGTCCATCCGAACCGACTCGAATGCGGGTCCGTTGGCTCCAAACGTAAGGCCACCAAGGGCAACAGGGCACCCGGCGCAAGACCGAGCGGCCTTCCTTTTTGGCGTGATCCCAGGCGTGTTGGGGTTTTCATTTGGAGTTCGCGAGGAGTTTCGTGTCGGTTGCGATGGAGGCGCAAGGCCTCGATGTGCGGATTGGCCTGATCGAGGTGGGTGATGGATTCGCTGACGAAGTAGGCGGGCAGGCGCTGCTGCCAGAACTGGTGTTCGCGCTCGATCTTGCCTTTGGCCTGGGGGGTGGGAGCGTAACGGAAGGTGACGCCGTAGAAATGCAAGGCCCAGCCGAGTTGGGTCAGGGCCTCCGGCTGGGAGCTAAAGAACAGACTGGGATAATCGACGTAGAGTTCCAGCGGCAGCCCGTAGTGGAGGAAAGCGGGAGGCAGAAAATCGAAGTAGGCCAGGAGCAGTTCACGTTCGTAGAGCTTGGACGCGGTGAAGAGGCGGCTGCAGTCATCGAGCATGTTGAGCATGGGAAACGAGCGGAGACACCCTGGGAACCATCGATGCGGGGAGGCATCCAATTGCCACAGTTCACCGATCTGACTGCGTTGCCAGCGTTTGACCGGCGCACGGGGAGGGGCATTGGGCTTGGGATGAGCCAGGTTGTTTTCCCTGGCCCAGCGACGAACTTGAGCCCGATCGAGCTCGAACTCGCAGAGCCGGAGCACTTCGCTGGCGGCGAAGCTATAGGAGGACGGGGGCCGGCTCGAGAGCCGTCGGCGCAACAATTGGGTGACCAGCTCTGGCCAAGCCGGCGCGTGATCCCCTCCCGAGGCCCGTGGCACCCAACTCGATTCTTGATGGTGAGCACAGGCCCGCAAATAGGCGGCGTAGAGCTTGTAGAATCGACTGCGCGAAAGGCCCAGATGGCGGGCAGCCGCTTTGACTTTGAGTGGGCCGGCCCGGAACTCGGCCAGCACATGGCGGATCAACGGCGCAGCACAACGATGAACGAGTTGCTGCCTCTGCTGCGGCTTTGGCTTTTCATCCGGCGAGCCTACCACAACCTGGGGGACGCTGTCCCCCAGACCCCTGGGATTTTTCGCATTACCACAGACTCCGGCAGGGGCTAGCCGGGCGGTGAAGGCCACCGCCCGACCTGCCGTATGTCTGACTCCAGACGGCGCTCAGGTTGCGTCCCCGCAGAGCCCTATCCTCCGCTGGAGCAAAGCCAGTCTACCTGGAGATCCAAAGGGCACAAGAGGCCCAGACATTATTCCACTTTTGCTCGCACACTTGTCTCCTTTTGCTAACTACACCCGTCTCCTTTTGCTCGCACCGCGACAAGGATTTAGTCCAATGGCCCAGGTTGCTGACACGACCCAGACTCCGTTCCAGCGAAGGAGATCCATCCGCAGGAACGGTGGCCCATCCCAGTGAGATTGAAGAGGAATTGCGGCATCTGCTCCGGGTGCTGGTGTCCTGAAAGAATCCCAAGAGTCCGAGGCCGGTTGCGGCCGGCTTGCTCCGAATCGCCGAACACGCTGGCGAGGAGGACGTGCTTGATCCTCCCGGTCAGCGAGATCGAGATGGCGATCGACAGCAGCGCCAGCATGGGGAGCAGCAGAACTGGAAGCAGCTTGCGCGCGCCCCGCCTGGAGGGTACAAGCTGGAGCCATGCCTGAAACACCACCGCCGCCCGCGCCGGTCCTGCTGTTCCCTAACGATGGGTTGGGTTATGCCGAGCCAGCGCTCCGCCATAAGTTGCTCCGCCTTTACCTGGGTTTGCTGTGTGAAGGCAGCCTCCTGCCCGCCGCGCTCTGCTTTTACACCGAAGGCGTCCGGCTCGTGGTCGAAGGCTCACCCGTGCTGGACTTGCTGGAACAGCTCGAGTCGCGGGGGGTGCCGCTCATCAGTTGCCAGACATGCCTCCACCACTTCGGGTTGACCGACCAGGTGCGCGCGGGCGTGGTTGGCGGCATGCACGACATTCTCGAAGCGCAGTTCCGCGCGTCCAAGGTCATCACCCTCTAAGCCTCGCGTTCTGGAACCGATGGAGAACATGAACGCTTCTCTCTTCCCACCGCGTTGCCTCGTGGACGGTCTCCTGCTCGCCCTCCTCGCCGGATGCCAGTCCCCGAGTCCGGACGCGGTCCAGGTCGCCAAGCCGCGGGTGGTCGTCGAGGCGGCGCCGCCGATCCACTTCCGCGGCGCCAACAGCCCTCGTCCTAGTCAACCCGGGGACACGGACTGCAACAGCCCGGCCCACTGGGACGACGCCACGTTCTATGTGTTCAACTCGGCCGGGCACCCGTGGCGCAGCTCCGGAGCGAATGTGTTCCATCTCGACAAATCCTACCAACGCTGTGAATACGACAATACCGTGAACGGCGGCCGCTGGATTGAATGCACCTGGAAGGCCGACGACGGCGTGCTCTACGGCTGGTATCACAACGAACCGGGCGGGCTGTGTCCGGGCACGCCTCTCACCGCGCCCAGGATCGGCGCCGCCCGCTCGACCGACAACGGCGCGACGTGGCGGGACCTGGGCATTGTCTTGGAGGCCCCGGCCGGAACCCTCAATTGCGCGACGCGGAACTTCTACTTCGCGGGCGGCCACGGCGACTTCTGCATCCTGGTGGATGGCAAGCGGCGTTACCTCTATTTCTTCTTCAGCACCTACGTGGGCGGCGCGGCCGACCAGGGGGTCGCGGTGGCCCGGATGCGCTTTGCCGACCGTGAGCAACCCGTGGGCAAGGTCTGGAAGTGGCATGCCGGCAGGTGGAAGGAGCCGGGCCTCGGGGGTCGGGCCACCCCCATCTTCGCGGCGGCCATCGATTGGCACCGCGCGGACGCCGATGCGTTCTGGGGGCCGTCGGTCCACTGGAACTCCTACCTCCAGCAGTACGTGATGTTGCTGAATCGGGCGATCGACAAGGACTGGACCCAGGAAGGCGTTTACGTCTCTTACAGCGATGATCTCACCCGGCCGGGACGTTGGACCGGGCCGGCGAAGATTCTGGGCGGACTCGGCAAGGACCGCTGGTATCCGCAGGTCATCGGCCTGGACACGGCCAAGCGCGAGACGGACAAGCTGGCCGGGCACCTGGCGCGGCTCTTCGTGCGCGGCGAATCCCGCTGGCAGCTTCGCTTCCTCCGGCCAGAGGAACCCGAATGAGGCGGGGGGATCCTCTGCGCCGGTTCACGGCGCGGACGACGAGGTGAGGTCTGCCGTCGGGCGACGGACCAACCGGATGCGCGAGACCCGCATTCCGTCCACTTCCTCCACCCGCAGCTCGCACCGGTTCAGCACCAGCACATCGCCCACTTTCGGGAAACCGCCCACCCGGTGGGTGATCCAACCGCTGGTGGTGGTGATGCCCTCTTCGTACACGGGTTCGCCAATCAACTCGGCGAGTTGGTGCAGCGGGAGGGCGCCGTCAAGCTCCCACGTCTGCTCGTCTTTCTTGGCCAGCAGCGGTTTCTCCTGGTCGAACTCGTCCTGAATCTGGCCGACCAGTTCCTCCAGGATGTTTTCCAGGGTAACCATGCCGATTGTTCCGCCGTATTCGTCCACCACCATCGCCAGGTGCAGTTTCCGCTCGAGAAACAACTGCAGCAGCTTCTCCAGGCGCGCCGTCGGCGGCACGTAGATCAACTTGCGCGCGGCTGGCACCAGATCGGCCCCGGTGCGGGCCTTGATCCGCATTGCATAGAGATCCTTGATGTGAACCACGCCCAAGGTCCGGTCGAGATCTCCGCCGGTGCAGATCGGGAAGAGCGAGTAGCGTGTCCGCTCCACCAGGTCGAGGCACTGGGCAATCGTCGCCTCGGTGTCCAGGGCCACGATCTCCTTCCGCGGCCGCATGACTTCACGCACGACGCGATGGCGGAGTTCGAGCGCATTCAGCAGGATGTGACGGCCAAGCGCCGAGCCCCCGGCCTTTTGATGCGAGGTGGTGAACAGCAGCCGCAACTCCTCCTCTGAATGGGCCTGTTCTTCGCCTCCGGTCTGGAGGCCGATCAGTTGCAGGAGCCAGAGCGAAGCCCGATTGAGCAGCCAGATGAACGGGTAGGAGGCGCGGTGGAACCACTCCAACGGCCGCACCACCCACAAGGCCGTCGGCAGCGGTCGCTGAATCGCCAGCCACTTGGGTCCCTGCTCGCCGGCGGAGATATGCAGGAAGGTCAACACCGAGAAGCCGACCACAAAGGCGATGGTTTCGCGGACGTCCGCGCTCCGGATGGCGAGCAGATCCAACAGCGGCCGCAACAGGGTGGCGAACACCGGCTCGCCAATCCAGCCCAAGCCCAGGCTGGCCAGCGTGATGCCCAGTTGGCAGGCGCTCAGCGAGGCGTCCAGATTGCCGATCACGCGACGCGCAATCCGCGCCCGGCGATGGCCCTGGGCGACCAGCGGCGAGAGCTGGGTGTCGCGCACTTTGACCAGCGCGAATTCCGCCGCGACAAAGAACCCGTTCAGCAGGACGAGCACCGCGACCGCCAACAGCTTCCAGAGGATCGGGAGGAACGCTTCCATATCACAGCGTCACGTCCCCAAAAACCGTCTTGAGAATGTCCTCGAGACTGACGATGCCGATTTCCTGCTGGCCGCGGGCGAGGACGATGGCGAGCCGTTGGCCGCTGCGCTGCATGCGGCGGAGGGCCTCCTCCAGGCGCATCCCGGCATCGAGGTACAGCGCCGGCTTGAGATAGTCGCCGGCCCGTTTCGTGGCATCGAAGTCCGGCTGGTAAACGAAGTTCTTCAGACTGATCATGCCCGCGATCCGCCGGCCGCCCGGTCCGGCTTCCCAGACCGGCAGGCGGCTTAGACCATGTTCGCGACAGAGGCGCAGCACCTCGGTCATCGGCGTGGGCGCGGTGACCGTCACCGCCTTCGCGAAAGGCAGGGTGATCTGACCGACGCTGCGGCTTTGGAGATCCAGTACCCGGCTGATCATGCTCCGCTCTTCGTTCGACAGGTTCTGCGCGGTCTCCTGGATGAGCAGGCGTAGTTCATCGCGGTTGCCAAACAGGCGCCCGGCATAGGTCCGTCCGCCCGTCCAGCGCATGAGCAGGTGCGACCAGCGGTTGAGCGGGGCCACGAGGGGTTTCAGCAGCGTGTGCAACCCGCGGAACGGGAGCACCAGGGACAGACACAACCGATTGGGAAACATCCGGAACAGCGTCTTCGGGAGCAGATCGCACGTGGCATAGAAGAGAAAGACGCCGAGGAGGAACAGCGCGCCCGTCAACATCGGCCACCGGCCTAGCCAATCGTGCAGGAAAAGGACGACGAGCCCAACGGCCGCGTAGTTCGCCAGTGTGTTGCCCACGAGAATGGTCCAGAGGAAGTTCTCCGGTTTCTCGAGAAACGCCTGGAGCAGGCGGGCGCGCGGTCGGCCGGCCCGCACCCACTGCCGGATGCGCAACGGACTGAGCGCGAACACGCCCGCTTCCATGCCCGACAGAAAGAACGAAACGGCCAGCGCCAGCCCGAAAACGAGAATGAGGGATCCACCGCTCATGGTGCTAGCGTCCTCCTCGCCTTTCGACGGTTTCCACGAGCAACTCGCGCACGCGCCGCTCATCGCCGGCCGTGACGGTGAACTTCAAGTCTTGCACCACGCAGGTCACCCCCGCGGCCGGCACGACTCCCCAATGGTGGACCACCAGTCCTCCCAGCGTTTCCACCTCCGGCCATTCGCCCAAGCCCCGGTGCTCCCGGCGAAAATCCTCGACGCGCATGGTGGCGTTGACCCGCCACCGGCCCAACCCGAGCCGTTCCATGACGAAGCCCTGCGCTTCCCCCTCGCCCCGAAGCTCACCCACCATCTCACCCAGGATGTCTTCCGTGGTGACCAGGCCCGCGGTCCCGCCGTATTCATCGAGCACGATCGCCAGGCCGCGCTTCTGGCG